>Ga0209273_10000117_pt1 | contig 156169 bp, 158 predicted proteins | sample tdAd471_FD_187126 | JGI IMG/M metagenome (GOLD analysis project Ga0209273, IMG submission 187126) | Marine sediment microbial communities from the Atlantic coast under amendment with organic carbon and nitrate - tdAd47.1 (SPAdes)... | ecosystem: Environmental > Aquatic > Marine > Coastal >... | reverse complement strand
TTTGCGCAAATCCATTGAAAAAGCATGCGACATAGAGACTGGCCTCCTTCTCCAGCCTCTATGTTGAATCAGAAATCTGCCACCTTGTGAATCCCCTAATGATTCAGAAAGATCGAAAAGTGCTCTAGCTCTCTTGCTTCAAGACATGGACTGATCCCTGGAGCTCTCAACTCTCCAATTGCAAATATTTAGAAATGTTATATCGTTTTTATATGTGGAAAATTATAACCATCATTTTTTCCTGTCTCTTGGCCTCGGACTGCGTCAGAGCCGAAGAAACGACTAAATACTTCCCCGACCAGGAAAACTGCGAGTTGGGCGCTTATATGCATTGTGGGCACTTGGCTGTACTTTTCCAGGAACTGGGTGAGCCCTCACTTTACACTCAGTCAATGGAACCTGAAGCTGGTCAAAGTTATCGCTTCTTTTGGTATAGGTCATTTCATAACAGCGTAATTTTTCGGCTGGATATGATACAAGACGGCCAAGCTGTTCTAGTTGTAAAAACCCTCGCTCGTAGCAATCGATATTCAATCGAGAACGAAAAAACGATCCAACTAAAACCCGACCAACTATCCACTTTCAAAGTATGGGCGAAACTTGCTGAAAAATGGTTATTGCTAGATGAAAAACCCAGTGAATCTGTTGGTATGGATGGTGCCGGCTGGTGCTTCGAAGTAACATCCCCACAAAATTTTGGCGCAGCCTGTAGGTGGTCACCTGTTGCATTGCCATTAAAGCCGGACCCACGGATGCCGGATATGCCTCCAGAATTAGCGATGAATGATAATCTTCGCCGCTTCGGCCTTGAGTTCATCAAACTCACTGGCATGGATTTAGGACCAGTGTATTAGGTGAGCATCATCCGGTAGAAGCGGGTGTCTACTGCCATGCGCGGGAAGCTCTCGGGCAGGTCATATTCATCCACCAGCTCAAAACTATTCTTCTCATAAAATCTGTGTGCTGCCTTGAAAGCCGCTGTTGTTCCCAGATAGATATCCGTCACGCCTGATGCCCGCGCCTGCGCAATAACATAGTCCAGAAGCTGCTGCGCCACACCATACGCCCTGCCGCGGTAAGGCGCAGCCACAAACATTTTCCTGAGCGCCACTAGGCCGCCGCCGATATCAATCAGCGCGATCGATCCGATCACCGCATGCCCATCCAGCGCCACCCAAAAGCCGCCGTTGCCCTTCTGGTAAAAAGCCGGGATGTTCTGGAGGTCCGGCTGGTCATCATAGCTGATATCGATGCCGAATTCTTCGCGCTGGATCGGCAGGATCAGGTCACGGATACCATCCTTGTGATAAGCTTCATAGGTGCTGATGGTGATCATAAATTCTCGCCTAATAACTCTTCTGTTGTTTTTACCGAAGCATAGTCGGCCGCGAGATGCGCGAGTGTGAGCGCATGCACATCCGCCGCCAGCCAGGTCATGCCGCGCGCGTCCGTCACTTCCGTTGCCGCTGTGGCGTTCGACACCACCGTAACATGAAACCCAAGGCTTGCCGCCGTCCGGGCTGTTGTATCCACCGAATGCTGCGTAAGGACCCCCGCGATGACCAGACCATCAATGTCATGGTCTCGCAGATGCTTTTCAAGGCTTGTGCCGACAAATGCATTGTTAGTTGTCTTGCCGATGACCGTCTCTTGCCCCTGAGGGGCCACCTCAGGCTTGAAGGCGTGCCCCGGGGTACATGGTGTGTACGGCGAGCCCTCACACGCGCTGTCGTGCCTTATATGGATGATTTCCCACCCACGCGCACGCCAGGCTTCCAGAAGCCGCACCATGTTTGCCTCAGCCTGCAGGTTACCCCGCGGCCCCCATTTGGGGTCGTCAATCGCCAGCTGCGTATCGATAATCATCAAGGCCGTATTGGTCATTTACTCCCCCTGAAAACGAAAAGAGCCTGCGTTTGCAAGCCCTTAGCGTAAACATTCAAACCGAAGTTTCTATCACCTAGTTGTTCATGCTGGTGAAGAATTCTTCGTTGTTCTTGCTGTCCTTGAGCTTGCCAAGGAGGAATTCCATCGCGTCCACGGTGCCCATTGGCGTGAGGATACGGCGAAGCACCCACATTTTCGACAGGGTGCCCTGATCGACCAGCAATTCTTCTTTCCGGGTACCGGACTTGAGGATGTCGATGGCCGGGAACACGCGCTTGTCCGCAACCTTGCGGTCCAGGACGATCTCGCTGTTGCCCGTGCCTTTGAATTCCTCAAAGATCACTTCGTCCATACGGCTGCCGGTCTCGATAAGTGCGGTCGCGATGATCGACAGCGAGCCGCCTTCCTCGATGTTCCGTGCGGCACCGAAGAAACGTTTCGGGCGCTGCAGCGCGTTGGCATCCACACCACCGGTGAGAACTTTACCGCTTGACGGCACCACCGTGTTATAGGCGCGTGCGAGACGGGTGATACTGTCCAGCAGGATCACAACGTCCTTGCCATGTTCTACAAGACGCTTGGCTTTCTCGATCACCATTTCCGCGACCTGGACGTGACGGGATGCGGGCTCGTCGAAGGTCGAGGAGACAACCTCGCCCTTCACGCTGCGCTGCATGTCGGTCACTTCCTCGGGGCGTTCATCGATCAGAAGCACGATCACGAAACATTCCGGATGATTGGCGGTGATGGATTTGGCAATGTTCTGCAGCAGAACCGTTTTACCGGTGCGCGGCGGCGCCACGATAAGCGCGCGCTGGCCTTTACCGATGGGGCTCACCAGGTCGATCACCCGTGGGGACTTGTCCTTCACGGTTGGGTCGTCCGGGTCCAGCTTCAGCTTTTCGTCAGGGTAAAGCGGCGTCAGGTTATCGAAGTGAACCTTGTGTTTGGTTTTCTCCGGCTCATCAAAATTGATCTGAGAGACCTTGAGCAGGGCAAAATAGCGCTCGCCATCCTTGGGCGCGCGGATCTGGCCTTCAACCGTATCGCCGGTCCGAAGCGCGAAGCGCCGGATCTGGCTTGGGCTCACGTAAATATCGTCGGGGCCTGGCAGATAGTTTGCCTCAGGAGAGCGCAGGAAGCCGAAACCGTCAGAGAGGATTTCGATCACGCCGCCACCCATGATTTCGATATCGTCGTCAGCAAGATGCTTGAGGATAGCGAACATCATGTCCTGTTTGCGCATGCTGGAGGCGTTTTCAACGCCAACTTCTTCAGCAAGCGACAGAAGGTCAGCCGGAGTTTTGTTTTTGAGATCCTGAAGGTGCATGGGATCGTCCGAATTGTTATTAGGAATGGTTCTTGTCCAGAATTATTGGGACCTGATGGCCCGAAAAGGATAGATCGATTGCCTTTGATTATATGATAATTCTGGCAATGATTGGGAAATAAGTTGGACGGCGCACGAGATACAGGCGCGCCGGATCAAGCCACAAGCTATCATTTTCGAGATCGGTGTCAAGTCTGTTGCAAGCGCAACTAAATCCTAGAAGGCCTTCGGCACCGCCAGAAGCACAATCGCTATGATGAATACTGCCGGTATCTCATTGATTTTGCGGTAGAATTTACCGTCACGTTTGCGCTCGCCCCGGGCAAACTCCTTGCGGTAACGCGACAGCATACCGTGGAAACCGGAAAGCACCAGAACCAGGCCGAATTTGATATGCAGCCAAAGCCCGGCGTCCCAGCCGATATTGAAGATCAGCATCAGGCCCAGAATCCAGGCGATGGTCATGGCCGGGTTGATGATGATGCGGATGAGACGCTTTTCCCGGTCGATCCATTTCGCGTCCTCGTCAGACCCCACTTCGCATTCGCTGTGGTAGGCGAAATAACGCGGCAGCATGAACATGCCAGCCATCCAGAAAATCACGAAAATGATGTGTGCGGCCTTCACCCAAAGGTAGGCATTGCCGAGAAATCCTGGTTCCATGATCTGCTCCCCCTGATTTTCTAGCGCCGGAACGCTTTGATGGTCTCGCTGAGCTTGGCGACATTCTCTGGCGGCGTTTCCGGCACGAAACCGTGGCCCAAATTGAAGATATGCGCGCCGCCCTTCAGTTGCTCCAGAATACGGTTGGCTTCCGCCACCATCAAATCACCGCCCGATACCACCAGGTGCGGGTCCATATTGCCCTGCACGCAAACCTTGCTCTGGATTTCCTTGGCGGCCCAATCAAGCGGCACACCGGTATCCAGGCCTACACAGTCCACGCCAACAGCGTCAACGAAGCGCGGCAGCGCCGCCCCCGCCAGCCGCGGGAAGCCGATGATTGGCGTCTCCGCATGTTTGGCGCGAATGCGGGAGACAATCTCTTTCGTCGGCTCGATGATCCATTTCTCGAACATGGTCTCGGGGATGGCTGCCGACCAGCTATCGAAAATCTGCACCGCGTCCGCGCCGGCGTCGATCTGTGCGATGAGATATTCTGATGTGGCGTCCACAAGCATATCAAGGATTTTACCAAACAGCTCCGGATTGCCGTAGCCAAGCTGGCGCGCAGCTGCATGGTCTTTGCTACCCTGGCCCGCGATCATGTAGGTGGCCACCGTCCAGGGCGCGCCCGCAAACCCAAGCAAGGTCACATCTGCAGGCAATGCGGCCTTTAGCCGGCGCACCGTCTCATAAACATTGCCAACCTTGTCGTGGAAGGCGTCCATGGAAAGGCCCGCAAATGTCGTGTCGTCATTTACCGGGTCAAGTTTTGGCCCATGGCCTTTCTCGAACCATACTTTCTGGCCAAGCCCATCGGGAACAACAAGGATGTCAGCAAACAGGATTGCGCCATCCATGCCAAACCGTCTGATGGGCTGCAGAGTCACTTCAGCCGCCTTGTCGGGGCTGTAGCAGAACTCCATAAACGAATTTGTTGATGCTCGAACTTCACGATACTCGGGTAGAAAACGTCCTGCTTGACGCATGAACCAAAAAGGCACCCGGTCACCTGGGTTTCCCTTGAGAGTCTCTAGAAGAAGTTTGGTCATGGTCTGGTCCTTGAAATTCGGGCGCCGTTCATTCGGCGTGACGCCCTCTTACTACTTAATAATAATTATATATAGAATCTTGTAGTTGTTGTTTATGCCTGTGAATCATGTGGAAAAGCATTTATCCACAATCTTGTGCACATACAAGGCGGGCGCGGCAATTCGTCCCGTAAAATGTGTATAAACTTATGGATTACCGGCCTTTTACGGAAAAATGACAGGTGATCCGCGCCCTATATGAATTGTGGATAACGGGGATAACCGCAAAATATGGTGCCCATCCTGAACAGTTTTCCTCTCTTACAATCTCCCGTGGATAGATTTAATAGAAGTTCTAACAAGTGCTTCCCAAATTGGGGGCAAGTGGCCTAGCCTTGTTATCAACCGTTCTGCCAACAAGTTATCCACAGGATATTCCCATGAGTCTTCCAGAGCCGCCGAAAAGCCCAGTCTCTCCTGTAGGCGTCAAGAAAAAAGGGTCATCGAAAGACTTCCACCTGCATCTTGTATCAGATTCGACGGGCGAAACGCTCGAGGCCATCGTACAGGCAGCGCTGGTGCAGTTCGAAGGCGTTGAGGTGAAAAAGCATTATTGGCCGCTGGTGCGGTCAGCCATGCAGATGAACCGCCTGATGGAAGATATCCGCGAGGAACCGGGTCTTATCATGTATACGCTGGTGAACCCGCAGATCCGCGAGGCGCTTGAGACAGAGTGCATGAAGGCGAACCTGCCCGTGCTTTCGATCCTCGACCCGGTGATCAATCTTCTGGGCTCCTACTTTGGCGTTCAGGCATCGCACAAGCCGGGCAAACAGCACAAGCTGGACGCCCACTATTTCGAACGGATCGACGCGCTGCAATTCACCATGGCCCATGACGACGGGGTCCTGGTGCAGGATCTGCCGCAGGCGGATATTGTGCTGGTGGGCGTGTCGCGGTCTTCGAAAACGCCAACAAGTATTTATCTGGCGAACAAGGGCTACAAGACCATCAATGTGCCGTTCGTTCCCGGCTGCCCGATGCCGCGGGAGCTGGACGAGATCAGGAACAAGTTCGTGGTGGGGCTGACGACGAGTGCCGAGCGTCTGGTTGCCATCCGCACCAACCGCCTTAGGTCCATCAATGAAGAGACGGAAGGCGACTATACGGACATGTCGCACATCCAGGATGAGATCAAGGAATGCCGCAAATATTGTGCACAGCGCGGCTGGCCGACCATTGATGTGACCCGCCGCTCGATCGAAGAGACAGCGGCGGCGATCCTGAACCGGTACCAGCAGTGGCTTGATGCCCAAAACGGTAAATTGCCTGAGTAAAACCCCCAGCAGGACCTCGAGTAGGACAAAGCACCATGGCTTTCATTTTGGCGTCCGGCAGCCAGACCCGGGCGGACATGCTGGCAAATGCGGGCGTTGCGTTTGAGGTTGATCCGGCACGGGTCGACGAGGATGCGGTCAAGGCCGCCCTTGTGGCAGACGGCGCCCCGCCCCGCGATATCGCCGACACGCTCGCGGACCTGAAGGCTCGGGCTGTGGCCATGCGGCGGCCTGAAGACATGGTTCTGGGCGCGGACCAGATTCTGGTGTGCGACGGCAAGATCTTCTCGAAGGCCGCGACTGTGGATGAAGCCGCGGCAACCCTGAAGGGACTGTCGGGCAAAGCCCACCAGCTGATTTCCGCAGTCGTCATTTATGAAGCCGGGCAGCCGATCTGGCGCTATGTGGATACGGTCAAGCTGACGGTCAGGCCGCTGAGCGACGCCTTTATCGAAGGTTATCTGGCAACCATCGGCGACGCCGCTTTCTGGAGCGTTGGCGCCTATCAGATTGAAGGCCCAGGTGCGCAGCTTTTCACCCGCGTAGAAGGCGACCATTTCACCGTGCTGGGCCTGCCGCTTCTGCCGCTTCTTGATTTCCTCAGGCGACGGGGCATGATGCCGCTATGACAGAAATACCCAAAAAAGCAGCCGTCATCGGATGGCCGATTTCGCATTCCCTGTCGCCCACCATCCATAATCATTGGATGAAGCAGCACGGAATTGACGGCACCTATGAAAAAGTGGCCGTCGGGCCGGATGCGATCGCAACAGCGCTCGCCCAGTTCAAGGCCGAAGGCTATGCAGGCTTTAATGTGACGGTGCCGCACAAGGAAGCCATTATGCCGTATCTCGACAAGATCGCGCCGCTCGCGCGCCAAATGGGGGCGGTGAATACGGTGAAGATCGCTGACGACGGCACCATGACCGGCTTCAACACCGACGGCATCGGCCTTGTGACCAACCTGAAGAAATCCGTGCCCGGCTGGCCCAAGGACCGCCCGGTGCTGATTTTGGGCGCTGGCGGTGCGGCGCGCGCGGCCGCGCTTGGTCTATTGATGGAAGAAGTGCCACTGGTGATGATCACCAACCGGACGCGGGCCAAGGCGGAGGCTATTGCAGACGAGATTGGCCGCGGCCGCATGACTGTGGTGGACTGGGACGACAGGGCGGACGCCGTGGCCGCTGCCGGGCTGATCGTCAACACCACCGTCCTGGGGATGAAAGGCCAACCAGCGCTTGAGATGGACCTGTCTGGCGCCATGAAGGACACGGTTGTCTATGATATTGTCTACCAGCCCCTGATGACCCCGCTTCTTGAAGACGCTGAGGCCTGCGGCCTTCGCGTGGTCACCGGCCTTGGCATGCTGGTTTACCAGGCGGCTGCAGCATTCAAAATCTGGTTCGGTGTCGATGTAGACTATGATGACGCGCTCCGCGCGGAGCTGGAGGCGCAGTTCAAATGAGCAACCATCCAATGATCATCGGCCTGACGGGGTCGATCGGTATGGGCAAGTCGGAGACGGCAAAAATGTTCGCGCGTCTCGGCGTGCCGGTGTTTGATGCGGACGCGGTAGTGCGCCAGCTTCAGGCACCGGGTGGCCGCGCGCTTGGCCCCATCGAAGAGGCTTTCCCTGGCGTCGTCAAAGACGGTGTGCTGGACCGCGACGCGCTTGGCAAAATCGTGTTCGGCAACCCGGACGCCAAGAAGAAACTGGAGGCCATCATGCATCCGATGGTGGCCGAGGAACGCATCGATTTTTTCAACAAGGCTGAGGACGAGGGCTGCAAGCTTGTGGTGCTCGACATCCCGCTTCTTTTTGAAACCGGTGGAGACAAGGCCTGCCACAAGGTGGTGGTGGTGTCTGCGCCACCAGAGATCCAGCGCGAACGTGTGTTGGCGCGGCCGGGCATGACGGCGGAAAAATTCGACCAAATCCTGAGGTCCCAACTGCCCGATGATGACAAACGCGCTCGGGCGGATTATGTGGTAGAAAGCAATTTCGGCCTCGACCACGCCTTCAGGCAGGTCGAAGCCATCGTCAAGGAGTTGGGTGAAGTTTTATGAGCAAACGTGAGCTGATTTTCGATACAGAGACCACGGGCTTTGACCCGATGACGGGCGACCGGCTGATCGAGATCGGCCTTGTTGAAATGGTCGACAAGGTGCTGACCGGCGAGCATTACCACCAGTATGTGAACCCGGAACGCGACGTGCCCGAAGGTGCCGTGAAAATCCACGGCATCACCACGGACTTCCTGCGCGACAAGCCCGTGTTTTCAGACATCATGGATGACTTCCTTGAGTATGTCGGGGGCGACAGCGTGCTGGTGGCGCACAATGCCGAGTTCGATATGCGCTTCATCAACTGGGAACTGGAGAATGCGGGTCGCCCGATCATCCACCCCAAGCGCTTTATCGACACACTCGCCATCGCGCGGACGAAATTCCCGGGGGCCGCCAACTCACTCGACGCGCTCTGTAAGCGCTTTGGCGTGTCGAACACGCACCGGACGCTCCACGGCGCCCTTCTTGATGCCGAAATCCTCGCCGATGTCTATATCGAGCTGTTGGGCGGGCGTCAGGCAGGCCTTGACCTGGCGGTGGATGCGGGCGGCACAGTGGTGCGGGAAAAGAAAGCACGCGAGCGCCGCACCTTCCCGGTGTCGGATGAGGAACGCGCCCGCCATGCCGAGTTTATCACAAAGCTTAACGACCCTATTTGGAACGCGTGATGAAAGTTGCCCTTGTTACCGGCGCCAGTTCCGGTATTGGATCTGCCACAGCGAAAGCCTTTGCGGACGCGGGCTACAGGGTTTTGGCTGTGGGCCGGAATGCAGAGCGGCTTGATGCTGTGGTGGCACACGCGCCAGACCGGGTTACCCCCATCATTTGTGACCTCACGGGCCCGGACGTCTGTGCGGAACTCATTGACAATGCAGCGCGTGACTTCGGGCAGCTTGATGTGCTTGTGAATAATGCAGGCATTATCACCCGCGCGACCGCCGAAGCTACGACAGACGAAGATTGGCGGCAGACCATGGCCGTCAATCTGGACGTGCCTTTCTACCTGAGCCGCGCGGCGGTGCCGCATCTTCGTAAAACCAAAGGGCGGATCATCAATGTGGCGTCCGACTGGGGTCTGCGCGGCGGCGAAAAAGCAGCGGCTTACTGTGCAAGCAAAGGCGGGCTTGTGCTTCTGACAAAAGCCATGGCGCGGGACCACGCTGCCGACGGCATCACGGTGAACGCCGTATGCCCGGGTGATGTGGTCACCCCGATGCTGGAGAAGGAAGCCGCGGACCAGGGCTTGACGCACGCGGAAGCGCTTGAGGCATGGCAGGCTGAGGTGCCGACGGGCCGGATAACCGAAGCTTCAGAAGTGGCGGCGATGATCCTTTATCTGGCGTCGGACGTGGCCCGTCAGGTCACAGGCACCGCCATGGTGATCGATGGCGGCGGCAGCGCCTGAGGCGAAACTCCCGAAAAGGTTGACCGGACCCCGATCAGGCTTATCTCATCCAGTGAACCGACGATATTTCTTCAAGGGAAAGGGACAAGCTGATGTTCAGCCATGTGATGATCGGCGCGAATGACGTGCTAGAGAGCAAGAAATTCTATGACGCGACCATGGAAGTACTCGGGCACCGCCCGGGGCGGGTGGACCCCAAAGGCCGCTGCATGTATGCCGAAAAATCAGGCCTTTTCATGCTGACAAAGCCGATTGACGGCGAGCCAGCCACATGCGGCAACGGCACCACGCTTGGGTTCGCCGCAGACAGCCCTGAAATGGTGGATGCCTGGCATGCGGCCGGTCTGGCCGCGGGCGGCAAGGCCATCGAAGACCCTCCAGGCATCCGCGAAGGCGGTGGCCTAAAGCTTTATCTCGCGTACCTGCGCGATCCCTCAGGCAACAAGATCTGCGCTCTGCACCGGGTGGTGTAGTTCAAAATGAGATTGGGGCGCGATTTTCGCGCCCCTTTTTTCAGGATTGAGATTGCTAATGGCTGGCGAGAGCCTAATTTCCAGTTATTCCCAAAGAATAGTTTCCTCAAGGGCCGCTCTTAACCAATCCCAAAAGCTGTCATATCCTGGACGTGATTCCCAACCTTGTGATGCATGGTCATGTATTATGACAACGCCTGGAACATCCTTTTCGAAACAGGGCTGTCTGCTTTGGTACCTATTTTTCAGCCCTTGAAAACGTGTCCTCAACCAATCGCCTTCAAGAACTGTCCAAGGTTGAAAATTGATGAGACCCTGATCGTAAATTCTGAGAAACTCTTCTGGATAGGCGAACCAGCCGGGTGCTTCTTCTGGGTTTAATAGTCCGTCTCGAATGCTGTGGTTCATCACTCAATCACATTGAAGAAGCGGCCGGTCGGGATGCCCATGGGGCAGGAAACATCCTTGCCCTGGTCGCAATCATACAGGCTGAAGGTGGTGACCTGTGCGCGGCCCACCAGATAGTGCTCGCTCACATAGCCGATGTCCGAGAGGATGCGGCTGTCGCCGCTGCCATCCCGGTTGTCACCCATCATGAAATAATGGCCCTCGGGCACTTTATATAGGCCGGTGTTATCCAGACTTCCGTGGTCTGTGCGCTCGTAAATGCGGTGTGTCACGCCGCCCGGCAGGTCTTCGACATATTCGCGGGCGCGACGGTCCATACCCTGATAATCGGTATAATTCACATCGCGGACATACGTGCGTGGCACGATGGTGCCATTGATGAACAGGCGCCCGCGGGTTACCTGCACCGTGTCGCCCGGCAGGCCGATCACCCGCTTGATGATGTGGGATTTATGCGGCGGCTTGAACACCACCACGTCGCCGCGCTTTGGCGCGTCAGCGAAAAGCCGATCTTCCGGCACGAACGCAGGCTCAAACGGAACGCTGTAGCGATTGTAGCCATAGGCATATTTCGCGACAAACAGCCGGTCCCCAACCTCCAGGGTTGGCTCCATGCTGCTTGATGGAATATGGAAACTGGCCCAGCCGAAGGTGGTGAACATCAGAAAACACAGGCCGATCGTCAGCAGGTCAAAGACCAGCCGGCGTGTCGACTTTAGCGTGCCCTTGCCCATCAGTCGATCACGTTGAAGAAGCGGCCAAGCGGGATGCCCATGGGGCAGAAGATTTCCTTGCCCTGGTCGCAGTCATAGAGGCTAAAGGTGGTGATCTGTGCGCGGCCAACCAGATATTTGTGCGCCACAAAACCCATGTCATTCAGGTACCGGCTGTCGGCGCTGCCGTCCCTATTGTCGCCCATCATGAAATAGTGGCCTTCAGGCACGACGAACAGCTTGGTGTTGTCGATCCGGTCCGGGCCATCGTCGTGGCGCTCGTAAATGCGGTGTTTCACACCGTTTGGCAGCTCTTCGACATACTCGCGAGCGCGCCGGTCGGCACCCTGATAGTCGGTATAATTGACATCGCGGATGAAGGTGCGCGGTACCATCTCGCCGTTGATGAACAGGCGCCCGCGGGTTACCTGTACCGTGTCGCCCGGCAGGCCGATCACCCGCTTGATGAAATCGTTGCTGCCCTTATAGGGAAGCGTGAACACCACCACGTCGCCGCGCTCAGGCACATCATCGAACAGACGGCCCTCAGGGATGAAGGAAGGGTCGAACGGCACCGAATAGCGGTTGATGCCATAGCTCAGTTTCGAGACGAAAATGCGGTCGCCAACTTCGAGCGTGGGTTCCATGCTGCCACTTGGGATATGGAAACTGGCCCAGCCGAATGTGGTGAACATCAGAAAGAACAAGACAATGACGCCCAGGTCTTTCAGCAGCACCATGGCTTCATGTTTTTCCGGCTCTTGTTGTGCCGCTTTGGCTTTTTCGTTCATTGAGGCCCCGCCCTGATCCGTCGTGGATTCTGTTGTTATTGTCCAAGTGTTTCCGCTCGCGCTGTTGCTCGCGAGTTTAGCCGCCTGCCCTCCATTTTCAATGTTTGATTGGCGGCGGCGCGGAACTCTGCCTGCTCACATAGCGGCAAGTCCATCGTCTTTAAAGGCTTTTGGCCAAGAAAAAACTTACAAAATTTCTTGGGGGCAACCCTTGCGGGGTGTGCCAGCGCATCTTATATAGCCTGAGAAACCTGCTGCTTACCGGCTGTTTTGGTATGCCAGCAATTTGATCAAATAAACACGAACCCTAAGAGGCTGTGATCGGGTGCCAGATGGGCCCAGACAGTCGGCTTGCAACGGGAAGAGGTAAAAAAAATGGGTAAAGTAATCGGTATCGACCTGGGTACGACTAACTCCTGCGTATCCATCATGGACGGGTCCAAACCAAAAGTAATCGAAAACTCTGAAGGCGCGCGCACGACGCCGTCTATCGTTGGTTTCACCGACGATGGCGAACGTCTTGTTGGCCAGGCGGCAAAACGCCAGGCTGTGACAAACCCGACAGACACGCTGTTTGCAATCAAGCGTCTGATCGGGCGCACGTTTGACGATCCAACCACCAAAAAAGACATCGACATGGTTCCCTACAATATCATCAAAGCGGATAGCGGCGATGCGTGGGTAGAAGCCAAGGGCGAGAAATACTCCCCAAGCCAGGTGTCTGCGATGATCCTTCAGAAGATGAAGGAAACCGCCGAGAGCTATCTTGGTGAAAATGTTGATCAGGCCGTGATCACGGTGCCTGCATACTTCAACGACGCCCAGCGCCAGGCAACGAAAGACGCCGGCAAGATCGCGGGCCTCGAAGTGCTGCGGATCATCAACGAGCCAACAGCGGCGGCGCTTGCCTACGGCCTTGAAAAAGAAGACGGCCACACGATCGCCGTGTTCGACCTTGGTGGTGGTACCTTCGACGTATCCGTTCTGGAAATCGGCGACGGCGTATTTGAAGTGAAGTCCACGAACGGTGATACGTTCCTGGGCGGTGAAGACTTCGACATGCGTCTGGTTGAATATCTGGCAGACGAGTTCAAGAAAGAAAACACCGTCGACCTCCGTCAGGACAAGATGGCGCTGCAGCGTCTGAAGGAAGCAGCAGAGAAAGCGAAGATCGAGCTTTCTTCCTCGACCCAGACCGAAGTGAACCTGCCGTTCATCACGGCGGACGCGTCTGGCCCGAAACACCTTCAGATCAAACTGACGCGCGCCAAGCTTGAAAGCCTCGTTGAGGATCTGATCAAGCGTACGCTCGAGCCTTGCAAAAAAGCGCTCAAGGATGCGGGCCTTGCGGCTGGCGAGATCGATGACGTGGTTCTGGTGGGCGGTCAAACCCGCATGCCGAAGATCCAGGAAGTCGTGAAAGAATTCTTTGGCCGCGAACCACACAAGGGTGTGAACCCTGATGAGGTTGTGGCCATGGGTGCTGCGATCCAGGCTGGCGTTCTGCAGGGTGATGTGAAAGACGTTCTGCTTCTTGATGTAACCCCGCTGTCGCTGGGTATCGAGACGCTGGGCGGCGTGTTCACCCGCCTCATTGAACGCAACACCACGATCCCGACCAAGAAGGCGCAAGTCTTCTCGACCGCGGAAGACAACCAGGGTGCTGTGACCATCCGCGTCTTCCAGGGTGAGCGCGAAATGGCTGCAGACAACAAGCTTCTGGGCCAGTTCGATCTGGTGGGTATCCCGCCAGCGCCACGCGGTGTGCCGCAGATTGAAGTTGCCTTCGACATCGACGCCAACGGCATCGTGAACGTGTCTGCCAAAGACAAGGGCACGGGCAAGGAACAGCAAATCCGCATCCAGGCTTCCGGTGGTCTCTCTGACGAGGACATCGACAAAATGGTTAAGGATGCTGAGGCAAACGCCGACGCGGACAAGAAGCGGAAAGAGCTTGTTGAAGCCAAGAACCAGGGCGAAGCGCTTGTTCACTCGGCCGAGAAGAACCTCGACGAGCACAAGGACAAGGTTGGTGAAGACGACAAGAAAGCCATCGAGGATGCGGTTGCGAACCTGAAGACCGCGCTTGAAGGCGAAGATGTCGACGACATCAAGGCGAAAACCGAAGCGCTGGCACAGGCCACGATGAAACTTGGCGAGCAGATCTACAAGGCAAGCCAGGAAGAAGCAGCCCACGCTGGTGACGAGTCCGAGGTTGAAGCTGCTGACAAGGCGGCGAAGGAAGCCGACGACGACGTAGTGGATGTGGACTTCGAAGAAGTCGACGAAAACGACAAGAAATAAGGTGGCCGCCTGACGCCATACCAATGCTCGCGCCGCCTCTGGACTTCTGGAGGCGGCGCCTGAGTTTAAGGGGCGCGGCGACGAAAGCGGAGAACCGCCTATGTCTAAAGCAGATTATTACGAGCTACTCGGCGTCGCGAAAGACGTCGACGAGAAAGCGCTGAAAAGCGCCTTCCGCAAAGCTGCCATGCAGTATCACCCGGACCGCAACCCGGGCGACGCGGAAGCTGAAAAGAAATTCAAGGAAATCGGCGAGGCTTATGAGGTCCTGAAGGACCCGGAAAAGCGCGCGGCCTATGACCGTTATGGTCATGCGGCCTTTGAAGGCGGCATGGGTGGCCCCGGCGGCGGCCATCATGGCGGCGCGGGCTTCGATTTCTCTGACGTGTTTGAAGAATTCTTCGGTGATTTCATGGGCGGTCAAGGCCGTCGTCGTCGTGGGGGCGGTGGCCCCGGCCGTGGCAGTGACCTGCGCTTCAACATGGAAATCACCCTTGAAGATGCCTTCCGCGGCAAGGAAGACAAGATCAAGGTCCCAACGTCCGTGGCGTGTGAGCCATGCGGCGGATCGGGTGCCGAGCCCGGCTCGAAGCCTGAGGTGTGCGACACCTGTGGCGGTGCCGGCAAGGTGCGCGCCAGCCAGGGCTTCTTCATGGTGGAACGCACGTGCCCGAAATGTCAGGGCAATGGCTCCATCATCACCAATCCATGCAAAAGCTGCTCTGGCGCGGGTCGGGTGCGCAAGGAAAAGACCTTGCAGGTCAAAATCCCGAAAGGGGTTGAAGAGGGCACGCGCATCCGCCTGGCGGGTGAAGGCGAAGCCGGCAGCCGCGGCGGTCCGTCGGGTGATCTCTATATCTTCCTCACCATCAAGCCGCATCCGCTGTTCAAGCGCGACGGTGACATGCTCTATTGCCAGGTGCCAATCCCGATGACGACAGCCACGCTGGGCGGTCACATTGAGGTACCGACCATTGAAGGCAAGCGTGCCAGGATCAAGATTCCGGAGGGCACGCAGTCAGGCCGGCAGTTCCGCCTCAAGGGCAAGGGCATGCCTGAACTGAACGGCGGCTTTGTCGGCGACATGATCGTTGAGATGAATGTGGAAACGCCGACGAACCTCAACAAGAAGCAGCGTGAGCTTCTCGAGGAGTTCGCCAAAGAGGGCGGCGACAAGATCTCGCCGCGTTCCGAAGGTTTCTTCTCGAAGGTCAAGGACCTGTGGGATGACCTGACCGAATAGGTCTGCCGCCAAACCAGAACATAAAAAGCCGCCTTATGTTGGGCGGCTTTTTTGTTGGCTGACGAAAACGTGTTTTGGGCACGGCTGACCAGCAGGGCATGCTTGGGACAAAGCAGCCGAAAGTGCAGCAACCATGTGAGACCATGCCAAAGCGAGGAATGTCCAATGAAACCAAAGCATATTGTACCCCTTCTTATTGCCCTCTTTTTCCCGATTGCCACTGTGCAGGCAGGGCCCATCGACGACGCTACAAAAACTGATGTGATGATTGATGCGGGGGACGTTACGCTGGGCGCAACGCTTTACCGCCCGGCCGGGTTGTCAGGTGACCTGCCGCTGATTGTGACTGCGCACGGGTCGGCACCGACAACACGCGATGGCGTAGGCTTCTATACGCATCATGCGCTCAGGATGGGTTTTGCGGTTCTGTCTTTTGACAAGCGCGGCACGGGAAAATCGAGTGGGACCTATGTGCCATTTGACGTTAGCACCAGCGACCAGACGTTCCGGGCGCTTGCCCGTGATGTAGCGCACGCGGTGCGCTGGGCAGCCGCCCAACCGGGGATCGATGAGACCCGGATTGGCCTTTTTGGCGGCAGCCAGGCAGGCTGGATCATGCCGCTTGCGGCCACGATGGAACCCATGGTCCGGTTTATCGTCATCGGTGAAGGGGTACCGGTAACGGCATATGAGGAAGATCTGCATGGTGAGGTGTCAGGCGAGGCCGTTTGGGACGCAGACGTGATTTCCCGCGCAGATGCCGCGCTTCGCCAGATGCAAAAAACCGCCGATCAGGGTTTTGACCCTGCGCCCGTGTTGGCGGTGCTTGATATTCCTGTTCTATGGTTCTTCGGCCTTCGGGACCCGGTTATTCCTGTGGCACCGTCGATTGAACGGCTGGAAGCATTGATCAAGGCCGGTAAAACAAACCATGACATTCACATCTTCCCGTACGGAGACCACAATTTTCGCAATGTAGCAACGGGCGCGCGCTATGATGTGGGAAAGGTGGCCGGCCTTTGGCTGGTCCAGCATGGTTTTATCGAGACAGCGCCCTAGCAGGCCGCATCCGCTTTAGTCGAAATAGGCTGCCAAAAGGGTGGTGATCTCGTCAATGAGGGCATCGGCTTTGCTGTCATCATCTTCTTCGATGGCCTGGTCGATCAAAACGGAAAGCGTGGTGACAGCAGTGCGCAACATCGCCCGTTCGCGGCTAGCAGGAAGGCTAACACCTGCGACAACAAGTGTCTGGCTGACAAGCTCCTCCAGCTGACTTTCCGGCCCCGGGGTAACATCCCACAGGCTGTTGTGGGCGTTGGCCCAGCGGGTAAGGTCGCGGAAGGTGGGGTGGCTCCTTGCCGCGCGCCAGAAGGTACGGATCAGCTTTTCGTGGGTTGCGCGGAAGCCCTGGCCGGGCTCTATGTCCGCAAGCTTGGCGGCCACCGTGCCGACCACATCGTCATAGGCCACCCGGTGCAGGAGGGCCATGATATCGTTCCTGTCCTTGAAGTAGCGGTAGATGGACCCAACGGGGATATCAGCTTCCCGGGCGATCGCCGTGGTGGTGACGGCCTCGATACCGTCCCGGCTCAGGATATCTTCCGTGCAGGCAATGATCATGTCGCGCCGGGCCTTGGCTCGCGCCTGCATCGGTTTCTTCTTTGTCTTAACAGTCGTCATCGGCACGCGGCACTCCCTTTTCACGCGCTTCTAACCCCCGCGGGGATACTAGTCCAGCCCGGACAAAAAATGAAACACTTTCACTTTTCCTTTGACGAAACGCCAAAGCTTCTGCACTCTAGCAGGGAGGAATTAATGGAGTCCATTGGTTGGGGAGCCGATGGCAAAGGGGGAAGCAATGACCAGTTTCAAACACGCTCTTATCGGGCTTGTGGCCCTAGTGGTGGCGCCCGCCGCTCTGGCCCAGGACAATATTGTACGGATCGATGCCGCTGCGGACATCCAGGAGGCGCTGCAGGAAGCGCTTATCCTGGCGGAGCCAGGCACCATTATCGAATTGCCGGAAGGCGTCTTTCAGTTTTCAGCTGCCCTGTCGCTTGATGTCCCCGACATTACGGTGCGCGGCGCTGGCATGGACAAGACGATCCTGTCGTTCAAGAACCAGATCGCCGGGTCCGAAGGCCTGCTGATTACGTCCGACCGGGTATCGATCGAGAACCTGGCGGTTGAAGACACGCCGGGCGACGGCATTAAGGCTAAAAGCGTGGACACGGTTTCCTTCCGCAGCGTGCGGGTTGAATGGACCCGCGGCCCGAACGCGGAAAATGGCGCATACGGCCTTTACCCGGTCGAATCCAAGCATGTGCTGATCGATGGTTCTGTCGTGAAAGGCGCGTCTGACGCCGGCATCTATGTGGGCCAAAGCCAGGACATTATTGTGCGGAACAATCGTGCTGAACTGAATGTCGCCGGGATCGAGATCGAAAACAGCTACCGCGCTGACGTATACGGTAACACCTCCACCCACAATACCGGTGGCATCCTGGTGTTTGATCTGCCGAACCTGCCGCAGATGGGCGGCCACAGTGTGCGCGTTTACCGGAACAAGGTTATCGCCAACGACACGCCGAATTTTGCCCCTCCGGGCAACATCGTGGCCACCGTGCCGCGTGGGTCGGGCATCATGATCATGGCCAACCGCGAAGTGGAAGTGTTCGAGAATGAGGTTGGCGAAAACGCGTCTGCAAACATTCTGCTGGTGGCTTACCCGCGTGAATATAACGACCCCACCTATAACCCGCTGCCGCGCCGCATTTATGTGCATGACAACAAGCATGGCCGCGCAGGCTGGGACCCGGATGGCGCCGTGAAGGACCTGATCGCGCCCAGGACCGGCCTGCCTGTGCCGCAGATCGTGTGGGACGGAGTTGTGGACGGCTTCTGGGCTGGCCTGTTTGGCCCCGATGAAGAAGAAGCTATCATGATCCGTGAACCTGAAGGCACCACTTTCGCCAACCTGCAGTTCGTCAAGGACCATATCCTGCCGTGGGGCGCTGACCCGGATACAGACATCGAAGACTACGCGGGGTCCTATGAGTTCCGCGGACCAGTTGAGTTGCCGCAGGACAAGCCAGTGGCGATGGCCCAAAGCAACTAAGGGGATGGGTCAGGTGCGTGTATTGTTGTTAGCTTTTCTGGCGCTGGTTTCTCTGATGGGGGTAGCCAGTGCCTCGGTCGTGGCGGCCCCTCCGTCCATGGTTGGTGTCAATGATGCCGCGCTCCTGACCCCGCGCCCTGCGCGCAAGCTTTCTGCTTATAATCTTTTCAAGGATGGCCCTGCCCAGGTGCCGAACGATGGGGTTTACCCCTACGACCTGGCAACGCCACTTTTTACCGATTACGCTCACAAATTCCGCTTTGTCTATGTGCCCAAGGGCAAGGCCGCGGGCTATAATGACCGTGAGGCGCTGGAGTTCCCTGTAGGCAGTGTTCTCGTCAAAACCTTCGCCTATCCCGCGGATTTCCGCGAGCCGGAAAAAGACGTTCGTCTGATCGAGACGCGGCTTCTGATCCGCGGTGAGAAGGGTTGGTCCGCCTGGGCATATGTCTGGAACGACGACATGACAGACGCGGACCTCAAGGTGGCCGGCAAGGTTTTGCCGGTATCCTGGGTTGATGAGAAGGGTGCGCGCCGCGATATCCAGTATGTGGTGCCGAACCGCAACCAGTGCAAAGGCTGCCATGTGATCGGCCACGAGTTTTCACCCATCGGCCCGAAGGCGCGGAACCTGAACTTCACTTATGATTACGAAGGCGGGGCAGAGAACCAGCTGGCTTTCTGGGCATCACACGGCATCCTTGAAGGCGCGCCCGCGCCATCCGACGCACCAAGCGTGCCCCATTATGATGACCCGACAGCATCTATCGAATCTCGTGCCCGCGCGTATCTGGACATCAATTGTGCCCATTGCCACCGTGCCGAAGGGCCAGGGTCCACGTCGGGCCTGTTCCTCACCTGGTGGGAGACGAACAAGACCACGTGGGGCTATCTGAAGCGCCCGGTGGCGGCAGGCCGAGGCTCTGGCGGCTTCATGTTTGATATCGACCCCGGCAAGCCGGACCAGTCGATCCTGATCCACCGCCTCAAATCCACAGATCCGGGCGTGATGATGCCCGAGGTGGGGCGGACCACCGTTCATGAAGAGGGCGTGGCCCTTCTGAAGGAATGGATCAAGAGTATTGAGTAAAAACGACATGTGTAACGGAGTAAGGAAGCTTGCTATGCTGGGGGGCATGGCAGGATGTCTGCGTTGTGGGGCCAACCTCAGGGAGATGGAGGGCGGTTTCATGTAAGCGGTCCGGCGCCCATGCCAGTAACCTTGATAGGAGGTTAGCGGTGCCGGTTCGGGTCAGTTAGAGGAAATAAGGGGGGGAAGCCCATGTCTATGACCAATCTGTCGAACGCCCTGTTGTCGGGCGTCAGTCTCGCTGCCTGCCTGTGCCTTGCGCCAGCTGTTAGCGCACAGGACGATGCTGAAAACATAATGTCGCTCGAGGAAATTACCGTAACCGCGCAAAAACGCGAGCAATCGGCCCAGGATGTACCGATCGCGCTCAATGCCTTTTCCGGCAATTTCCTGGAGACGATCGCGGCGGAAGACCTCCGCGACATCACGGCCTACACGCCGGGTCTGGAAGTTTCTGGCGTAACGCAACCGCGCTTCAAGATCCGCGGCATTGAAACGTCAGACTTTGGCGTGGGCACCGACCCCGCCGTTGGCGTTTTCGTGGATGGGGTCTATGCCTCGCGTTCCGGCGCCGGGATTGTTTTCTTCTCAGACGTTGAGCGGGTCGAGGTGCTGAAGGGCCCGCAGGGCACGCTCTTTGGCCGCAACACGGCAGCGGGTGCGATCTCCATCATCACCAACAAGCCGAACATGGATGAGTTCGATGCCCGCGTGAACCTGCGCTTTGGCCGCTTCGACAAGCAGCAGATTGACGCCATGATCAATGCGCCGCTGACGGACACGCTGGCCATGCGCGCCAACTTCCTGGTCAATGATCAGGACGGCTACGCCACTGATGCGCTTACCGGCGACGATTATGGCCGCGAGCATAATGTGACGGGCCGCCTGCAGTTCCGCTGGGAGCCAAGCGAGAAAACGGCGCTCAATCTGGCGTATGAGTTTGACCATACCAAGCAGGACGAGGACCAGCCTGTGGTCGGTGTCTCAGATGGCAGCCTGGATTTTGCGCCGGGGGCAGAAACCCTCAATGACCTGCCAGGCCATGTGGACTTCCTGCATGCGGTCCTCGGGCCATCGTTCGGTGGCCTGACGCGTGAGCAGTTCGGCGCCCTGCCGATTTCTGCGCTCACAAGTGCGGTGCCCTTGCAGGCCTTCTACGCCAATTTCACGCCAGCGGGTTATGTCCCGGCGTCCAGTGGTGACTGGTCCGTCTTCCGCGACGGCAACTCCATCGGCGGCGCAGACCCATATGGGCCCTTCTCAAGTGACGTGAAGAACGGTGAAGAGAACCGCGACCTGGACGGTGTGACGCTGACGATCACCCATGATTTCGACTGGGCGACGCTGACGTCCATTTCCGCCTTCAAACGCTTCACCTCCAACAACCTGGAGGAAGAAGACGGCACGGCGGACCCAGCCTTCTATTTCGACAGCAACAACATCGAAGAGAATGAGCATATCTACCAGGAACTGCGCCTGAACGGCGCCTCGGGCGACCTGACATGGACCATCGGCGGCAGCTATTATTGGGAAAACGCCAAGCAGGATACGGTGGTGCGCGCCACCATGGATTCGATCGATACCGCGCTCTACAACCTTGGCGCCACGCCGGGCATTCTGGTGGCGAACGGCTTCAATCCGCTTGACGGCATCAATGGTTGCGAAAGCCTGTTCCTTGATAGCATGAATAGCTTCATTGGCCTCACCACCGTGCCGCTTGGCTGCATGGACCCGTCGGCCGCGGGCACGCCGCTTGAAGGCCTGTCGCTTGAGGATGTCGCGAACATGGCATTCCAGAGCTTTGAGGGCCGCATGTGGACCGAACATATGTACGGCGAAGGCACCTTCAAGGCGTTCGCCGCCTTTGCCGACGCCACATATGCCGTCAGCGACAGGCTGAACCTGACAGCCGGTATCCGCTATACGCACGACAAGAAGTCGTGGCTGTGGCGCACCGACCCGCGGGAAATTGAAGGCTCCGCCCTTCTCGAAATCCCGGGCGTTGGCAACCTGGCCGATATCCACCAGGCGATCCTGCAGGCGGTTGTCGGCGGGTCGGGCGACATCGTCTATAACCTGCCAATCTGTGCGGACGCCAGCACCCAGGTGTGCGAGGGCCGTGACTTTGAACGCAGCCAGAGCTGGAACAACGTCAGCCCCCGGGTGGCGATCGACTATCGTTTCTCGGATGACGCCATGCTCTATGCCTCCTACGCGCGGGGTTACAAGGCTGGCGGCTACAACACCCAGGAAGTCAACAGCGAGTTCGATAACGAGACCGTCTGGAACGTTGAGGTGGGCGTGAAGTCCCAGTGGTTTGAGGACCGGGTGCGCTTCAACGCGTCGGTGTGGAAATATAAATATAACGACAAACAGGCCATCCGCCTGGCGTCATTTGAAAGCGGGTCTGTGCCGCGGTATGTCACAGAAACGTCTGACACCGAAGGCAAGGGTGTGGATGTTGAGCTTCTGTGGGCGCCCGCCCCAGGCCTGCGCCTGTTCGCGAACGGCGGCTATCAGGACGTAACCTGCACCAACAATTGCGGCGCGTCGGCAGTGGGCGAACCCACAGGCGCGCCGACGACACGTGTTTCCTTCGGGGGCGACTATAGCTTCGGCCTTGGCGGCGACAATGGGTCGGTCAACCTGCATCTTGACCACAGCTATACCAGCAAGCAGCGCCAGAATGGCCAATGCCTGTCCGAAGGCACTTGCGGCACTATCGTCTGGGGCAATGGCACCTGGGAAACCGGCAAGGCCCGCAACCTCACCAACGTCCGCGTTGGCTGGACCAACGCTGACGAGGACCTTTCGGTGTCCCTGTTTGTCACTAACCTGTTTGCCAACCGCTATCTTGGGGGTGCATCAGGTGTGACTGCGGAAACCTTTGGGACACCGATCTCAGAACGCGAGACGCCAAGCCTGTGGGGCATTGACCTGACGAAACGCTTCTAAGTCTTTGACTGACAGTGCTTTCTAAGGAAATGCGCAAGAAAAAATGAAGAAGGCCGGGGTGTCCCCGGCCTTTCCTTTTTTGGCGCCTGCTGGTAGCACTTAAGGATGTTTCCAACCACGGAGAAACCAGATGGCGGAAAATGTGCAGATCGGGATTTTGGGCTGTATGGGCCGGATGGGGCAGGCGCTTACCGAAGAGTTCCTGAAAACCGAGGGCGTGACCATTGTCGCGGGGTCAGAGATCGCTTCCCACCCTGGCATCGGTAAACCGATCCCCGGCCTGAATGTCCTGCTTGCGGATACCGCCGAGCATGTTTTCCATGAAGCCGACGTGGTGGTTGATTTCACGCCGCCGGGCCAGACTGCGACCCACGCGGCCTTGGCGCGCGCCACCGAAACCGCGCTGGTTGTCGGCACCACAGGAATGACCGCGGCAGACCATGCGGCGCTTGACTGTGCGGCAGAGGCGGTACCGGTCATGCAGGCGGGCAATTATTCGCTGGGTGTGAACCTGATGATGGCGCTGGTGCGCGACGCCGCCAAGCGCCTGGGCACAGATTGGGATATCGAAGTGGTTGAAATGCATCACCGGCACAAGGTGGATGCCCCGTCCGGCACGGCGCTGATGCTGGGGGAAGCCGCCGCCGAAGGGCGCGGAAAGCCGCTTGATGAGCTTCGGACCAAGGCACGCGAGGGCATCACCGGCGAACGCAAGGAAGGCACCATCGGCTTTTCTGCCGTGCGGGGCGGCGCCGTGATCGGCGAGCATGATGTGGTGTTTGCAAGCGATAGCGAGCGCCTTACCATCCGTCACCGGGCCGAAAACCGCGGCTTGTTTGCGGCGGGTGCCGTGAAGGCCACCCTTTGGCTTGCAGGCAAGGGCGCGGGCCGCTATTCAATGACAGACGTGCTTGACCTGAAATAACGGTCGCCAAAGGGGGAAGCATCATGGAAGAAGCGCTCGTATCACTGTGGAACGGCCTGCCGTTCTTTGTTATCCATTCGGCCACCAGCCTTGTGATGCTGCTTGTGGGTATCTTCCTCTATACCCGCATCACCCCCCATGACGAACTGAAGCTGATCCGCGAGGGCAATGTGGCGGCTGCCACCACGCTCGGCGGCGCCATTGTCGGCCTCTCATTGCCGGTGGCTTTCTCGATGGCGTCCTCGATGAATGTCTGGGACATCGTGGTGTGGGGCGTGATCGCGCTTCTGTTCCAGCTGGCGGCCTTCCGCCTGGTGGACCTGTTCCTCAAGGATCTCTCGCGCCGCATCGAGAACGGCGAGATGGGCCCGGCCATCTTGCTGGTGTCGTTCAAACTGGCGACAGCGGCGATCAACTCGGCGGCCATTTCAGGCTAGGGGGCGCGGGGCATGCGCCGTACGGTCGAGTTTCTTTTTTACATCATTGCTATCCTCTATTTCATCGTTCGTTACGCGGACGTGGACATTGAGGATAAAAGCCCGCGCCGGAGCGGCCCTGGGGAGCAGCCGCCCGCGGTGCTGACGCCCGACGGTGCGCCCCTGCCGCGCGCCGAGATGGGCGATGTGGTCGTGGCGCTTGATCCGCAGGCGAAAAACAGTGTGGGGACGGCCTTTGCGGTCGATAGCCATGGCACGTTCGTGACTGCCCGCCATGTGGTGGACGGCTGCCAGCAGGTCTATCTGGTGGTGGGCCCGCGCCAGCTGGAGCCTGTCTTGTCCGCGGTCAGTGATACCCACAGGGATTTCGCCGTTTTGCGCGCCCGGGCGCTTCGGGCCCAGCCTTTCGCGCTGACGGACGCCAGCCCCAGCCGCGGCACAAACGGCTATATGATGGGCTACCCGCAGGGCAAACCGGCGGACGTGCGCGCCACCGTCTTTGGCCGCACCTTCATGCGCTCGGAAGGGCGGTATCAAGCCCGCGAAGCCGTTATCGCCTGGGTGGAGCGCGAGCGCAGGCCGCTGTTTGATGGCTCGCTCGGTGGCATTTCCGGTGGGCCTGTGTTCGATGAACAGGGCTATGTGATCGGCACCGTGGTAGCGGGTGCGCCGCGCCGGGGCCGGGTATACACTACCCACCCACAGGTGTTTCGGAATGCCGGGCTGATCAGTGATGAAGGCAAAGCGGTTGAGGGTCTGCGCGTGCAGGATTTTGACAGGTCAGGCAATGCCCTCAGGGCCTCCCGCGCCATCGCGCAGGTCTACTGCAAGGCGGAATAAAGCGGGCTCAAGATCGTTTGGCCGTGTTTTGACAACAGCCATAGAAGCACCGCTATGTTCACCAGAACTGTTATCCAGAAAATAAGCCGGAAAGGTTGCTTGCGTGTCTTGTGTCTGACGAGGCGCTGTGCCACCAGTGCGCCAGGCCAGCCACCAATAATCGCCATTGCATGAAGCGTATCTTCAGGTACCCGTTGCCAGCCCTTGATGGCGGCCCATTTGTCAAAGGCGTAGGTGACCAGGGTTAGCAGGCTCATACCTGCATAAAGGAGGCCCAGCGCCCAGAAGAAGCGTGGATCGATGGCGCCGAAATCCCAGATCATATAGCGTTTACCCCTTTAGGCGAAGCAGTTCCGGCATCAAAGCCGCCCTTAGCTTGCGGCGGTCGGTGGGGGTGAGGAAATCGCCGAAAACTAAGGTCTCACCGTGGGATGAAAGCGACAGCTGGTTGCGGTCTTCATCGATTGTCTTGAGGCTCAGCTTCACCCAGTAAGGGTCAAAGCGCCAGCTTTCCACTTGCCCGTTCGGATGCACGCGGGTGAGGATCAGGTCTTTTTCGCTGAGCTGCAGCGTCTCATAAAGTCGGGCGGAACGATAACTGAAGTGGAAGGCCAGCCAGATCGCCAGGATATCCACGCCCAGGAAAATCACCACGGGCCACGCGCCCACCACAATGAACCGCAGGCCGGCGAACAGGCAGATGGCCACAAGGAACCAGAACAGGCGCCTGAACTGGTGCGGCTTCAAGGACCGGTGTGGGTACAAGGTGGCATCGAACAACAGTTTGGTGCCCTCGGCCATGCGCACATGGCTGTCATCAACCGCGCCGCCGCCCACGCTGATATGCTTGCTTCCCGCTTTCATAAGGACAGTATAGCAGCCCTAGACCCGTTCGCCGCGTAACAGTTTCGGGAGGTCACCCACCGTGCCGCGCGCGTGCTGCATGAAGAAGTTCTTCAGCGGCACCACCTGGTCTACCGCTGCCATACCCACGTCGCGAAGGAGCTTGATGGGCTCGATATCGTTTGAAAACAGGCGGTTGAAGGTGTCTGTGATGGCGTAAACGCTGGCGTTGTCGGTGGTGCGCCAGCGGCCATAGTTTTCAAGCACACTCGTGGCACCGATATCAAGGCCCACGCGCCGCGCATCCACAAGCACCTCAATCAGCGCTGCCACGTCCTTCAGCCCCAGGTTCAGCCCCTGGCCGGAGATGGGGTGAATGCCGTGCGCAGCGTCGCCGATCAGCGCCAAGCGGTCAGCCACATACTCCTGCGCATACTGAAGCGTCAGCGGATAGGCCCAGCGGCCGCCGATCACCTTCACCTCACCCAGGAAATCGCCAATCCGGCGGCGGACTTCGCTTTCAAACGCGCGGTCAGGAAGCCCCATGATGGTCTCGGTGAGATGGCTTTTTTCTGTCCAGACAAGCGAGGACCGGTTCCCGGTGAGCGGCAGGATCGCAAAGGGGCCTGAGGGAAGGAAGCGTTCGTGCGCGATGCCGCAGTGGCTGAATTCATGCTCAATGGAGCACACAATGCCGTGCTGCTTGTAGTCAATCACTGATATGGGCATGCCCGCATGCTGGCGCACCAGGCTGCCGCGCCCGTCCGCGCCGATGATCAGGTCGGATTTGATCACTGTGCCTGAGGTCAGCGTGGTGGTGACGCCCGTCTTGTCGCGGTCGATTTCCGCGACGCGTTCGGGCGCAAGTAAGGTCACACCCTTGATTTCCTTGAGGCGCTCAAACAGCGCGATGCGGGTATGGCGGTTCTCCACCATATGCCCGAGCGGCCCGTCGCCCAGCGTTTCATGGTCAAAATGCAGGGACAGGAGCGATGGCCCGTCGGACACGCGGATCTCCAGGATCGGCTGGGCGTAAGGTTCCATATGCGCCCAGATGCCCAGCGCTTCGAAAAGCTGGCAACTTGCGAAGGCCAGCGCGCTCGCCCGGCCGTCATATCCGGCCGCCGTCAGGTCGCCCTGAGGCGCCATATCCACCACCGCGACCTCGAACCCATGTTCCGCAAGGCCGATCGCCGCGGTCATGCCGGCAAGGCCGCCGCCGATGATGGTGATATCCGTTTCCAGCTTCTTGTCGCTCATATCGCCTGTCCACATGTGACACAAACCGTTTCCCCATGTAGGCCTCATTGCCCCCTGATGTCCAGTGGCATGGTGCCGCAGTGGGGCGTCTGGTGGCAGAAAGTGCCTGCCCCTAAAATGCCGCACTTGTCCTAGAGCATTGATAAAGAGTAAAGTGACCGCGAACAGGACGAGAACATCGCCGCAGCGCGCCCAAGGGAGACAGGCGCGACGAGCGGCCCGGGGAGCATTTGTTACGTGTCGGCACGCAAGAAAACCGCAGCAACCAAACCAGTGAAACAGAAGAACGGCGGCGCACCGCTGTTGCCGCCCGCGTTCGTGACTTTCATGAAAAGCACCGGCTGGCGCGGGCTTGGCGTACTTCTGATGCTCATGGCTGTGGGCACCTATGTGGCGCTCTTTTCCTATAACCCGGACGATCCGACCATCAACAATGTGGCCAGCGGCGCTACGGCCAATCTGCTGGGACCTATTGGCGCCAATGTGGCCGACGTGCTGATGCAGACGCTGGCGCTGGTGGCTTTCCTGTTGCCTGTGCCTGTGTTCCTTTGGGGCCTGAAGATCGCGCGCCTTAAGTGGCTGCCGCATTTCTGGCTGAACCTGATCATGGTGCCGGTGAGCCTGATCCTGCTGGCCATTGCCGTCAGTGTGGTATCGCCCGCGCCGGATTATGTTATCCAGGCAGGCTATGGCGGCGCGCTCGGGCAGCAACTGTATCTGATGGTGATCGAACTGTTTGCCAGCTTTGTCATTCCGGCCTGGGTATATGGTACGGTCTTCGCGGTGCTGGGTGTACCGGCCTTTTTCTTTAGCTTCGCCCTCAAAAAGGACGAGTGGCGCACGGTTCTGGAGACCATCCGCTATGTGATCATGACCATCGTGTCGTGGATCATTTGGGGCCTCAAGATGATCGGCCACGGCGTGATGGTCACCTACCATGCGCTGTTCCGGCGTGAAAAAGCGGTGGATGAGGATGGCGAACGCGTTGAGCCAGCCATGACCCGACCTGAGCGCAAGGCAGTGGAAAGGCCTGAATCCAAAGCCCCCGTCACAGCGCCCGCACCCAAGCGCGTCAAGGCGCCGGCCAAGCCCAAGCGCGGCACGCGTGAAGTCAAGGAAGCGCAAGTCACGCTGGATTTCGGCGACGCCAACGGTTTCCTGTTGCCGCCGCTGCAGCTTTTGGCGCCGCCGCCGCCACCTGAAAAGGTGGGCCGCATCAGCCCCGAAGCGCTGGAACAGAATGCCCGCATGCTTGAAAGCGTGCTGGACGACTTTGGTGTGCAGGGCGAAATCAAGGATGTGCGCCCGGGCCCGGTGGTGACGCTTTATGAGCTTGAACCCGCCCGCGGCGTCAAGTCCGCCCGCGTGATTGGCCTCGCGGACGATATCGCCCGGTCCATGAGCGCCATCTCCGCCCGTGTGGCGGTGGTGCCGGGCCGGAACGCCATTGGTATTGAGCTTCCGAACGCTGACCGCCAGACCGTGTTCCTGCGCGAACTGCTGGCCAGCCGTGACTATGAAGCCACGAAGGCCCGCCTGCCTGTGGCGCTCGGCAAGGATATTGGCGGTGCACCAGTGGTGGCAGATCTGGCGTCGATGCCGCACCTCTTGGTCGCAGGGACCACCGGTTCCGGTAAATCGGTCGGCATCAACACCATGATCCTGTCGCTCCTGTACCGCCACAGCCCCGAAACGCTGCGCTTCATCATGGTCGACCCCAAGATGCTCGAGCTGTCGATCTATGACGGTATCCCGCACCTTCTGACGCCTGTGGTGACTGAGCCCAAGAAGGCCGTTGTGGCGCTCAAGTGGGCGGTGCGCGAGATGGAAGAACGCTACCGCAACATGTCCAAGCTGGGGGTAAGGAACCTCGCGGCCTTCAACAAGCGGGTTGAAGAGGCCAAGAAAAACGGCGAACGGCTGACGCGCGAAGTGCAGACCGGCTTCGACCGCGAGACCGGCCAGCCGATCATGGAAGAGCAGGAGTTTGACTTCCAGGCGCTGCCGTTCCTGGTGATCGTGATCGACGAGATGGCAGACCTGATGCTGGTGGCGGGCAAGGATGTGGAAGCGACCGTGCAGCGCCTGGCGCAGATGGCGCGGGCCGCTGGCATCCACGTGGTGATGGCCACCCAGCGCCCGTCGGTGGACGTGATCACCGGTACCATCAAGGCCAACTTCCCAACCCGGATCAGCTTCCAGGTAACGTCAAAGATCGACAGCCGCACCATCCTTGGTGAACAGGGCGCTGAGCAGCTTCTGGGCATGGGTGACATGCTCTTTATGGCTGGTGGCGGCCGCATCACCCGCGTGCACGGCGCATTCGTGTCGGATAATGAGGTGGAGGATGTGACGACCCACCTACGCAAGCAGGGCGCGCCTGACTATCTGGCGGAAGTGACGGAGGAACCTGAAGAAGGGTTCGACAGCCCGTTCATCCCAGGTCCATCTGGTTCAGGCGATGATGCAGCCAATAGCCTCTATGATCAGGCGGTTGCGGTTGTGATCCGCGACAAGCGGGCGTCTACAAGCTATATCCAGCGGCGCCTCAAGATCGGCTACAACAAAGCCGCGTCCCTGATTGAAGAGATGGAAGAGCAGGGCGTGATCAGCGCGCCGAACCACAAAGGCCAGCGCGAAGTGCTGGTACCTGATCGTGAAGAAGAATTTTAGGAAACCACATGCGACCCCTACCAGTGTTTGGAGTTTACCTGGCCCTTCTGGCCCCTGCAGCCGTCGCGCAGGACACAGCGCTGCCGCCCCTTGAAGAGCAGACGGTTGAAGAAGACCAAAGCCTGAAGGCGCTCAGGCAGGTGCAGGCCTATATGGACGGCATCGAGACGCTGGAGGCCGAGTTTCGCCAGGAAGCGCCAAACGGCAACATCGCGACCGGCCGCCTGTATCTGGAGCGCCCCGGCTATGTGCGCTTCGACTATACGGACGAAACACCTTTCCTGATCGTGGCTGATGGCAAAACCCTCAATTTCGTTGATTATGAGATTGGGCAGGTCACCAAATGGCCGCTCAAGAAAACGCCGCTCAGGGCGCTTCTGGGGGGCTCTGTCGATCTCGCCAGCCTGCAGGCGCACATCGAAATGGGCCGCCCCGGCTTTGAGAAGATGATCATGCTGTCCGCCCGTGATCCGGAAAACCCGGAGCAGGGCGAGATAACGCTTCACTTTATCCCGGACGAAGGCATGCCCACGGGGCTTCGTCTTATCGGCTGGACCGTCCTCGACGCGAAAGGCGAAGTCACCCAACTGACACTCACGGACCAGCAGGTGAATGTCGCGCTTGATGAGGCGCTCTGGACGTTTGAGGACCCGCGGGGCCTCACGAAGCGCCGCCGCACCCGCCGATAGGCTCACTGGCCATAAACCAGGTCCGTTTCCGGCTTGCGAAATCACAAAACATGCCTAAATCAGGGAAGCTCCGGCTTAGCGCTTGCGCTGACCCCGCGCAGGGGCTAGGGCTTGATCTGATCCGCAACAAGGTGATGTAATGGATACGCTAGAAGACGATATCGATGAGGTTTTTGAAGACCTGCCAAGCCTGAAGTCTGTGGCGCCCTTCGTGGCGCTGGCGTCGAACGTGCGCTGGTTCAGAACTTTGGGTGAAGACCCGGACCGGGAAACGGTTGAGATCGCGCGCGCTTACGCCGACGCGCTGGGGTTCCCGGACGCTGAGCCCGGTTTCCTCGCGGACTGGGAAGAGGCCGCGGACGCAGCCGAAAACACTGAGGTCAACAGCCCGGCTTGGGAAGCGGAAGAGCAGCTCCGCGCCGCGCTGACGGATGACGTGCTAGCGTTCCTTGACGAGCAGACGCTTGAAATGGTGATGACCCACGTAACTGGTGCAGTCTCGGAAACCATTGAGGAAAGCGCGACCGAGGCTTCACGTGACCTTCGGATTTTCGATGAAGAGTTCGTGCGCGCCACATCGGGTGCTGCGGTGCAGGCGGCCTATCAGGCAGCCTTGGCTGCCATGACCGGCGCTGAGGAAGACCACCCCTTCGCGCTTCGGTTCCAGCTGTTCGAAAAAGGCCGCTGGCCCATCGGCATCATCGGCAACAGTTTTCTGATTTTCTAGAATAAAAGACAGGCGAGGGAGCGACATATGCGGCTTGTTACATGGAACATCAACTCGGTGCGGGCGCGCATTGATATCGTCGAGCAGCTGGTGCGCGAATATGCCCCCGATGTGCTTTGCCTGCAGGAAACCAAGGTGCAGGACGACATGTTCCCGCGCGGTTTCTTCGAGGGCCTTGGCATGCCGCATCTGGCGGTCCACGGCCAGAAAAGCCACCACGGTGTGGCGACAGCGTCCAAGCTGCCGATTGGCGACCAGTTCAAGATTGATTGGTGCCAAAAAGGCGATGCCCGCCATGTGGCGATCACCATCGACGGTATGCCCACGATCCATAATTTCTATGTGCCTGCGGGCGGGGATGAGCCGGATCCGGCAGTGAACGACAAATTCGCCCACAAGCTCCAGTTCCTCGATGAGATGACCGCATGGTCGGCAGGCCTTGACGGCGACCATATCCTGGTGGGGGACCTCAACATCGCGCCCTATGAAGACGATGTGTGGGACCACAAGAAGCTCCTGAAAGTTGTCTCCCACACCCCGGTTGAGGTGGACGCCATGCTGAACCTGATGGACGCCCACAAATGGCAGGACATCATGCGGGATTTCGTGCCCAAAGATCAGAAGCTCTACAGCTGGTGGTCCTACCGGGCGCGGGACTGGTCATCGGCGGATAAGGGCCGGCGGCTGGATCACGTGTGGACCAGCCCGTCCCTCAAAGGCAAAGCCACCCACATGGAAGTGATCCGCGATGCGCGCGGCTGGGAGAAGCCATCCGACCATGCGCCGGTGCTGGTTGATTTCGATTTCTGAGGAAGGCGATCAAGATGGGGGATGGTTATAAAATCGAGATAATGTCGGCCGCCGATGTGCAAACCGTGATCGACTGGGCCGGGCGCGAAGGCTGGAACGCAGGCATTCATGACGCCAGCACCTTCTATGCGGCAGACCCGAACGGTTTTTTCAAGGGTACGCTAGGCGGTGAGATTGTCGCCACTGGCAGCGCCGTTGTCTATGACGACAGCTTTGCATTTTGCGGCCTTTATATCGTGGCGCCAGAGCATCGCGGCAAAGGCTATGGCTTGGAGCTGACGAAAGCGCGTCTTGAATATTGTGGCGACAGGAATGTCGGCATCGATGGTGTGCTCGCGAATGTGCCGATCTATGAACGCATCGGCTATGTGCCCTACTATGAAAACAGTCGCTATGGCCGTGAAGCGCACGTGCCCAGCGCCCTGAATGCGGCAGTGCGACCCATACTGGCCTCCGACTTCGGCGCCATCTGTGCCTATGACCGGCCCTGTTTCCCGGCCCCGCGCGACGCGTTCCTGAAGGCATGGCTTATCCAGCCAGACGCACTCGCGCTTTGCTATGAGGAAGATGGTGTGATCAAAGGCTATGCGGTTCGGCGCAAATGCCGCGTCGGCCACAAGGTCGGGCCTCTGTTCGCTGACAATGCAGATGTTGCAGCCGCCCTTTTCGACGCCCTGCAGCAAGGTGTTGAGGGCGATCAGATCATTTTAGACGTGCCGGAGACCAACAAGGACGCCATGCGCCTTGCTGAAGCCAAGGGCATGACCAAACTGTTCGCCACCGCGCGCATGTACCAGAAGGGCTTGCCGGACATTGCCTATGACAAGGTCTTCGGCGTCAGCACCTTCGAGCTTGGTTAGGCGCTATTCCCGCTCCATGTCGCAGTAGGGGCAATGCTTGGCGAAGCTGAATGTGTGTGCTTTTCGCCCTTTTTCCGAAAACCAGCTTGCTATCGAGATCTCCCAATAGTCCTTTGCATATGCATTGAGCACTGACATGCCGCAATTTTCGCATTTGAGAAGGGGCGCAAGGAAAGTTGCTAGAGCCAGCATGACCAGCCCGGCAAACGAAATGACATCAGTGCACCCGTCCGCAGACAGAAAATAGACGAAGCAGCTGAGGCCTGTACTTTGAAAGAACAGCAGGCCCAGCCTTTTTCGTCTGACTTTGGATTTCCCCATAAATATCTCCCACCATCTATAGATAGTGGTAGGGGAGAGGATTGAAAAGGTTGTTAGGCCGCGAAACCCTGCAGGCTGTAGCCGCCGGGCTCGGTGACCAGGAGGCGCGCCATGCCGGGCTCATGCTCGATCTTCTGCCGCAGCCGGTACACGTGGGTCTCCAGCGTGTGGGTGGTCACGCCTGAATTATAGCCCCAGACTTCCGCCAGCAGTTCCTCGCGGCCAACGGCATTGCCGCCTGCGCGGTAAAGATACTTGAGGATCGAAGTTTCCTTTTCCGTCAGGCGCACTTTCTTGCCGCTGGCTTTTTCTTCCAGGATTTTGCCGGAAGGGCGGAAATGATAGGGGCCGATGTCGAAGGTGGCGTCCTCGCTCTGCTCATACTGGCGGAAGTGGGCGCGAATGCGCGCGAGCAATACCGTGAAGCTGAAGGGCTTGGTGACATAATCATTGGCGCCGGCATCCAGCCCCAGCACCGTATCGGCATCCGACACGTTGCCGGTGAGCATGATGATCGGCACGGACACGCCGGATTTGCGGATGCGCTTACACAGCTCACGCCCGTCCATATCCGGCAGGCCGACATCAAGGATGATCATGTCCACCTGATTGTCCTTGAGGAATTCAAGCGTGTCGCAGGCGGTGCCTTTCTCGACCGTCGTGAACTCATCACACAGGGCTAACTGGTCTGCGAGGCCTTCCCGCAGATCTACATCATCGTCCACAAGCAGCAGTTTGCGAGTTGGCATTCCAAAAATCCTCCGGCGCGTAAAATTATTTTGCCATAGTATGCAATAACCAGCCCTATATAAGAAGTGGAAAGACTTTGTACCATCACGCCCGGTCACATTTGTTTGATCGGCGCGCGAGGCTGTGACAAAAAGCGGCTGCTGACTTTTGGAGAATACCCGCTATATGAAGGGCATGAACATTTCAGACCAATCCCTTCTGCGCCTTGAACGCGCGGCAGACGAGCTTCGGCGCGGCCAGCCTGTTGTGGTAACGGGCGAAGCTGGCGCGCTCCTCGTACTGCCGCTTGAGCTTGCGAACACGCCTGCGCTGGCGCATTTTGATGCGATGGCGGGCGAGAGTTTTGTGATGCTCACCAACAACCGGGCTATGAGCCTGAAGGTGGCGGGCGAGGACTGGGCCGCCGTGCGGCTGGAGCGCCCCACATGGATGACGGCGGAAGACATGGTCGCGCTTGCGGACCCAACGCTTGATCTTGCGAACCCTTTGAAGGGCCCCTACAGCAGGATCAATCACCCATCGACTGCGCTTGATGAAGCGGCGGTCAAGATGGTCAAATGGGCGCGGCTGTTGCCTGCCGTTCTGGCGGCGGAAGTTGCGGGCGCGGAGGCGTTCCCTGATCAGGTGGCGGTGGACGCGGACGAGATTTTGAACGCGGACTTCACCCAGGCGGCGGCGCTTCGGCAAGTGGCCTCGGCGCGCGTGCCGCTCGCGGGCGCGGAAAACACCCGCCTTGTGTCCTTCAGGCCAATGGCTGGCGGGATTGAACATATCGCCATCGTGATCGGTGAACCGAACCGGCACGACCCGGTGTTGATGCGCATCCACAGCGAATGCTTCACGGGTGACCTTCTCGGGTCGCTCAAATGCGACTGCGGCGAGCAGCTTCGCGGCGCCATCAAGGCGATTGAGGAAGCAGGCGGCGGCGTGCTTCTGTATCTCGCGCAGGAAGGCCGGGGCATCGGGCTGATCTCCAAACTCAAGGCCTATGCGTTGCAGGATCAGGGCTATGATACGGTGGACGCCAACACGCGCCTTGGCTTTGACGTGGACGAACGGGTGTTCGCGCCAGCGGCCGAGATGCTCAAGCAGCTTGGCTTCAAAGCTGTCAAGCTGATGACCAACAACCCGGACAAGGTGGCGGGGCTGGAGCGCTTTGGCGTCACGGTCACGGAGCGCGTTGCGCACAAGTTCCCCACCAACCCGCATAATGAGCATTATCTGGCCACCAAGAAGGCCAAGACAGGTCATATCCTGTGACTGGGCATATCCTTTAATGACTGTCTGGACCGTCACGCCAGACAAAGACGACAGTCGCCGCGGGCGCCTGACCGGACCCATGTTTGACGCCCCCTGTGCGCTCGGCAAGCATGGCGTGATCGTCATGGACCGTGGCCGCGAAGGTGATGGCAAGACGCCAGCCGGCACCTATCCGTTGAGGAAAGTCTTCTACCGCCCGGACCGCGAGGAACCGCCGGTTACCGACCTGCCCACGGAGGCCCTGACGCCCACCCACGGCTGGTGCGATGACGTGGACAGCCCCCATTATAACCAGCTGGTGCGCCTGCCCTTCGGGCCGTCACATGAGAAAATGTGGCGCGAGGATGCGCTTTATGACCTTGTCGTGGTGCTCGGCCACAATGACGACCCACCGGTCAAGGGCCTTGGCAGCGCCATTTTCCTGCATGTGGCCAAAGACGGCTTCAAGCCCACGCTTGGTTGCGTGGCCGTTGAAAAAAGCGCTCTCCGTCGATTCTTGAGGCAAATATCAGTTCAAGATAGTATCAAGATTACAATGGGTTAGCCGTAAGCCCGCGCGCCGAAGATGGCGGTGCCGACGCGGATATCCGTCGCTCCCATGGCCGCGGCCAGCGCATAATCGCCGCTCATGCCCATCGACAGCTTTTCAAGCCCCAGGCGTTTGCCGAATTTCTTCAGAAGGCCGAAATGCAGCGTGGGGTCATCGCCCACGGGCGGGATGCACATCAGGCCGACAACATTGAGGCCCAGATCGCGGCAGTCCTTGAGAAGGGCCTCAAGGTCTTCGGCTAGCACGCCGCCCTTCTGTTCCTCGCCGCCGGTGTTGACCTGCAGATAAATGGGCAGGTGCCGGCCCTGCTTGTCCATCTCGGTCGCCAGCGCCTTCGCGAGTTTGAGGCGGTCAACCGACTGGATCACGTCAAACAGCGCCACGGCGTTTGCCGCCTTGTTGGTCTGCAGGCTGCCGATCAGGTGCAGTTCCACGTCAGGATATTCGGGCTTCAGCTCGCCCCACCGTTCTTCCGCTTCCTGCACCCGGTTTTCACCGAACACCCGGTGCCTGGCGTCCAAGGCCGCGCGCACACGCTCAATGGGCTGCACCTTCGAGACAGCGATCAGTTTCGGCTGGTTTTCTTCCACCCCAACGTGCTTGCACATGCGGGTGATCTCTTTCCTGACCGCGTCGATATTGGCTTTGATGTCCGGCGTCATTCTAAGGCGTCCTTTAGGCTTGTTGGTGCCTCGTTCCTATGGGATAGCTAGACCCCATGGTCAAGAGCGAGATAACAATACGGGCTGAAAAGGCGGCTGCCAAGATGGCCGTCGCCATGGGCGGCGCGCTGCCCATTTTCATCACACATGTGGGACGTGTACCTGACCCCGAAGCCGTCGCTTTGGGCCTGCCCGAAGGCGCGGTGGTGATTGTGCGGGACTATGATAATCCTGATCGCCTTACGCTTGCGCGCGGTCTGCGGCGCGTCACCAAGGGCCGCGAGCAGATGCTGCTCATTGCGGGGGATGCGGCGCTTGCACGCGCAGTTGGCGCGGACGGCGTGCATTTGCCCGAGCATCAGCTGGTGCGTCGGCCTGTCCTGACCGGCTTTTCGCTGGTGACCGCCGCGTGCCACAGCCGGGCGGCCATGCGCCGTGCGGCAGCGATCGGCGTTGATCTGGCGCTGGTGTCACCGGTGTTTGAAACCCAGAGCCATGTGGGTGCGCCGGCGCTTGGCCTGCACCGGTTTGCCCGGTTGATCGCGAACGCGCCACTGCCCGTCGCGGCCCTTGGCGGGATCAATGCCGAGACCGCCAAAAAACTAAGGCCGCTCAACATGGCGGCCTTTGCAGCGATTGACGGGTTTCTTGGGTAGCGCCGTCTAGAATCTCAGGCGCCCGCCCAGGAAGATCATCTGGGATTTTTCACCCGCTTCCGGATCCAGCATCAGGCGGCTGCCATAGTCATAGTAGCGCACTCCCCCGGTAAGCCCCAGCGAGTCTGTCAGACGGTAGCTGGCGCCCAGTTCCACGGAAATGATGTTGCGGGCTTCGTTCTCGATGCCGTAAAGGTCTGCACCTTCGCGGTATTCGCTCATCGACAGGCGGGCAGACCAGCTGGGCGCCTGATAAGAGAAGCCGACATCGAAGCCGGACATGTCAGCGTCGAACAGGCTGGTCTGGCGCATCAGTGTTGCATCCAGGCCAAAGCCGGAATAGCCGAGCGACAGGCCAACATTATATTGGCGTTCTGCCAGGTCGCTGCTGTTGAAGGCGTTTGCGGCTGGCAAACCCTGCATGGACAGGCGGTAGGCGCTCTTGAGCGCAATCTCGAAACCGCGGTCGTTCGGGTCGTTCTTGTCGGCGCCGAAGGTTACACCGAGGCGGCCGGTGGTGCCGAACAGATCCTGGCCATAGGAGCCGCGAACCGTGCCGTCTGGCGCCAGCAGCGACGAGAAATCAGGCCGATCAGACATGCTGCCCATGGTGGGGCCTGTTGTCGAAGGGCCCGCTTCGCGCAGGTAGAAGAAACCGTTGTCCGAGGATTCGGTGGATTTCGTCTTGTCCCTGAGGCTCAGCTCAAGGTCCTTGATCGCGTCGCCCTTGTCGGTCTTCTGCACATCACGCAGCTTGGCCATCTGTTCGGCGATAAAGAGATCAAGGCTTTGCAGGAAACCGTTCGATTCAAAACGTGTTTTTTCATCCGCCAGCGTTGCTGTGGATGAGGCTGAAATCATCAGCGCCGTGACGGCATATTTGAACACGTTTTTCATGGGCTTCGCCAACTCGTACACGGTACTACACACCAATGGTATTGAATCCTTCGTTAACATAGCAAGGGTCAGAGGCAAAAATAGGGAAGCCTGTGTCCTGCTTGCCACTATTTTGACGCTTTTCGGACTGGTCAGCGCCTCTTCAGACCGCTATAACCCGCTGGAGGCCGGAAAAAGTTTGCCACCAGCTGGATGCTGACAAGGCGAACGGGCCAGGAAAAAACGAATCCACGGGGTGTAGTATGCAAAATTTTGCCCGTACCATGATGGTACTGATGGTCAGTCTCTCACTGGGCGCTTGCTCGATGTTCGGCGGCGGCGACAAAGGTGAGGACCTGGGTCCACGGACCACGGCTATTGGCGTGAACGGTTATCTGTGGCAAGCGACGCTTGATACGCTTTCCTTCATGCCGTTCGACCAGGTAGAGCCGTCGGGCGGTGTCATCACCACGCACTGGCATTCCACGGCAGATGCCCCTGATGAGCGGGTGAAGCTGACCGTGCGTTTCATGTCGCAGCAGTTGCGCTCTGACGGTGTGAGAGTTTCCGTGGTGCGCCAGGAGCGCAAGGACGGCAACTGGCAGACTGTACCGGTGCAGGCGGCAACGGCCCTGCAGATCGAAGAGTCGATCCTTCAGCGTGCCCGCCAGCTGCGTGTTGCGGCGTCAAACTAGGCCGCCCTTAATTGTGTGGCGCCCTTCGGAGCGCCTTGGAAACCAGTTCGAGCCGGGCGTGAGCCCGGCTGTTTCAGTATAATAGAGGCGGGGCCAAGGCCTGGCCGACAGTACAGAGATTGAGATCATGTCGCGCTACAACGCAAAAGCCACCGAAGCAAAGTGGCAAAAAGTGTGGACCGAGTCCCAGACCTTCAAAACGGACACGGCGTCTGAAAAGCCCAAATATTATGTGCTTGAGATGTTCCCTTATCCGTCGGGTCGGGTGCATGTGGGCCACGTGCGTAACTATACCATGGGTGACGTGGTCGCGCGCTACCGCCGGGCGCAGGGCTATGAAGTGCTGCACCCGATGGGCTGGGACGCCTTCGGCATGCCGGCGGAAAACGCCGCGATGGAGCGCAAGGTTCATCCCGCCGACTGGACCTACGACAATATCGCCAACATGCGCGACCAGCTGAAGCATATCGGCCTCGCCATCGATTGGGACCGCGAAATCGCCACCTGCGACGCTGCCTATTATGGCAAGGAACAGCAAATCTTCATCGATTTCTACAATGCCGGTCTTGTGTACCGCAAGGAAAGCTGGGTGAACTGGGACCCGGTGGATAACACGGTTCTGGCGAACGAGCAGGTGATCGACGGCAAGGGGTGGCGTTCCGGCGCCCCGGTTGAACGCCGTAAGCTCAGCCAGTGGTTCCTCAAGATCACCGACTTTGCCGATGATCTCCTCGAAGGCCTCAAAGGCCTGGACCGCTGGCCGGACAAGGTGCGCCTGATGCAGGAAAACTGGATCGGCCGCAGCGAGGGCCTGAAGTTCGATTTCGAAATCGCGGAGACAGGCGAAAAGCTGCCGGTTTACACCACGCGCCCTGACACGCTGTTTGGCGCCAGCTTCTGCGCGATCGCGGCAGACCATCCGCTGGCGACCAAGCTGGCGGAAGAGAATGCCGAACTGAAAGCTTTCTGCGAGGAGTGCCGCAAGACCGGCACAACCGAAGAAGCGATTGAGAAAGCCGAGAAGAAGGGTTTTGACACCGGCCTCACGGTCAAGCACCCCTGCGACCCGACGTGGCAGCTGCCGATCTATGTGGCGAACTTCGTGCTGATGGATTACGGCACGGGCGCCATCTTCGCCTGCCCGTCAGGCGACCAGCGCGACCTGGATTTTGCCCGCAAGTATGACCTGCCCGTGGTGCCTGTGGTGCTGCCGGAAGGCGAAGACGCGGCGTCGTTCGAGATCGGCACCGAGGCCTACACAGGCCCGGGCAAGATGATCAACAGCCGCTTCCTGGACGGCATGGATGCCATGGATGCCAAGGCCCACATGATCGATCTGGCCGAAAAAGAAGGCTGGGGCGAACGTACGGTCAACTTCCGCCTGCGTGACTGGGGCGTATCGCGCCAGCGCTATTGGGGAACGCCAATCCCGTTCGTACACTGTGACGACTGCGGCGTGGTGCCGGTACCATCCGACCAGCTGCCTGTGGAGCTGCCGGAGGACGTGTCTTTCGACAAGCCGGGCAACCCGCTGGAGCATCACCCAACCTGGAAGCACACAAATTGCCCAGGCTGCGGCAGACCAGCCCGCCGCGAAACGGACACCATGGACACGTTCGTGGACAGCAGCTGGTATTTCCTGCGCTTCTGCACGCCGAACGCAGACGCGCCGTTTGACAGCGATGTGGTCAACGAGTGGCTGCCGGTGAACCAGTATATTGGCGGCGTGGAGCATGCGATTTTGCACCTTCTTTATGCCCGCTTCTTCACCCGGGCGCTGAAGCATGTTGGCCGCACCACCATTGAAGAACCGTTCGAAGGCCTCTTTACGCAGGGCATGGTGAACCATGTGACCTACAAGGACAGCGACGACGAGTGGGTGTTCCCCGAGCTCGTGCGCGCCCGTGAGGACGGCAGCCTGTTCCGGACAGACAACGGCCTTGAAGTCACCGAAGGCCGCGTTGAGAAAATGTCCAAGTCGAAAAAGAATGTGGTCGACCCCGACGACATCATCGACCAGTACGGCGCCGACACGGCCCGCTGGTTCGTGCTTTCTGACAGCCCGCCAGAGCGGGACCTGTTGTGGACCGAAGCCGGCATCGAAGGCGCCTGGCGCTTTGCCCAGCGTGTGTACCGCCTGGTGATGACGCCGCCGTCAGATTTCGCAGCCGTGGGCGCCGCGATGCCGGACAGCCTGTCCGACAGTGCGCTTGCACTTCGGAAAGCCACGCACAAGACCATTGAGGGCGTGACGGCAGACATTGAAAACCTGCATTTCAACAAGGCCGTTGCGCGGCTCTATGAGTTCGCCAACGCGGTTGGCGGCAAATGCCTGGGCGACGGGGCGCCGGAAGCGCTCCGCGAAGCGCTCGAGACGCTTGTGTTGCTGGTGGGCCCAATGATGCCGCACCTGGCGGAAGAGCTTTGGGAAGCGCTTGGCCACAAGTCGCTGGTGTCTGAAACGCCGTGGCCGCAAGCCATCAAGGCGCTGACGGTCGATGACACGGTCAAGATGGCGGTGCAAGTGAACGGCAAGGTGCGCGACACGATCGAAGTGGCCAAGGATATGGCTAAAGAGGACGTGGAAGCGCTGGCACTCGGCCTTGAGAACGTCAAGAAATACACCGACGGCAACACCATCCGCAAAGTGATCGTGGTGCCCGGTCGTATTGTCAACATCGTGGCCAACTGATGCGCGGCGCTCTCCTCATAGGCTTGGCCCTGCTTCTCGGCGCCTGTGGTTTCCGTCCGCTTTATGAAGCGGGTGGGTCGTCCCGCGCCATGCAGCAGCATCTGGCCGGCATCGAGGTGGCGCCCATTGCAGACCGGCTGGGGCAGGTGATGCGCAACCGCCTTCTGGACCGGCTGAACACCGGTGGCGCGGCGGACTACCGCCTGACCGTGACGCTGGAACAAAGCACCCAAGGGTATGGTATCCGCCCGGATGCCGCCGCGACCCAGGAACAGCTGACGCTCGTAGCCCATGTGATGTTCACCAAGCTGGACGGTGAAGAAATTGTGTTCCTTGAGGACATGCGTGCCCGCACGTCCTACGATCTGGTGCTTTCGGATTTCGCGTCCGTGACCCAGCGCGAAGACAGCGCTCGGCGCCTGGCGCTTGAGCTGGCGGAACGCATTCACCGGCGGCTGGCGCTTTATTTCACCAAAGCTGAGGCCGAGAACCAGTGAAGGTAAAACCCCGCGACATACCCGCGATTCTGAACAAGCTGGATCCATCCGTCAGGGCGGTTCTGGTGTTCGGCCGGGATGACGGGCTGGTGCGTGAACGGGCCGAGAAAATCGGCAAACAGGTTGCTGAAGACCTTTCAGACCCCTTCCAAGTGGCGCGGCCAAGCCTTGCGGACATCAAGGAACACCCGTCGCTTCTCTTGGATGAAGTCTCGGCCATTTCCATGATGGGCGGGCGGCGGCTGGTGCGCCTTGAAGGCGCCGGCAACGAAAGCACCGAAGCAGTGAAGCTGGTGCTCGGGAGTGAACAGGGCGACGGCCTTCTGACCATCACAGCTGGGGACCTCAAGCCCACGTCATCGCTTCGGAAGCTGATGGAAGGCGCCAAAAACGGCCTGGCCATCGCCTGCTATGAAGACAGCATGCAGGACCTGATGGGTCTTGTGCAGACTGTTCTCTCGGATGCGGGCTTGTCAGCCACGCAGGACGCGGTGGCGTATCTGGTGGAAAACCTGGGCGGCGACCGCATGGTCTCACGCGGCGAACTTGAAAAGCTGGTGCTTTATAAGGGTGCTGAAGGCGGTCAGGTGACGCTCGCGGACGCCAAGGCCTGCGTCGGCGACACGTCGGCGATGGGGCTCAGCCAGATTGCGGAAGCGGTGACGGCAGGCAACCTCAAAAGCCTCGACCGCCTGATCGAACGCGCCTGGACCGAAGGCCACAGCGCGATCCCGATCCTCAGGCACCTGCAGATGCGGCTGATGCGCTTCCATCAGGCGCGCGGCATGATGGACCAGGGCATGAACGCCTCAGAAGCCGTAAACAAGCTCCGCCCTCCTGTATTCTTTGGCGAACGCGACCGCTTCATGGGCGAACTGCAGCGCTGGGGGTCACGCAAGATCGAGATGGCACTCGACATCCTTCTTGAAGCCGAGATCGACTGCAAAACCACCGGCAACCCGGCGGATGTGATCTGCGCCCGCGCGCTTCTCCGCCTCACCAAGGCGGCGAAATAGTCATGAAAATCGGATTTTTTGGCGATAGCTTCACCCAGGGTGTGGGCGACCCGACCGGCAAGGGTTGGGTTGGACGACTTTGTGACGCTGCGGGCACCGACTATGAGAATTTCGGTGTAGCAGGCGACACATCAGAAGATATCAAGGACCGCTGGCAGGCTGAAGCTGAAGGGCAAGGTTTTGACCGGCTTGTGTTCATGGTGGGTTCGAACGACGCGCTTCTCAACGCCCAGCGCCGGGTCACCATCAACGAAGTGAACCGGCTGAAGAACGCCAAGGCCATCATGATGGGCGCACGCGCGATTGCGCCAACGCTGTTCATCAGTGCCCTCCCCGTTGTGGATGACGCACCAGCCAGCGGCCGTATTGGCGACATGGCGCGCCAGATGGGCATGATCGCCCGCATCAATCGCGTGTCATATGTGGACATCTGCGCTGCTGTTGCTGCGTCAGGTGTGTGGCGCGAGGAAGCCATGGCGAACGACGGTGCGCACCCGGGTCCGGGCGGGTACCAGTTGGTCGCCGACCTGATCAAAGCCAGTCCTGTGTGGCAGGACTTCCTGAAGGGCTAGGCCCTATCTCAGCCCATGCAATTTTCGGTAGGCCGTGGGGCTAAGACCGAACGTGCGCTCGAACGCCTGGATCAGCCGCACGGGCGTGCCGAACCCACTCTCGCCTGCCACGGTCTTGAGCGGCAGGTCGGGGCTTTCCAGAAGTGTGCGTGCTGCCTCAAGCCGCAGCTTTTCCAGATAACGTGCGGGCGTGTCGCCCATCTCTGCCACGAACTTACGGTGGAAGCTGCGTTCGCTCATGCCCGCCTGTTCAGCTGCGTCCGTGACGGTAATGGCGTCCTTCAGGTGCGCCTGCATCCATTCAAGCGTGCGGGCAAAGGCGCCGGTGGCGCGGCTCTGGCCCTTCAGCAGGCTGCTGAACTGGGTCTGGCTGCCGGGGCGGTGGGCATAGACCACCAGACGCCGCGCGATCCGCATGGCCATATCGCGCCCCAGATCCTTTTCCACAAGCGCCAGCGCCATATCAATGCCCGCCGTCACGCCCGCCGATGTCCACAAGGGGCCGTCCTCCACATAGATGGCGTCGGCGTCAACGCAGGTATCGGGGTACAGGCGTTCAAGCGCACCCGAGGCCTTCCAGTGGGTGGCGACGCGCCGCCCTGCCGTCAACCCGGCGGCCGCCAGAAGGAAGGTCCCGGTGCAGACAGAACCAACCCGGCGTGTGGTGATTGCGGCTTCCCGGAGCCAGTCAAGCGTGTGCGCTTTTGCGGCCGCCCGGCGGACATCACCGTCCTCGCCCCCGACAACCAACAGGGTGTCAATGCCGCGCGGACGCACGCCAACCAGGGGCGCAGCAGTCATCGTGAGGCCGCAGCTTGACCGGACAGCATCGCCGTCCAGGCTTGCCAGCAGCAGGTCATAGGCGGGCTCTGGCAGTTCCTCGTTCGCGCTGGCGAACACCTGGAAAGGGCCAGTGATATCCAGCACCTGCGCGCCATTGTAGGCGATGAAGACAATCTTTCTTGTTGGCCCGGCCATGGCTCGGTCTTTCATGGTTGGCAGGAATCAATAATTATTTGTCATATCAGCCAAACGAAATCAAGGGCAGGATGTCTGCACCCGATCACGACACGGAGAAAAATAAAATGACCATAAATATTGGCTTCCTGATTTACCCACGCCTGACGCAGCTGGATTTCACCGGCCCCTATGAGGTGCTGGCCCGCGTGCCCGACACCAAGGTCCATGTGGCGGCGAAGACGCTTGACCCTGTCACGTCAGACAGCGGCCTTCGGATTCTGCCGTCGGTCACGCTGCAGGATTGCCCGCAGCTTGACGTTCTGGTGGTGCCTGGTGGGCCGCATGTGGACGAATGGTATGACGACGCGGAGATCATGGACTTCCTGCGTACCCAGGGCGCGGGTGCCAACTATGTCACGTCTGTCTGCACCGGGTCGCTGATCCTGGGGGCTGCAGGGCTTCTGGACGGCTATAAGGCCACCAGCCACTGGACATCACTTGACTATTTGAAGCCCTTCGGCGCCACCCCCACAGAAGGCCGTGTGGTTCGGGACCGCAACCGTTTCTCAGGCGGCGGCGTGACCGCGGGGATTGATTTCGCGCTGACAGTCGCGGCGGAGCTTGCGGGCGAACAGGTGGCGAAAGCCATCCAGCTTGGGCTTGAATATAACCCGGCACCACCGTTTGTCGGCGGCCACCCCGATGTGGCGGAACCCGCGCTTGTTGAAGCGGTCAGTGCCATGATGGCAGACCGGCTGGACCGCAGGCGTCAGGCGTCAGAAAAGCACGGAAAGGTGGCCTAGCCGTCTAGGCCCCAAAAGGAAACCGGCTGTCCCGGAACCCCAAAGGGAACCCAGACAGCCGGCCGCATTTCGGAAATTTTCCTAGCCGATTAATTAAGATTAACCGGCGTCGGTTCTTCGCCGCCGTCAGCAGCAGCTGCTGCCTGGGCTTGTTGCGCTTCCTGTGCCGCCTGGGCACGGAAAAGCGCTTCGAAGTTGATTGGCTCCAGAAGGAGCGGCGGGAACCCGCCATCCCGGCTTGCGTCAGCGATGATAGCGCGCGCAAACGGGAACATCATGGAAGGTGCCTGGATCAGAAGGAACGGCTTCAGCGCTTCTTCAGGCACGTTACGGATGCCATAGAGGGCGCCGTATGCAAGCTCAACCACGAAAGCAACCTGGTCGCCACCACCTTCGGATGGAGCCGTTGCTTTTGCAGAGATCTTCAGCTCTACCTCATAGACTTCGTCATTCATTTTACGAACGCCGACGTTCACATTGACGTCGATGGCAGGCTTCTGGCCGGCCAGCGCCTGCAGGCTTGCTGGTGCGTTCGGGTTTTCAAAAGAAAGATCTTTTATATACTGCGCAATAACGCCAGCCTGTGGGCCTTCTGCACCTTCCGGTGCTGGGCCGCCAACGGGTGCCTGGTCATTGCCGAATTCATTTTCTGCCATTTTTTCACTCTTTTAATTGGTGCCAGCCCCCCAAAACCAACAGGGTCGGCAAATCTGGGGCAAACGGCTAGCATGGATTGATCGATTGAACAATATGCAAATGCGCCAAAAATGGCGGATTTCCTAATTTATCGGTTGTCCGGGTCGTCCTTTTTATTGAGACGCGCCTGATCAGGGTCCTCTTCTGGCCCCTCTTCCCAATATTCCCCTTCGATGATGATGGTCTCATGGGGGCGCGACCCACCGCGATGGACCACGAACTGGGCTAACCCCAGCTTGCCCAAGGCCATCCGCACCGGCGGGATCAGGAGAAGCGCGCCGACAAGGTCGGTCATGAAACCGGGAATGAACAGGAAGACCCCTGCGATCGCAAGAAAGAAACCATGCACCAGGCTGGCGCCCAGAGCGCCGCCATCCTGTGACGCGGCCTGCATGTCCTGGAACACGCGCATGCCTTGCCGCTTGACAATGGAAAGCCCCACAGCCGCCGTGAGGATACAAAGCGCAACGGTCGGAAGCGCGCCGATCTCCTCGCCGATATCGATCAGGACAGCCAGCTCGACCACCGGCACGGCCAAAATTAACAGAAATATGATTAAGGGCATTTCTTGTTCTTTCTATCGATTACCCTTATCTATAAGGGAAGGCTTGACCCCTAGGTCAATAGTCGGACTGAAATTCGGCGCATAAAAACGAATAAAGAGACAGTAAAACCATGGAATTAGTAATTCTAGCAATGATCGCGGCCTTTATCTTCCTGCGTTTGCGCTCAGAGCTCGGGAAAAAGACGGGTAATGAACCGCTGCCACCAGCAGCCGGCGGCATGCACAGCCGGTCTGGCCCGACTGGCGCATTGGAAAATGACGATGATGGCGATGATCGTCCTGCTGTGATCATGGGCAATGAGACTGTCATCGACATGGAACAGAACCCGGCGCTGAGGAAAGCCTACCAGGACATCCGTCACGCTGACCGGTCCTTCGATGTGAATACATTCATCACAGGCGCCAAGGCCGCCTATGAGATGATCCTTGAGGCCTTCTGGAAAGGCGACAAGGAAACGCTCAGGGAATTCCTTGACGATTCCGTCTATGAACAGTTCGCGGGTGCGGTCGACAAGCGCGAAGCTGACGGCCTTGTGGTCCTGAACAAGATCCTTGACGTCACCGAGATCGACATCATCGGTGCCCAGCTGATTGGCCGTACCGCAGAGCTGACGGTTCATTTCAGGGCTGAGCTGATCGCCGTCACCAAGGACAAGGACGGCAATGTGGTTGAAGGCAATGTGTCGGACGCTGTTGAGGTGAACGACAAATGGACCTTCGCGCGCGACACAAAGTCCCGCACGCCCATGTGGACCCTTGTGGCAACACGGGCGGGCTAGACCGTGGGCCGCGCGCTCGTCTCCATACTCGGGCTTTTGCTCCTGATTGCGCTGCCGCTCACGGCAGCGTTTTTCCTTCTGTCGCGCAAACCCGAAGGGCTGGCGTTCCGGCCCGTCCCGTTCGCGGAGCTGCCGGGCTGGAGCGACGACGACCTCGCGCGCACGCTGCCGGCGCTCTATAAAAGCTGTGACCGCATCCTCGGCTTACCCGAAAACCGGCGCATTCCCGGCGCCCGCATCGGCGGCCGCGCCAGGGATTGGGAAGCAGCCTGCCAGGATATTCTTCTGGCAAACGATGACGCGTCGCTTCGGCGCGTACTGGAGGCCCATTTCCAGCCGCTCGAAGTATCGGTCGGCGGAAACCCGAACGGCGTGTTCACCGGCTATTATGAAACGCTGCTGCATGGCAGCGACGTCCAGACCGCGCGCTTTAACGTGCCGCTCCATACCCGCCCGCCAGAGCTGGTCAGTGTGGATCTGGGCACCTTCCGCGCAGACCTCAAGGGTCGCCGGATCGCAGGCGAGGTCAAGGGTAACAAGCTTGTGCCCTATGCGGACCGGGCTGACATCACAGAGGGCGCGCTGGACGGGCGGGGCCTGGAGCTTCTGTGGGTGGATGACCCGGTTGACGCCTTTTTCCTGCATATCCAGGGATCTGGCCGCGTCCAGATGCCTGACGGGTCCTTGCGCATGGTCGGTTATGCCGACCAGAACGGACATCCCTACTATGCCATCGGCCGAACCTTGATCGAAGAGGGTGAAGTGGCGCGGGAAGATATGTCCATGCAGGCGATCCGCGCCTGGCTCGCCGATAATCCTGACCGCATGGAGGCCCTGATGAACAAGAATGCCTCCTATGTTTTTTTCCGTGACCTGGGGGAAAGCGATGGCCCTTTCGGGTCGGCTGGCGTGCCACTGACCGCTCGCCGCTCGCTTGCTGTGGACCGCCGGCACTTGCCGCTGCATGCGCCAGTATGGCTGTCGACATCCCACCCTAACCCGCGAGGTCCGATGGCTGAACCGGTGGACTTCAACCACCTTATGGTGGCGCAGGACACGGGCGGCGCCATCAACGGTGAAATTCGCGGTGACGTTTTCTGGGGCTTTGGCGAGGAAGCAGAGCTGATCGCCGGGCCCATGAACAACCCGGGTCGCTACTGGCTGTTGCTGCCGAAAGCCTTGGCGGCAGAAGCGGCCGGGGAATGACGCCATGGCACAGAAACCCAAGTCCAGGCCCAAACTGAGCGACCGCGATGAAGCCATCTGGCAGAAGGTAGCGGAAAGCGTGACCCCTTTGGGCAACAGGCCGGATGCCCCGCCCATTCCGCCGCGCCGCATGGTGCGAGACCTCAGGGAAGGGCAAAGCCTGCCAAGCGAATGGCATTCGCGCCCCAGTCCCACGCCCGACGCCCGGATCGACCGCAAGACCCGCCGACAGATCACCACCGGGCGGCAGGAGGTGGACCGCTCGATTGACCTTCACGGCATGACGCAGGATCAGGCATTCCGGGTGCTTAAGTCCACCGTTGAAGGCGCGGTCCGGCGCGGCGACAAGACGCTTCTGGTGGTCACCGGCAAAGGCGGCAAGCGCTTTTCCCAGCTTGAAGCCACGCCAGCGGCGTACCGCACGCGCGATGAGTTTGAGCAGTTCGGCGGCGTGCTCAGGCGCATGGTGCCGCTGTGGCTTAACGGGCCGGAACTGAAACCCTTCATCCTGTCCTACGGCCCGGCGGCGCAGGAACATGGCGGCGAGGGCGCGCTTTATGTCATCCTTAGGCGCCGCTTGCCCGGCAGTCGCAGTGAGGCCCGTTCATGACCCCGTTCGGTGAACGCCTGCGCGCGCTTCGGAAAAAGAAAGGCATCAACCAGGCCGAAATGGCGGCGGCGCTTGACGTTTCACCCGCCTACCTGTCGGCGCTCGAGCATGGCAAGCGCGGGGCACCCAGCTGGGCTTTTATCCAGAAGGTGATCCAGTATTTCGGCCTGATTTGGGACGAAGCTGAACAGCTGCAGGAACTGGCGCAGCTGTCGAAACCCAAGGTCACCATCGACACCGCCGGCATGGACGAACGGGCGACGCTGGCGGCCAACCTGCTGGCGCGCCGGATTGGCCGCCTGAATGATCGGGAACTCGACCAGCTTCTGGCTTTCCTTTCTGACCAGCCGCGCGGGGGCTAATTGGCTCCGAAAAGGCGCTTGAAGATATGGTGGTGATGGGGGAATTGGGCCTGGACGGCAGCATCCGCGATGCGCAGCAGTTTATGTTTATACAACTGTCACCAAGGACAGTGGCGAAAAACATGATTTCAGGTGTCGAGACAGTTCTGGGTACTGCCCAGACGAAGAATCCGTCGAAGACAAATGGCTCACCTATACCAATGGGACTATCATGACCCAGTTGAGCCAATAATATCAGCAATTAAGTAGAGGGCGTCTACAGTTTGGTGCCCTCTCCGCACATAAACTGGGTAGTTTGCTACCGTCCCTCTGTATGACAACCATTTTTCAGTTTGTTCAATACGTTACTAATGTTCACAATATCGGGGTGGCTTTCCCGAAGACCCATGGACAGAAGCATATCCTTCTTATTTGTCATATCGGCAATGCGCTTTGTACATTCGTCGAACTCTTCTTTCACTTCGACGGTTTGCGGCTTCTGAAGGTCATGCAGCACGATATTCACTTGATTAAGGCGTGTTTGCATTTCTGAGGTCATTAGGCGCATTCGCCGAACTTCTTCCTTCAGGACAACGATCTGATCTTCAAGAAGCTGAATTCGGGCCTTATCTGCCTGATCGGTCTCGGCCATGGCGGGAGAGAAATTAAGAGCGGCGCCAAGCACTGACGCAAAGACAAAACGCAACATGAAAACTTCCTTAGTGCGGACCCCTGGATCGGACAATAACAACATGGTCCATCGGGCTCAAGTGCCGCATTTAGCTGTCAGGTCCTCGATTTCGGCCTTAGTCTGGATGATTTGCAGCATCAGCTGCTCATACAGCCGATTGGGGCTTTTGTCGGTTACCTTACCAGCTGTATCTTTGGTTTCTATAATGGCTGGCACATTCTTGATCTGGGCTTCAAGAGTAGCAACGGTGATCTTCGCTCCCGCAAGTATCTGAGCACAGCGCTTGCTCTTGGCTGGTTCGGCTTCAGAAGATGCCGTTTGTATGGTCGGCCGCGTATTAAGGCCGCTGACCTGAGTATAGGCGATGGTAGCTAACGATGCGGCCATGACGCCCAGACATGTTTTGCTGAAAAGATCTTGCATTATTGGTTTCCCCCTTCGTTCCTCCTGTGAACACGGTAGCCGCAACGGGAGGCTATAAGCAAGATAGATTGTGTGAAATCAACCCATAAGAGCAAGGGTGCAGGCGCGTTGGCGCGAGTGCATGCCTTCAAGAAGGACTCGTTTTTCAAACTGCATCAAGGTGTGGGTGCGGTTGAGGAGGGTGATGCTGCCGCCGTCCGCTAACTCATAGGTAACATGGGCAGGGCTACGCTCCAGGCGCTTGTCAAGAAAGGCGATGGCTTGTCTGTAAGCTTTCATGGTGCTGATGCAGCGGCTTGCAATATGGATCATACCTTGGGAGTGGCCAGAGGCTGGAGGGGTGGACGCGCCTGCAGGAACGGGCATGGCAACTAGTATTACCATCAAAACAGCGCCATAAAGAGGTAACCTACGGGCTCTCCCGAACATTGGCAGTCTCCTGTATTCAAGCGTATAACCATACCACAATTTTCTCATCTTAGCTCTTCAGAAAGACATCAACCATGGGTATAGCTATACACTCAAAAATGAAGGAGAAGGTCTATGTCCGAACCAGAGACCAACGCAGATGGTTTTCTTCGAGACGTAATCGAACCGGTTCTCAAAGACATGGCTATGGATGGCGCGGCTGCTGAAAAAATCTTGATGATGACGGCCTGCCACGAAAGCATGGGCTTCCGGTACCGAGCCCAGGTTGGGGGCCCCGCACTTTCGTTCTTTCAGATAGAACCCAATACATTGGATGATCTCTATGAGAACTACCTTTCTTGCCGGCCAGACAAACAGGCACTTGTTGATGCCTATCTGCCCGAAGGCATGGACAGGTTTGAAGCGCTTGAGAAAGAAGACAAATATGCCTGCGCCGCGGCGCGCATGATCTATTGGCGCGTTCCTGAGGGCTTGCCTGAAGTGGCAGACGACGAAGGCCTCGCGGCCTATGCCAAACAATACTGGAATACACCTGAAGGAGCGGCGACGGTCGAAAAATATCTGGATGACTATCGCCGATATGGCCCTAAACCAGAACCTCAAAGCTGGACATAGGCGTCGGCCCGCCAACTTTGTGGTATCTTTGGCTTAGGTTGGTTGCCCGCATACTGTTTTGTAGTAGCGGAACACAATGCGCTGATTTGATGAATGGCTATCACCGAACATTCATTTAGCGATCAGGTGTTACCGGACCCCCCCGTGATTATCAGATCGTCCGTTCATTTGGTGCAGCCAACCCTCTACAATGGAGGGAAAAATGACATTTATCGGGGTCTGATCTGGTATGCCGGCTAAAGGCGAAAATCCTGCCAAAGTGGCGGCGCGGGTGCTTGCCGCGCGGGAGCGGCAGCAGGCCCTGTTTGACGCGCTGGGTGCACCCGCTGGCGTTCGCATGAACGTGCAGGCGGATGGCGAGCTTCTAGCGAGGATCGCGCCGCCGGACGCAAACTTCTTGACGTGGCGGTTGACCGGATGCGGCTTTCGGCGCGAGGATACCACAGGGTGCTCCGTGTGGCGCGCACGCTTGCCGATCTTTCGGGCGCAGACTGTGTCACCAGCCCGCATATCGCCGAAGCATTGAGCTTCCGCCGGGTGCATCCGGCGGCCATGCATATGGTGGCCTGAACAAAGGGGGATCAACATGGACCTGGGACTGTTTTCCGTGAGCCTCGCGGTCAAGGACCTCAAGGCCTCACGCGCCTTTTATGAAGCATTGGGCTTTGTTGTTGAATGCGGCGCGGAGGAAGAAAAATGGCTGTTCATGGCCTGTGGCACTACACGGATCGGGCTTTTTGAAGGTATGTTTGACAACAATATCCTGACCTTTAACCCACCTGACGCAAGGTCCGTGCAGGCCACGTTGAAGGCCGCAGGGATAGCCGTTGACATGGAGGCCAAGGAAGGCGAAGGGCCTTGTACCGTCATGCTTACAGACCCTGACGGCAACAAGATCATGCTGGACCAGTTTTGATCCCGCGTCAGGTTCAATACGGCATCGGGATTCTTCTGATGCTCGCGCTTTTGGCTGTCGCGGTCATCGGCTCAAAGGAGTCCTTCCCTGATGCCTATGGCGCGCGCGGCTGTTTGCTTGGGGTGTTCCTTGTCATGCAGTGGCAGCGCAGCCGCTATAGCGTGCTTCTGACCAGCCAGGTTTTCCTCTCTGGGTTGGCTGGCGCTGTTATTGGTGGTGTCGTGGGTCGTTTTCTGATGCCAGTGCCCCCAGGCTGGCCCGCAGGGACAGCAATGGTCATGCCGTCAGCGCTGCTTCACACAGCGCTGATTGGGGCTAGTTTCCATTTCCTGACGCTCGGCCGAGGCCGCATGCCCTAGGGCGTGACCTCAATCTCGACGGTCTGGTCATAGTCATCCCAGGGGCCATGATCCACATGGATGGAGCCCTTCCAGATGCCCGGCTTGAATCCGCCCTCCGGTTGTTCCAGCCCCATGTAGCCGACATAAATCTGGTGGCTTTTTTCCATGCTGACCTGCTTGTCGAGCATGACATTGCCGTCAGGGTCGGTGATGACGAACCGCCAGATGTCGCTGCGTTGTGGGTGGAAGCCGCGGCCCACCAACAGCATGGCAGGGCTATCCGCTGGCATGGTCGTGAGCCCCGGTTGCCACATGGTGTTGAGGTCCTTCGGCTGGTCGCTGAACTGCGCCGGCAGCGGGATGAAGGCCTGGTAAGGCACCTTGTCACGCCACAGGGTCTGGCCGTCAGCGTCACAGTTGGTCTCAAATTTGCCGCCGTCGAACGGGTCCACAGGTGTACCATTGAGGCGCGACGTGAAATGCAGGTGGGGATATTCGGTCAGGCCCGACATGCCAACATGCCCGAGCGTATCGCCAGCTTCAACCTTGTCGCCGCGCTTGACGGCCACACTGCCCTGTTTCAGGTGGCAATATTGGGTTTGCCAGCCATTGCCGTGGTCCAGCACGATGCCGTTGCCGCATTCCATGCCGTCCACGCCGTCAGCGCTGGTTTGCCTGACAGAGGCGTCCTCCACACCGTCGCGCAAGCGCAGTACGGTACCGGGTGCCGCAGCCAGCACGGAAACACCAGCTTCCATGCTGGAGAGGTCACTCAGCGCAATGTCCGTGCCCTTGTGGCCATTTTGGGTGCTGGAGCCGCACGTGTGGTCAGCCGCCGTTTCACCCGCCTGACGATCCACATAGCGGGCGATCCAGCAATCCTCGCCAAGCTTGCATGCCATCGGGAAGACCAGCGAGAAGCCGCGTTCGGCGTCTTTGATGGCCTGCGCGTCCCGGATATCCAGGCTGTTCGCGCCCTCGCCGGTGACGGCCTTGCCTTCTTCCACCGTCACAACCTGGGTTTCTTCGCGGGTCACTTTCTTGACCACAAGGGTCAGGATAAGCAGGGAGAAAATGACAGCGGCAACCAGCCCCGGCTTATTATACAAATCCCGCATGACGCGCGATGCTCCTTTTCAAGCATTTGAATTCGGCCATACCAAACATCACCGCGCGCGTAATCACAAGGGGAAATCCTGTCGCACCGATGATTTTCCCTTCCCGCGCGCCCGGTTATTGGGCAAAGTGCGCGCCATGACCATGATACCGGACACCCTCAGCCTTCTCGACGCCGTCCTTCTGGTGGGTGTCAGCTTCTTCACATCCTTCCTGTCTGCCTCGATGGGGCTTGGGGGTGGTGTGGCGCTTCTGGCGGTCATGGCGCAGGTGATGCCGGTTACGGCGCTTGTGCCGGTGCACGGGGTTGTGCAGCTCGGGTCAAATGCCGGTCGGGTTTTCCTGATGCGCGACCATGTCAGCTGGCGGATCGTACTGTATTTCCTGGCGGGTAGCCTTATTGGTGGCCTCATCGGCGGCCAGATTGTGGTGGCCTTGCCAGCCGCAACGCTCCAGCTGGTTCTGGGGCTTTTTGTCCTTTATTCCCTTTGGGGACCGATGCCCAAGCCATCCGCGGACCACCGGGGCATGGGGGTTGTGGGCGCAAGCGGTGCCTTATCGACGCTTCTCACCATGTTTGTCGGCGCCACAGGGCCGTTTGTGGCGGTAATGGTGAAGATGTTCTCGCTGTCGCGCTTTGCCCATGTGGGCACTTTTTCAGCCTGTATGGTCGGACAGCATACGGTGAAGATTGTCGTCTTCGGTGTGCTGGGGTTTGCCTTTGGGGCCTATCTGCCGCTGATGGCTGCCATGGTTGCCACCGGCTTCCTTGGTACCTGGGTTGGCAAGCACTTCCTGGTGAAATCCACGGACGAGCGGTTTGGCCGTTGGCTCAATATCATTCTAACACTTTTGGCTTTACGTTTGCTTTGGACGGCCATTGAGAGCTTGTTGGTATAGTCTCGTAGGTTGGTTGGATCTGGGCACGTGGATTGCCAAAAGAAGCCATTAGCCAGCTCAGACTATTGTAAGCCTTGGTATTGCATCGTACACGTCCGAACCAATCGCCTCCGCAATGCATATGAACTCAACCACATCGATGCGCCGTTCGCCGCTCTCGATCTTGCTGATCATCTGCTGGTGGACCCCAAGCTTCTCGGCCAGATCGCTCTGCAACAAGCCGCGCTTGATGCGTTCTTCCTTCAGGTAATCTCTTAGCTTCTTGTACCTGGGGTCGTTCTTGTCTGCGATCATTGTTGGGATCCATTTCGTTGGTGACCCTCAAGCAGCTATACCCTAAAACCTTGTACCCCAAATTCATGTACCCTATATTAGGGTTTTGGTTCATTGGGGAGAATTCCATGAAATTCCATCTACCGATTCTACTAGGGCTTTCGCTAATGCTGACAGCCTGTGGTTCTGATACGCCGACCGTCAGTGACGGAGAAGACTTTGAAGCCAGCCTTGCAGCCGTTGTGGCTTCAGAGGTTGAGGCTAAAAGACTTCCCTTCGCACTGAAGGTAATTGAGCGCCGGACTGGTACTGATGCGATTGCAGCGTCTGATAGCATCATTGACGCTTTTGACGGCACAACATTTCCTGCAGGGAACGCACGACTGGACGGGTATGCCAAGCAAGTGTTGGGCCCGGACTACATGCTTGAGCTTCAAGAGTACAGGCTCCAACAACAGATGCGGGGAAATTTTCTATCCAAGGGGGAAGAGCTTAATTACCGGACAGAACGCCGAAAAAGGTATGAAGAGGCGAAGAAGCGCGCTCTTTATGCGGACATGCTCTACAGGAAGTGGCTGAGGGGACTGACAGCCGAAGATATCTTGCCTCTGGGGGCCAGGATGCTTCGGGAGGAGCAAGCAGCGGAGCTGGCAGCTTTCGACGAGCGGGTTCAGATGCTCAAGGACAAGATCACAGCCTTAAAGGACGAGGCCAAATCCAGCGAGGCTTTTCTCAAACAGATTGAGGTCGGGTTCCCTCCAGAGGATGGCCTCCGCCGCAATGACCCGGTGCCAGTGCAAATTGTCAATCGCTCCCAGAAGAATCTGGCGACTATTACGCTACAAGTGATTGCTGTGGGCGCCAATAGCCTTACACCAATGCAGCAACTGCATACCTATCGCATTGATGTGCCGGCTGGTGCCATGAAAGTCTTCCGCACTCATGACTTCATGAAGTGGGCTCTGGATATTGTGGCTTCGGGGAACCTGCCTGGCGCACCGTTTGATAGCTATGACTTGGCGATTGTGGCGGCGACAACGGATCAAGGTGAGCGGCTTACTACCATCATCGACACAGACCTTGAAAAGCTGGACTTTGACATGAGAACCCTTGGCGAGGACAGGCACAGCCTTCTGGAGAAGCATCGTCAGGAGCTTGCGAGGCTAGAGGTAGCGTCTTAGCTGCTTAAGGGACGTGTTTTGAGTATGTACCCACTTTGTTCTCGATAAAACTTGCAATAAACCCTAAAATGGGGTATGGTGTAACTCCTACATTGGGAAACACACAAGGGAGTTACACCCATGCTCTATAGACCCAAAAGGGGCCAGCAGGGATCGCTGATGGCCCGCCAGCTTAAGCGGTTATCGGTTAAGGCTGGTCTTCACCGCAGGAATCGTGCCCGGCACCAGGAGACAAGCTTCCAAATGGCCCGGTCTGTTATTACCTGGCTGATTTCTGGATCCACCTTTCTCTTTTCCTCTTTCCAACCAACTGACCTGAGCTTCTAGGAAACTTCGATGACCTTGTCCTTTGCACATTCGAACCAGCGAATAGGCATAGCTGCTTTCTCAGCTTCACCACTGACGATCAGCTTCAAGGGCATATTTTATGGCATGCGTAACGGACTGGCGGGTTTTAGAGCCTGCGGATTATCCAAAACTCAAAGATGAGATCATTAAGTATCTCACTACTGTTTCCCAGCACTCTTCCAAGATCAAACTTAACACAGACAGCAGCTTCTCCGAGATTGAGCAGGAAGCACGGCGTCTTGCGCTCTCAGGCCAAATCGATGAGCGGGATGATGACTTCATCCTGATGATGATGCTTGCGGCCGCAGGTGGTATTAAGGCTGTGGCATATTTTCCGATTCAGGTACTAGATGAACTGCGGCGGGAGTCCCTTTGGCCCGAAAGCTGTGACATCGAGGATTTGATGGGGAGCTGGGACTGTCACTTACGTGGCCGCGCGATGGGAAGCTCTCGTGATCAAGCGTCGCAGCAAAAAACGCTGGACTCGGGCAATGAAGCAGAAATATTGGCTGATTTGGAGAATGGTGCACCTATCTCCACCTCGTCAGTTAGCGGCATGGCTCAAATTCTGGTAACACAAGCCAGTGACGTCAAGATCAGGTTATCGCCAACCTATCAGGCGCTGAAGCATCCGCTTCCATTTGGTGGCGCAAAAAGACTTTTGGGCGTCGGCGAACAATTGCTGGCGGAATTTCCTCAAATGGCTGGCCAGCTTCAACATTTGATTTCAAGCCTTGCCTTCATGGGCACTTCGGGACACTCCTGCCCAACAATTGATCCAATCCTGGTGTCAGGTCGCGCGGGAGCGGGCAAGACATACTTTGCAAAAAGGCTGGCGACGCTTCTAGAGTTGCCATACCACCTGCATTCTGTCGGGGGTAACTCAGACAATAGAAGTTTAAAAGGCACCTCAATGGGTTGGTCGACAGCTGAGCCGTGTCTGCCGGTGCGTGTTATTGCACAACAGAAGTGTCCGAACCCTGTCATCATTATCGATGAAGTAGAGAAAGCTAGTCGCGGCAGCATGAATGGGGACGTTCAGGAGACGCTTCTTGGGTTCATGGAAAAAGAAACGTCAAGAGCCTATTTTGACGAAGGGTTGGGGTGCACGGTCAACTTGTCTTTCGTGAACTGGATCTTGACATCAAACTCTTCTGACAAGCTGACGCCTCAAGTTCGGTCGCGCTGTCAGATCCTTAATTGGCTGCCACCAGGGCCGGAACATGTTGAGAATCTTGTGTGGGTCCTTCAACAAAAGTTTGCTGCCGAGGCAGGGTTGCCTGTGGCTTTTATTGAACCGTTCCCCCCAAATACGATTGCCATGTTACGGGCTTTTCATAAGAAAAGCGGCAACATCAGGACCTTGAGGCATGCGGTCGGAAAACTGATGCTCAGGGATCTAACTCATCCGGGGCGGCAGCTCCATTGACTTGTTCTGGGTTTAGAGCGGAGGGGCGCTTAGTTCTGAGTATAGTGACTTTCGGCTCAGATGATAACCTGTCTCTGCGACGGTTGGTTTCTTGGCAGTTTAGAATTGGTTTCGCTCAAAAGTTGGTGTTGCCAGCCGGTGTCGGCTGCGACATATCCCATTGTATATGAAACAAACACGCTTAGCTTTGAAGGAAGATCCTTGAAAATCAGGCAAAGGCCTGAGTTGGTCACTTGGCTGCCGAGAAGGAAAAGGGTTCAATCTCGGAATGGGTTTCCATAGGGCGTCGGGGTGTGCAAGCCACTTCCGAGAGAGAGAGAGGCCGTATAACGGAGCGGTCCTATTGAACCAGAACTGGCAACAAACTGATCAATAAGCGACTTTAAGGTTGTTTTATGGACCACATATGAAAATCAGGGCAATTACCAAACTGGCTGGTGATGAGGGAAGTCAAAAGCTGAAAAAGTTGGAAGGGAGATAATGAGAGAGTTGTCCCTCGGGCTCAACCAACATTTCTGGGATGGTATTGCAGAAGTTTTTGGCTTGATGACACTTTAAGTCTCTGGGTTGGTTGCTCCTCCAGAAACCAATGCAGGTTCTGGAGGAGAGTATAGGATCTGGGTCCATTTCTTCGGTTGATTTCCATGGAAATGATAGGCTGCATTTTTGCTCAACTTACATCGACATCGAGTAGGAAGAATATGCGGTGCTCTCTGAAGTCGAACTGGCTGAAGATTGACTGCATTGGGTGTTTGCGCCTAACTCCATAGCCTTTAGGTGACTGTTTGTAATCCGAACTAGAGCCACGTTCTGTGGGTCTGGCATGGGAGCATTTGTACCATCGGCTTGCGGGCCAAAACGCCCACTCCGCAATGCCTGATTGGCATGGGCGTAATGGAACGATGAAGTGCGGTCCACATTATGCCCCATAAGAGCAGCGACTAAGCCCCGCTGGAAAGGCCCTAATAGGCGTTTCATATTTGCCGAAAATTGGTGTCTGGCTGTATATAGGCAAATGCGCCCTTTTTTCGTCTTACGAAACAGCTTTTGGTGAGTTTTCCGAATGGCTCGGCGGACTCGGTTAAGTAGATTGTTGAACCCATTTTTTGTTACACGCGAGCGTTGTACGAGGTTCACTGTTTTCCTTATCAAAGAATAGGTGTCATCTTCAAAGTCCGAAAGGTCTAAGAAGCGATACTCACCACACGCTCGACCATTACTGGCTTTCGCATTCTTAACGGCTAGGACCCTTGGGTCCTCGGGAAGAAAATAAGCTTTCTCCCATTCAGTGGGGCGCAAACCGAGGTAAATCGTTGACCTAAACATCAAAGCAGCGCTCAGACCAATGTCGCCAAACGTTTCTAGTGTACCAATGAAAACAGGAAGTGTTTCATCTTTTACGGACTTAAGCCTGGTGTAGGTTTGTTTTTGGTTCTCGGTGGACAGTTTGTTGACTTCAACCTCATTGAGTTTTTTGTGAAGTTTATAAAGCTCGTCGCTTGCCCTGCCGCATACCATGAACATCTCGAAGAAGAAATTTAATGCGGCGCGAGTCCAACGGAAAGTTGCCCGATTTTGGTCCGTCTTCTCAATGAGCCTCTCTACAAATGCCTTCAGGTTATATTTCTTCGCGATGTTCAAAACGCGGCGAATATACCGGTCGATCGTTTGTGGGCTGCATTCGGTGATGTATGAACCTGCGCGCCAGGCTCGGGTCCAGCCCAGGTTTTCAAGATTGGCTACTGCCTGGTCGATCTCGTCTTTAGTGGCCCCATCATTTAGTAGGCATGTATAGGGGTATTCACCTACATCGAAGCCAGCTTTTGCAAGTACACAATCAAACTCATTCTGTCGCTCTGAATAGGTGTTCACATAGTTGAGAAGTTGGTGAAGAATGACGTTCTGGTGCTGAATTATCTCACTGAGCTCGATTTTTTCTGTCTCTAGATATTCCAACTCTTGACGGGTTGAAGGGCAATCAAACTGAGATAGTTGGTCCAAACACTCGGTCATTTGGCGTTGAATCATTTCCATATCTTGTTGCATGGCTTGGTAGTCGTCAGCATGTTTCTGGATCAAATCGAGCATTGCTAATTCTCCTTTGTATCGTGTCAATCTATGCGGCTTGTGCCGTCACTCACGACTATAGGAGCCAGACATGTAAGAACCCGGGGTCGATTTTAAAAAATAAGGAAGGGTCGTATCTATGGGCACTTATCATATTGATTTATAAAGAAAAAATTCCATTTCTGAAATGACAACCAAGGACCTTGGTAACAAAGCTCGATATAAAATCGAGAATTGACGAATTGAAAACATTTAGATGGAGCGCAAAAAGACCCCTCGCAGCAGCTCTCGCGATCGTATTCCGACATTCGATTTTGATTGACAGGCTGATAGGTTTCCTGGGAGCCAAAAAGCACAGACCCAATCTTGAGAATATTGTCCGCCATGAGGTAACGGCGATCAGCTATTGATCGTTGCCAACAGGAAATCCGCTCGCAACTTTCTGAAGGCTTTTCAGAGTTGCTGGCAACTGCCTAAAGGCCACAGCCATAGAGGTTGTCTCTTGGAGAGAGCGAACACCAGCTACTTTGGAGCACATTCTAAATACCTTTAGCGCTTCTGGCTGACTGATGTTCTTGGCTTGGGTCAGAGGGCTATATGGTTCAATGTTGCCTGCTGGCTTTTTCTTCAAGTCCCGACAGGCCTTCGCGGCGCGCGAGCTCAAGCGCCACATCCTGAAGTTTGTAGCCGCGGGACTTGAGGAGCACCATCAGGTGAAACACAAGGTCGGCGCTTTCGTTGATGATGCCAATGTCGTCATTCATCGCCACGGCCATCGCGGTCTCGACCGCTTCTTCGCCCACCTTCTGGGCAATCTTGCAGGGGCCCTTCTTGTAAAGTTTGGCCACATAGCTTGTGTCCGGATCGGCGGATTTGCGCTCTTCGAGCGTTTCTTCAAGTCGAAGCAGCATGTCAAGTGCACTGGTCATCAGACTGTCTCCCTTACTGGAATGCCGGCGGCCGCCATATGGGCCTTGGCCTCCGCAATCGTATAGTCCCCGAAGTGGAAAATCGAGGCCGCAAGCACGGCGGACGCGTGCCCGTCCCGGATACCTTCGACCATATGGTCAAGCGTGCCCACACCGCCTGAGGCGATCACCGGGATGTTCACGGCGTCGGAAATAGCGCGGGTCAACTCGATGTTGAAGCCTTCGCGCGTGCCGTCGCGGTCCATGCTGGTCAAGAGGATTTCGCCAGCCCCGAGGCTTGCCACCTGTTTGGCATATTCAACCGCATCAATACCGGTGGGTGTGCGGCCGCCGTGGGTGAATACCTCCCACTTGTGCGGGCCAACTTCCTTGGCGTCCACGGCCACGACAATGCATTGCGACCCGAATTTTTCTGCGAGTTCCTTCACCACCTGCGGGTTGTTCACCGCAGCCGTCATCAGCGAGACCTTGTCGGCGCCCGCCAGCAGCAGCTGCCGGACATCGTCTTGCGTGCGCACGCCGCCGCCTACGGTCAGCGGCATGAAGCAGGCTTCAGCCGTGCGCCGCACCACATCAAGAAGGATGCCGCGGTCTTCGTGGCTCGCGGTGATATCAAGGAACGTCAGTTCATCCGCGCCCGCGGCGTCATAGACGCGCGCCTGTTCAACCGGATCGCCGGCGTCTACAAGGTCGACGAAGTTGACGCCTTTGACCACGCGGCCGTCCTTCACATCCAGGCAGGGAATGATCCGTGCTTTCAGCATCACGCGCCCCCTTTCGCGATGCGAAGCGCTTGCTGGAGATTCAGCCGCCCGTCATAGATGGCCCGGCCCGTGACAACCCCTTCAAGGTTGCCCATATCCGCCACGCGGTGGATGTCGTCGATATCTTTGACCCCGCCCGAGGCGATCACCGGGATTGAGACCGCTTTTGCGAGCGCAGATGATGCTTCGGCATTCACACCCGTCAGCGTGCCGTCGCGGTCGATATCCGTGTGGATGATAGCCGCCACGCCTGCGTCCTCAAACTTGAGGGCAAGTTCGGTGACCTCAAGCTCAGATGCCTCGGCCCAGCCTTCAACGGCCACCATGCCGCCCTTTGCGTCAATGCCCACAGCCACTTTGCCCGGGAACAGCTTGCAGGCCTCCTTCACAAGGCCCGGGTTCTTGACTGCGAGCGTGCCGAGGATCAGGCGTGAGATGCCGGCATCAAGCCAGCGTTCCATCGTGGCAATGTCCCGGATGCCGCCGCCAAGCTGCACGGGCACATCCACAGCGCCCAGGATTGCGTCCACTGCGGCCGCGTTCACGGGTTCGCCCGCGAAGGCGCCGTTAAGGTCAACCAGATGCAGCCAGGTGCAGCCCGCGTCCACAAACTCGCGCGCTTGCGCCGCCGGATTGTCGGAAAAGACAGTCGCGGCCTCCATGTCGCCCTTGAAAAGGCGCACGCAGTCGCCGTCCTTGAGGTCGATGGCAGGATAAACGGTAATCATGGTCGCCACTCCAAAAAGCTGCTGATCAGTTTCAGGCCCACGGCCTGGCTTTTTTCCGGGTGAAACTGGGTGCCGATGACATTGTCATGGCCGACGATGGCGGTCACGCGGCCGCCATGACGGGTGAACCCTAGTAGCGAATCGTCGCTTTCAAGCACCATCTGGTAGCTGTGAACGAAATAGGCGTGATCGCCCGCCTCCAGCGCGGATGCTACCGGGTGCTTGAGGCCCGCATCTGTCAGTTCCACAACGTTCCAGCCCATATGCGGGATCTTGAGCGACGGGTCATCCGGCGTCATTTTTTCAACATTGCCGTCGATCCAGCCCATGCCCTTGTGGATGCCGTGCTCGTGGCCTTCTTTCGCAAGCAAATGCATGCCCACACAGATGCCCATGAAAGGGCGGCCTTCATGATGAACTCGGGTGTTGATCGCCTCGCGCATGCCGCTGATGGCCAGAAGCCCCTTGCGGCAGTCGCCAAAGGCGCCCACGCCCGGCAATACGATCCGGTCGGCTTTTGCGACCACATCCGGGTCGCTGGTAACGGTGATGGTGCGTTCAAGGCCCGCGTCCCGGGCCGCACGCACGAAGGCTTTCTCCGCGGAACGGAGATTGCCCGAGCCATAATCGATGATGGCAACGGTTTCAGTCATCATGGTTGCTCCGGCTGTGCTTACAGGCTACCGCCCAGCGTACCCTTGGTTGAAGGCACGGCATCGGCTTTCCGCGGGTCGGTCTCTGTTGCAACGCGCATGGCGCGGGCAACGGCCTTGAAACAGCTCTCGATAATATGGTGGCTGTTGGTGCCGTAGAGATTTTCCACATGCAGTGTCATGCCCGCGCCGAAGGCGAAGGCGCGGAAGAATTCCTCGAACAGTTCCGTGTCCATGTCGCCGATCTTGGCGCGCGGGAAATCCACTTTCCACACCAGGAACGGGCGGCCGGAAATGTCGATCGCGGCGCGCGACAGCGTCTCGTCCATCGGGATATAGGCATTGGCGTAGCGGGTGATGCCCGTCATGTCGCCAAGCGCCCGCTTGATCGCGGTGCCGATCACGATGCCGCAGTCTTCCGTGGTATGGTGACCGTCGATATGCAGGTCACCCTTGGCGCGGAGCGTCAGGTCCATCAGGGAATGTCGGCTCAGCTGCTCCAGCATATGATCGAGGAAACCAATGCCGGTATGGACGTCATACACACCTGTGCCGTCCAAGTTCAGCTCGACGGAGATTTCCGTCTCTTTGGTTTTCCGTTCATATGTTGCGGTGCGCATGCGTCACTCCCGGTTAAGCGCCTGCGGGGCCAAAAAAGACCCCAAAATCATTGATAGCCCTGCTATTAAGCATATTCTGAGCTTATGACGAACAATTTCTTTTGAAACAAAAGACAATATTCCGTCACCATAAACTATAGCGCGATTGCTAGGCATTTCTCCTACGGCCCTTGAGGCTGCCCGGATTGCTTCCTATATGAGGCTGAACTAGGTAAGAAAAAAGGACACTGTCCCTTATGACACAGTTCAATAGTGAACTCCCCACATGGCATGCCACTACCATCTGCAGCGTCCGTAAGGACGGCAAGGTGGTGATCGCGGGTGACGGCCAGGTATCCGTTGGCGATACGGTGATGAAAGCGAATGCGCGCAAGGTGCGGCACCTGGCGAGCGGCAAGGTGATCGCGGGTTTCGCGGGCGCGACTGCTGACGCCTTCACGCTGTTCGAGCGGCTTGAGGCCAAGCTTGAGCGCCACCCAGGCCAGCTGGCCCGTGCGTGCGTGGAGCTCGCCAAGGACTGGCGGACGGACAAATATCTCAGGCAACTGCAGGCCATGATGATCGTGGTGGATGAGGCAACATCGCTGGTGGTCACTGGTAACGGCGACGTGCTGGAGCCGGAGCACGGCGTGGTGGCCATCGGCTCCGGCGGCAATTATGCGCTGGCGGCGGCGCGTGCGCTTTATGATCAGCCGCTCAGTGCCGAGGAAGTGGCCCGCAAGGCCATGAAGATCGCCGCCGATATCTGCGTCTATACCAACCATAATGTCGTTGTTGAGACGATGGACGCCACATCAGGCGCTGACCCTAAGGTCGACAAAGAATAGTCAGGAGTACCCCTATGACCAGTTTTTCCCCGCGCGAGATCGTGTCCGAGCTCGACCGCTTCATCATCGGCCAGAAGGATGCCAAGCGCGCCGTTGCGGTGGCGCTTCGGAACCGTTGGCGGCGCCAGCAGCTTGACGGCCAGATGCGCGACGAGGTGCTGCCGAAGAATATCCTGATGGTTGGGCCAACGGGTGTCGGTAAAACCGAAATCTCCCGTCGGCTCGCGAAGCTTGCGGAAGCGCCTTTCATCAAGGTTGAGGCCACCAAATTCACGGAGGTCGGCTATGTGGGCCGCGACGTGGAGCAGATCATCCGTGACCTGATCGAGAGTGCGATCCTGATGATGCGCGAAAAGAAGCGCAAGGAAGTGACCGCCAAGGCGGAAGTGCAGGCCGAAGAACGCGTGCTGGACGGCCTTGTGGGCCCGGGCGCATCGGATGCCACGCGCCAGAAGTTCCGTAAGATGCTTCGGGAAGGCGAACTGGCTGACAAGGAAGTCGAGCTTGAGGTTGAGGACACCACCAACCCATTTCCGCAGATGGACATTCCTGGCATGCCGGGCGCCAGCGTTGGCATGCTCAATCTGGGCGACATGTTCGGCAAGGCCATGGGCGGCCGCAAGGTGAAGAAGCGCCTGAAGGTGTCTGAAGCCTATGAGGTGCTGATGGCCGAGGAGGCCGACAAGCTGGTGGACGACGAAAGCATCACCCGCGAGGCGATTCATCTGGTGGAAAACCACGGCATTGTGTTCCTGGATGAGGTGGACAAGATCTGTGCCCGCCAGGATGCGCGCGGCGGTGACGTGAGCCGCGAGGGCGTGCAGCGTGACCTGCTGCCGCTGATCGAAGGCACAACGGTTTCCACCAAGCATGGTGCGATCAAGACGGACCATATCCTCTTTATCGCTTCGGGCGCGTTCCACCTGGCCAAGCCGTCGGACCTACTACCTGAACTTCAGGGCCGCCTGCCGATCCGGGTTGAGCTTTCGGCCCTTACGGAAGAAGATTTCAAACGCATCCTCACAGAACCGGACTATAGCCTCATTCGCCAATATACCGCGCTGATGGGGACAGAGGAAGTTACGCTGACCTTTACAGAAGACGGCATCAACGAGATCGCGCGCATTTCCGCCCACTTTAACGAGACGGTTGAAAACATTGGCGCGCGGCGCCTGCACACAGTGCTTGAAAAAGTGTTGGAGGAGATCAGTTTCGACGCAAGCGACAAGTCTGGCTCCGAGATCACAGTCGACGAAGCTTTCGTGCGCAAGCATATGGGCGAGCTCGCAGAAAAGGACAACGATCTGTCGAAATTCATCCTGTAGGGCCGCGCCCGAGAGAGATTTTAAGACCCGGCCCCAGGCAACTGTTGGCCGGGTTTTTCTTTGGCCTTGAAGGCGATGGCCCACGGGCTATAGTGACGGCAAAGACCAGATGAATGGAGCGTCCCATGGCCTATGACACCAACAATATCTTCGCGAAAATCCTGCGCGGCGAAATCCCCTGCAACAAGGTCTATGAAGACGAATTTGCCCTGGCGTTCCATGACATCAACCCGCAGGCGCCCATTCATGTGCTGGTGATCCCCAAGGGCGAGTATGTCTCCATGGCAGATTTTTCAGCTGACGCGCCAGCAGACCTGATGGTCGGCTTCTTCCGCGCGGTGGGCAAGGTGGCGGATGATCTTGGGCTGGTGGAGACCGGTTACCGGATGCTGGCGAACGCGGGCGAGAACGCGCACCAGGAAGTGCCGCACCTTCACATCCACCTGTTCGGCGGTAAGCCGCTTGGCCCCATGCTGGACACCAGCTTCGGCGCCTGAAAGATGACCGATCTGCCCATTATCGCCCGCGCGAAAGGCTTTGCCTCCCGCACCGCTTTTTTCGGTCGTGGTGGTGAGGTGACCTATGGCGACCTGCTCACGCGCTCTGCCGCTGTGGCGTCAGGCCTCTTGGCGGGCAAGGCTGACCTTGAAGAAGAACGCATCGCCTTCCTGTTGCCAACGGGCGCTGACTATGCCGCCATGCAGTGGGGCATCTGGCGCGCGGGCGGCATTGCTGTGCCGATCAACGGCGGTGCCACGGTGCCGGAAATCGAACACGTTCTCTCGTGCGCGGGCGTGCGCCGCGTGGTGGTGGCGCTGGACCGGCTTCCGGTTCTGGGTGATCTGCCGGAGCACCTGGGGCTGGATGTTATCGATTTTGCGACCCTTGAGGGCGACAGCCCGTTACCCAGGCTCGCGCCCACGCGCCGGGCGATGATCCTCTTTACCAGTGGCACGACGAACAAACCCAAGGGCGTGGTGTCGACCCACGCGTCGATCGAGGCGCAGGTGACCGCGCTGGTGGAAGCCTGGAAGTGGGAAGCGGACGACCGCATCCCGCTCTTTTTGCCCATGCATCACCTGCACGGCATCCTGAATATCCTGTGCTGCGGCCTGTGGTCCGGCGCGGCGATTGAGCCGTTTGACAAATTCGATGCTGACGTCCTCTGCGCGCGGGTGGCGGAAGGCGCTTACACGCTGTTCATGGCGGTGCCGACCATCTATGTGAGGCTCCTCAAGTGGCTCGATGCAACAGAGAATGCCAGCAAGCGCGACAAGGTGATCAGGGGCTTTGGCGCCATGCGGTTGATGGTTTCGGGCTCTGCCGCTCTGCCGGCTTCAATCCACAAAGAATGGTCTGACCTCACGGGCCAGGTGCTCTTGGAGCGCTACGGCATGACCGAAATTGGCATGGCGCTCTCGAACCCATACACGGGTGACCGCCGCGCCGGGATGGTGGGCCTGCCGATGCCGCGCACCGAGATCCAGCTGGTGGACGACAATGGCGCAGTGGTCACTGGTGAAAGGGCGGTGGGCGAGATATGGGTCAAGGGCCCGGCCGTTTTTCAGGAATATTGGGATAACCCCGCCGCGACAGCCGAAAGCTTCGAGGGTGACTGGTTCAAGACCGGCGACATCGCCACGCTTGAAGGCGGTTACTACCGCATCATGGGGCGCTCGTCGGTCGATATCATCAAGTCGGGCGGTTATAAGCTGTCCGCGCTGGAGATCGAGGCTGCGCTGCTGGAGCACCCAGATATCACGGAGTGTGCCGTCGTGGGCCTTGAAGATGCCGAGTGGGGCGAAACGGTCGCTGCCGCTGTGGGGCTCAATTCGGGTGCGGCGCTCACGCTCGATGCCCTTCAGGCCTGGGCTTCGGCCCGGCTATCGGCCTACAAGCTGCCGCGGGCGCTTTTGGTGGTGGACGCCCTGCCCCGGAACGCCATGGGCAAGGTCACAAAGCCTGCCGTGAAGGCGCTTTTCTCCGGCGCCTAGTCTTCGATCGACCGGGCTTCGTCCGTGAGCAGGATCGGGATGCCGTCGCGGATCGGGAACGCAAGGCCTGCCTTACGGCTGATCAGCTCCTGCGCCGCCTCGTCATACTCAAGCGTTGTGTGGGTGACGGGGCAAACAAGCAGTTCAAGAAGCTTGGGATCTGCGGTGCTGCGGGACGGTTTGGTCATGACAGGGCCTCAAAACACATCAGTGGGATCGGTGGTCAGGCGAGTTCGAGTTAGCGCCACCATGGCTGTCGGCGGCGGCCATTTCAAGCAGGTTCTGCAAGAGAAGGCACCGTTCAGGCACGCTCGCGGCCTCAAGAAGCCCCTGCTTTTCCTGGACCGCAAGCGGCACGATCATCGATAGTGTATTCACCAATATGTCGTCGGGCGCGGAGGCAATCGCTTCGAAATCGGCGTCCAGGCCTTTGGATTCCAGATACCCCTTGAGTGCGCCAAGAAGCGGGTCGCGTTCCACGCTGCCCGTGCCGTTTGTGCCGCCCCATGGATCTGCCTTGAAGGGCTCCCAGTTGGCGCGTACCTGCCTGTAAGGCGTGGTGACGCCCAGTTCCTCGGCCACCTCGAAGCGCGACAGGCCCTTGAGCCGGATGAGGATACGGCCATCGCCGGTTTCCTGAATGTCGGCAATGCTGCCCACACCGCCGATGCCGTATAGGTCAGGCACGGTTTCCTGCGGGTTGCCCTTGGGCTGGATCATGCCAATGAGGTTATGGCCTTCAACCGCGTCGCGCACCATGCGCAGGTAGCGGGGCTCGAAGATATTCAGGGGCAGGCTGCTGCCCGGCAACAGGATGGCGCCGGGAAGCGGAAACACAGGGATCACGGACGGCAAGGCTTCAAATGTTTTGCTCTCACGCGTCACGCCATGCTCCCTAGCTGAAAAGAACCGAAGACAAACGTCTACGATATTTGAGCGTGAAAGGATCAGTCGGGCCGGCGGCGTCAAACAGCTTCAGAAGCTGCACGCGCGCGGCGTCATCGTTCCACGCACGGTCGCGCATGATGATGCCCAGAAGCGCCTCGGCGGCAGCATCCATCTGGCCACGCGCCTGATGCGCCAGCGCCAGGTCATAGCGCGCCTGATAGTCCTGCGGGTTGGCTTCCACCTTGGCCTCAAGTTCAACCACATCACCGGCGCCCTCTGCCTGGGCGGCAAGCTCAAGCGCGGTTTTCACCCGGGCTGCCCGGTCGGCCACCTTCGCGTCTTTCATTGCTTCAGCGTCCAGCGCCTCCAGGAGCGCCTGCGCCTGGTCCGCCTGACCCAGCCGGTGCGATGCGTCTGCCATACCCACCAGTGCCCGGGCATTGGACTCGTCATGCTGGAGTACCTGCTGGTAGATTTGCGCGGCCTGCATGGCTTCGCCTTCATCGAGTGCGCCATCGGCATGATCCAGCGCTTCCGCGAGCGGATCACCGCCAGCTGCGCCGCCCGTCATCTCCAGCAACCGGTCGATGAAGGTCTTCAGCTGCGATGGCGGCACCGCTCCCTGGAAGCCGTCCACCGGCTGGCCCTGCCAGAAGGCAAGTACGGTCGGCAGGCTCTGGACCTGCAGTTGGGCGCACAGCGTCTGGTTCTGGTCGGCATTGACCTTCACAAGCGACACAGCACCGCCTGCGGCCTGTACCGCAGCTTCAAGGGCGGGCATCAACTGTTTGCACGGACCGCACCAGTCGGCCCAGAAATCCACGATCACAGGCTTTTCCCGCGACGCCATGATGACGTCGTCGCGGAAAGTCTCGATGGTGCCGTCCTTGATAGACGCCTGATTGCCGGCCTGCGCGGCGTCGCCGCCTGCCATAAACTGATCCATAATCAACACTCTTGGATTTGGGTGGTTCTAACTGTTCCGTCCCGACCATAAGCGCTTCATTGCACGTTTGCCAGACCGGAGTTATGGAATTTCTATGACCCAGCCTCAGTGGTGGGTGTATCGAGGTCAACCACCAGGGGCTTGTAGCCGCAGGCCTCAATGAAGCGCACCAGGTCGCCCGGCGTGATGGCGGTGGTGGCGGCATTATGGAGCGGGTGATAATAAAGCGGGGATTTGGCCATCATGGCACTGTCCAGCGCCACCAGAAGCGGCGGTTCTGCGCCTTCTTCTACCTGCGCGTTGATCAGGGCGAACGGGGTAACAGACCCCGGGATAACGCCAAGCGTTTCCATCAGGCGATCCGCGCTGCCGAACGACAGGCGCCCCATACCGAGTGTGTCAGAGAGCGCCTTAAGATCCACCCGGCGGTCCTCATCCACCACCACCAGCGCCTGACGCTTTTTTTTGTCGCGGACAAAGAGGTTCTTGCTGTGACCGCCGCCTTCAGGCATGTGGGCGCGCTCTGCCTGCGCTTCCTCGACGGTAAAGACCGGCGCGTGGCGGTAGGTCTTGGTTTCGATACCGAGCGAGTCCAAAAATGTGAACAGATCTTCCTCAGTATGGGGCGATTCCATGGTTTGTTCCTGTGCCAGCATTGAATTTGACCTGATATATCGCATAATTATCAATATAAATCATGGGCTTAATGTGATTTTTCAAAAAATTAAAAAAAGGTGTTGCAAAGGGATGGCTCATGGCTATTATCCCGCCACGCAGACGGCATTGCCGACTGTTACCCCGCCGGCCTCATAGGTCGGATACGCGATTGAGCGGGCGTAGCTCAGGGGTAGAGCACAACCTTGCCAAGGTTGGGGTCGTGAGTTCGAATCTCATCGCCCGCTCCATCTTCTCTCTGAGAAATCAAAGAGTTACAAGAAGCCACCGATCCGGTGGCTTTGTTGTTTTTGAGCATGGTCGGCAGCTATCTGGCTACCAGGTTGGCGATGGCGTCAGCGAGCGATAGCGATGACGTCAGCCCCGGGGATTCGATGCCGAAAAGGTTATAGAGCCCTTGGACGCCGTGATCGTCGGGCCCTGAAATGACAAAGTCCCCAGCCGGATCTCCTGGCGCGGTGATCTTCGGCCGGACACCTGCGAACGAGGGGGCAAGCCGGTGCTTTTCAGCATCCGGCCAATAGTGCCGGATGGCTTCATAAAAGGCAGCCTGCTTGCTGCCGTTCACTTCAAAATCTGGTTTTTCAGTCCATTCCACATCGGGGCCGAAACGCGCCTGGTTCCCCAGGTCTAAGGTCAGGTGGATACCCAGCCCGCCGGGTTCCGGCACCGGATAAATCAGGTGGCTGAAGGGCACTCTGCCTTGGTAGGTGAAATAGTTTCCTTTGGCATAATAGGGCGTTGGCACCAGATGCGTCGGCATGCCCTGGATGCTTGCGGCCAGCTGGGTGGCGCCCAGCCCGCCACAGTTGACCACGATTTTTGCCGCGATCGAAAAAGCGTCCGGCCCGCCGGTGTTGAGCGTGATCAAGCCGTCTGCCGCCCCTCCGCCAAGGATAGGCGTCTGGTAAGCAACGGTGCCACCCAGGGCTTCAAATTCCCCAATCATGGTCAACATGAAGCTGTGGCTGTCGATAATGCCGGTGGAGGGACTGAGGATTCCGGCGACCGCATTGACCGCGGGCTCCAGGTTTGCGACTTCGGTTGCAGACAGAAGCACCAGGTCATGAACGTTGGCGGCTTTGGCGTGTTCGATCACCTGATCTAGCACCGGGCGCTGGCTTTCGCTTGTCGCGACAATCAGTTTTCCGCACTGTCGGAAGGGCACGGCGCGGCTTTTACAGTATTGGTAAAGCGCGTTCCGTCCCCTGACACAGTGATAGGCCTTCAAGGAGTTTTCAGGATAGTAGATGCCGGCATGGATCACTTCGCTGTTGCGGGCTGATGTTTGGGTACCGAAGCTGGATTCGCCGTCAAGCAACAACACTTCCCGGCCCTGTTCCGCCAGCTCCCGAGCCACGGCAATGCCAACTACGCCGGCGCCAATGACAATGCATTCGACCTGTTCCACTATTGGTTCCAACTGTTGCAGAAGCCTTTAGGATTCCTGTTCATGACAAGGGGGCCATGTACCACGGCTTATATGGCCTGAAGCTGGTTGCAGCCCACGATCACCCGAGATTGCTGCCCCAGGATGTCCATAAGCACCCAAGCCCGCTGGTCTGGCGCGATCTTTTCGATTTCGGCGACGAAGTTGGCAAAGGGGCCTGTGTTCAGCCGCACCCTGTCGCCCTGCTTGAGGTCGCTTGGCGGCAAGATCCGGTTTGATGCGTCGCAGCGCAGCATCAGCTGTGTCACAAGGTCGGACGGAACCTGGGCCGGCGCCTTGCCGAAACTTACAAGCTTGGTGATGCCCTGAGTGGAATTCACAGAGTGCCAGAGACCGCGGGCTACATCGAAGGCAACAAAGATATAGCCGGGGAACAGTGGTCGAAGCCGGGTGGTGAACTTGCCCTTGCTGCGTTGGGTTTCTTCCTGCATCGGCAGGAAGGTCTTGAAGCCCTGTCGCATGAGGTTGCGGTTCGCAATCTGCGCACCGTTCGGTTTCAGCTGGGCTAAAAACCACTTTGTGCCCTGTGTTCCCTGTTCCTGAAGCATTGTGCGTCGCCTGAATTTCCCCTACGGAATATGTACCATTCAAATTTGAACAATAGCAAGAAACATGTGATAGTGTGTGGCCCAACATAAAAATCGGATGCGCTGGTTTATGGTGGCGCGCCGGTCAGAAAAGTGAAACAGTGACGCAGTATCGTCTGGCACGGCCCAATCGGTGCCAGACCCCTCCCCAAAGTTGATTTTGAGCTTTCCGTCAACCGCGCGGTATGATAATGCTCAAATTTGAACAATGTTGCTTATTGTCTCTCAGTTTTCCATCCTTCTGCACCCAAGGCGCCTAGTGGGCAGTCCTTGTGCGGTAGCTGTTGTCGGGGCGTCATCCTGATGGCTGGCAAGCGCAGCAAGGTGGTTGAGGACGTCCGCTTCCGCATCATGCGACTGCTGCATGACAATCCCGAAATGACCCAACGCGAGCTTGCCGAGCATGTAGGGATCAGTGTGGGCGGCACGCACTATGTGCTGAAGGCGCTCGTTGAAAAGGGCCTAGTGAAGCTGGGGAATTTCTCGGCGGCTGAAGACAAAAGGCGATACGCCTATATCCTGACCCCCAAAGGGATTGCGGAAAAGGCAGCGATCACCAAACGGTTCCTTGCGCGCAAGATTGAAGAATATGAAGCGCTGAGGGCGGAAATAGACTCGCTCAAGGACGAGTTGGACGACAAGAAGCCTGACCTTGATGTCAGGCCCGGCGAATAGCCGCCATTCCTGGCCCGGATACAGAGGCTCTTTAAAGATATGAGGAAAGCATGTTTGACCTGGAGCTCGTAAGCGCCCGCATCGCCGTTATCGGCCTTGGATATGTGGGGCTTCCCTTGGCTGTTGAGTTTGGCAAGACCCGCAGCGTTGTCGGGTTTGACATTAATGAGAATCGGGTCGAGGCCCTCAGGGCCGGCCACGACGCAACGTTGGAAGTCGAAACTGACGCGCTGAAGGAAAGCAAATACCTGGACTTTTCCTGCGACCTGTCCGACCTTGCGTCCTGCAACACCTTTATCGTGACGGTGCCCACGCCCATCGACGCCCACAAAAGGCCTGATCTGACACCCCTCATCCGGGCATCGGAAACCATCGGCAAGGTGTTGAAGAGGGGCGATGTGGTGATCTTCGAATCCACCGTTTATCCGGGCGCGACCGAAGAAGACTGCGTTCCCGTACTGGTGCAGGCATCCGGCTTGACGTTCAACGAAGATTTCTTCGTTGGCTACAGCCCGGAGCGGATCAACCCGGGCGACAAGCAGCACCGCCTGACCACCATCATGAAGGTGACCTCCGGTTCAACACCGGCGGTGGCTGATTTTGTTGACGCGCTCTATGGGTCGATTGTGACCGCAGGCACCCATAAGGCGCCGTCTATCCGGGTGGCGGAAGCCGCGAAGGTGATTGAGAACACCCAGCGGGACCTCAATATTGCGCTCGTGAACGAGCTGGCGGTGATCTTCAATCGCATGGGCATCGATACGGAAGCCGTTCTGGAAGCTGCGGGCACCAAATGGAATTTCCTGCCGTTCCGACCGGGTCTTGTGGGCGGTCACTGCATCGGCGTTGACCCTTATTATCTGACGCACAAGGCGGAAGCGATTGGCTACCACCCCCAGATTATCCTGGCGGGTCGCCGCCTGAATGACGGCATGGGTGCCTATGTGGCCGGCCAGCTTGTCAGGGAAATGATCAAACGGCGTATTCACGTCAACGGCGCGCGGGTTCTGGTTCTGGGGCTGACCTTCAAGGAAAATTGTCCTGACCTCAGAAACACCCGGGTTGTGGATGTGGTTGGCGAGCTTGAAGAATTTGGCGTTCAGGTTGATGTCTATGACCCTTGGGTCGATGCTGCTGAAGCGCAGCATGAATATGGCATTACGCCTGTGGCTGAGCCGGAAGCGGGTGCTTATGACGGCATGGTGCTGGCGGTGGCCCATAATGAATTCCGGGACATGGGGGCGGATGCCCTGCGCGCCTTCGGTAAGCAGGAGCATGTGCTTTATGACCTGAAGTGCCTTCTGCCTGCCGGTCAAAGCGACGTGCGGCTATAGGGAAGGGCGCGGCATGAAACAGTTCGCACTGATCGGCGCCGCAGGCTATATCGCCCCGCGCCACATGGCTGCAATCCGCGCCACCGGCAATGAGCTGGTCGCCGCACTGGACCCGAACGATTCCGTCGGCATTATCGACAGCCATTTCCCTGAGGCGCACTTCTTCACTGAATTCGAACGTTTTGACCGCCATGTGGACAAGTTGCGCCGCGCTAATTCCGGCGGGGCCATCGATTATATCTCGATCTGTTCGCCGAATTATCTGCATGATTCGCACATGCGGTTTGGCCTGCGCTCGGGCTGTGACGTGATCTGTGAAAAGCCGCTGGTGCTGAACCCCTGGAACATCGACGGCCTGGCCGCAATCGAAAAAGATACCGGCCACAAGGTGAACACCATCCTGCAGCTGAGGGTCCATCCGTCCATCATTGCGCTCAGGAAGAAGGTCCAGGCGGCTCCGGCTGATGCCAAGTTCGATGTCGACCTGACCTATATCACCTCGCGCGGGCGCTGGTATCTGCAAAGCTGGAAAGGCGACGTGAGGAAGTCTGGCGGCATTGCCACCAACATTGGTGTGCATTTCTTCGATATGCTTCACTATCTGTTCGGCGATCTTCAGGCCAATACAGTTCATGTCTCGAACGACACCAAGGCGGCTGGCTATCTTGAATATGACCGGGCGCGGGTGCGCTGGTTCATGTCGCTCGATATTGGTGATGTCCCGTTGGATTTGAGGGATGCCGGCCAGCGCACTTTCCGGTCGATCACTGTGAACGGCGAGGAGATTGAATTCTCCGGCGGCTTCACCGACCTGCACAATCGCAGCTATGAAGAAATCCTGGCAGGTCGCGGCTTCGGGCTGGAGGCCAACCGCGTGGCCATCACTACGGTGTCAGACATCCGCAATGCGGCGCTTGCACCGCTTGAGGGCGACTATCATCCCTTCATCAAGGAAGCGTCTGCATGAGTTTTTACCAGCATCCGAGCGCGATCGTAGATGACGGCGCCACCATCGGAGACGGGTCCCGTGTCTGGCATTTTGTCCATGTCTGCGGCGGCGCCCGCATCGGCAAAGGCGTGTCCTTGGGTCAGAATGTCTTTGTCGGCAACCGCGTGGAGATCGGCGATGACTGCAAGATACAGAACAATGTTTCCGTCTACGACAATGTTACGCTTGAAGGCGGCGTTTTCTGTGGCCCCAGCATGGTGTTCACCAATGTCCACAACCCGCGCGCCTATGTAGAGCGCAAGGATGAATACCGCAACACGCTGGTGCGCCGGGGCGCAACCCTGGGCGCCAACTGCACCATTGTTTGCGGCGCCACAATCGGGGCTTTCGCTTTCGTGGGCGCAGGTGCTGTGGTAACCGGCGACGTGCCTGATTTCGCCCTGATGATGGGCGTGCCCGCTCGCCAGGCAGGCTGGATGAGCGCTTACGGCGAGCGGCTTGACCTGCCGCTTAAGGGCGACGGTGAGACAATCTGCCAACATACAGGCGATGTGTACCGGCTGGCGGACGGCGCGGTGACGCGCTTGGAAAAGGATGTGTCGTGATGCAATTCGTTGATCTTGCAGCCCAGCAGGCGCGCATCAAAGACAAGATTGACGCAGGCATTGCCCGTGTGCTGGCACACGGCCGCTATATCCTTGGGCCCGAGGTAACCGAGCTTGAAGAAAAGCTGGCGGCCTTCTCTGGCGCGCGCTTCTGTATCAGCTGCGCCAACGGCACAGACGCGCTGCAGGTTGCCTTGATGGCGCTGGGTGTTGGCCAGGATGACGAGGTCATCATGCCGGGCTTCAGCTATATTGCGACGGCTGAAGTGGTGGCGCTACTGGGCGCCAAGCCGGTGTATGTCGACATCGACCCTTCCACCTACAATATGGACCCGGCCTGCCTTGAGGCCGCGATCACCGAGCGCACCAAGGCTATCAAACCCGTTTCACTCTATGGGCTTTGCGCAGATTTCGACGCCATTGGCGACATTGCTGCCCGGCATGGTATCCCGGTGGTGGAAGATGGCGCCCAAAGCTTTGGGGCGAGCTACAGGGGCAAGCGGTCTGGCAACCTGTCGACCATCGGGTGCACCAGCTTCTTTCCCTCAAAGCCGCTTGGCTGCTACGGCGACGGTGGGGCCATCTTTACCAACGATGAAGAGCTCGCGACTGTGCTGAGGCAGATTGCCCGGCATGGCCAGGACCGGCGCTATCACCATATCCGGGTGGGTGTGAACAGCCGCCTTGATACGCTGCAGGCCGCCATTCTGTTGCCGAAGCTGGAAATACTCGAAGACGAAGTCAGGCGCCGTAATGACGTGGCGGACCGCTACACCAGCCTGTTGGCGGGGATCGGTCTTATCGGAACACCGCCTGCGGTACCGGGGCTGGTCAGCGCCTGGGCGCAATATACGGTGCGCGTGACCGACCGTGATGCGGTGCAGAAACAGATGAAACAGGACGGTATCCCGACCATGGTTCATTACCCGCTGCCGCTCAACCGCCAGCCTGCGGTTGCCGATGCGGGGGCGTCCCTGCCGCATACGGATGAGGCCGCTTCCATGGTCATGAGTCTGCCGATGCATCCCTACCTCCAGCGGGATGATCAGGACAGGGTTGTGGACGCGCTGGCGCGCGCCCTGAAGAATTCGGCGTCCCGCTGAGGCGGGTACGACCCCGGGCCACGGCCCATTTGAACTTATTCATACTCGGTTTAACGGAGTTAAGTGATGGATCTGAAAGGTAAGAAATTTCTGGTGATCGGTGGCGGCGGGCTGATTGGCTCCCACACTGTGGATACGCTGCTGCGCCAGGATGTCGGGGAAGTGATCATCTATGACAACTTCGCCCGGGGTCGCCACGAAAACCTGGCGGGCGCCCTCAAGGATCCGCGCGCGCGCATCTATGATGTGGGGGGCGACATCCTGCAGGCTGACATCCTTGATTCCGCCATGAAGGGCATTGATGGTGTGTTCCACTTCGCGGCACTCTGGCTGCTACAGTGTCACGAATATCCGCGCTCCGCGTTCGAGGTGAACGTCAAGGGCACTTTCAATGTGATGGATGCCTGTGTTGCCAACGACGTGAAGCGCCTGATCTATTCGTCCTCTGCGTCAGTGTATGGTGACGCGGTGACGGACCCGATGGACGAAGACCATCCGTTCAACAACAAGAACTTCTATGGTGCGACCAAGATTTGCGGCGAAGCCATGTTGCGCGCCTACCATCACCGTTACGGCCTTGATTACGCCGGCCTGCGCTACATGAACGTTTATGGTCCACGCCAGGATTATCATGGTGCCTATATCGCGGTGATCATGAAAATGCTCGATGCCATCGACAAGGGCGATGCGCCGACTATTTTGGGTGATGGTTCCGAGGCCTTCGATTTCGTTGCGGTTGAAGACTGTGCGCGTGCCAACGTTTGCGCCATGGGGTCTGACGCCACTGACGACTTCTATAATGTGGGCACCGGCAAACGCACGTCCCTGAAGGAGCTGGCCGAAAAGATCCTGGAACTCACGGGTTGCGACCGGGAAATCCAGTATGCACCGCGCAGCCAGGCCACCTTTGTGCGCAACCGCATCGGTTGCCCGAAGAAGGCCACAGCGGAAATCGGCTATACGGCTGAGATCGATCTTGAAGACGGCCTCAGACGCCTGATCGATTGGCGCGCGGCCCACAAGGAAGAGGTTGAGGCGCGCCGCAATGCGATGAGGTCCGGGTCATGAGCACCTCCAGCGGCATGAATATTCCGATCGCCCGCACGTCGCTGACGGATGCGGAAATCAACAGTGTGCTTGAACCGCTCAGGAGCGGTTGGCTTGTACAGGGCACCCAGGTTGCCGCGTTCGAGAAAGCCTGGAACGAGTTCACGGGATCGAAACATTCTATCGCTGTCACGTCCTGCACCACGGCGCTGCATCTTTCCGTGGCGGCGCTGGGCCTTGGCCCTGGTGACGAAGTCATCGTGCCGGCCTTCACCTGGATCGCCACCGCCAATGTGGTGGAGCACCAGGGTGCGACGGTTGTCTTCTGTGATATTGACCTCGATACATTCAACATGGATCCGGAAGCGCTGAAGGCCGCGATCACGCCGCGCACAAAGGGCATCATCCCGGTGCATCTGTTCGGCCTGGCGGCCGAGATGGATACCATCAACAAGATCGCGGCTGACGCCGGGCTGTGGGTTGTTGAGGACGCTGCCTGTGGCTTTGGCGGTACCTACAAGGGCAAGCATCTGGGTACGCTGGGCGACACCGGTGCTTTCAGCTTCCACCCGCGCAAGTCCATCACCACCGGCGAAGGTGGCATGATCACGGTTCAGGACGACGAGCTGGCGGCCCGGCTTCGCAGACTTCGCGACCACGGCGCGGCCCTGTCAGACCTGCAGCGGCATCTGGGGCCGAAACCCTATCTGCTGGCCGACCACCCGGACGCCGGCTATAACCAGCGAATGACCGACATCCAGGGCGCCCTCGGCCGCACCCAGATGGAGCGGGCCGACGATATCCTTAAGGAACGGCGGCGCCTGGCGAAGGTATATGATGAGGCATTTTCCGAGCTCGAATGGCTGCAGACGCCGACAGTGCCTGAGGGCTGCGAGCACGGCTACCAGAGCTATCCATGCCTGTTCAAGCCTGAGGCCATCACGCTCGATTCCATCGAGCGTATCCATGAAATGCGCAACGCCTGGATGGAAAAGCTTCAGCGGAACGGCATCTCCACGCGGCCTGCCACACACGCTGTTCATATGCTCAGCTTCTATGCCAACAAGTATGGCCTGAAGGTGGACGATTTCCCCAACGCCTATGCGGCGGCGCAGTGCAGCATTTCATTGCCTCTGTTTCATGGCCTGACGGATGAAGAACAGGCCTATGTGATTGCGCAAGTCAAGGAAGGCTACCGCTAATGTGCGGTATCGCGGGCATGGTCAGGCTTGATGGCGGACCGGTCTCCCCGGTTGTCCTGCAGCAGATGACCGACTCGATCGCCCACCGGGGACCGGACGGGCAGGGACACTGGATTGAGGGCAATGTGGCGCTTGGCCACCGCCGCCTTGCGATCATTGACCTGTCGCCCGCCGGCCACCAGCCGATGATCAGCGCCGACCACCGGTTTGTGCTGAGCTACAATGGCGAGATCTATAATTTCCGCGAACTCAGGACCGAACTTGAGGCCGAGGGCTACTGGTTCCGCTCGCAGACCGACAGTGAAGTGGTGCTGAATGCGCTGGCGCACTGGGGCCCCAAGGCAATTGACCGCTTCAACGGCATGTTTGCCTTCGCCCTGTGGGATAGGCGCGACCAGACATTGTTGCTCGCGCGCGACCGCTACGGCATCAAGCCGCTTTATGTCGCCCAGCAGGGCAAGCTGCTGTCATTTGGTTCGGAACAGAAGGCCATCCTGGCGCAGCCGGAGTTTGAGCGGAAGCTCGACAAGCCCGCTCTCCTTGAATATCTGACGTTCCAGAATATCTTCACCGACAAGACGCTCCTGAATGATATTCACCTTTTGCCGCCCGGCCACTATGCCACCATCGACCTGCGTGCGGACGCACCGGAACTGAAGCGCACCCGTTACTGGGACTATCATTTCCGCGAGCCGGACGTGCAGGCCGGCAAACAGGAATATGTCGAGGAGCTGGACCGCCTGTTCACCCAGGCTGTGCAGCGCCAGCTGGTGTCGGACGTGGAGCTCGGCAGCTATCTCAGTGGCGGCATGGACTCAGGTTCCATCACTGCGATTGCGGCGCAAAGCTTTCCTTACCTGAAGTCCTTTACCTGCGGGTTTGATCTCAGCTCGGCCTCCGGCATTGAGCTGGCGTTCGACGAGCGCGCAAAGGCCGAAGCCATGTCCGCCCGGTTCAAGACCGAACATTATGAGATGGTGCTGAAGGCTGGCGACATGGAACGCTGCCTCCCGATGCTCGCGCATCACCTTGAAGAGCCTCGGGTGGGCCAGAGTTACCCCAACTTCTATGCCGCCAAGCTGGCCAGCAAGTTCGTCAAGGTGGTGCTCTCCGGCAGTGGTGGTGACGAAATGTTTGGCGGCTACCCGTGGCGCTACTATCGCGGGGTCAACAGCCGCAATTTCGAGGAATATATTGACGAATATTACCTCTATTGGCAGCGCCTGGTGGACAACCGGCACCTCAAGAAAATGTTTGCGCCGGTGGCGGGCGAGGTGGAGCATGTCTGGACCAGGGATATTTTCCGCGATGTGTTCGCGACGCACGAAAACGCGCTCGAGCGGCCGGAAGATTATATCAATCACTCGCTCTACTTTGAGGCGCGCACCTTCCTGCATGGCCTGTTTGTCGTGGAAGACAAGCTTTCCATGGCGCATAGCCTGGAGAACCGGGTGCCTTTCATGGATAATGACCTTGTGGACTTTGCCATGCAGTGCCCGGTAAACCTGAAGCTCAACAACCTGACGGATGTTGTGCGGATCAACGAGAATGAGGCGGGCGACAAGCAGACGAAATTCTTCCGCAAGACCAACGACGGAAAGCAGATTCTGCGCGACATGATGGAACGCTATATACCGACCGATGTTACCAAGGCGGAAAAGCAGGGCTTTTCATCGCCCGATGCCAGCTGGTTCAAGGGCGAAAGCATCGATTTCGTCCGCCGCAAGCTAATGAATGGTCATGCAAAGATTTATGATGTGCTCGACAGGGAAGCTGTTGAGCCACTGGTGAACGAGCATCTTGACGGCGAAGAAAACCGCCGCCTGCTCATCTGGTCGCTGCTCAATCTGGAGCAATGGATGGGGGAAGTGCTCTAGGATGCGCCTGAGCTTTTGCCACAATTGATCGTACCAAATGACTGATGAAAAGAACCTATCGCTGCTTGAAGAACTGAAACGGGTTTGGGAAGAGCAAACCCGCAAAGTTCAGCTCAAGTGGCAGCGAAGCGTGTCATTTGGCGACCTTGTTTCCGACCGGTGGAAGCGGGCTGAAATGCTGGGCTTTGGAGCCAACACCAGCATTTATGACAGTGCGCTGGTTCTTGGAAATGTGACGGTTGGGACTGATACCTGGATCGGCCCTCAAACGGTGCTGGATGGATCCGGTGGCCTTACCATAGGCGACAATTGTTCCATCAGCGCGGGTGTTCAGATTTATACCCACGATACGGTTGAGTGGGCGACAAGTGGTGGCACCTCACCTGTAGAGAGAGCGCCGGTGAAGATAGGTAATCGCTGCTACATCGGCCCCAATGCCATTATCACAAAAGGTGTAACCATTGGTGATGGTTGTGTCATCGGTGCAAATAGCCTGGTGAATAAAAGCCTCCCTGATGGGGTCAGAGCCTGGGGAACGCCATGCAGGATACAGGACCCTGTGCAGGAAAGTTGATAACGGGCGTGTTTCAGAATTCTGATATTGAAAAAGCTACTGTGCGGATTTGTTCGCGGTGTATCTACGACGAACGAGTGCCGTCCATCAATTTCGATGACGAAGGGGTCTGCAACTACTGCAAGCAGGTAGATGACCTGGTTGCAGCATATGGCACCGGCCAGCCAACGGGAGAGGCATCGCTTGCGGCCATCGTGGAAGACATCCGCCGCGCCGGAAAGGGCAAGGAGTATGACTGTATTGTAGGCGTCAGCGGCGGCACAGATTCCTCCTATATGGTGTATCTTGCCAAAGAAGTCTGGGGATTGAGGCCGCTGGCCGTCCATTATGACAACACTTGGAATTCTGCAATTGCCACGATGAACATTGACCGTGTGCTCCGGAAACTGGACGTCGATCTTTACACCCATGTTGTGGACAACAAGGAAGCGGATGATATCTTTCGGGCGTTTTTCCGCTCTGGTGTGGCTGAGATTGAAGCCGCGACCGACCTAGGATATGCCTACACATTGCGTAAAGTGGCGGCCAAGTATGGCATTTCTCATATTCTTGAGGGTCATTCTTTCGTCACAGAAGGCATCACCCCGCTGGGCCGAAATTATTTTGACGGCAGATATATTCAGGCCATTCACAGGCAGTTTGGCAGCCGCCCGATCAAGACCTACCCGTTGATGACTTTTGGGCGCTTCCTTTGGGCAGCCATTGTGGGCCGTACCAAATTCATTCGGCCCTTCTGGTATATGGATTACAACAAGGAAAGCGCCCGAGAATTCCTTACCCGCGAATATGGTTGGGAATATTATGGTGGCCACCACCTGGAAAACCGCATGACGGCCTTTTACCACAGCGTCTATATGCCTCAAAAATTTAGTAGCGACCTGCGGAACAACACCCTGGCGGCGCGCGCGCGCAACGGCAGCATGTCTCGCGCAGAGGCCTGGGCCGAATACAATACTCCTCCTCACATTGAAGAGGAGTTGGTTGAATACTTCAAAAAACGCCTTGGTATCCCCGACGAGGAGTATGATCGGGTGATGCGTGCTGAACCCAAATCCTGGACTGATTATCCCACCTATAAAAAACGCTTCGAGCGCTTTCGGCCGCTCTTTTATGTGCTGGCAAAGGCCAATCTGGTGCCCATGAGTTTTTACCTGAAATACTGTTTCCCAACGAAGGCCCAAAAATGATCACCATCGTTAATTATGGCATGGGCAACCTGGGGTCCCTGCAGAATATGCTCAAGCGCATCGGTGTGGCGGCACAGGTGGCAAGCGAGCCCGAAGGCGTTCTGGCTGCAGAGAAGCTGATCCTGCCGGGCGTCGGGGCCTTTGATGCCGCCATGCGGTGCATTGGCGAGAAGGAAGGCCTCAGGGAGGCGCTGGACCAGCGCGTGCTGAAGGACGGGGTGCCGGTGTTGGGCGTGTGCCTCGGGATGCAGCTTCTGACCGACCGCAGTGAGGAAGGTGAGCTGCCTGGCCTTGGCTGGATCAAGGGCCGGGCTCACCGATTTCCGAAAGACCTGGGAATGAAGGTGCCGCATATGGGATGGAACATTGCCCTGCCGGCAACCGAGAGCCCGCTTGTAACCGACCTCGGCCCTGAGCCGCGCTATTATTTTGTCCATTCCTATTATGTCAAAGTTGACCAGCCCGATCATGCCATTCTGACGTGCCGCTATGGTCTGGATTTCGCAGCCGGCATTGGTCGGGAGAACATCTATGGCGTGCAGTTCCACCCGGAAAAGAGCCACCGGTTCGGCATGCAGATACTGAAGAATTTTTCGGACCTTTAGCCATGCTTCGCACACGTGTAATACCGGCGCTCCTGCTGCGTCACGAAAGCTTGGTCAAAACCGAACGCTTCGGCAAATTCACCTATGTCGGCGACCCCTGTAACACGGTTCGCATTTTCAACGAACTGGAGGTCGACGAACTGTTGTTCCTCGACATTATGGCCTCCAGGGATGGACAGGCACCCAATCTGAAAATCCTGGCCGAGATCGCCAACGAGTGCTTCATGCCGCTTGGCTATGGCGGTGGCATCCGGTCGCTGGATAGCGCCAAGGCGATCTTTGATATCGGCTTTGAAAAGGTTGCCTTGAACACACATGCCATCACAGATACCGAGCTGGTATCACAGATTGCCAAGCATTATGGCAGCCAGGCAGTCATTGCTTCGGTTGATGTTAAGCGGAGTTTCTGGGGAAAGGAGTATGTACGCCGCGGCGACGGAAGGGGCAAGGCCCCGGTTGATCCAGTCGCCTGGGCGGTGGAGCTGGAGCGCCGTGGTGCGGGCGAAATATTGCTGACATCGGTTGACCGGGAAGGCACCTGGCAGGGTTTCGACACCGACCTTGTCCGGCGTGTTTCCGATGCCGTATCGGTACCGGTAATCGCCCATGGCGGCGCGGGTACGGTTGACCATATTGGCGACGTGGTGAAAAAAGGTGGCGCGTCAGCTGTGGCGCTTGGCTCCATGGTGGTGTTCCAGAAGCAGGGCATGGGCGTGCTTGTGAATTTCCCTGATCGCGACAGATTGGAGGAGGTTCTGGCATGACCAGTAGTTTCCATTTCACCTTCGAGAACCTCGAAGCCCAGCTCCGCGGAGCGCAGGACGCTGGCTATGAGTTTTTGACATGTGACCAATATATCGACTGCAGGGATAACCTGCCAGAGCTCACAATAGTCAATCGCATTGACATAGATCTGTCTGTCAAGAAAGCGGATCGGTTGCGTGAGATTTTTGGACGCCTTGGCATCAAGGGCAGTTTCTTCGTGCGCCTTCACGCGCCGGAATATAACCCGTTCGATTTCGAGAATTACCGGGTGCTGAAAGCCATAAGGGATGACGGGCACGAGATAGGATATCACTCTGAAATCGTTGATCAGGCGGCGATCTGGGGTGAAGACGCGGCCGATTGCCTGCGCCGGGATATCGATGTCCTCAACCGCATGCTCGATATCGACATCAAGGGCGCCGCGAGCCACGGCGGCATGACCGGCCTCAACAACCTGGATTTTTGGAAAGGGCGCAGTGCCAAGGAGTTTGGCCTGCGCTACGAGGCCTACAATGAAGGTGAAGAATTCGGGCTCTTCAACAAATCATTCTATATCAGCGATTCCGAATGGGTCCGCTGGAAATGTTATGACAATGGGGTGCGGCAGGATGACGATCACCGGACCTTCGGCGAGCATATCAAGGACCTCAGGCCGCTGATCTATTTCCTGATTCATTCTGACACCTATTTCGACAGGCATTTCTATGAGTGATCACTCCAAAGCCAGCGATGGCTTCTCTGTGGGAGATATTCTTGCTCTGGCGAATGACAAACTGTCTTCTGTTGAGGCAAGGATCAAGACAACTGCTACAGAAGAATATGCCAATATTTTGGTTCTTGGAGCGCCAAGGTCGGGCACCACGCTGCTGACCCAGACCATTTTTCAACATATGGACGTTGCGTGCACCAACAATTTGATGGCGCGCTTCTGGAAGGCACCCAATGTGGGAGCTGCGTTCTCGCGAGAGATTCTCGGCGATATCAAAGGCTCGGACCTCCGGTCGCAGTTCGGGACGACCATGATGCCTTGGGAACCTCATGAGTTTTCAAGGTTTTGGCACAATGTTCTGAATTATTCAGTTGGCGACGGGAATAGCTTTGTCCCCGAGCAGGGTGAGGTTGATTGGTCATATGTACGATCAAGCTTGTTCAACATTAACGCCAGTTTTGGAAAGGCCGTTGTTCATAAACCTCTGGAGCTTGTGGGGTATTGCCTGGAGGCGTTTGCGAGAGAAGTCGAGAAGGCCGTTTTCGTCTATGTCGAGCGCGATGATATTGACGCCGCCGTTTCTATAGCGGACGCAAGAATACGTCGCGGTGAGGGGCTTGATTGCTGGTGGAGCTGTTTTCCTCCGCAGCAGGATTTTCAAAAGCTCATAGGCCAACCTTTCAACATCCAGATTGCCGGCCAGGTCCGTTTCTTGAAAAGAATGTACCGTGAACGTCTTGATAAGTTGGACGAGGGCCGCGTGGTGTCAGTCACCTACAATGATTTGTGCCAAAATCCGGTGGCTGTTCTCGAACAGATTCGAGGAAAGACGGCCAATATGGGGCGGGAGGTCGCCATCACAGGCAAGCCAAATGCACAATCTCCGTCGAAAAGGGCTGCGGACCCGGAATTGATCCGGGACCTTGAACATGGTTTTCAGCAACTCAAAGTACAGTTTGATGTCTGAGAAGCCAGTCACCATCCATCAGCCGGACTTCATGCCTTGGCTGGGCTTTTTCGTAAAAGTGTTGCGATCGGGCACGTTTGTTGTGCTGGACCATGTACAGAACAACGTAAAGGACGGGTCCTGGTTCCGGCGTGTGCGGTTTCAGGCCTCCGGTAAACCGTCTTGGGTTTCTGTACCTTTAGATCGCCCAGAAAGCGGCCCGTTTCTCCCACTTAATGAAATGAAAGTATCGGGGGGCGTGGCAACAACCCGCTTGTTCGAGAAATACAAGAAAACGATACAGCAAACCTACGCGCGGGCCCCGTATTTCGATGAATTTTTCCCTCTTTTCAGTGCCTATATGGATAGCGAAACAGCTTCACTAATGGAGAGGAACATGGCTTTCAACATGGCGGTGTTGGACCTTCTGGAGTTTGAGGGAAAGGTTGTTTACAGCTCCCAGCTTGGGTTGACATCCAGTTCCAACCAATTGTTGATAGACATCCTTAAGGCGACGGATGCAAAAACCTACCTTTGTGGGGATGGCGCTGACGGCTATCAGGATGACACCCTGTTCGAGGACGCGGGTATCTCCGTCGTCCGCAATAATTTCAAGCCGGTACCCTACCCACAGGTCGGCACGAAGGAGTTTTTACCTGGGCTGTCAATCCTGGATGCCCTTTTCAACCTTGGGGCGGCGGGCACCAGAGCGCTGATCGTGAGCCAGGACCGACTTTGATGAAAGTCGCTATCCTTGGTAACATGAATAATAATGGCTTTGCCATTATGCGCTACATGCGTGATTTGGGCGTCGACGCGCACCTGCTTCTTTATGCCAATGATGGTGTTGGCTCGATCGCACACTTCCGGCCTGAAGATGACACTTGGAATATCGAGCGGTGGGCTCCTTATATCCATCAGACACCCATTGTGAATTCGCTTTATAACGGCCTTACCGGCTTTTATGTGCTGTTCACCTTCATGATGGCGTTCAAGGCGTTTTTCCGCCCCACGAGCGAGCCGTGCCTGCATTGGATATCCAGGCGCTGGGCCCTCAAGGCTCTGGGTGATTATGACGTCTATATCGCGAGCGGGATCGCACCGGCCCTTTTTCACAGGATCGGCAAGAAACTTGACGTCTTTTACCCCTATGGGACCGGAATCGAGCACCTGGGCGCCCAGGAACAGACATCCCGCCTGCCGCATATGGGGGCCATCAAAAGGGCTGTCACGCTGAAAGCCATGAAGGCCCAGAAAGACGGCATTCGCGCCGCCCGCCAGGTCTTCAATGCCGAATACAGCCTGACCAAGGATATTCTCGACGGGATGGGTGTCCCCTTCCATCCGCTAACAATCCCGATGGTCTACACCGAGACCGATATTGACCCGGCTCTCTATTCGATTGACCTGGCCGACGTTTTGGCCCGGGTCGGGCAACACCATTATGTTCTGGGGTGTTCACGACAGGTTTGGGTCAGGCCGTCCCATATGGCTGACGACCAATGGCTGCGTGAATCCAAAAATTCAGATTGGCTTATCAAGGCTTTTGCCAAGTTGGGTAAAGAAAGACCAAACCACAATCTGCTGTTGGCTATTTCCGCATATGGTCCTGACGTCAAGGCTTCACAGGCCCTGTGTAGGGAACTCGGGGTGGACAAGAATGTTGTGTGGATGCCCAAGCTCGCGCGCAAGGAACTGTCCGTGGTTGCTCGAGGCGCTTGTGCAGTTGTGGGTGAATTCAAGTGTGTTGATGAAATGATATGGGGTGGCGTCGGCTGGGAGGCTTTGGCTGCAGGAAAAGTCCTGGTCCACAGCTTCCGGTTTGCTCCCGGGCGGTATGAAGCCTTGTATGGCACACCGCCCCCGCCGGTACTGGCAGTATCAAGGCAGGTAGATGTTTATAACCACCTCGTCCGAATAGCTGACGATTCCGAGTTTCTGAACGAATTCGGGATGGAAGCGAGCCGTTGGTTCGGTCGGTATTGTGGCGCTGGGCTGGCGAGAAGGTGGCTTGAGTTGATCGGTCAGACAGAAGCTTAAGCAGGATATGGGTTTGCGTCAAAGGTCTTTGCGGAAGATATTAGCTGTTTCGGCTTGGATCAGCAACCAACTCTCAGCTAATCCATGAACTCGAATAACCATAACATCTTGTCTGGCGTGTCCAAGCTAGCCAGGCTGAAATTCCTCTTGAAAGATTCCATCGTCTATGGGGGGGCGGCAGCCGTCAGTAAAGCCGTTGCTCTGGTCACATTTCCTCTTCTTGCGCGCCATTTTAGTATCTCTGAATATGGTATGTTAGACTTCTTCTTGGTTTTGGGGAATTTTCTGACACTCCTTTTTGTGTTTGGCCAAGACAGTGCCGTAGCAAGATATTTCTACGAATATGAATCTGACGAAGACCGAAGCCAGCTGATCTCGCAGTCTTTGTCAATTCAGCTCCTGGGTTTGATAGTATTTGGTCCTTTCTTGTGGATTGGAGCATCTGCTAATATTTTCCCCGTTAAGGTTTCCTCTGAGAAGATGGAATTGTTTGCAATCGTATTGTTGCAAATACCGTTTTTTCTGCTGATAAATTTTTCGCAAAACCTTTTAAAGTGGACCTTCAGAAGAACGTATTTTTTGATAGTTTCTCTCGGATTCACGGTTTCTCAAGCGGTAATAGTCGTCGCTATTGTGTTGAGACTGGATGCAAGCGTGAAACTCATCCTTGTTGCCTGTCTTGCTACAAGCATGTTTTTTGCGTTTCTTGGAATATTCTTCAACAGAGCATGGCTCTCATTTCCCAAGAATGCGTTCTTTGTCAAAAAGATGCTTTGGTTTGCTGCACCATATGGGTTCGTATGCGCGCTGGATGCAGTATTGCCCATGATGCAAAGGACTATAGTTGCTGCACAGCTGGGTGTATATGAATTAGGTCTTTTCGCGGTGTCGGCGAAGATTGCGATGTTGATGGGTTTGCTAGTGACAGCATTCCAGACTGCTTGGGGGCCGTTTGCTATTTCGTTACATAAGCAAGAAGATGCCATTCACACCTATAACGCAGTCTTGAAGTTGTTCGTCTTTGCTGCATGTATGGCCTCACTTGCTTTAACGTTTTCCGCGCCTCTATTGATAGATATCTTAGCTTCTCCAAAATATCATCAAGCAGCATTAATTGTCTTTCCTTTGACTATAACGTTGGTCCTTCAGGCTATAGGGGGGGTTACTGAAATAGGAATTACTATTTCTAAACGCAGTTATCTGAGCTTGTATTCTGTCATATGTTCTTTTGTTATTACATTGCTCGCAGTTTGGTATCTGACACTTTTTTTTGGAATTCTGGGGATAGCGCTAGGCGCAATGCTTGGACAGATTGCAAAGGTATCCTTGTCATCTTGGCTTGCTCAGCGTGCCCATCCTATGTCTTGGGAATATGCGCCTTTCTTGATGCTTGTGGGAATCACCATGGCAATCGGACTGTTCCAAGTTTGGGTTTTATGCGTTTATGGATCAGAGTTTTGGGCTGTCTCAATGACTGCCGGGATATTTATAGTGTCCGCAACAGGTTGGCGATTGGTCCTTGGCAATTCTGAGCGGAAATTATTGACTGCTGGGTTGGCCAGTCTATGGCGTTAGAAGTCAGCTTGATTTGACAACTGGATTATTCATATGACTACAAAAGACACCGACGACCGATTTGCCTTCGGCGCCAATTGGGCGCGCTTCCTGAGCGTGCTGGATGACGAGCGTATCGAGCTTGCCCAGGCATCCTTGTCAGACATGCTAGGCACCGACAGCCTCGCCGGGAAACGCTTTCTGGATATCGGGTCCGGGAGTGGGCTTTCGAGCCTGGCTGCCCGCAGGTTAGGCGCGGCTGTTACATCCTTTGACTTTGATAGCCAGTCGGTCGCCTGCACATCTGAACTGCGGCGGCGATATTTTCCCGATGACCCGGACTGGGAGATCACCCAGGGAAGCGCCCTCGATATCAACTTCCTCAAGCCGGACGACCGGTTCGATCTGGTCTATTCCTGGGGGGTTTTGCATCACACAGGAGCCATGTGGATTGGCATTGAAAATGCGATCAAACGCGTGGCCCCCGAGGGGCTTTTGTTTCTAAGCATCTATAATGACCAGGGCATCAAGTCCCATATCTGGTGGCTGATCAAATATGTCTATAACCGCCTGCCCCGGCCGCTGAATACCATCTATGCCTACAGCCTTGGTCTGGTGACCAACCTCCTGAATATCCTGAAATATACGCTGAAACTCCAGCCGATGACGGCCATCCGCCCGCTCATCAACTACCGCAAAAACCGCGGCATGAGCGTGATGCACGACCTGATCGACTGGATTGGCGGCTTCCCGTTTCAGTTCGCCCGTTACGACGTGCTGGAGCACTATATGAAGATCCGTGGGTTCGAACTGGTTCGTGGCAAGGAAGCCACAAGTCTTGGCTGCCACGAGATGGTGTTCAGAAAGATGCCGGGGGTCTAACCTCAATGTGCGGCATCGCCGGATATTTTGACCCGTCAGGCTTCAAAGGCCCTGACGCGACCGATATCGCAACCAGCATGCGGGACCGACTCGTGCGGCGTGGCCCCGATGACGCTGGCCTGTGGCAGGACGATGAGGCTGGGATTGCGCTGACGCACCGGCGGCTGTCCATTATCGATCTGTCACCGGCTGGGCATCAGCCAATGATCTCCGCCACTGGCCGGTTTGTCCTCGTCTTCAACGGCGAAATCTATAATTACCTTGATATCCGGGCATCAATAGAATCAGCGGGTGCCGTGTCTTGGCGCGGACATTCCGATACCGAAACCCTGTTGGCGGCTATCGAGCTATGGGGTCTTGAGCGCACCCTGCAGGCCTGTGTGGGCATGTTTGCGCTAGCACTCTGGGACCGCGAGGAACGGTCGCTGATGCTGGCTCGTGACCGTATGGGCGAAAAGCCGCTCTATTACGGTTGGCAGGCCGGTGTCCTGATGTTCGGGTCTGAACTGAAGGCGTTGCAGGCCCATCCTGCTTTTGGTGGTGAGGTCAATCGGGACGCCCTGCCGCTTTTCCTGCGCCATGGCTATATCCCCGCACCCCACAGCATCTGGACCGGCATTCAAAAACTGCCGCCTGGTACCTTCATCCAGATTGACGGAACCATGCGCGGCCGCGTGCCGGAGCCGACACCATACTGGTCCATGGCGGAGGCCATTGAACAGGGACAGCGCGATCCCTTCGTCGGGTCAGATGAAGAAGCTATCAATCTGCTGGAACAGGAGATCAGCCGGTCCATCGCAGGCCAGCGGATCGCGGATGTGCCTCTGGGCGCCTTCCTTTCCGGCGGTATCGATTCGTCCACCGTGGTTGCGCTCATGCAGGCGCAGGCGTCCCGACCGGTAAAAACCTTTACCATCGGGTTCCGGGAAGAGGGTTACAACGAGGCCGATCACGCGAAGGCCGTGGCCAGTCATCTTGGTACGGACCATACGGAGCTCTACCTGACCTCGGGCGAGGCGCGGGAGATTGTACCATCCCTGCCGGACATTTATGACGAGCCCTTCGGCGATTCATCTGCCATTCCCACGCATTTGGTATCAACGCTGGCGCGCGGGCAGGTTGCTGTCTCGCTGAGCGGTGATGGCGGCGATGAGCTGTTCGCAGGCTACAGCCGGTATTTCAACCATCCTGCAATGAGGGCCTGGCGTCTGGGTCAAAACGTACCCCGCTTCGCCCGGGGGGCCATGACATCGCTGTTGCGCTCGAACCTGCCCCGTGCGTTGGCGGGCGCCGCAGTTGCCTCAAAAGCGGCTATGCTGGCGAACTTGATGGAAAGCGATACGCTTTCAGCCTATTACCGCACCATGACAAGCCAGTGGAATCCGGTGCCGTTGGCAGCACCGGCCAGCCGGGAATTGTCTTATGGCCTGCCAGCCAGTTGCCTCAACTATCTTGCGGAGCCAGTTCAACAGGTGATGGCGACCGATTGCGTCACCTATCTGCCAGATGATATTCTGGCAAAGGTTGACCGGGCGGCTATGGCGGTCAGCCTGGAAACCAGGGTGCCCCTGTTGGACCATCGGATAGTCGAGCTCGCCTGGCGCATGCCTTATGGCCTGAAAGTCCGGGAAGGCCAGGGCAAGTGGCTGTTGCGGCAGGTTCTTTACCGACATGTGCCGCGCGCGCTGATGGACCGGCCAAAAATGGGGTTTGCCGTGCCGGTGGGCGATTGGCTACGAGGACCGTTGCGTGACTGGTCGGAATCTCTGCTGGACGAAGCCGTACTTCGACAAGAAGGCTATCTGGACCCAGAGCCGGTCCGTAGGCGCTGGAATGAGCACCAGAAAGGTCAAAAGAGCTGGCGGGATAGCCTGTGGCTGCTATTGATGTGGCAGGCATGGCTCAAGAAGAACAAGGTATGACGGCAAAACACACATATGCACCGGAACCCACGGAGGCTGAGAGCGGATACTCAGTAGTTGCGCCGTCGCGTATGCGCCTGAAAAAGCCAGGGCTTGTGAATGGCATCACTGTTTGTGCCGGCTTTGCTTTGAATATTTTCTCCTATGGATCTTTGGTCCCTGTTGTTGTGACGGTCCTCATGTTTCTCCTTATCTACTCATTTCTGGTGATCACTCCATTGGGAGGAGCGCCCGAGCGGCGCATGTTCCGCCGGGTATATGCCGTAGGCTTTATGGTGGCGGGCATTGCGGCCATCTATGTCAACCAGTTCCAGGACCAAAGCCAGCTCTTTAGCGATGCGGGCGGGCTCTATGACATGGCGATCGGCGGATCGGTGGGCTTGTCATTGCTCGAGCTCAGGGCCTTCCACGAAGGATCCTTGGTGATCATGATCTGGAGTGCTGTGTACGACTTTTTTGCCTATATCGGGTTCGAGAAGGGCCGCTATATTGGGGTGTCCGTCAATATCGCTGCAGTGGCCCTAGCCGGTGTCATCGGCATCAAAATTGTCAGGAAAATTTTTGGGGAAGATGAATATCGTTTCCACCGCCTGACGATACTTGTGGCCGGATGTGGGCTGTTCTGGCTTTTCGCCAGCATCCATGTGCGTGATTCAGTCATTTTGCTGGCGGTAACGGCACTCGCATACAGCTGGATTCATTTCCTGACCAAGCCCGATATCGGATGGCGCCTGATGCAGGTTGTGGTGTGGAGCCTGGCTGCGGGCGCATCCTTCGGCTTCCTGCGCCGGGAGTTTGCCTTTGTGCCGATTGCCATGGGGCTGGCTGCGGTCGCAGCGCTCTATATCGGCAAAGCAGACAAGCAGCGCATGTGGGTCGTCTATAGCCTCATGCTCCTTGGCAGCGCTGTTCTGCTTTTCCTGATCACCAACTATTATGAAGGCATTACCGTTTCGCTCGATCGGGGATATATCGGTTATCGCGATCAAGGGGTTGAACAAAGCGCCGGTGACTCGCTCGGTATGGCGTTGATTGTGAATCAGGCAATGCCCATTCGCTTGGTTCTGGGCAGTATCTACCTTCTGGTATTCCCCATTCCCTTCTGGTCCGGGTTCCAGTTTGATAATGCCTACAATCTTTTCAAATCCTTTAATGTCATTTTCTTCTACTTCCTGATCCCGCTTCTGGCGATCGCGCTTGGGCGTTTGTTTGGCAGTCGAACCATGCGTACACCAGCTATGATGTTTGTCCTGTTAACCGCCTTGGGCTTCACATTGGCGGTTGCGGCTACCAGTCTGGAAACCCGGCACTTTGGCGCCTTTCTGATGCCGATTTTTGTCCTTGCGACGGTCCCTGATCTGCGGGAACGGAAAACATGGCGCCGGTATAAGAATTACGTGTCATTTGTGCTGGTCGGTGTGGTTTCAGTTCACCTGGCCTGGATCGCGTTGAAGGTTTTCTAGGCAACTGTCGCGATGAAAATCCTGTGTGTCATTGATTCCCTCGGGTCGGGTGGGGCCCAACGGCAGATGTCGTGGCTGGCCCTTGGCCTGAAGGCGCGTGGTCATGATGTTGAGCTGTTCCTGTATCAGCCAAGCCAAAGTCACTTTCGCCAGGTCATTGAAGCTGCAGGCATCGCCATTCATGAAGTGCCTCGCCATGGCCGGACGGGCTTCTCACTGCGTGTGCTGTGGTGTCTTGTCCGGCAATTCTCCCAGGGCTTCGATAGGGTCATCAGTTTTCAACCCACGGCGAACTTCTATTCGGCCCTTGCCCGAATGACGGCGCCATCGGTCAAATTGGTCGCGGGCGAAAGAACATCCTCAGCGGCAAGGGTGTCGTCGAAAAGGCGGCTTATCCGGTGGGTTGCAGCGCTGCTCTCCAACTATGTTGTGGCGAACAGTGAAAGCAACGCTGCCTATCTTCGCCAGCTTTCCGGCCTGTCGAAAAAGGTCTTTGCCGTTTGGAACGGGTACTATGTGACCGGGGCCCCCTCGTTTGGAAACCGGCCAGGGTTCAGGCGACTGCTGGTCATTGCGCGGATTTCACCCGAAAAAAATGGCCTGCGCCTGATGAAGGCCTTGGCCATGTTTCAAGAGCGTCACGGCTGGCTTCCTGAAGTCTCATGGGCTGGACGTCGCGACAGTGATCCGGCAAGTCTCCAGATACAGGCTGAAATGGACCAGTTCCTTGAGGATCACCCGCATGTGGCAGCAAGCTGGACGTGGCTGGGTGAAATCAAGAATGTACAAGAGCTTTACCAGCAGGCAGATGGGATGATCCTGCCCAGCATTTATGAGGGCCTCCCGAATGTTGTTTGCGAGGCAATGCTGGCAGGGTGCCCTGTCATTGCATCCGATGTGTGTGACCACCCCAAATTGCTGGGCGAAGACGGCGACCGAGGGCTGCTGTGTGACCCACTTTCACCCGAAGCCATTTGCGAAGCGTTTGAGCGTATGGATGCGCTTGGAGATCAAGGGCGGGAAGACATGGCCCGCCGTGCTAGAGAGTTCGCGGGGGAACAGCTCAGCCTGGACCGCATGGTTGCGCAATATGAAAAACTCTTGTTGACGGGCGCAGCTGGCGATGACTGACCAGTTGCAATCCGTGGTCATGCCATGCCGCCGCGCATGTGGTTTCCTTTGAAGAAGAAGCTTCTGATAGTCGGTGCCTTTACGGACGCCGATAAGCAGATTGTTGGCGGCATTCTGACAACGTGCCGGGAGCTGCTGAACTCAACATTTCCAGATCATTTTGATCTGGTGCTCGTCGACAGCACGCAGGCCAGCAACCCACCACCGTCGTTACCTGTCAGGGCATATCTGGCGTTGAAGCGATTTGTCGTATATTTTAGCCGCCTGTTTTTTGCCCGTCCTGACGCCGTCCTGTTGTTTTCTGCGGTGGGGTTCAGTTTGCTCGACAAGGGCGCGATGGCGTGGATGGCACGCATTCGGCGCATCCCGGTGCTCCTGTCGCCGCGCGGCGCGGGGCTGATCCAGACCGTTGAGGCCTCTTTTGTTCACCGCACCTGGGTGAAAGCAGCGATGCGCGGTGCTACCCACATTGTCTGCCAGGGTCCGGCATGGCAGCGTTTTGCCGTCGACACGCTGGGCTTTACGGTGGCCAGGTGCCCGATCATTCAGAACTGGACAGCAACCCGGGCCCTGATGGCCATTGGGGAAAAACGAACAAAGCGGGACGCCTCGCGCACACCACGCCTCTTGTTTCTAGGCTGGCTTGAGAAGGAAAAGGGGATCTTTGAACTTCTGAACGCCTGTCTGGCGCTTGCGAAGGACCATGATTTCCATGTGACGGTGGCGGGCGGCGGGCATGCTGAAGAACCAGCCAAGGCGTTTGTCCAGGCGAACGGCCTTGAGGGCTTCGTTGACTTTGCCGGATGGGTTGGTGGCGAACACAAGGAACAGCTGTTGGCGGACACTGACATTCTGGTCCTTCCGTCGTGGGAGGAAGGTTTCCCAAACGCCATCATCGAAGCCATGGCCGCCAAACTGGCGGTCATTGTAACTGCAGTGGGGAACGTGCCAGATCTGCTGACGGACGGGAAAGAGGCGCTTATCGTCCCCCGAAAGGATGAGGAGGTGCTTGGGGGCGCCATCGGCAAACTCCTTCACGACGAGGCCTTCAGGGAACAGCTGGCCGAACAGGGCCATATTTTTGCGCGCGACAATTTTTCCGTGGGACCGAATGTCTCGAAGCTCATCGCGGTGATTGACGCCGCGATTGTGGAAAAGTCTGCATAAAATCAAATTGAACAGGGTGAGACCGTGAAAAAAACAAATGCAGGTGTCATGTTCCATGACTCGATCGCCAGCAGCTGGAGCGGGGGCTACAAGTCAAAGGGATTCAGCAAGAGGCTGCAGGCTTTCTGTGACCGATTTGACGAGATTGTCGAAGAGGGACAGTGCTGGCTCGATGCCGGTTGTGGCTCAGGCGTTCTGACTCGCGAGCTGGAGGCAAGAGGCGCGCATGGCGAGGCGGTCGATGCCGCCCCTGCGATGATCGAGGCCGCCACCAAAGAGGCGGACGGAACAGCATCTCGTTTCAATTATTCGGTGATTGAGACCATTGAACACCTCGGCATGGAACGGGGCCTCTATGACGGCGTGCTGTGCTCCAGCGTCATCGAATATGTCCCCAGCCCCCAGCAAGCCATATCGGAACTTTACCGCGTCCTGAAGCCCGGTGGGCATGTCATTTTGTCCTTGCCGCATCGCTTTTCTCTTCTGAGAATGATCCAGAAGGCGATACGGGCCATGGCAAAATGGAGAAATGTCGATAAATATTCCTATCTTGCTGTATCAAAAAACGAGTTTACGGAAACAAGCGCGCGGGCGGCGCTTGGGCAAGCCGGATTTGACGTGCTCGACGTAAAGTCGTTTGATCCGATGCTGCCGAAACAGATCAATGTGTTTGCCCGCGGGTCCTTGATCCTTATCGTAGCCCGCAAGCCTGAATGATAGCCCGGTTGGAAACACAAAACAGATGAAACAGATTCTTCAATCCTTGAAAACAGGCGCCACCGAAGTGGCCGATGTGCCTGTCCCGGCGGTTGGGCGCGGGCAACTGCTGATCCGGTCCAGCCAGACCCTGGTATCTGCGGGCACCGAGCGCATGCTGGTGGAATTTGGCAAAGCCGGCTGGATCGACAAGGCCCGGCAACAGCCCGACAAGGTGCGCATGGTCTTGGACAAGATCCGGACCGATGGCCTGCAGCCGACCATCGAGGCGGTTTTCAACAAGCTGGATCAGCCGCTGCCGCTGGGCTACTGCAATGTCGGGCAGGTGGTGGAAACCGGGGCCGGTGTCGCCGGGTTCGAACCGGGTGACCGGGTGATCAGCAACGGCAAGCACGCCGAAGCGGTCAGCGTTCCGATCAATCTCTGCGCCAAAGTGCCGGATGCTGTGTCGGACGAGGAAGCAGCCTTTACAGTCTTGGGCGCGATCGCGCTTCAGGGTATCCGCCTTGTGCAGCCAACCCTTGGCGAGACAGTGGTGGTCACTGGTCTTGGCCTTGTGGGGCTCCTCACCGTTCAACTGCTACGCGCCCACGGGTGCCGCGTGCTGGGGCTGGATTTTGACCGCGAGCGCCTTGAATTGGCGCGCACATTTGGCGCCGAGGTGGTGGACCTTGGCGCCGGGCAGGACCCTGTGCAGGCGGCAGAACATTATTCCCGCGGCCGGGGCGTGGATGCGGTGATTGTGACAGCAGCGACCAAAAGCAGCGAACCCATGCACCAGGCCGCGCTGATGTGCCGGAAGCGAGGGCGCATTGTTCTGGTCGGGGTCACGGGGCTTGAACTCTCGCGGGACGACTTTTTCAAGAAGGAACTAACCTTCCAGGTTTCCGCCTCCTATGGCCCCGGGCGTTATGACCCAAACTATGAGGAAAAGGGCCAGGATTATCCGGTTGGCTTCGTACGCTGGACCGAACAGCGCAACTTCGAAGCTGTCCTTGATATGATGGCTGATGGCCGGATTGACGTGAAACCGCTTATTTCGCACCGTTTCGCCATAGATGACGCCGACAAGGCCTATGACCTGGTGGGCGGCGCAGGGCCTTCAATGGGCATTCTGCTCACTTACCGTGGCCTGGAGGTCACGAAAGCCTCACAGACCGTGGCGCTTTCGGCTTCAAAGGTGCAGCAGGACGGCGCAAAGGCTTCCGTCAGTTTCCTTGGCTCCGGGAACTTTGCCACAGCGGTTCTGATTCCCGCCTTCAGGGAAGCGGGCGCACGCCTGCGCAGCGTGGCCTCAAGCGGCGGGGTGAGCGGCGTTCATGCCGGGCGTAAATTCGGCTTTGAGGAAACCACCACCGATACCCAGCAACTTTTTGAGGATCCAGCGACCAACGCGGTTGTTGTCACGACACGCCACGACAGCCACGCCCGGTTCGTATTGGACGCTATGCGGGCGGGCAAGCATGTGTTTGTCGAGAAGCCGCTTTGCCTGACCGCTGGAGAACTTCAGGATATTGAGGCCGCCCACGATGAGGCCGGGAACGCGGCACCAATGGTGATGGTTGGCTTCAACCGACGCTTTGCCCCTCATGTCCAGAAGATCAAGAAACTACTGGCAGGCACAAGCGGCCCGAAAGCCTTCGTCATGACGGTCAACGCCGGCGCGATCCCTGCCGATCATTGGACTCAGGACGCGGAGATTGGCGGTGGCCGGATTATCGGCGAGGCCTGCCACTTTGTTGACCTCTTGCGGTTCCTGGCTGACGTGCCTATTACCGCGTGGCAGCGACTTGATATGGACACGCAGACCCGCGACACGGTATCGATCCAGCTTGGGTTCGCTGACGGCTCGATCGGCACCATTCACTATTTCGCCAATGGCAGCAAGGCTTTCCCAAAGGAACGGCTGGAAGTGTTCGCGGGCGGCGGCATCCTGCAGCTGGACAATTTCCGCAAACTGAAGGGCTATGGCTGGCCCGGGTTCAAGAAGATGAACCTGATGCGGCAGGACAAGGGCCATAAGGCCTGCGCCAAGGCGTTTGTCGAAGCGATTGAAACGCAGGGCATGGCGCCTATCGCCTATGAAGACATCCTGGAAGTCAGCCGGGTATGTATCGAGCTCAACGGAGCAGCATCATGAAACTGATCGATATCATCGCCGGGGCCCGGCCGAACTTCATGAAAATCGCGCCCATCATCAAGGCGCTGGAGGCACGTGAGGCCGAAGGTGGACCGCTCAGGTACCGCCTTGTGCACACCGGCCAGCATTATGATGCCCGCATGTCCGGTGACTTTTTCAGCCAGCTGGGCATCCCGGCGCCAGACGTCAACCTGGAGGTTGGCTCAGGCACGCAGGCCAAGCAAACCGCCGACATCATGACCCGCTATGAAGCGCTTCTGCTGGACCAGCCAAGCGACCTGTGCCTGGTGGTCGGTGATGTCACGTCCACCATGGCCTGCGCGATAGCGGCCCAGAAGCTCTGCATCCCGGTGACCCATGTCGAGGGCGGTATCCGCTCTGGCGACTGGTCCATGCCCGAAGAAGTCAACCGTATGGTCACTGATGCCATCACCAACTGGTTCTTCACAACCAGTGAAGTGGCAAATGAGAACCTCCGGAACAGTGGCGTGGACGACAGCCGGATCTTCTTTGTCGGCAACACCATGATCGACACGCTGCTGGCGAACCTGCCGCGGCTTGAGAAACCCGATTTCTTTGACGATATGGGCCTTGAAGCTGGAAATTATTTCGTCACCACGCTGCACCGGCCCGCGAACGTGGACAAGGGCGACGGCTTTTCGCGCCTGCTGGCCGCGATATCGGAAGGCACCCGCGGGCTTCCCGTGGTGTTCCCTGTTCATCCGCGTACAGCCAAAACCTTGCGGGAGCTGAATGAAGTGCCAGCCAACTTCCGCCTGGTGGACCCCCAGCCCTACCTGCAGTTCAACTATCTTGTGAAACACGCGAAGGCGGTGATTACCGATTCTGGCGGCATCACAGAAGAAACCACCGTCATGGGGGTGCCCTGCATGACGCTCAGGGACAATACAGAACGCCCCGAAACCGTCACCACCGGCACCAACGAACTGATCGGCACCAACCCGGACGCGTTGGCGCCGGCGCTTGAGACCTTGTTCGCAGACAAATGGAAACATGGCGGCATCCCGCCGATGTGGGACGGCAAGACCGGGGAACGCATCGTCGCTCATCTGGAGACGCTTCTTTGCGCCTAGCCGCGTTGTCGCGCTACTGGCGCACGCTGAAGTACCTAAAGCCGGTCCAGTTCTATGGCCGGCTTTGGTTCAAGCTGGTGCGGCCGAAGCCCAGCCATAGGCCCGCGCCGGCGCAGCGACCAGTTGAAGGTACCTGGCAGGTAGCGGCCCAGCGCGACGCCAGCATGACCGGGCCAGGCGCGTTTCTCTTCCTTGGCCAAGAAGGATCATTGCAGGATCACGGCTGGGATGGCCCGTTGCAGGAAAAGCTTTGGCGCTATAACCAGCATTATTTTGATGATCTGAACGCCGTGGGTGCCGCAGAGCGCCGGGATTGGCACCTCAGCCTGATCGCGGACTGGATCGCCGCTAACCCAGCGGGTCAGGGATCAGGATGGGAGCCCTACCCGACCTCGCTTCGGATGGTCAACTGGATCAAATGGGCGCTGGGCGGCAGCGAGCTGTCGGCGGATGCTCTCGCGAGCCTTGCGGTCCAGGCCCGATGGCTGATGCGGCGGCTTGAGTGGCACCTTCAGGGTAATCATCTGTTCATCAACGCCAAGGCCCTCGTGTTCGCCGGCCTTTTCTTCACCGGCCGTGAGGCGGACACATGGCTCGCCAAGGGCCAGAGCATCCTGGCCCAGCAGATGCCGGAACAGATACTGCCCGACGGCGGACAGTTCGAGCTGAGCCCCACCTATCATGCGCTTGCCCTTGAAGACATGCTCGACCTTGTCAATGTGGCGCAGGCTTCTGGCAGAACGGACCTCGCTGCAAGCTGGCGCCTGCCCATCCCGGCGATGCTGACCTGGCTGGGCGCCATGAGCCACCCGGACGGTCGTATCGCATTCTTCAATGATGCCGCCTTCGGTGTAGCCCCAGATAATGCCCAGCTGTTCGGTTATGCGGCACGGCTGGGGTTCGACCATCCGGGCGTACCCGATGGTTTGCACCATCTCAAGCACAGCGGCTATGTGCGTATTGCTGGGTTTGGTGCCACGATGATTGCCGATGTGGGCAAAGTGGGCCCGGACTATATTCCCGGCCACGCCCACGCCGATACCCTGAGCTTCGAGATGTCTATTGGCGAACGTCGGCTGATCGTCAACAGCGGGACATCGGTTTACGGCTTGTCAGCCGAGCGCCAGCGCCAGCGCGGCACGTCCGCGCATTCGACACTGGTGATTGACCATGAGAATTCTTCCGAAGTCTGGTCCGGGTTCCGCGTTGGACGTCGGGCGCGGCCCTTTGATGTGACCATATACCGTGAGGACGACCGGCTGATAGCTGGCGCGGCGCATGATGGCTATACCCACCTTGTCGGGAAGCCGGTCCATCGGCGTGACTGGGTTATGGCGCCGGAGGCGCTGACGGTCACCGATACGGTTACCGGCAAAGGCCAGCATAGCCTGGAAGCGCTCCTGTTCCTCGCGCCTGGGCTTTCCGCCACCGAACAGTCCGCGGGTTCACTGGAAATCGTGGATAGCACCGGCCAGAGAGTGGCGCATCTGAGGGGCGAAGGGGGAGCGCTCGACATGGTTTCTGCCACATGGCACCCGTCCTTTGGCGCATCTGAAGCAAATCGCTGCATCCGCTTGACGGCTGACGCGACCCTGCCCCATAAGATGATCATTCAGATCGAATGGGACGTCTCGTGAAGCTGCTGATTTTATCGAACTATTTTACGCCTGACCTCAGCGCCGGGTCTTTCCGCATGCAGGGGCTGGTGGATGCCCTTTCGGCCTACCGCGAGGAAGGCCTGGAAGTGGACCTGATCACGACCCGCCCCAACCGATACGCAAGCCTCAAGGCCGAAGCTGCGGCGTTCGAGGATCATGGTTGGCTGCGCGTGCACCGGATTGAGCTGCCGGCCCACAAAAGCGGCATGGCCGACCAGGCCCGCGCCTATTTCAGTTATGTCCGCGGCGTACGGGCGCTGACCCGGAAGCGCCGCTGGGACATGGTTTTCGCAACCTCATCACGGCTCATGACAGCAGGGCTTGGCACCAATATCGCCCGCCGGATGAAAGCGCCGCTTTACCTGGATATTCGCGATCTGTTCACAGACAACATGAAGGAGCTGTTGGCCGGAAGCCCGCTCAAGCTTTTGATGCCGCTCTTCTATGGCATTGAGCGGTATGCCTTCAGGTCCGCCGATCGCATCAATGTTGTCTCGGAGGGATTCACCGACAACATCGCGCGCCTGGCCCCAGGCCTTGAGCCGAAGATCTTCACCAACGGTATCGATGATCTGTTCTTGGATACGGACTTCCCAGTGAAAGGGCAGAACGGCGAGTTGCCGCTGATCCTTTACGCCGGGAACCAGGGCGAAGGACAAGGGCTGCACCGCATCATTCCTGAAGCGGCGGCGCTCCTTAAAGGCAAGGCCCGCATCCGTTTGATCGGGGACGGCGGCAGGCGCAAGGCGCTTGAAGCGGCACTGGCAGCCAGCGGCCTTGATAATGTGGAGATGATCCCGCCGGTGCCCCGGGCTGAGCTGCTGGAACACTACCGCGAGGCGGACATCCTGTTCCTGCACCTCAACGATCTGGACGCTTTCCGCAAGGTGCTGCCATCGAAAATATTCGAATATGCCGCCACGGGAAAACCGGTGCTTGCCGGTGTCGCGGGCTATGCGGCAAAATTCCTGGCGGAAGAACTTCCATGCGCTGAAGTCTTTGCGCCCCTGGATGCCCCCGCGATGGTTGACGCGGCGCACCGCCTGATCGCAGGGCCGGCACAGATTGACAGAGCCCGCTTCCGCCAAACCTTCTCGCGCAGGGCCATCATGCGGGATATGGCAGCAGACATCATGTCTGCGGCATCAAGCACCAAAAGCTAGCCGCTTCAGGCACAGCTTTCCGTAGCCCAGCCGGTCGGCATCCGGGGCTGCTTCTTTTCCTTCCAGACTATTTCCCTTGAACCCAGCCGCGCCAGGGCGGTCAGGCCGGTGTTTGCGCGGCCATCTTGTTTGTGCGTGCCGCTACCGCGACCGTTGCAGCCAGGACGGCGCAGGTGAAATAGGAAATCGCTGGAACCTGCAACGGGAAATCGATCAGCGAGTGCAACCCGATTTGCATGCTTACAGAGACGCCAAGGGCGATAAAACAGCGATGTTCATCACTGGAGCCAAGATTCCGCAGCAAATAGACGGCAGGCATGAGGCAAGCAATGAACACCAGAATTGCCGCCGGAATGCCAGCTGTCAGGGCCAGTTCGAGATAGTCGCTGTGGGCGCGCAGAAAGAAAGGCGAGACCTCTTCCGTGCGGTATGTCGCAAAGACCTCGCTGAAAGTGCCAAGGCCCGTGCCAGTCAGCGGTGCGTCTACGATGGCATCCACCACAAGAGGATACATGACGAATCTGTCGTTCATCCCGGTATCGCTGGTAAGGCGGCTTTCCAGATTGTCGCCACTAAGGGCAAACAAGCCGACAGCAAACAGCAACATCGCGCCATAGCTGGCTAGGGTTCGCACCCTGAACCCACCGCGGGTCCCGCGGCGCTTTGCCAAAATCATCAAGAGGAACGTGGCAGCGCTAACAGATGCGACCCCGCCGCGTGACTGCGTCAACAAAAGGGCGGTGGCAATCAGCAAAATCCCCAGTCCCAGCCACCATGCACGGGAGACAACGGTTTCGATGATATATCGGTATAGGTGCCTGCCGGTCAGTCCCTGGCTCCGGAAGGACTGCCTGAAGTAGAGGTACGCATAGGCGACAAGGCACTGCAGGCCGATTCCAAGAAAGGCTGCGAAATTGTTGCGGTTGATGAACGTGCCTGTCAGGGACCGTGTCCCTGGATTGCCAGCTTTCTCGTACCAGAGAACATAGTCGTTCCCCATGACGTAAATGATAAAGCCGTAGGCCGCGTACAGGAACGCAACGATGCCGCAAAAGCGCAAAAGTTTGATCGCCTTGTCTGCGTCTGTGCAGTAGCGGAAGACCAGATAGAAGAATAGCAGATGGGCCAGGAAGTACATGGTCACTGCCATGGCTGGATCGCCATGCATCCGGTTGCCGACCATATCAGGTAACTGAGCGTCTATCGGCAGGCTCGCCATGCTGCCAACAACCTCGAAAAGGGGCGAAGCCTGGAACAGGCCCCAGGCGATAAAGGCCGACATCAGCCCAAAGGCGACCTTGATGGCGGGAGGGAGTGATATTCGAGAGTATTTTCGCGCCAAAAACGTATGGCCAAGGGCCAGAAGGCCGACCATCAGAACCCAAAGCCATTGCCAACCCGGGCGGGCACTGCCAAAGGGCAAGGGCACCAGTGCCAAGAGCACGTAAATGGTCAGCCGTGTGAACATTCGGGTTCCCCCCAATTGGACCAAGTGTCTGAGATATCTTGCTATATCGTGTCGCCCAGGCCAACGCAAGGGGAGGTGCTGAAGCTGGCGATCGGGTCCGGGCGAGACCCCTTTGCGAGACCCGCGTAAAAAGGCTTCGGGCATAGGTCATCCAGCCGGGACGATAGTGCTCAAAGAAGACTTTAATCGCTGGCTTTTGGTCTAGCCCCCCAATATAATGCAGCCGAAGCAAGTGGGGGCCTGGTGTTTGCGATGTATGAATTAATTCTGTTTCTTGGGCTGATTTTTGCCTTTGTTGCCGGCCTGAAGGCCAAACCCGTTGGTGTAGCGATGGGGCTTCTTGATGACCCCAAAGCGGAGGCGCATAAGAAGCACGCGGATGCTGTTCCCCAGGTTGGATCTGTATTGCTGTTTTGCGGTCTCGTGGCGCTGGCAGTGGGCGCGTTCGTGACCGGCAAAGGTGCTGGTTTCCTCCCAGTGATCCTGTGTGCCGGCATGCTTGGCGCCCTCGGTATCATCGATGACCGGTTGAAGCTTTCCTGGGGCCGCCGTTTTATCCTGATGTGGCTTATCATTGCCGCTCTGCTCTTCCTGTTCCCCGGCTTGCTGATTGACCAGCTCTCCTGGTCCTGGGGACAGATGACCGACCTTGGGTTCTGGGGCGGCATCGGCTTTACGGCGCTATGCCTTGTCGGGCTTGTTATCGCACTCAACATGATGGACGGTTTCAACGGCGGTATCCTGTCGCAAGGCATTGTCTGGCTCCTGGTCTTTTCAAGCCTTGTGACTGGCGAAATGATGGTGGTTTTTCTCTATCTGACGCTGGTTCTTCTTCTGATCCTGGGCTTCAACTTGCCCAGTCGGCTTTTCATGGGCGATGGCGGTGCCTATGCGCTGGGCCTGATCATGGGGGCATCTGCCATCATGATGTATGGCGCCGAGACATCGGTCCCGATTTATGCTGATACGATTGTCGTCTGGCTTGCGCTGCCGGTGTTTGATTGTCTGCGGGTGATTGCTCGGCGGAAAATCAAGGGTCTAAGCCCATTCTTGCCGCAACGCGACCATTTGCACCACCTGTTGATGAAAACTGTCCATCCATGGGCCGCGCTGGTGTTCAGCGTCGTTTATACCGGTGCTGCGGGCTTTGCCGCGTTGAAGAGGCCAGACCTTAGCTGGCTGATTGTCCTGGTTCAGCTTGCGGTCTTGGCGCTTGCCGTTTTTGTTACCTCAAAACGGGCCTCAATGGAAGACCGCCAGAAGCTCGCCGCAGCTGAGTAGATATGAGGGCCGGATATCCCCGCTGGCGGTATAAGGAAGGTCATTGGCTGAAACGGTCCACCATTTCCTGGTTGGGTGCGCTGAGCAGAATCATCCACCCAAGCAAATTATGCTGTTTGCCATAGGTATATATCTTTCCGCCTTTCAGGCGATGTGCCATTGCCAGCTGTTCCTTGAGCAGCTGGATGTCCTCCTGCGTCATGGCCAGATAAAGCATGGTGCCTATATGAAAACGGTAGGCCAGCAGGAAGGGATCAAATGATGACGTGGCGATGGAAGTTCGCCAGGCTATGACCGCGTCCTGATGATACTCTTTCCCCAGCAGGGTGTTGGCGGCAGCAAGTCGCACCCAAGCGTAGGTATCAAGGGGCGCTTCTTTCAGGCCAGTGGTCAATTCATCGATGGCCATCTGAGCGTATTTTTGTTGATCAGCCCGGTCTGAGGCTTTCTGCGCGCGGGATAGGTAGGTTGCGCCCAGCTCCTTATGGGTTTGGGGCATATTGACAAACTGGAGCGCATCCAGCCGTGACCTTTCGAGAGTCGTCAACTCTTCTTCCGAAAGGACTTCGCCTTTGCTTATACGCCAATAGAGCGGTGTGCCGGGCACCAAGGCCACCTCATGAAGGAACCGCGGCGTCCCAATGATCAGCAGCATGAGGCTGGCGCCTAGCAGCAAAACCCGTGCAAGCCATCTGCCGGTGTTCGACGTCGGCGCATTGGTTGCCAGTTCTTGGGTCAATGATACATCCCTTCAAGCGTATCGCGGTAAACCTCGCTCACGACATGGCGCCTGAGCTTCAGGGTTGGTGTCATTTGTTCATTTTCAATCGTAAAGGCTTCGCCCGCAATCGCAAATTTGCGCACTTTTTCAAGGTTCGACAGGCGGTGGTTCACGCGCGTAACCGCCGCGTCCATCGCTTTCCTGAGGTCTTTGTCGTGCTTCAGCACATCAAGGTCGCCTTCCTTGCCGTTTTCCTTGGCCCAGTCGCGGAGCCATTCGGCGTCCGGTACGATCAAGCCCACAAGGTGCGGCTTGCGGTCGCCATAAACCATCGCCTGGGCGATTTCGTCTTCAAGCGCCAGCATGCCCTCGATCCGCTGCGGTGACACATTGTCGCCGCCCGCGTTGACAATGATGTCCTTCTTGCGGTCTGTGATCTCCAGATGGCCGTCCTCGTCGAACCGGCCCACGTCGCCGGTGTGCAGCCAGCCGTCGACGATGGTCTTGTTCGTCGATTTCTCGTCGTGCCAATAGCCTTTCATCACCAGTTCGCCGCGCACCAGGATCTCCCCGTCCTCAGCGATTTTCACTTCGGTGTTGGCCAGAAGCGTACCCACGGTATGGATTTTGGGCGCGGCCGGCGGGTTAACCGAGATGATCGGGCCTGATTCTGTCTGGCCGTATCCCTGCAACAGCGGCAGGCCGAGGCTCATGAAGAAAGCGCCAACGTCCGGCGCAAGCGGCGCCCCGCCGGAGACAAGCGCCTTCAGCCGCCCACCGAACTGTTTCTTCACCTTGCGCCGCACCGTCAGGTCGAGGAATTTATTCTCAAGTTTTTCCTTGAAGGTAAGAGGCTCTTCGCCCTTGAAGGCTTTCGTCCCCAATTCAAGCGCCCGGTTGAAAAGCGCTGCCTTGCGGCCCCCACCCTTCAGGATGCCCCGGCTGATGCGGGTGCGCAGCATCTCAAAGAGGCGCGGTACCACCACCATCACGGTGGGGCTGGCCTCTGCCATGTTGGCCGCCAGCTTGTCGAGGCTTTCGGCGTACCAGATTTCGGCGCCGATCGTGAGCGGCCAGCACTGGCCAGCCGTGTGCTCATACGCGTGGCTAAGCGGCAGGAACGACAGGAAGGCATTGTCCTTGAGGCCCAGGTCGTCAAACACGATCGCTGCGGCCTCGCTGTTATGCAGGATGGCGCCATGGTGGATCATCACACCCTTCGGCGCGCCGCCCGTGCCGCTTGTGTATATCAGGCAGGCGATATCATGGCGCGACACGCTTTGCGCCAGGCTGCGATATTTGGCGATGTCCGGTGTTTGGCTGTCAACAAGGTGGGCCCAGTGATGGACATTCACATTCACCGCCTGTTCGAGCTTCACTTCATCAATGGTGATGCAGTGCTCCAGCTCATCTGACTGGTGCGCGGCCTTGAGGAAGGTGCGCGCAAGCGCCTTTGTCGAAACAACAGCTGCCTTCGCGCCCGAGTTTTCCAGGATATGAAGATGGTCGCGCGACGTGAATGTAGTGTAGGCGGGTACGCTGATGGCCCCAAGCGCCATCACCGCAAAGTCAGCGATCAGCCATTCGGGCCGGTTCTCGGACACGATCACCACCCTGTCGCCAGCACGGACCCCCAGTTCTTCGAGCGCGGCTGCCAGCTGGCAGACCTTCTGGGCGGTCTCACCCCAGGTCAGGGTTTGCCACCTGCCGTCCGCCTTGGCATGCAAAAGCGATTTTTTCTCAAGCGTGCTGGCTTGATCGAAAAACATTGCTGTCAGGCTTTGCCACTTTTTGATCGGGCATTCTTGTGCTGACATGGTGCGAGTCCCCCTTCTTTGTCCCCCCACAGTTAGGTCTTTGTCGCCCAAAAATCCTCTTCTCGCAAGTCAGAACGGCGGATAATCGGCGTCAAAACAGCAGTGACAGCGCTGGCAAGGGGGGCGTTAACGAATAATCTACGAAAAAGTCGTCTAATGGGTCCGTTCTCCCTTGCCAGCATTCGTTTTGGGTGCCATTAGGGAGGGATCGGGCCGCGGCATCATGCAGGCGGTTTACCCTACGGCATAGCGAATTGTTGGCCATGAACGGCACACGAAACGACATATCCGATCAAGAACCCAGCGAAGCTGGCGTCCGAGACGACTTTCCAAGCGATAATGGAGCCGACAATGATGAACGACGCCTGCATTTGCGCGCGTTCGATTATTGGCACTCCTTGAAAGGCGAAGCCGACTTCCCGCTTTTCACGTCGCTGACGCCGGAAGGCCTTGCGCCCTACCGCAACAACAGTCTGCTGCTGGAGTTTACCGATGGTGGTGCGACCGTGCGCTACATTGGCAATAATGTGGGGCTGCTGCTCGAGGAGCCAATCCTGAAGGGCACCAACCTGAACGCCTTCCCGCAGTCGGCTTTTGCCAGCGCGCTGTTGGCGCAGTTTGAGACAGAGGAAGGCCGCACCCGCGCGGCTGAATTTGAATTCATCGAAGACCTCCTGGATTGTCGGGGCATCATGCTGCCCTTCAGCCATTCGGGCGATGTGGCGCATTTCGCCATGGTAGTTGTCAATTTCCGCCGCCGCGAGGGTGTGGAACACGGTGACACCTATGACATGAGCGATGCAGTCAGCGCATGCGAGCGCGCGGCTCGGGGCGTGGCCCACCTGGACGGCGGCAGTCGGTCGAACCTTTATGAAGCGCTTGCGGCCGCGCTCAAGCTCTATGAAGAAGGCCAGGCGCACCCGGACGCCTATACTGCGCTCCTGAGGGAGGCTGGGCTGAAGGCCCAGGCCCGTGCGCCCTATACACCGGCGCTCAAAATCACTTTCGGCAAGGATTATGACAAAACCCGCCTGACGGAATATGCCTCGGCGCTCGCGTACGCCGTGCGGCAAGGCGAAACGTCAGAGACGGTGGCCTCCTTCCTTGAGAACGAGCCCGGCGGCATCAAGGGGTGCGTGCGGCGGGAACGCTCTGCCCGGCGCGGCCAGGTGGGGAGTGCTGCCGAGCGCCGTCAGGCTGAAGCGGCGGCCCTGGTGAGTAACGTCCGGGGGGTATCGCTCGATAGCCTTACTTCAGATAAAGAATTCAGTCTCGTGATAGCACGTCCAAAAGAAGGCGGCGGTCTCGAGGCGGTGGGCCTGGCGGATGTCGGGCAGAATACGGTGGACGCCATCATAAGGCGCTTTGCCGACAAAACAAAATAACCATGAAACCAGGCCCGAAAGGGTTGTGAAGGGACCACTATAGTGACTACGGATGAGCAACGCGCACAAGTCATGGCGGAAATTGGCCGTTTGGCCATGGAAACCATGCCAGGCGAATCCTTCGAAGAGTTCGAGCAATTTCTAACCGGCTTTTATGCCCAGGGCCCTGACGACCTGATGAGTTCGGACCCGGAAACGCTTTTTGCCATCGCCCACAGCATGTGGGACATGGCAGAGAAGCGCCCTTCGGGCACGCCGCTGATCAAGGTTCTCAACCCGCGCGGCAAGAAGGGCTCCTGGTCCAGCCGCCACACGGTGCTGCAGATCGTCAACGACGACATGCCGTTTCTGGTGGATTCGATCACCGGCTGCCTGGCCGTTACCCTTCACTACCGCATCCATATGATGCATCACCCGATCCTGCAGATCGCCCGCGACAGCAAGGGCGTGCGTGTCAGCTCCGGTGAAGAGGCGACCAATGAATCATACATGTTCATTGAGATTGATGCCCAATCCGACAAGGAAGCGCTGCAGGAAATTGAAGAAACGCTTGCGGCAACCCTTGCAGACGTCCGCGCCGCCGTTGTTGACTGGCGCGCCATGCTGGCCAAGATCGATGAGACAGTCGCCAGCCTGACGGTGAACCCGCCGCCGATTGACGCCGAAGAGGTCGAAGAAACGATCCGCCTCCTGCGCTGGCTTGGCGCTGACCATTTCACGTTCCTGGGTTTCCGCGAATACCGTTTCGACGGCGACCCGGCCACGTTCGACTTCAACCGCGTTGACGGCTCCGGCCTTGGTATCCTGCGCGATCCGGCACGTAACGTGCTGCGCGACAAGGACGGCCTGACGCCCATGTCGCCTGAGATCCGTCACTTCCTGACGCATCCGGAGCCGCTCATCATCACCAAGGCGAACGTGAAGTCGACAGTGCACCGTCAGTCACATATGGACTATATCGGCGTGAAGATTTTCGACAGCGAAGGCAAGGCCATCGGCGAGCGCCGCTTTGTGGGCCTGTTCACGTCTCTTTCATACAACCAGTTCACCACCGATGTGCCGATCGTGCGCAAGAAGGTCGCCAGCATCCTTGAGCGGTCGAAGTTTGCGCAGCGGTCCTATGCCGGCAAGGCCTTGGCGCACATCCTTGAGACCTTCCCGCGGGACGAGCTGTTCCAGGTGGGCGAAGACTGGCTGTTTGAAACGGCCATGGGCATCCTGCAACTGACCGAACGCCCGCGCCCGCGCGCTTTTGTGCGCCCCGACCGGTTCGAACGCTTCGTCTCGGCGATGGTGTTCGTGCAGCGTGAAAATTACCATTCCGGCCTCCGGACTGCCGTCGCGGACATCCTCTGCAAAGCCTATAACGGTGAAGTATCGGTTTACTATGCGAACCTTTCCGAGGAAGCGCTGGCACGCTGGCACTTCATTATCCGGACCCGCCCGGGCGAGGTGCTGAACCCGTCTGAAGAGGAAATCAACAAAGCGATCGCGGAAGCTGCACAAGGTTGGACCGACCGCCTGCACGCCGAACTGGTGACACGGAACGGCGAGGAAGTCGGCAACAAGCTGCATCACGAATACAAGAACCGTTTCACGGTTGCCTATGTTGAAGGCTTCACGCCTGCGCAGGCCGCCTATGACGTTCAGAAGCTTGAAGAGGTCCGCGGCAAGGATGACGTGCGGGTGGATTTCTATCGTCACCTCAGTGACGGCGAAAACCACTACCGGCTCAAGATCTATCACGGCAGCCAGCTCATCGCGCTGTCGAACTGTATGCCGCTTCTGGAAAATATGGGCTTCAAGGTGCTGTCCGAGCATTCCTATGCCATCTCTGGTTCGGTCACCAGCTATATCCATGATTTTGCGCTCGACCGTCCGGAAGGCAGCCCGTTTGGGCTGGAGAAGCTGAAGCCGCTTGTCGAGGACCTTTTCATCAAGGTCTGGCATGAAACGGCAGAAGATGACGGCTTCAACGAACTGGTGCTGACAGCCGGCATGCGCTGGGACGAGATCGTGATCCTGCGGGCTTACGGCAAATACCTGCGCCAGCTTGGCATGGGTTATACGCCGGAATATATCGCCGACACCATGGTCGCCAACGCCGCGATTTCAGCGCAGCTTGTGGCGCTTTTCAAGGTGCAGTTCGACCCGGCCTATGATGGCGCAGACCGCGATACCATGAGCCAGAATATCGTCACCGATATCCGCAGCATGCTTGAGGACGTCACGAGCCTTGATGCCGACCGCATCCTGCGTGCCTACGGCAATGTGGTGCGGGCAACGCTCAGGACCAACTTCTATCAGGAAGGCGTGGTGGACCGTCAGGACGAGCGGGCGCTGGCCTTCAAGATCCGGTCGCGCGAGGTCAACGAGATGCCGCTGCCGAAGCCATTTGCTGAAATCTGGGTCTATTCGCCCCAGGTGGAAGGCGTGCACCTGCGGGGCGGCCCCGTGGCACGCGGCGGTCTTCGCTGGTCCGACCGGCGGGAGGATTTCCGCACCGAAGTGCTGGGCCTTGTGAAAGCGCAGCAGGTGAAAAACGCCGTGATCGTGCCGCAGGGTGCGAAGGGCGGCTTCTTCCCGAAACAATTGCCAGCCATGAGCGACCGCGAAGCCTTCATGGCGGAAGGGATCGCGTCATACCGGTCCTTCATCTCAAGCCTTCTGTCGCTTACCGACAACCTCAAGGGTGCCAAGGTGAAACCACCCAAAAGCGTGGTGCGCCGTGATGGCGACGATCCTTATCTGGTGGTGGCGGCCGACAAGGGCACTGCGACCTTCTCTGACATCTCCAACGGCATTTCCGAAGGCCAGGGCTTCTGGCTTGGGGACGCTTTCGCGTCCGGTGGCTCGAACGGGTATGACCACAAGAAGATGGGCATCACCGCCAAGGGCGCCTGGGAAAGCGTGAAACGCCACTTCCGCGAGATGGGCGTCAACACGCAGAAGGATGAGTTCACGGTGATTGGCGTGGGCGACATGGCGGGCGATGTGTTCGGCAACGGCATGCTCCTGTCGAAAACCATTCGCCTCAAAGCCGCTTTCAACCATATGCACATCTTCCTCGATCCCAACCCGGGTGACTGCAAGGCCAACTGGAAAGAGCGCAAGCGCCTGTTTGACCTGCCACGCTCCAGCTGGGCGGATTATGACACCAAGCTGATATCGAAGGGCGGTGGCATTTTTGAACGCTCTGCCAAGTCCATTTCGCTGTCTGCTGAAGTCAAGGAATGGCTGGGCGTGGAAGCCGACGCCATGACCCCGACCGACCTGATCAACCGCATCCTGAAGGCCGAAGCGGACCTTCTGTGGTTCGGCGGCATCGGGACGTACGTCAGGGCGACGACAGAGAGTAACGCCCAGGTTGGTGACCGCGCGAACGACGGCCTCCGCGTTGCGGCGACCGAACTTAAGGTGCGCGTGATCGGCGAGGGCGGCAACCTGGGTATGACCCAGAAAGCCCGGATCGAATTCGGCCACAAGGGTGGTCGCCTGAACACCGACTTTATCGACAACTCTGCCGGTGTGGACTGTTCGGATAAAGAGGTGAACATCAAGATCCTGCTCGCGGATGCTATCGCCCGCGGCAACCTGACCCGTGAAGACCGTGACGATCTTCTGGTGTCCATGACCGACGAAGTGTCGGACATTGTTCTCTCGGACAACTATCTGCAGACCCAGGCCATCTCGCTTGCGGAAGTGAACGCCCGGAACGCCCGCGAATATCACCTGGGCCTGATCCGGGCGCTGGAGCGTGACGGCGGCCTGGACCGCGATATCGAAGGACTGCCATCCGATGAGGGCTTTGCTGAGCTTACGGCGAACGACCGCGGGCTGACACGGCCTGAAATCTCGATCCTGATGGCCTATGCCAAGATGTCGCTCTTTGACATCCTTGTGAAATCCAAGCTGATCGATGATCCGGTGCTGCAGCCAGAACTGGAGTGGGGCTTCCCTGCTGTACTGCGCGAGAAATTCGCCTTGGAACTGAGCGAACACAGGCTGCGCCGCGAGATTATCGCCACCGTTCTGGCGAACGAAGTGGTCAACTGGGCCGGCCTGACCTTTGTTTACGAAGTGAAGGAAGAAACCGGTCTGGGTGTCGAGGATATCGTCGCGGCCTTTGTGATCGTGCGCGAGATTTTCGGCCTAAAGGACCAGTGGGAAGCGATCAACGACCTGGATTACAAGGTTACGGCCGGCACGCAGTATGAAATGCACCAGTCGGTATCCGACAGCCTGAAAACCCAGGTTATGTGGGTGCTGAGGAACATGCCGCGGCCGTTCGATATTTCGAAAATGGTCAAGGCCTTCAAGGATCCGGTCAAGGACCTGTTCGCGATCAACCAGTCGATCCTTTCCGAACCCGCGCAGGAAGCCTTTGTCTACCGCCGCGATTCCTTCAAGGCGATGAAGGTGGGCCATGACCTGGCAACCTTCGTGTCCGGCTTCGAGGTGCTCGTGTCCGGCCCGGATATCATTCAGGTGGCCAAGAAAGCCAAGAAGCCTGTGGACTATGTAGCGGCTGTGCACTTTGCGCTTGGCGACGAGCTCGGCTTTGACTGGCTTCGCCAGCGGGCTGACCGCATCACGCCTGAAGATCACTGGGACCTGCTGTCCATCCGGTCCGAACTTGAGGACCTGTCTGACCAGCAGCGGGATCTGGTAAGCACCGTTTGCATGGGGGCGGGCGACATGACCGCCAAGCAGGCCACCAAAGCCTGGGCCAAGGACCAGCAGACCCGCATCATCCGGGCCAAGCGGCTGGTCGAGGACCTGAGCTCATCCGGCGGCCTGACGGTTGCCAAGTTGAGTTTTGCGACCCGTCACCTACGGTCGATCCTGCGCTAGGCAACGGCCTCGAGGGCTCGAAAAAAAGGGGCTGCCGGTTGATTACCGGCGGCCCCAGTTGTTTCAGCGAGGGGACCAACAGCGCCATGGGAAGCGCGCTGCCGGCTGCTGAGGGAAAGCAGGTTCACCTTGCGCTGAGGAAGGTGCCTTTGTTCCAGTCGTCCAGGGTAGCCATGATTTCGTCCCGGGTGGTCATCACAAAAGGTCCATAACGTGCAACCGGTTCGCCAATCGGCGCGCCGGCAATCATCAGGAAGTGCGCGCCCGCGCGGCCGTGAACGGTGACGCTGTCGCCGTCCGCCAGCACCGCCAGGGTGCGGGTCGGGAAGGATTGCCCTTCCACCGTAAGTCCGCCCTGGATGCCGTACAGAAAGGCTGTGTGGCCCATGGGCACCGGCAGGGTTGCTTCTTCCCCTGTCAGCGTGATGTCCGCATAAAAGGGCTTAACGGCAATATCGCGCACCGGGCCTTCATTGCCGTCCAGCGTGCCAGCGATCAGGCGGGCTGAATAGCCTTCGCCCAGAACGGTCGGAATCTCGCCCTTCGAGACATCCTGATACCGGGGCGGGATCATCTTCTTGGCCCTGGGCAGGTTGACCCAAAGCTGGAAGCCGTGCACGTCCTGGCCGGAGGCAACGGGCATTTCCGAATGCACGATGCCGCGCCCGGCTGTCATCCACTGGGCGTCGCCCGGGCCGATCACGCCCCGATTGCCCGATGTGTCGCCGTGTTCCATGCGCCCCGAAAGCATATAGGTCACCGTCTCGAACCCTCGGTGCGGGTGCTGGGGAAACCCGGCGCCGTCCGCGTCCTGTGGCAGCACCATTTCGTCCAGCAACAGGAAGGGGTCCAGGTTCATCATGCCCTGCCGGCCGATGCTGCGGTGGACGGTCACGCCCTCGCCTTCGGGCATGGCCATGGCTTCAAACAGGGTTTTGATCTTGCGTTTCATGGTTTGTCTCCTTCGCCTTGCCTACAGCCAGTCGCGGCCATGGGGCGCCATCAGGTCCATCTCCGGGCCCTTGGGCACAATGCCGGTCGGGTTGATGGTCTTGTGGCTGGCATAATAGTGGGTCTTGATATGGTCCATATGGACGGTCTCGCGCACGCCGGGCATCTGGTAGATCTCCCGTGTGTAAGCCGACAGTTCGGGGTATTCCCTCAGTGTCCGGATGTTGCATTTGAAATGCCCCACATAGACGGGGTCGAACCGAACCAGCGTGGTGAACAGGCGGATATCGGCTTCGGTGAAGCTGTCTCCTGTCAGGTAGCGGTTTTCCGCCAAATGGCCTTCAAGCCAATCGAGCGTTTCAAAGAGCGGCACCACGGCTTCCTCATAGGCTTCCTGTGTGGTGGCAAACCCTGCCTTGTAGACGCCGTTGTTGACCGTGCCGTAGATGCGGTCGTTGAGGCTGTCGATGTCACCCCTCAGCGCTTCGGGGTAAAAGTCGCCTTTCCGGGCGCCCAGGGCATCGAACGCGGTTGAGAACATGCGGATGATATCCGCACTTTCGTTCGAGACGATGGTTTCGCGCTCCTTGTCCCACAAGACCGGCACCGTGACCCGGCCGCTGTAGTCCGCGTCGGCGCGGGTGTAGATCTGGTGCAGAAACTCTGCACCATGCAGCGCATCGCCCGTGCTGCCGTCGGCTTCGTTGAAGGTCCAGCCGTTCTCCAGCATGGTCATGCCCACAACGGACACACTGATCATATCCTCCAACCCCTTGAGGGCGCGGACAATCAGCGTGCGGTGGGCCCAGGGGCAGGCATAGGAAACGTATAGGTGATAGCGCCCCGCTTCGGCCTTGAAGCCGCCCTCACCTGTGGGTCCGGCTGTGCCGCTTGCGGTAACCCAGTTTCTCAACTGGCTTTCGCTGCGTTTGAATTTGCCGCCGGTTGATTTGGTGTCATACCACTTGTCGTGCCATTCGCCGTCGATCAGAAGTCCCATCGTGTGCCTCCATTGTTGATGAGGCAAAGATAAGGCTGCGGGCGTGGTCGGTGTAGGGGGCTTTGCCCCAAGGCAGTGTTGCAGAATCTCGAACGCGCCCTACTTCAAACGCCTTGTGCTTTAACAATGTTCAAACTTTTGACTGCTAGTCTTTCATCCTGCATTCAGGTGATAGGAGCGAAATACGTGGTTGGTTTATCCAGAAAATTGGTTCTGGTTCTGGTTTGTTGGGGGCTTTGGGCCCCAGCGGTATCCAGTGCGGCTGACCCCTGCCTGCGTATGGGCGTGATTTTGCAGGTCGAAACCGTGATCCAGGTCAAGACCGCGGCCCAGCGTGTTTTCGACAAGGCCGGCTTGTGCCTTGAACTGGTGGAAATGCCTGTACGGCGGTCGGAGCAGATGACGCTCCGCGGCGAACTGGACGGTGAAATTTTGCGTACAGCCCTGTGGGTGGACCAACACGAAGCCGATATCGTCGCCATACCCACGCCATTTTACGAAGACAATATGATGGCGATCACCCTTGAAAGCCGCAACCTCCAGATCAAGAGAATGAACGATCTACGCTCCTATACGGTGGTCATTGCCGGTGGGCACAGGTGGGCAGAGGCAAGGCTGGCGGCTCTGGGCATATCGCCGGTCAAGACCAGTTCAGCCAGTCGGTATCTGGAACTTTTGCGCATCGGCCGTGTGGATGTCGGGCTTATGGAAGAAAGTCTTGTCAAGCTGATCGCCAACAGGCAGGGCATTGAAATGCAACGTCTGGAGACGCTTAATTACTATACCGTCTTGCGGCGTGACCACGCACGCCTGGTACCACAGCTGGATGCCGCGCTGCGCTGGGTAAAAGAACACCCGCTGCCCCGCAGCTAAGGGGCGGACGCTGCTTCAGTAGCGCCAAACCAGTCTGCTATGAAATCGATGAACAGCCGAACCTTCAAAGGCAGCAGTCGACGTTCCGGATAGAGCGCATAAAGATGTGACAGGGGCCGCGGTGTGTCAGGGAACAGGGTGACCACCTTGCCGGTCTTCAGGGCATCCTCGACGAAGAAGTCAGGCAGGGTTGCGATTGCGACCCCCTCTGTCGCAGCTGCCAGCTGAATGAGGCCCGAATTCGATGTTACCTGACCCGAAACCCGAACCGCGCGGGCGTCGCTGCCTTCGCCAAAGCGCCACTGTTTGGCGGCTTCCACGTTTGAGTAGAAGACACAGTTATGGTCCTTGAGGTCTTCGGGTCTTTTCGGTGTGCCGTGGGCCTTGAGGTAGGCCGGGCTTGCCACCACATGGTGGCGGATATTGCAGATCTTGCGCGCAATCAGGCTGGTATCCGAAAGCTCCGGCGCGATCCTGAGGCCAAGATCAAACCCACCGCCGATGATATCCACCCGCTCGTCTGTCAGGTTCATCTCCAGCTTCAGGCCCGGGTGCTGGCGGGCGAAAGACATCAGCGGCGCGCCCAGTTTCAGGTCTGCAAAGCTTCGGGGCGCGGTGAAGCGGAGGGTCCCCACAAGGTTCTCGCTGGTGTGCTTGACAGCCTGTGCCGCATCTTCCACTTCGTCCAGAATGCGAATGCCGCGCTCGTAGAAAAGCGCCCCCTCGTCTGTGGGTGTCACTCCCTTGGTGTTGCGCGCCAGCAGCTTGACCCCAAGCCCGTCCTCCAGCGACTGAATACGCCTGCTGGCAACCGATTTGGTGATATGCAGCGCCTTGGCGGCGGCCGTCAGGTTACCCGCCTCAACGGCGCGGCAGAAGGTGCGGATGGCGGCAAGGTCCATTGTCTTATCGTCCTGAATGGTGGAACGTACTCTGGCGGATCGTGCCGCACCGTTGCGAATTTCACAACAAAAACCGGCCCCGAGGGACCGGCTCTCTGTGATGCCTTGACGTCTCTTATCGCCAGCGGCGAGCAATATAGAAGCAGGCCAGCCCGCCAAAGAGAAACATGGTGCCAAGGCCATAATGCCAGCTGATGGCGGACGGGTGATTGTGTTCACGCGTGTCGTAGAAAGTGTATTTGCGAAAGCCTCCGTCTACCTTCTGTATGAACGTGTCGCCGCGGAAAGCATCAGCCTCCTGGAAGTCATAGTCGATCCTGTCTGTGAGTGTCTTATTCTCGCTGTCTGGTCCTCCGACGGCCAGAAACTCATAGATCATCGGCGACTCACCATCTTTGATCACACCTTCTGACCGGTACATATAGCTGGTAGCAAGGTTGCTGGGAACGGACACGGCAAGCCCCAGCATGCCGGCCCCCACCATGATCATCACGAGGCCCGCCAGCAGCCAGCCGCGCATCAGCCGGGCCTCCCCTTTTTGGCGCTTGAGCACGGTGGCCCGCACTTCCTTGATCTCGCGAAGCTTGTCCAGTTCTGCTGAGAAAACGGACCGACACAGGTCTTCTGTCTTTATGCCGTAGGCCGTCACCAGCCGCGTGAAGATATCCTCGGACGGATAGCTCTTCCCTGTCTCCAGTTTGGACAGGTAAGACTGTTCAATATCGGCCCTCGCTGCGGCCTCGGGCTGGGTTAAGCCAAGCTCTTCCCGTTTCTGTCGTATATAGTCGCCAAACTTCATGTTGGTCTCCTTTTCGGCGGTCTCTTTTGCACCGCTACCTGCGAAAAGATGCTTGGTCGGACGCCCGGTACGCCCTGCGCCTCTTTTCTTGATCCCGGCACTAAATAGTTCCGCCGAGGGGTGCTTGTTTATTCAATGCCGCCATAGCTTGTTGAAAACACGACACATTCTTTGGAATTCATGGCAGGAATGCTAGCTGAATATGTGGGAATAAAGCCAGTCTGGACATGAATATTGTCCGACTTTGTGTGCCTAGGGCCTTGTTTCCGGTTTTTTGCTGGTTAGCGGCCTTGGCGGGGCCCCAATAAAAAACCGCCCCGGATGAGGGCGGTTTTCTGAATGCTTTTTCTGGAACAGCGCTTACTTGGGCGAGATTACCATGATCATCTGGCGGCCTTCCATTTTTGGCCGTGCCTCGATCTTGGCTTCTTCTTCCATTTCGGCAGCCACCTTCTTGAGGACTTCCATCCCCAGTTCCTGGTGCGCCATTTCACGACCACGGAAACGGATGGTTACCTTCACCTTGTCGCCTTTGGCGATGAACTGGTGAATTTTCTTCATCTTGGTTTCATAGTCATGAACATCGATGCCCGGACGCATCTTGATCTCTTTGACTTCCTGGGTCTTCTGGTTCTTCCGTGCAGCGTTGGCTTTCTTCTGCTGCTCGTACTTGAACTTGCCGTAGTCGAGAACCTTACATACAGGGGGTTCCGCATTCGGCGAGATTTCCACAAGGTCCAGCCCGCTGTCGCGCGCGATTTCCATCGCTCTCGCTGCCGTTACTACACCGTGGTTTTCACCCTCTGCTCCGATCAGGCGTACCTCTGGCACCCGGATTTGATCGTTCACGCGCGGCCCAACCTGTTTGGGTGGGGTCGCAAATTGCCCTCTACGTATGGTCAGTTCTCCTATATTTTGTTGACCGTTCTAAATGTGTGGCGAGCCACAACCGTGGCCCGCCTGTCGATACACTATAGCCGTTCTTTCAGCTCCTGCAAAGCCTTGAAACGCTTGGGATTTGCCTCTTAAGCCTTGCCTGACGGCATTTCTGCCTCAGCCTTGAGCGCCGCAACCACATCAACCAGCGGTGAAACCGTCTGGTCGTTGGAGCCAAGGCGCCGTACGCTGACGGTTTTCTGTTCCGCTTCGCGGCCACCCACAACAAGGATTGCAGGCACTTTCGCGTGGCTGTGCTCGCGGACCTTATAGTTGATCTTCTCGTTCCTCAGGTCCAGCCTGGCGCGCAGGCCAGCCGCTTCAAGGGCTTCGAACACTTCTTTCGCATAGTCGTCCGCGTCGGAGGTGATGGGCGTCACAACAGCCTGGGTTGGCGCAAGCCACAGTGGCATGCGGCCGGCGTAATGCTCGATCATGATGCCGATGAAGCGCTCCAATGTCCCGAGGATTGCGCGGTGCAGCATCACCGGGCGGTGCTTGTTGCCGTCCTCACCGATGAAAGATGCGTCCAGGCGTTCCGGCAGCACGAAATCAAGCTGCAGCGTGCCGCACTGCCAGGTCCGGCCGATGGCGTCAGAGAGATGGAACTCAAGTTTCGGGCCATAGAAGGCGCCTTCGCCCGGTGCGTAATCATACTCAAGGCCAGCCGCCTTCAGTGCCGCTTCAAGCGCGCCTTCCGCCTTGTCCCAGGTCTCGTCCGTACCGGCGCGCGACTCTGGCCGCGTCGCCAGCAGTACCTTGAATTCAGGGAAGCCAAGGTCCCGGTACACGCTTGCCAAGAGGTCACAGAAAGCCACGCTTTCAGACGTGATCTGGTCTTCGCGGCAGAAGATATGCGCGTCATCCTGCGTCATCTGGCGCACGCGCATCAGGCCGTGCAGCGCACCGTGCGCTTCGTTCCGGTGACAGCAGCCAAACTCAGCGAAGCGGATCGGCAGGTCGCGGTAGGACTTGATGCCTTGCTTGAACACCTGCACGTGGGCCGGGCAGTTCATCGGCTTCAGGGCCATCAGGCGCGCACTCGCGGACACGATAGGCGCATCTTCCTCAACGCTTGGGATCTCATCCGGCACCACGAACATATTCTCGCGGAACTTGGACCAGTGGCCCGACTGTTCCCAGAATTTGCTGTCCAGCAGCTGTGGGGTCTTGATCTCGTTATAGCCGGCCTCCTGCAGGCGGCTGCGGATGTATTTCTCCATCTGCAGCCAGATGGTGTAGCCCTGCGGGTGCCAGAAGACGCTGCCTTGCGCTTCTTCCTGCAGGTGGAACAGGTCCATCTCGCGGCCCAGTTTGCGGTGGTCGCGCTTGGCGGCTTCCTCAAGCCGGTGCAGGTAGGCTTTCAGTTCTTTCTTGTCGGTCCAGCAGGTGCCGTAGATGCGCGTCAGCATGGCGTTCTTGCTGTCGCCGCGCCAGTATGCGCCCGCGACCTTCATCAGTTTGAAGGCGTCGCCCAGCTTGCCGGTGGACGGCAGGTGCGGGCCTCGGCACAGGTCAAGCCAGTCGCCCTGGCGGTAGACGGTAATCGGCTCGCCTGAAGGCAGGTCTGAGATGATCTCGGCTTTATAATGCTCGCCAATCTTCTTGAAATAGGCGATGGCCTCGTCCCGGTCCCACACTTCGCGGGTGATGTCTTCGTTGCGCGCAACGATCTCATGCATGCGCTTCTCGATCACCTCGAGGTCTTCCTCGGTGAACGGCTTGTCGCGCGCGAAATCATAGAAGAAGCCGTCTTCGATGTTTGGGCCGATGGTGACCTGCGTGCCAGGGAAAAGTTCCTGCACGGCTTCGGCCATCACGTGGGCACAGTCGTGGCGCAGGATGTCGAGCGCGTCTTCCGTGTCACGCTTGGTTACGATGGAAACGTCGGCGTCGGCCTCGATCTCGCGCGTCAGGTCCCACATCTCGCCATCTACCTTGATGGCAAGCGCGGCTTTCAGGAGACCAGGGCCGATATCGGCCGCGAGGGTGGTGCCGGTCACCGGGCCATCAAACGTGCGCACGCTGCCGTCTGGCAGGCGCAGGTTGACCGGGTTTTGGACACTCACATTCTCGTTCATCGTTCTGGTTTCCTTGAGATAAAAAAATAGTGAAGTGGCGAGTTAACTACGGTCCACGCGGAAGTCAAGCAAAGGCTAGGTTTTTCCGCACTTGAGGGTGAGATTCAGCCCTGCTAGGGTCACCCAAACGTCACAGCGTATCCAGTGGGGGAAATTTCCATGACAAATCCGTCATTCCTGAAAACAGATCATGGTACCAGGATTGCCTATCACAAGAGTGCGGGCTTTGGCCCGGGCGTGGTGTTCCTCGGCGGCTTCATGAGCGACATGGAAGGCGGCAAGGCGCTTGAGCTGGAAGCCTATTGCCGCCGGGTGGGCCGCGCGTTCGTGCGGTTTGATTATCAGGGCCACGGCCAGTCATCGGGTGAGTTCGCAGACGGCACCATCGGCCTGTGGCTCAAGGATGCGCTGGCGGTGATCGACTGGCTCACCGAAGGCCCGCAAATCCTGGTGGGTAGTTCCATGGGCGGCTGGATATCGCTCCTCGCGGCCAAGGCGCGGCCGGGCCGGGTGAAGGGGCTGGTGGGCATTGCAGCCGCACCCGATTTCACCGTGTGGCACTGGGACGCCATGACGGAAGAAGAACAGAAAACCATCATCGAGGACGGGCGACTGGAGGTCTATTCCGATTATGGCCCGGACCCGTATGTTTTCACCAAGGAACTGTTCGACGACGGCTGGCAGAACCGCATCAACAACGGCCCGATCCATCTTGATATCCCTGTGCGGCTTATCCAGGGCACAGCAGACCCGGACGTGCCGTGGCAGACGGCCATGAAGATCGCCGGCAATATCACCGGCGAGGACACGGAAGTGATTCTGGTGCCGGGCGGCGATCACCGCCTGTCCCGCGACGTGGACCTGAAGCGCCTGGTGCGGGTGGTTGATACCATGGCGAAAGACATCTGATGGCCGGGAAATACAGCAAGCTGAACCGTCAGCAGATTTTCGAGTTTTTCGCCCGCCTCGCGGAAGACAACCCGAACCCTGAGGGTGAGCTTGAGTATGTCAACGACTTCACGCTTCTGGTCGCCGTGGTCTTATCCGCGCAGGCGACGGACGTTGGCGTGAACAAGGCCACCAAGAATCTTTGGCCCATTGCTGACACGCCCGAGAAGATGCTGGCGCTGGGCGTCGACGGCCTGAAGGAGCACATCAAGACCATCGGGCTTTATAACTCGAAGGCCGAAAATGTGATCAAGCTGTGCCGCGACCTGATTGACAAGCATGGCGGCAAGGTGCCGCAAACGCGGGAAGAGCTGGTGGCGCTCGCGGGCGTTGGCCGCAAAACCGCGAACGTGGTGCTGAACATCGCCTTCGGCCAGCCCACTTGCGCCGTGGATACGCACATTTTCCGGGTCTCGAACCGCACCGGTCTCGCGCCCGGCAAGAATGTGGACAAGGTCGAGGAAGCGCTGATGAAGGTGATCCCGGATCCCTTCAAGCTGCACGCCCACCACTGGCTGATCCTGCTCGGCAGATACATCTGCAAGGCCCGCAAGCCGGAGTGTGCGAAATGCAAGCTGACGGATATTTGCCTCTATAAGGAAAAGACGCTGTGAGGTGGGTGGTTCTAGTGTCTCTGCTATTGCTTGCTGGGTGTGCAAGCCAACCGTCCTACAGGCAGAAGTGGGCTGATGCAAACAGCGGTGGCTTTGGCCAGGATCGCGATGGTCTAAGGAGCTATTTCAGTGACGATGGATACGGCAACAGTAGCTTCTTCATGTGGCCTGACGGGTCTGCCGCAAAAGATGAGTGGGGCTATATCGGGTCGGGCGTCAGATGGCGCAAGTCTGACCCAGAGCTGTGGCAAGAGGTTGCTGCCATTGTTGAGCAATATGGCGGTCAGGATATAAAAGATGGGGAGTCCTGTCACAATTTGGGGATGAGCCATGGGTCCTCACACTCACTGTATGTTCGGTCAAATAGCAAAACGGCCTATTATGTCAGTAACAGCAGCTCGAATTGCTCACACACAAAAAGCGACGAAGCGGGTCGGCGGATTATCAAGTTGATTGCCAATTTGGATTGGTCATGCAGCTTCATCAAGGGTGAGAGGCCGCCGCTCTGCATCTATGAAAAGCAGGGGGACTAGGGGGAAAAATGCGCATTTTGGGATTGATGTGTCTGGCGCTCTTTGGGGCGCCATCGCCGTCAAACAGCACAGATAGTGCTGCTCAAGAATGTTATTTCTTCTTTGAAAAAAACACCGCAGGATACGCTTCAGAAAAGACGGTCACGGTCACCAATTGCGGCGACGGTAAAGTTGTCTATGAGGAAGAAAAGCCCGGGCATCCCTATTATTTCAAGCGGGAATATCGGGACGAAACCGACTTCTGGCAGAAAGCCAAAGCCATCACGCAGGATCATGGTGGGAAGGCGATCAAAGTGGAGGAGGATTTGCGTGGGACCCTCACTGACCTTGTACAGGATATAAATAGTCATGCAGGAGGGTCTCTCCAAGGGGTTCGCGTGTTCGCAGACGGGGACAGGGTTGCCTTTTTCATAATTGAGCAATCAGGCAATCACCAAAGTCGCTACGAAAGGTCTGTGGTCACATCGGATCGAGCAGGCCGCGAGATCAGTGTGTTGATGCAGCAATTTGCTCTATTTTGCTTCCGAGAAAATGCCGAGGAAGAAAAGAAAGATTGTCGTTTCCTGAGAAAGGACGATCTCAATAAAGAGCTCAGCAATCGAAAGTAGGTACCAGGGGGACACTATGCGCATTTTGGGATATCTGGTTTTGGGCCTTGTGGGGCTCATCATCTATATGGTGGCCAACACTGTGGCGACGCTGCCGGCGGGTGAGGCGAAAAGCCTGAAGCCCGCTGAATATGACGCCGCAGATGCCCGGCGCATGGCGGAGAACCTAGCGGGCGCGGTGCGGTATGAGACCGTGTCCTACAGTCTCGACCAAGCGCCGGATGACACAGCCTTCAAGGGTTTCCACGACTATCTGGTAACCACCTACCCGAACGCACACGCGGTGCTGGAACGCGAAGTCGTCTCAGACTATTCCCTGATGTACCGCTGGCCCGCGGCATCTGACACCGGCAAAAAGCCCATCGCGCTCGCCGCCCACATGGATGTAGTGCCCGTGCCGGAACGCGGGCTTTCGGGCTGGCCGCAGCCGCCGTTTGCGGGCGTGATTGACGACGCGGACATCCTGTGGGGGCGCGGCACGCTCGATGACAAGGGCATGCTGATTTCCATCATGGAAGCGGCCGAGAAGCTGGCGCGTGCGGGCTTCGCGCCTGACCGCGACATCTATTTCCTGTTCGGCCATGACGAAGAACTCGGCGGCGACCGTGGTGCTGCCGTGATGGCCAACATGCTGAAGGATCGCGGCGTGCAGCTGGCGTGGCTGATGGACGAAGGCTCCGCCATTCCTGACGGCATTATCCCCGGCGTGAAAAGCCCTGTGGCGCTGATCAGCCTTGGTGAGAAGGGCTCGGTCACGCTCCGCTTCTCCGCCACCGATGATGGTGGGCATTCAAGTGCGCCGAAGGATTTCACGGCTGCGTCGCTCGCGGCCAAGGCGGGTGTTGCTGTAACGGAAAACCAGTATCCGCTGGTGCTGGATGAACACCTTGAGGCCTTTCTCAAGGCCGTCGCGCCCGAACAGCCCTTCCTCAACCGCTTCATGATTGCCAATCTGTGGGCAACGCGCGGCGTGATGGCCGGGGAGCTGGCCAAAAGCCCGACAGTGGCAGCCTTCATGCACACCACCACGGCTTTCACCATGATGCAGTCGGGCGTTAAGACCAACATCCTGCCCCAATACGGCGAGGCGGTGGTGAATTACCGCATCCACCCGCGCGACACAGTCCAGGGTGTGATGGACCGCGCGCGGGAGATTGTGGCAGATGACCGGATCAAGATTGAAAACCTGGGTGGCGGGCGCGAAGCCACCAGCCTGTCTGACCCTGCGGGCGAAGGCTATCAGGCCATCGCGGAGGCGGTGAAGGTGGAGTTCGGCGATATCCCCATCGCGCCCACGCTGACCGTTCAGGGCACGGACGCGCGGCATTATGACGGCGTCGCAGACGGTGTTTACCGCTTCATGCCGCTTGTGGTGGGCAAGGATACGCTCCGCCAAATCCACGGCACGGCAGAGCATATCAGTATTGAAGCGCTGGCCCGGCAGGTCAGCTTTTTCGAGGCGCTGATCAAAGAGGCGGCGGAGTGAAACGTGAAGATCTAGACCATAATGCCGCCGAGTTTGCCCCTGACGAGGACAATGTTTTTGGCCGCATCGCCGGTAGGTATGATCGCTTGTGTGATATCTTCAGTTTGGGCATTCACCGGCAATGGAAGTCAAGAATGGCTCGTGCAATGGCACGGGAGCAGGCCAGCTTCATTTTGGATGTTGCAAGTGGCACAGGCGATATCCCGCTAAGGTATCTCCGGCAAAAGAATCGAAACCCTGATGCTCGCCTTTGGGTCACGGACATTTGCCCCCAGATGCTTGATGTCGCCGAAGAAAAACTAGCGGGTAAGGATGATGGACTCAGTTTCGAAGTATTGAATGCCTACGACATGGCCTTGATAGAAGACAGTTCCGTCGACCTTTATTCGATATCTTTTGCGATGAAGATTTGTGACCGTGAGCGAGTTCTCAAGGAAGCTTTTCGCGTATTGAAACCCGGCGGTAAGTTTTTCTGCTTGGAAGCTTCCCAAATACCGATCCGACTTATTCATAATGCCTATTTGGTCTATATGGATTGGTGCATGCCGATAATCGGAAAGTTAGCGGCAGATGGGGATGCAAGCGCCTACCAGTATCTGTTGAAGGGGGTTCATGATTTCCCAAACCAAAGGGAATTGGCTGATGAAATCCTAAACCATGGATTTGAAGATGTCAGTTATGAGAGCCTGACATTCGGCATTACTGCACTGCATCGCGCTGTGAAGCCAGGCACTCCATAATTAACAGCCGTTCGCCGGGTACGGTTTTGAGGTCTTCCCCAACTTCCGTGAAGCCAAGCGTTCGGTATACGTGCCGGGCACGGTCATTCTTCTCGTAAACGTCCAGCCACACCACTTCGGCCTTATGTTTAGTGAAGAAATAGTCGAGCACCGCAGCCATGAAAGCCTTGCCGATGCCGTCGCTGCGGCGGGCGACGATGATGCGCCGCCATTCCACGCGCCCCGGCGCGTTGTCAAGAAGGATGGCATAGCCAAGCTGATGCCCTTCCGCGTCTTCAGCAATCAGATAATGATAGGCGTCGTCGTTGATATTCTGCCGGTGGGTGGCTTCATCCCAGCTGTGAACGAAGGTGTTGGCCGGGTCCATCTCCAGCGAGCGGATGAAAAAGATGTCATCCTCGGTCGCTTTGCGAATATGATCGAACTTGTACATGGCCATGTCCCCCAACATCAGCATTTGAGGCACCAAGTATGACAGACTTCACCCTGCACCCGCAACTGGCAAAGGACTCGGTTTTCGTGTCCAAGCTCAAGCTCTGCCGTGTGCTTCTGATCACTGACGCCACCTACCCCTGGCTGGTGCTGGTGCCCGAGCGCAGGGATATCCGCGAGATTCACCAACTGGATGACGAGGACCAGCAGGTCCTGATGCAGGAGATCAGCTTTGTGGCCGAAAGCCTTGAGGCGCTGGTGGACGCCGACAAGATAAATGTGGCGGCGCTCGGCAACATGGTGCCGCAGCTGCACGTGCATGTTATCGCCCGGTTCGAGGGTGACCCCGCCTGGCCCGCACCGGTGTGGGGCGCCGTGCCCAAAACACCCTATGAGCCACACCAGCTGGAGGCGACAGTCTCCAGCATCCGGGACGCGCTTGAGCACGGCTGAGGCCCATACGGCCTATTGCCGATCTCCCTGCCTTGATTTAGTGTGGCCAACACATGATTGGCTTATCAAGGGGAGGGAAACCATGACACAGGATACAGGGGCGCGAGCCGCCCAGCCGGATGACGCCGTCAGCCGCGTGCTGCGCAGCAATGCCGATGATTTTGAGAAGAAAGATGTGATGACCTTGGCCATTTGCGGCTTTGTTATTGCTGGCTTGTCGCTCTTTTGGGCGTGGCTCTTTTACTTCAAAACCGACCAGGGGGAGGTGCTGGGGCTGATGCAGTTGGTGCATGCGCTTGTGATGGCAGGCCTGGCGGTCCTCACTATCAAGCAGGTGAAGTTTGCTGGCACAATGCTATTCGCGCTTGTGGCTGCCGCGCTGGCCAGCAATTTCATTGTGGGCCTCTTTGCCGAACAGATCAGCTATTTGGGTCTAGGCGGCACGGTGGTTGTGGCGCTTTTTGTCCTTGGAAAAATGTATCCGGGACTAGGCTCCTTGAAGGTTCTGGCTGAAAAGGCCGAGCACAAGGGGGCAGCGGGTCCCGCTACCATGGTTCTGGCCGGGTTTGCAGGAGTGCTGATCCTGGAGATGGCTTACATGACTGTGATGACCGCCTTGGGCTAGTAGCCTGCAGGTTACCCTGCAACAGATGAACAAAATGGCCGGGGCATCTGCCCCGGCCTTTTCTGTGACCGCATTTCTATTCTGACTAGCCTAAATAAACTATAGGCGGTTCTTTACGCCCGCAGGGTGTATAAATGCCCCTTCTTCAACATTCTGACACATAGGAGGGGTTCATGGGTCGGATCGTAACGGCCGTAACAGCTGCAAGCTTTTTGCTGGCGCTTAGCGCGTGCGGGGAAAAGAAAACGGAAGAGCCAACAGACGGAGACGGCGGCACACCAAACCCGACTGTCTGTAATTCAAATACCACGCGAGGGGTTGTGCGGCTGGATATCGCGGGCAATCCAGATGATGAATTCCGTATCATCATGAAGTGCGGTGACCAGGAAGTGACCCGCTGTTCGGCGACAATTGCTGCCGGCCAAAACACAGCAAGCTGTACCAAACAGGGCCCGGTGCCCAATGGTGGCAACAGAAGCTGTACGATTGGCCCAGCTAACGGTAATTCGCCCGCCGCCAGGGTCACGGCTAGCGGGTGTGGCTAAGGCACAGGTAAAGCGCCATAGGCTAAACCAAAAAAGGCCGGAGCATGTGTCCCGGCCTTTTTGCTGGTTGAAGTCTACGTGCCCTAGTGGCGGAAGTGGCGCATGCCGGTGAAGACCATGGCAAGGCCCGCTTCATCAGCGGCTGCGATCACTTCATCATCGCGCATGCTGCCGCCCGGCTGGATCACAGCCGTCGCGCCAGCTTCGGCGGCTGCCAGAAGGCCGTCCGCGAACGGGAAGAAGGCGTCGGATGCCACAACGCTGCCCTTCGCGAGGCTTTCAGCGTCACCCGCCATCTCGGCGGCTTCGCCGGCGCGGATTGCGGCAATACGGCTGCTGTCCCGGCGGTTCATCTGGCCTGCGCCGATGCCCACGGTCATGCCGTCACGCACATAAACGATGGCGTTCGATTTAACGTGCTTGCCCACCTGGAAGGCGAACAGCATGTCCTTCAGTTCCGCGTCAGAAGGCGCGCGCTTCGTGACAACCTTCAGGTCATCCAGCGTGATGCGGCCGGTGTCGCGGTTCTGCACCAGGAAGCCGCCTGCGACGGTCTTGACCATCTTGGCTGGCTGGCTTGGGTCCGCGAGGCCACCGGTTGTCAGCAAGCGAAGATTCTTCTTCGCGCCGATGATGGCTTTGGCTTCATCCGTCACGTCAGGCGCGATAATCACTTCGGTAAACACCTTGATAATCTCTTCCGCCGTTTCGGCGTCCACGGTGCCGTTCAGGGCCACAATGCCGCCGAAAGCGGAAACCGGGTCACACTTCAGGGCTTTCTCGTATGCTTCCTTCAGGGTTGCACCCTTGGCCACGCCGCACGGGTTGGCGTGCTTGATGATGGCAACGGTCGGCACGCTTGGGTCGAACTCGCTCACCAGCTCAAAGGCCGCATCGGTGTCGTTGAGGTTGTTATAGCTGAGTTCCTTGCCCTGGTGCTGCACGGCGGTGGCGATGCCCGGGCGGTCTTCGCCGTTCTTGTAGAAAGCCGCAACCTGGTGCGGGTTTTCGCCGTACCGGCATTCCTGCACTTTGGTGCCCGCAAACGTGCTGCGGTCGGCAAAGGTGACGCCGTTTTGCTCGGTATACCATTGGCTGATCGCCGTGTCGTAGGCAGCGGTGCGCGCGTAGGCTTTAGCTGCCAGCTTCTTGCGCATTTCGTGCGTGGTGCCGCCCTCAGATTTGATCTGTTCGATGATTTCAGGGTAATCCGCCGGGTCGGTCACGATGGTGACAAACGCGTGGTTCTTGGCCGCTGAACGCACCATGGCAGGGCCGCCGATATCGATATTCTCGATGCAGGTGTCGAAGTCAGCACCAGATGCCACAGTTGCTTCGAACGGGTAAAGGTTCACAGCTACCAGGTTGATGCCGCCGATATTGTGCTCCTCCATCGCCTTCACGTGTTCCGCGTTGTCGCGGAGCGCCAGGAAGCCGCCGTGGATCTTGGGGTGCAATGTTTTCACCCGGCCGTCCATCATTTCGGGGAAGCCTGTGTGGTCTGCCACTTCCTTCACCGGGATGCCGGCATCGCGGATCACCTTGGCGGAACCGCCGGTCGACAGAATTTCAACGCCCCGATCCGCGAGCGCCTTCGCGAGATCAACCAGCCCGGCCTTGTCGGAAACCGACAGAAGGGCGCGTTTGATGGTGACTTTGGTCATAGTATCGTAGCCTTCATATCCAAGCTTCCGCGCCCGCAACCCAACAGCAGGCTGGTCAGAAGCTCATTTCACTCAAAACCCAGTTTAACGTGGGTTGCTCATTCCCCTCCCGCGCCAGGCGCACCACAATCTGGCGCGACGGCACTGGATGGTCGGGGCGGCTGAGGTAGAGGCTTTCCTCAATCTCTGCTTCCCCGCCATCAACATCGAAAATCCAGGTCTTACCCGCCCGGGTCTCAAGCGTGATGCGGCCGTCTGAGGCCTTCAGTGCGCTGACATTCGGGTGCAGGTGGAACCGGAGCAATACTTCCTTGCCCGCAAGCTTTTTCATCTTGGGGCCAAACAGTTTGTCGCTGCCCTTCAGGCGCGTGCCGTCAGCGGACAGATCAAGCGAGCGCTCATGCTTTACGCCGAACCGCTTCAGGTAACCGTTATGGCTGTGGCGAACGCGCGTGCCCTCGTCCGTCTTTTCGCGGATGGTCAGCGTTTCAGACACACCGGGGCCCATACGGCCACCGTCAAGAAGTCGGCTGGAATTGCGGTCGGCGACAATCAGGGTCGAGTGGGCGGCGGTGGTGCGCGCAAGTTCCGCAAGCGCCGGGATCGGCCCGCGCTTTGACGCGTGCCCCACATTCACGATCAGCCGCTCAAGCCCCGTGGAAAATTCAAACGCCGCAGTGCCCGCATGCGCCTTGCGGCTATATGCGGTGGGCGGCGGAGCACCCGCGTCCATGATCAGCACAGACCGACCTGCTTCAACGCGCTGGAACCCGCTGTGGGCGGCGTTCTCGATTGGTTTTCCCTTGGCCTCGGAGGCCGCCAGAACGGCGTTGGAGCCGTGCCCGCCTTCGGCCGACGTGCCGCCGAACTGGGCGAAATTGCCGTCGCCGTGGCGCATGGCACGAACGAAGGGGCCAATCTTGTCCAGCGTGATCTGTACCCAGCCTGGCAGCTCTTCGCCGCGGCTCGTATAGGCGTCGCGCACCAGCACCAGAAGCTGCATGGTGCGGATGGCATCGGACGTGTTGCGGCTGATGGGCCCGCCGTCCGCAAGAATGAAAGTTGCCAGCGTGCGCTCAAGCGCGCGCGCGCCTTTTGCAAGCAGCGCGTCGGATGACGGCAGCAACAAACCGGCGAGCGTCAGCGCCGCTGCGGTATAGACACGCGGCAGGCCTTCATCGGTGTCTGAGAGAACTCGCGCCAGGTGGCGACTTTGTTTGGCAAGCGAGGTCAGCACCTTCGACCGGTAGACCATGTCGGATGACGAGAGGATCAATGGGGCATGGGTGAACCAGTTGATGATGCGGCGGGCAATTGTTTCAGCGGCCCAAACGTCCCTGAACCAGTCTTCGCCAAAAGGCAACCACCAGGAAAGGATGGTTTCAGCCGCGTCGCGGGCCTTGGTCTGGTCGTTGACCTGGGCAAGGTCCTGCAGCCAATGGAAGCTGTGGGCATAGGTCTGGAATTCGGGCGAGGCGTTCTCGAGCCGGATCCAGAAGTCTTCGCCCAGCGCGTGCTGTTCGCCTTCAAACAGCATGTCACCGCCGAAGATGGCAGAGCCGAGCGTAGCGTTGCCGGGCGCCGGGTCATCCGGGCTCCCCAGAAGCTGCATTGGGTGGCGGCCCTTCAGCCGGTGCGCATAAAGCGGCGAGGCATAGCCCCATTCGCGGATCGTGCGGCCCAGTGTCCTGAGCGTGCGGGCGGCAAGATGGCTGCTTTGATCGCGTCTGAGCGTAGAGCGCGAGGTGGGCGCCGTGGCTGCATATTCCGCGATTTGATCAAAGGCCGCGTTCATCGCCGCCTGCTCCCTTATGGCTTATAGGTTCTTCAGCGCAGCGATATTCTGGGCGTACATGTCTGGCCCGCCCTTGAAGGTGGCGCTGCCGGCCACCAGAAGGTCGGCACCTGCGTCCACTACCCTTTGGACCGTGGCAGTGTTTACGCCGCCATCCACCTCGAGGTCGATGTCGAGGCCCAGGGCATCAATGCGCTTGCGGATATTCTCGATTTTCCGCAGTTGGCTTTCGATAAAGCTCTGGCCGCCGAACCCAGGGTTCACGGACATAACGAGGATCAGGTCCAGGTCTTCATAGAGATAGTCGATAACCGTCTCCGGCGTTGCCGGGTTGAGCGAGATACCCGCCTTCACGCCAAGGCCGCGGATGGCCTGCAGTGTACGGTGGATGTGCTTGCCAGCTTCGGCGTGCGCGGTGATGATATCGGCGCCCGCTGCAGCGAACGCTTCGAGATAGGGGTCGACCGGGTCGATCATCAGGTGCACGTCGAACGGCTTTTCTGTGTGCGGGCGAAGCGCCTTCACCACATCGGGGCCGATCGTGATGTTGGGCACGAAGTGACCGTCCATCACATCAATATGGATCATGTCGGCGCCTGCGGCGTCGACGGCTCTGACTTCCTCACCCAGTTTGCTGAAATCCGCAGACAGGATCGAGGGGGCTATTCTGACTGGCTTTTGCATGGGGCCTCCATATCAGGTTGCCCCTTGTCCCGCAAGCGCCAGATGGCGTGGTTTGCGGCGTGGGCAGGGCTTATTTCGTCTTTTTCAATCGGGCGGCGAAAAATCCGTCCATCCCGCCTTCATTTGCCCGTTTTGAGGGCAGGCACAGAAGGTCGCCTTTGCCGGTTACCAGCTCACTCATGCCGCCAATCTCGCTGGCCAGTACCGGTTCCCGCTCAGCAGCGGATTCGCGCGCCAGGAAGGCCTCAACCTGACCCACCCCCTCAGCGGCTTCCAGGGAGCATACACAGTAAACCATCGTGCCGCCAGCGGGCAGTAGCGAGAAGGCATGATCAAGGATGCGCGCCTGCAAGGCAGCGAGCTTCGCCACATCCTCTGGCGCCTTGGTCCAGGTGACATCCGGGTTGCGTCGAAGCGTGCCGGTGGCGGAACAGGGCGCGTCCAGAAGGACGGCGTCTACAGGCGTCTCGGGCGTGAAAGTCGCGGCGTCTGCTGTGACCACAGTGGCTTCAAGGCCAGTGCGTTCAAGGTTCGCGGTCAGGCGCTTGAGGCGGTTCTTGTTGCGGTCAACGGCGGTGACGCGCGCACCCCTTGACGCCAATTGCATGGTTTTGCCGCCCGGTGCCGCGCACAGGTCTAGCACATGCTTGCCGCGCACGTCACCCAGAAGTGTCACTGGTAGGCTGGCCGCGATATCCTGCACCCACCAGGCGCCGTCTGCGTAGCCTTTAAGTTTGGTCACGTCCGTCAGCCCGCGCCTCAGCGTGCCGTTCGGCATGATCCTGGCGTCAAGCCGGTCGGCCCAGAGGTCTGCGTCCTCGCCCGGCTTGAGCGTGATGTCTAGGGCGGGGCTCGATTGCAGCGCCCGGGCAATATGCTGCATCTCTTCCATGCCATAGGTGGCGGTCCAGCTTTCAGCGAGCCATGCGGGCAGGTCATCCTGCGGGGTGCTGTTTAGCTTTTCGAGCAGGGCGCCCTGCTCGCGCGCGGCCCGGCGAAGCACTGCGTTCACAAGCCCCGCGAAGCCTTTTTCCTTGCCCGGCAGGTCCTTGATCAGGGTCACGGTTTCATTGACCGCCGCATGGTCTGCGGTGCGCATCAAGAGGATTTGTGCGAGGCCCGTCAGGATGGCGGCTTCTGTCCAGGTGGCGTTCCTAGGGAGGCCACGGTCAAGCAGGCTGCCCATCAGCGCCTTCAGGCTGCCGAACCGGCGGAGCGTCAGCATCACCAGGTTCATGACGAAGGCGCGGTCGCGCGCATCCATATCTGCGCCCTTGGTGATTTCATCCAGCGCCGCGTCGAAGGGGCGGTTCTTGAGGGTCACGGCCATCAGAATCCGGATGGCGGCCTTGCGGGCCTTGAGGCCTGTATTTTTGCTCTGCATGTTCATGCCGCTTCATAGCCTTGTTCCGGCCCCAAAGGGAAGGGAAAAGCAACGAACGCCAACCAATGATGCGCTTGCGCACGCGCCCATTGCCGCCTACTAAAGAATGAAACATGGGGAGGATACCAGACATGATCGAACAGGTAACGATCGATGCCCGCTTCAAGGGCCCGCCAAACAGTGGCAACGGCGGCTACTCATGCGGTGTGATGGCGCGCCACCTTGAGGGCGTGGTTGAGGCCAGCCTGAAGCTGCCGCCGCCCCTTGATACCCCCCTTGATATTGTGAAGGCCGACAACGGTGTCGTGATGCAGCAAGGCGACACGCTGGTGGGTATCGCCAAGCCCGCGACGCTTGATCTTGACGTGCCAGCGCTTCCCGACCCGCTGGTGTTGGGCGGTGATCCGGTGGATGCGCCGGGCAGGCCCGCCAAGTTCCGGCCGTTTGGCACCTGTTTCGTCTGTGGTCATGACCGTACCCATCCGGACGGCCTCTGTATTCATTCCCAACTTGTGGAGGGCCATGAAGGCCTGGTCGCGAGCCACTGGGGCCTTGACGCGGGCTATGCTGACGCCAGCGGCAATGTGGCCCCCGAGTTTATCTGGTCGGCGCTGGATTGCCCCGGCTACTTCGCCTGCGCACCCGGCGAGGCAGCGCTTCTTGGGCGCCTGACCGCAGAAATCCTCGCGCCCCTGAAGGCCGAGGGTGATGCTACGGTGATCGGCTGGGACTTGGGCGGCGCGGGCCGTAAGCGCAAATGTGGCACCGCGATTTATGCCGCTGACGGCACGCTTGTCGCCAAGGCCGAAGGGCTTTGGATCATTGTCGACCCAGAGAAGATTTCCGCATGAGGGAAACAGCGCAAAGGCAGCCGCTGCCAGTCGGGAGAAGGATTGGCCGCTTATTCCTGACGTTTTTCAAGAAGCCGCTCCTCGGTGCTTTCCTTCTAGGGATGACGTCAGGCTTTCCGCTGACAATTATCCTCGGGATCATGACCACATGGCTGCGCGAGTATGACATCGACAAATCGACGATTGGCATTTTCACCTGGGCTACGCTGCCCTACGCGCTGAAGGTGCTTTGGGCGCCGCTTCTGGACCGACTGCAGTTGGGCAAGTTCTCAAGCCGGTTCGGCAGGCGGAGAAGCTGGATTGTGATTGTTTGTGCTGCCATGGCGCTTGCGATCTGGGCGATGTCGCAATTGACGCCCCAGAGTCACCTGGCGACGATTGGGGCGCTGTCCATTTCCATCGGCTTTCTGTCTGCCAGCCTTGATATCCTGATCGACGCCTACCGTATTGAGGTGACGGAAGAGAAGGATCTGGCGCATAGCGCCGGCATGTATCAATGGGGATATCGCATCGCAAACCTGATCGCGGGAGCTGGCGTATTCCTGGTTGCTGATCAATTGGGCTGGTCCTTTGCCCTCTCGCTGCTGCCGGTTCTGGTAATACCCGGGCTGCTTGCGATCTTATGGTTAGGTGAGCCGAAGGTCTATGAAGATGAGTTTCTGCGGGACGAGCGGGCAGCCCACAGCCATTTGTCCCACTATCAGCTGCAAATCTATGAAGCTGTGGTTCTGCCGCTTAAGGAATTTGTCCTGCGCCAAAACTGGCACTGGATTTTGCTATTTGTTGTTCTGGTGAAATTCGGCGACGTGATGGCCTCAGTCATGACAGGGCCTTTCCTGGTGGATCTCGGCTTTACGCTGACAGAAATGGCCATCGCCAACAAGACAGTTGGGGCAATTGCCGCTGCAGTCGGTGGCGGTGCAGGTATTTTTGTCTGGTGGTGGTTTGATACGTTCCGGGCGCTCTTGATCAGTGTGATTTTCATGATGGTTACCAACCTTGGTTTTGTGGCGCTCAGTATGATCGGAACGGGCACAACGGCCCTGGCAGTCACGGTTGGTCTTGAGAATTTCGCGACCGGAGTAGGCGGTACTGTGATGATCGCCTATTTCGGAAGTCTGTGTAATCTGTCCTTTACCGCAACCCAATATGCGCTGCTGTCCACACTCTCGAGCCTGGCTCGAGGGGTCTTTGGCGGCTTCACAGGATTTGTGGCGGATGCCATGAACTGGACGCAATTCTTTCTGGTGTCGACAGCAATGGCAGCGCCAGGTCTGATTGCGCTTCTCATTTTGTGGAAAAAGGATATAAGGGCGCGCAATCTTGAAAATGTTACCAGAAATGGCGACATGTGATGTCATGATGTGGTCAGATTGCTGTAATAGAGTTGCAACTAACCGCATCTATTAGGATGGTCTTATGAAAAGATATGCTCGCATTCGCCCCCGTGTTGCCGCGGCCCAAGCCATGGCTGGCGCTCCATCATATGTCCGACAAGGCAGCCTCGAGGTGCGTCTGGCGCGGTCCTTCAAGGAAATCAAGGCGGCGCAGAAGCTGCGCTACAAGATTTTCTACGAGGAAATGCACGCCAAGCCCGATTGGCGCATGCGCATGACCAAACGCGACATCGACCCGTATGATGCGGTGTGTGACCATCTGTTGGTGATCGACCACGATCGCCCCAAGAGCAAACGTATCGTGGGCACATACCGTCTCCTGAGGCAGCAAGTGGCCGAGCGCAACAACGGTTTTTATTCTGCGGGTGAGTTCGATATCACGCCGCTGATGAGCGACAGTTTCAAGAAGCAGATGGGCGAAGGCCGCCAACTCCTGGAACTGGGCCGCTCCTGCGTGCACAAGGATTACCGCGCCAACAGCACCATCAACATGCTGTGGAAGGGCATCGCCGAATATTTGAAAGAGCACAAGATTGCTTACATGTTCGGTTGCGCCAGCTTTGAGGGCACGAACCCTGAAGAGTTCAAGGAAGCCTTCTCGTATCTCTATCACAACCACCTTGTGCCAGACGACTTTCATGTTCGCGCGCTTGATGGCCAGTATGTCGAGATGAATAATGTTGGCGAGAGCGAGTTGGATGTGCGCATGGCGCGCCGGGCGCTTCCGCCGCTTGTTAAAGGATACCTGCGCATTGGCTGCTTCATTGGCGATGGCGCCGTGGTGGACGAACAGTTCGGCACCACCGATGTATTTATCCTGCTGCCGGTCGAGCGGATCGCCAAGCGCTACTCCAAACACTATGATGTTGGTGAGCTGGCGAACGATGGCGCGGAAGCCGAGGCCGCCAAGGCTGCTGCCAACTAACAGGCTTCAGTATGCTACGCACGAACGCCCTGCCTCCAGTGGGGCGTTTATTTTTTGAACACCAGAGAGAAGTTATTGGCGGGCATGGGCACGATCTCTGGTGCGCTGAAGCCGGCCTCTGCCGCTAAATCCATAACAACCTCCATGTCCCGCACGCCCCAAGCCGGATCACGTTCCTTAAGCGAAGCGTCAAAAGCTTCGTTTGACTCAGACGTATGTTCGTTCCCGCGCTTGTACGGTCCGTAAAGGTACAGGGTGCCGCCCGCGGCCAATGCTTGTCCGGCGCCACTGACAAGGGCTTCTGCCACGGCCCAAGGGCTGATGTGAATAAGGTTGGCGGCCATCACGGCGGCAAGCGGTGCAGGCAGATGGTCGAGCGGCCAATCGCCTTCCAGAAGGTTGAAATGCCTGGCCGGCAGAATGTTGCGGTGCCCAACATGTGAACGCCAGGCATCGATGCTATCCAGGTGGCGGGGGTCTATATCTGTGGGTTGCCAGTGGAGGCCAGGGAAGTGGCCCGCCATATGGGCCGCATGCTCGCCTGTACCTGCCGCGATCTCAAGAAGGCTACCAGTTTCCGGGAGATGCCTTTTGAGCACATCTAGGATCACGTCCCTATTGCGGGCGGTCGCTGGCGCGTGGAGGCGTGCGTCAGATGAGGCGTCCTCGTGCTTGCCGGGATCGAAGAACCGTGTCATCCGCCCCGCCGCCGGTTCTTGAACTGCATGATCAGATAGACAGGCACAACGATGGTCGCGCCCAGAAGCACATACTGCAACCCGCTGCTAACCAGCCAATCCCAAAGCGTTGCGACCTTGTTCGCGATCCAGCCGTAAACGTCGCCTGGGCTCCATTCCAGCCAATAGAGCAAGAGCCCCACAAGGAAGCTCCAGACCGCCAGTTTGATGATGACGCCAGCGTTCAGCTGCATATGTGTCTCTCCCTTAACGCCCCCGGTGGATAACCCTATTTGTCAGGCCAAGCGCCATTCGGCAAGACTTTCATGAGGCATGCCAGTGCATCCGAGGCGTCGCCTTCCAGGGTGCGGGCGGCATAATGGTGGGCCTGGAAATACTCGTGCTGGCTGGGTTCGCGGAATACCACCTCGAACACGCATGTCTCATTTTCAAACAGCATCACCTGCACCGATCCGTCCCGGCGCACCAGCGAAGGCTCCCCCATCAGGGTGATAACCTGCTGCGGGTTCAGGCCCTGCAGGCGTTCTGGGTGAGGCGGGGGCGGGGTGGGCTCTGTGGCCTCAAGGGTGGCAGGCTGTTCGGCCGGCACCACGGGAGCTGGGGCCTGTGCTTGCGGGGTTTCCTGATTTGTGGGCCCACAGGCAGCAAGCATGCTGGCCGCGATGGCAGCAAGCAGAAAATTCTTGGGTAAACTCTTAACGGTCAAAGACACGGCCATCCTCATGCGCCAGAAAGTGGAAGACGTGGGTCATCATCGCGGCGCCGATGATGGGCGCCAGCAGGTTCAGGAAAGGAACAGCAAAAAGCGCCGCAATCATGGCACCGCCCATAAAAATCTTGCCGCCATACAGGCGGCGCATGCGGTTGACTTCACGCGCCGGCATGTGGCGGATGGCCACCATTTCGAAATATTCGCGCCCCAGGAGGAAGCCGTTGACCATGACGAACAGGGCAAAAGCGCCCATACCAAACGTTCCGAACAGCAAGATCATATATGGCACGAAGGCAATCAGGTTCAGGAGGATCATCAGGAGTGTCAGTTTGAGCGCACCGAAGATGATGTCACTGATGGGCACTTTGCGCAGTCCTTTGCGGTTGGGATAATATTCATCCTCGACAGCGTCGGCGATCTTGTCAGTCAGGAAGCCCATCACCATGGTCACAAGACCCGGGAAAAGAACATAGGAACTGAGCGCCGCAATAGTCCAGAAGCCTGCCTGGTCCAGCCAACTGATGCCGCTTGTCCATTCTTGTGGCCAATAGGCATACAAAGCATAATTGAGGCCTATCAGCGTCAATATTGCTGCGATCAGCGCCGTGAAGAAGACACTTCTGAACCTTGGGTGCAGCAGCTGCTGCCAACTTCGGTTAATTGCCTGCCCGATCATGAAATTTCCCCTCGCTCCGATTTGAGTGGCACCTGTCGTGCCTGTTGTTATCCTAAAAAGATAGGCACTCGCATCAAGGCTTGCAATGCTGGACATGTTTTCTATGGTGCGCTTCAGGAAAAACTCCCGGGGATGCCCGGGCCATAAGGGATCAGACATGTCGGATAAATTTCAGGTTCTGTGCATCGGCAACGCCATTGTGGACATCATTGCCCGTGTGGATGACGATTTTCTTGAAAAGCATGACCGCATCAAGGGATCGATGATGCTGGTGGACGCAGAAACAAGCGCACGGATCTATGATGACATGCCGCCAGCGGTGGAACGCTCCGGCGGGTCGGCGGGCAACACGGCGGCCGGCATTGCGTCCCTGGGCGGCAAGGCGGCCTATATCGGCCGGGTGCACGACGATCAGCTGGGCATGGTATTCCGGCACGACATTCGCGCCATCGGCGTGTCATACGAGACGTCGCCAGCCAAGGAAGGCGCGCCTACTGCCACCAGCATGATCCTGGTAACACCCGATGCCCAGCGCACCATGAGCACGTACCTGGGCGCTTGCGGAGAACTAAGCCTGAGTGACATTGACGAGGATGTGGTGGCAACTTCTGCTGTAACCTACATCGAAGGCTATATGTGGGATCGTGATCACCAGAAAGAGGCGGTCCTGCGTGCCATGGATGTGGCGCATGAACACGGCAAGCTGGTGTCGCTTTCGCTGTCCGACAGCTTCTGCGTTGACCGTTTCCGGTCAGAATTTGTCGACCTGGTGGAAAACAAGGTGGATATCCTGTTCGCCAACGAATCCGAGATCACCTCGCTTTACCAGGTGGATAGCTTTGAAGAGGCCATGGAGCGCCTGCGCCCGCACGTGAAACTGGCGGCGCTGACACGGTCTGAGAAAGGCTCAGTGATCCTGACAGCCGACAAGGCGGTGGCGGTTCCCGCCCATCCGACGACCGTGGAAGACACGACGGGAGCGGGTGACCTTTATGCCGCAGGCTTCCTGCATGGCTATACAAGCGGCAAGGACCTTGAAACCTGCGCCAGGCTTGGTGGGCTTGCGGCGGCGGAAGTTATCTCCCACCTGGGTGCACGCCCGGAAACCAAGCTGGCTGATCTGGCGGCAAAAGAAGGCCTTTAGGCTGGCCCCTTGACCCTAACCCCAGGGCCCGCGGCGCGAACCGCCGCTGTCGGGGATGCCCGACGCGCCCGGTGAAGCCGCTGGCGGCATGCGGTCTGCCATGGCTTCAAGGCGGGCGATGCGCTCTTCCATCCGTGGGTGGGTGGAAAAGAGGCTGTCGAACGCCCGGCCATGGAGCGGATTGACGATAAACATATGAGCGGTGGCAGGATTGTCCTCCGCCGCTTCATTCACCGTCCGTCCGGCACCCAAATGAAGCTTCTCGAGCGCGCTTGCGAGCGCAAGCGGTTGACCGCTGATTTCGGCCCCCGCCTTGTCGGCGGCAAATTCCCGCGTCCGCGAGATGGCCATCTGCACCAGCATGGCGGCCATAGGCGCGAAAAGCATCACCAGGATGGTGCCAATCAGCCCCAGCGGATTGTCACGGCGACCGCCAAAAAACATGGCGAAATTCGCCAGCATGGAGATGGCACCGGCAATGGTGGCGGTGATGGTCATGGTCAGCGTGTCGCGGTTCTTCACGTGCGCCAGCTCATGCGCCATGACGCCCTCAATCTCTGCTTGGTTCAGGATCTTGAGAAGGCCGGTTGTCGCGGCGACGGCGGCATTTTCCGGATTGCGCCCTGTCGCGAAGGCGTTGGGCTGCGGGTTGTCGATGATATAGACCTTTGGCATAGGAAGGTCAGCACGGCGGGCCAGAGAGGCCACCATGGTCACCAGTTCAGGGGCGGTCTGGGCATCCACCTCGCGTGCATGGTGCATGGAAAGCACCATCTTGTCTGAATTCCAATAGGCAAACAGGTTCATCAAAGCGGCAATGACGAAAGCGATCGTCATGCCACCTGTGCCGCCGAGCATATAGCCGATGGCAAGGAACAGGCCGGTCATGGCGGCCATCAAAAGGGCGGTTCTGGCAAAACTCATCATAGCTCACTCACGCATCGTTCTGTCGCATCTATATTGTGCTGCCTTTTATATTTGGGCAGCCTAGACTTTGGTTCAAGATGTGCGCCTTTTACTTAAAAAAGGCGCGAAAATTCGCTAAGACAGGTCAGGGCGAATGGGAAAAGGGAAAATTCATGTCTGACATCAGACAGGGACAAACTCCACCAACAGATATGGTTACCAAGGCCATCGGGCTTTTTCTGCTGCTGACAGCCATTTTGGCGGCTGGGGCTTCCATGATGGTGATCGAAATGGGGTTCAAGCGCCACTATGTGGCCATCATGATGTGGACCCCGGGCATTGCCGCATTGCTGACCTACAAGTTTCTCAAACTGGATATCGCGTCTCTTGGGTGGTCCTGGGGCCGGCCGAAGTGGCAGCTTCTGTCCTTCCTGACGCCAATTGCCTATGGCCTGGTGGCCTACGGCATGATCTGGGGATTTGGCTTTGGCGGTGTGCTGGACCCCAAGTTTGTTGAGGAAGCAGGATATCACCTCGGTCTCGTTGGCTGGTCACCGGCTGCGACCGTTTTGATGGGTGCGTTGATCTTCGGTGCCGTTGGCATGATCTGGCATATGGCCACCGCCCTTGGCGAAGAGATTGGATGGCGCGGGCTTTTGACTCCCCTTCTGCTACGGAAGACCAATTTCGCAATCGCTTCGCTGGTGACCGGCCTGGTGTGGGCGGCCTGGCATATGCCGCTTATCTATTTTACCAAATACAATGCGGGCCCGGTGGACCTGCACCTCCAGTTTGCCAATTTCACCCTGATGACAGTGGGCCTGTCGTTCATCATGACCTACTTCCGCATCAAGTCCGGTAACCTCTGGACCGCGACGGTGATGCATGCCGCGCACAACGCCTATATCCTGTCAATCCTGCAGCCCATGACGGTGCAATATGAAGAAACCTGGCGCTACGCCAATGAGTTTGGCTTCATCCTGCCCCTTGTGGTCGCGGCTTTTGGCCTCTATTTCTGGTTCCAAGCCCACAAAGCGGGGATTGCTGGTGCGGGACAAGCAGGTGAAGGACAAGCGTGATGAGTTACAAAGGCGAGAAAACGGCAGGCAAGCCAGAGGCTGACAAGCAATCGGGTGATGCCAAAGACAAAACCAAGGTCCTGCCGACAGAACTTGGTGGCCGAAAGGGTCCTGAGCCAACCCGCTATGGCGATTGGGAAAAGAACGGTATCATTTCCGATTTCTAGGCTTTGATGGGCATGGCCCGCCTCTCTGCCTCAAGCGCCGGGTGCGTCCGCATCCGCATCGTCCATATCGGGATCCTCAGCGACATCTTCCTCATCATGCGCCGGGGCTGTCTCCTGGGGCGGCTTGGTAATGCCGGCCTGTTCCAATAGCACCCTGAAGGCGACGAGCTCGGCTTCGGCGGCTTTGCGGTCCAGCCCAGCGATCAGGCCTTCGGTGAAGCCTGGCTGCTTCATATAGATGCGCACCTGATGCTCTGCCCGGTCGCGGCAATCGCCCTCGGTGAAGAAATTCTCAGCCAGCATATTCAGGATTTTCTTGGATTTTTCCTGCAGGCTGATGTCCAGGCTGTGAAGCTTCTTCAATATCTGGGTATTGTCCAGGATGGCGCGGCAGAATGCATCCAGCTTTTCGGCGATCTTGCGCCGGTGCATTTCCGTGAGGTCTGCTTCGTTGATCCGCTTCTGCAGTTTGGTGAGATCACCCATGCGCTGCACAGGCTGGTGGTTGTCCAGCCCGACAAAGACCGATTCATACTCGGGCCGCGTCAGGATGGGCAGCATGAAGTTGGCCACCATGCGCTTGTTGCCGTGCCCGATGGTGTAGCGCTCCAGGTCCAGAAGCGCATTCATCTGGTCGATCGGGCTTTTCATCTCGAACAGTGCTTCGCCGACGGCCTGACTGTTGAGAAGCCGGGCCGACCTTTTCGAAAGCGCTTCCTCAAGGCCTTCGAATTGTCCCATGTCCTCAACAAGCGATGTCAGTTCTTCCCGAATTTGGTTCAGCCGCATCAGCTGATCCACCAGCCCCTTGTCACTGATGGGTTTGGCTGCTTCGATTTCGGTTTGCAGGCGGCCAAGAAGTACCCGGGCGGTCTGCGGCATCTGCCCTTGCGACAGGAAACCATTCAAGCGAAGGACCTCATCGCTGAAACAGGGCGAATGTTCATTTTCACCCATCATACTCAGCTGGCCTGCCTGCAGGTGCGCCAGCCAGATAATGAACTGGGCCCTGTCTTCGGGTTCACCCAGAAGCTGAAACGGCACCGACTGGTGCTGCATCAGTTCGGCGATGAATTGGTCCAGGATCTCAATCACCCAGGTAGGCCGTTCGGCGGCCAGCAGGACAATCGACCGACCGATCTTGTCGCTCAGTGTCACAGCAGGGCGCAAGTATTCGGTGATGGAGGAAATCAGCAGGAACCGCTTGTTGGATTTTTCCTTTAGCTGTTCGATGATGGGCTTCAATCGGCCCATCTCAAGCGACGGAATCTTTCCCTTGTTGGCCTTCATGATGTCGATCGACTGATCGATGATCTTGTAGATCTTGCGCATGCGCTCCTGGATAGAGCCCTGTTCTTCCTCGAAAGACACTGCCGTTCGCTGCACCGCGTTCTGGAGCTTGGTGCCGGCGTTATAGAGCTTGTAATAATGGTCCAGGCTGTGCAGCAGCTCGGTGGGCGTGATCATCCAGTCGGCGAGGGTGTTGCCCAGAAGATCCCAGATCGATCTTCTGCCGTCGGGGCTGTATAGGTCGTCGGGTGTCAGGCAGGGCGAGATGGAGCCGCTCTGGTCATACTTAGACTGCTTGCGCTGGGCGCCGCGGGAATAGATCTCGATCGACGAGAACTCATTGTTGGTCTTGTCGTAGCTTTCCTTGGAGACTTTGATTCCGGTGTACCTGCGGCTGCCCCAAAGCTCCTCGGCTTTCTCGACGGCCACTTTCCTGTCTTTGATAACTTCCAGAATGGTCCAACTGCTGCCGCGTCGCCCCACAATCTCGTAATGGACGCTTTGGCCTAAGGACATTGTGCCTCCTATCTCACTCCTCGCCTCCAATTGTTAATCGTATCGTTCACCAATTCCTCAAGGCAGTCAACATCTTGACGCCAGCTTTCGTGAAACTCTGGGTCATTGCTCGCTGGCCTGCGGTGTTCATCAAGGAAATCAAGTTGGACCCGAATAGGACAGCCGACCCCTTCGCCCGCAATGACACACTCCCGGTTTTGCAGACTCGGCAGGGACGCCAGGAAGCTTTCGCCGCCCTCAGGCATGGCATCCGCCACATAGGACCTGTCTTTCTCGTTGTTCATGCGCATGGACACGATGGTGCCGCACTGGCTGAGAACTGCTTCCGACAGGTCTGACGGGCGTTGGGATACAAGCCCCAGGGCCACACCATACTTCCGGCCTTCCTTGGCGATGCGCTCCAGGGATTTGCGGGCGGCCTGGATGCGGGTGTCGCTGGCTTCGTGCGGCACATAGCGGTGGGCCTCTTCGCATACCAGCAGGATCGGTGTGGCGCCAGCATGCCGCCTGCTCCACATGGCGAAATCGAACACTAGGCGGCTCAGGAGGGAAACCACCACATCGACGATATCTGACGGTACGCCAGACAGATCAAGCGTGGTAACAGGCCTGCCGTCCACCGGGAAGCGCAGAAGCTGTGACACCAGGCTCGTCAGATTGTCCTGCATCAGCATGCCAGAGAACATGAAAGCAAAGCGTTGGTCGGCTCTCAGTTCTTCAACTTTGTTCCTCAGTCTCAGGAACGGCCGGACTTCCTCGGCTTTCTCGAAACTGCCAAGCTCATCATCGATGGTCTTGAGAAGGTCGGTCAGCTTGTAGGGAATGGGGGTGTCTACGGTCAGCTTGGTCAGCTGGTAGCTTGGCCCCGAAATCTTGCGGGCGGCCAAGAGGCAGCGCTTGAGGATGTCGATTTCCGCCTGCCTGTTGTGGGCATCCCGGCCGATGAAAACCTCAACATGTTCCTCGAAGTTCATCAGCCAATAGGGCAGCTTCAGGTTATCGGTCGAAAAATGGACACCGTTGCCGGAAAACGCCCGGGCATATTCATTGTGGGGGTCCAGAATCACGATATGGGCGTTGGGGCACCGCTCTACCAGACGGTGGATCATCAGCGAGACTGTACTGGACTTGCCGGTGCCGGTGCTGCCCAGGACCGCAAAGTGCTTCGACAGCAGCTTTTCCACGAGAAGGCTGGCCGGAATGGTGCCGCTTGGGTGCACCGTACCTATCCGGATCGAGCCATCATTCCTGGGCGCATAGATTTTCTCAAGGTCGCTTTCGCTGGCGGCATAGGCCGGGTTGCCGGGAAGCGGGAAGCTTCGTACGCCGCGGGAAAACTGCTTGTCGCTATATTGGCCCAGAAGATCAACGGTGAGGTTCAGGCCGCCGGACTGGCCAGCAGTAACCTTTCTAATAACGCCGAACAGCTGGTCGTCTGCCACGGGCAGCTTGAGCGTTGCACCAATCCGAAGGAAATCTGAAAGCGCCGCGTCACGCGCAAGCGTGGGCTCGACCGCAAGTGTGAAACTCGCTGCGTCAACAGCCGCCACATGCCCGAGAAGCCGGGCCTGACGGCCAGTATCCTGCGCGCCGGTGCCTATTCCGGTGGGCAGGGGAGATGAGAGAGGCATCAAGATCTCCTGTGATTGCCTGATCGACTCAATTCATTTGAGTTTCAATCAGCTTGCGCCTAGATGCTTAACAAGGTTTTAAATGTTGCTTTTGCTTAAAATGCGTCAGAATTCCTGACACGGAGCGTATATGGCTTTCCTGCGAAACAATCTGAACCTCCTGGGATTTGGTTTTGCCGCCGCGCTCTTTTCCAGTTTCGGGCAGACCTATTTTATCGGCGTATACCGGGAGCCCATCTCGGCTGCCTACGGTCTTTCGAACAGCGATTTCGGCCTCTATTACATGATTGTCACCATCGGCAGCGCCGTCGGGCTGAACCGATTCGGCCATCTGATCGACGGCATGCCGCTGGCACGCTATGCGTCCGGCCTCGTGCTGCTCTTGGCCCTTGCATGCCTGCTCATGGGGCTTGCGGGGCCTGTTTTCCTGCTGTTCGCAGCCATGATGTTTGTCCGCCTGATGGGACAGGGCATGATGACCCACGCGGCCATGACCACCATGTCGCGCTACTTCGACAAGAACAGAGGCCGAGCGGTGGCGATTGCCGGACTGGGCATGCCGGTTGGGCAGGCTATCTTCCCGGTGCTTGCGGTCTTTCTGATGACACGCATGGACTGGCAGGCAAGCTGGCTGGTTTTTGCCGCTCTCTGTCTCCTTCTCGCGCTACCGCTCATTCGCTATCTGCTCAGACATCACGAAAGGCATCATGCGGACTGGCTCGTCGCCACTGCTGCCAACGGTCACTCCGACGGTGCCACGCCTGGGCGTGTCTGGCGCCGAAGGGATGTTGTCCGGGACGTCCGCTTTTACCTGATGCTGCCGGCGTTGATCGTGACACCCTTCTGGATCACGGCGGTCTTTTTCTTTGCTGAGGACATTGCAGGTTCCAAGGGCTGGACCATGCAGGCGTTCACCGGCCTCTATTGGCTATATGCGCTGGGGGCGGCTGCCACGCCGCTTCTGGGTGGCGCGCTTGTAGATCATTTTGGCGGCCGCCGGCTGTTGCCGTGGTACCCGCCTGTCATGGCTCTGGGGCTTTGGGTTGGGCTGGCCAGTGGTGGTGGTGTCGGGATCGGCTTGTTCCTGGCCCTGATGGGGTTGGTGCTTGGCGCGGCCGGACCGGTGAACAACGCCATGTGGGCAGAGATATATGGCACCCGCTATCTGGGGGAGATCAAGGCGCTCGCGACTTCGCTTCTGGTGCTATCGACAGCCTTGGCGCCCTACCTTCTTGGGTTGCTGTTGGATGCCGGTATTGCGTTTGACACGCTCCTCGTGGCGGGCATTGTCCACAGCCTTTTGGGTAGTCTTCTGGTTCTGCCGGTGGCGCGGGGCCACAAAGCGAGCGCCGGGCCCTAAAGGCGATTCTGTTCGCGAAGGTAGGCGATGCTTTCCTTCACCGACTGCTCCAATGGCACTTCTCGGTAACCCAGGTCCCTGACCGCCTTTTCGCAGGAGGCTTCAACAGTCTCGCTGGCGAAATAGGCTTCCTCTGGTGTGATCATTGGCCGTTTGCCAGTGATGGCAGAAACAATCGACAACAGCCGCGACAGAATGGTCAGGACAAAAGCGGGCGTAGGATTGCCGGGTTCCGGTTTGCCGAGTTCGGCAGCGGCGAGCGACAGGAATTCCCGCATGGTCGCGTAGGGTCCACCAAGAATATAGTTTTCGCCCGTTTGGCCTTTGGTATAGGCCGCTACCACGGCTTCCGCGACCGCACGGCCATTGGCGAAATTGCCCGCCCCCGGCGGTACACCCGGCAGCGTGCCTTCATTCATCATCTGAATCATGCGCGACCAGTTGTGGTCGTCGTAGCGGCCAACAATGTGGGTCGGGTTCAGGATAACGGCATCGATGCCGCGATTGACCGCATCCAGGACGCGCCGTTCCGCGATGGCCTTGGTGCGCGCGTAGGATACCCAGCTGTATACGCCTTTTCGCTCGCTTGCTTCTGTCACAGTGTCTTCGTGAATGCCATAAACGGATATGGAAGATACATGGATGAAGCGGTCCGCCTTCAGTTCCTGGCACAGCTGTAACATGGATTCCGTGCCGCCGATATTGATAGCCCCTTGTTGGCCTGCATCCTTTTTCCAGGTGCTGGTGTCTGCGGCGACATGGAAGATGCAATTGATGCCGCTTGGCAGCTTGTCCTTGCAGGCGGTCACATGCAGGAGGTCACCCTGAATGAAAGTGACGCCTTCGCCGATCAATTTTCGGGCACGATCCTCGTTGCGGACGAGGGCGTATACTGTCCAGCCTTGTTCACGCAAGACGTCAACGATATGACGTCCAAGGAAGCCCGTGGCGCCGGTAATGAAAGCTGCAGGCATGGTTATTCCCCCTTTCAGGCCGTTGAAGACTTGTCTTTTTGTCGCTCTAAGGCTAAGTGACGGGCCAATTACCCCCGATTACCGAAGGACTATGGCCTTGATGCAGACTTTTGGCAAACATACTCTCCGACAGGCGGCGCAAATCCTCCTGATCGGTACGCTTTTGACCCCGGCCGCAATTGCAGACGGATCAAAGGGATATGATAAACTGCTTGCCACGGCAGTCACCAGCAATGACAAGGCCACCTTTGAAGTGATCTTGCAGACGGCGCTGGCCACATGGCCGTCGGACCGGGAAGCCATCCTTGCGTTGGCCAAAGGGCTCAATGCTGAATGGATGGAGCCTGCCCAAATCCAGGAAGTTGAAGAAGCCGAGGCACGCAAGGTTGCGGCTGAAGAAGCATCGAAGGCGCGGGGCATTATCTACTATCTGGATCCGGCTTTGTGGAACGGCCAGGCGGAACTGGGTGCGACATCCTCCACGGGTGACTCGGACGAGCAGTCGATTTCCATGGGGCTGAGCTTCCACCGGGATTTCGGGACGCGCTGGTCGCACGACCTGGACCTGAATTTTGACCTGGGCCGCAATAGCGGCGAGACTACCCGCCAACGTTTTGTGACCAAATATGAGGCGATCTGGCGTCCATGGACCGGGCTTTATGCAGTGAACTATACCGAGCTCGAGTTGGACAAATTCTCGGGTTACGATTACCGCGTCATCGAGAACATCGGTATTGGTCACCAGTTCCTGGATACAGAGCGCCAGAAACTCCGGATTGAAGGTGGCCCGGGTGTCCGGATCAGCCGGTTTGAGGCAACCTTCGATGAGTTCGGCGCCCTGCTGTCACCAAATATGACAGAAACCGAGTTCCTTGGCCGTATCTCAACCACCTATGAACTGAAGCTCACTGACTCTGTCACCTTCAAGGACCGTGCGTCCCTTCTGGTGGGCGTTGACATGACCACGGTTGAGAACTGGATGGAACTGACAGCGCGCATCAATGCCCATCTGGCGGCGCGCATGTCCTTTGAGGTCCAATATGAATCGGCCCCACCAGCGGGTACCGCAGCCTGGGATACCATCACGCGCGCGGCGCTGGTTTACGATTTCTAGGAAACGGGTTCCCTATTCGCCGGTCAGGTGGCACACCACACGGCGGGTGTGCCCCACGCGGCGGTGTTCCAGCACATAGACGCCCTGCCATGTCCCGAGGGCGGGCCTGCCGTCCATCACCGGAATGCTCAGCGACACATCTGTGATTGCCGCCTTTACGTGTGCCGGCATGTCGTCCGGGCCCTCGCACGTATGCCTGTAGAGCCGAGTGTCTTCGGGTGCCAGGCGCCCGAGGGCGTCGGTCAGATCCGCCTGAACATCGGGGTCGGCATTCTCCTGTCGTGTTTATAGTAACTGTATTTTGTTGACAGTGTGTTTTTTCCGAAAACCACACCATTAAAATGCTGAAATTATTTATTTTTCTTAAGTACTCGCTTGCTGGGGACAGTTTTGAAATTGTGTCAATTTTGACTCATACATTTTGGAACCCGAGAGAGTCCGGTTTTGCCCGAAGGGCAAAAACGGAGTTGAGCGGGTAAATAGGCCGATATTGATTCGGGCGAGTTTTTGTTAGAGCGCCCCTAGGGTATGCATTCTCAGAAATAGCTGGAAATGGACCGGGCAGAGTTCAGGAGAACTCGTCCGGTCTTTTCTGTATAGCGGACCTTGATAGGTTACAAAACTAAGGCCAGCTCTTCGCCAGCAGCTGCCATGTTTTAGCTAGCTCCAATTCACGAATTTTAAATTCTGCGTCCACATTGCGATCGATCCAGACCGCGGTGTGGGCGCAGAGATCTTCCCGGGCGTTATGAGTTGAATAACCCGGTGTGACTGGATTGGGCCGAAGTTATTTCTTGGGGCGATAATCCCGACTGGAGGAATGGGTATGGACCACTTTCCATACATCATCCACTTTGCGGAACAGAAAGGTTTGATGGCCGCTTTTGTCAAAGGTCTTGCCATTTTTGCGGACTTCGCCTTTCACACGCGTATCGGCTATCGCCCAGGCAAAGTCATTTTCGAAATGCACTTCGATGTCGGAGAAATCAAGGCTTAGAAAAACGAGCGCGTCCTTTTCCGGCTCCACATGGTGTATCACCAGATCGTCAAGGCCTTCATTCTGGCCGCCTGATTCGATATATCGGGCCCCTTCAAAATCCAGAAAATGTTTTCTGAATGGTGTGCCGTCGCCATTCTCCCATCCATATTTGATATCGGCGATAATCTGATGGATGGCTTTTTCATCAGGGCTGTCGGCTAATGACGGCAGGCTCAGAAGCATCAATAGCAGCAGTGAAAAGATTGCTTTCATAACTGGTCCCCTCATATTTCCTTGTTGCGTCTCCCGTGCTAGGGACGGTAGCGCCAACGAAAGCCAATGTACATATTCCTGATTCTGGATGGATGATTAACGATGAAAGTATCGAAGCCAGTTCTGTTAACGCTGTTTTTGTCGTTGCTTGGTGCTCTGATAGTCTTTGTATGGTCGGGGCCTGCGCCGGACGAAGATGTCATTATCCCAACGCTGCAACCTGACAACAGGGAATTGGTGAGCCGGGGGCGTGTTATTTATGCGGAACAGTGTGCCGTGTGTCATGGCCGTAACCTGGAAGGACAACCAAACTGGCGACAGCGGAACCCGGACGGCCGGTTGCCAGCACCGCCCCACGACGCAACTGGCCATACATGGCACCATCCCGATCACATCCTCTTTGCCATCACAAAATATGGCCCTTCCGCGCTGGTTGGGGATACAGCTTACGAAAGTGACATGCCGGCTTATAACGGTGTGCTGACAGACGAGGAAATTGTTGCGGTGCTGTCCTATATCAAGAGCCGGTGGCCAGAGCAGATCCGCATGCGACACGATCAGATGAAGCAATAGTCATGGGGGCCACCTGAGGTGGTTATGTCCCCCGCTGATGGTGAGTGTCTTGGACACCAGTAGGCAAGGGTCGCGAACGATGGAAGGGGGCGACAAGCTGCGCCAGATACGACACCGGATAGTTCGGCTGGTCACCAATGCCCAGATCATCGATGCCTATAACACGATCCCTGTCATAATAAGCAGTGCCGAGAAGGCGGTCCGTGAGCGTGGTGAAAAAGCCGAAATTTACGTCTCCTTCTTTCGCTGTTTTAAGATGGTGGAACCGGTGAACAACATTGATGGCAAGCAGATACTTCAAGGGCCCTGTCCAATAATTGACATTGGAGTGCTGCAGCAATAGCTGCAGAAGCGCGGCGACGACGAACAGCGACAGAACATCCTGCGGGATACCCATTGCCAGTAGCGGCGCCGTTCCGGCAAGGGTTTCGATGAACTGGTGTAACGGGTGCTTCATCAGCCCGTTAAAGCCGTACATGCGCTTGACGCTGTGGTGCACCGCATGCAGGCGCCAAAGCGCTTCAAACCTGTGGCTGGCAAAATGCGCAAGCGTGATGCCGACATCGGCGATCAGAATGGCGATCAGCAATTGAAGCCACAGCGGCAGGCCCTCGGGCCACAGTGTCGGGCCATCGATCAGCCCAGCCAGAAACGGCACTGCGGCAACGCCAATGATGTTCGCCCCCTCATTGACAAGGAAATGGTAAAAATCGCGTAAGGCATCCCCTTGAGGGCGATTGAACGCTTGATCGTAGGGGACTGCGCGTTCGAGCAGAAAAGAGAGCAAGATGCAGGCGCAAACGATAACCCCAAGCCAAATATTGCTGTGTCCGTTCTGGACGACATAAATTGCCAGCCCGTTGCCCCCGAGGAGGAAGAACGGCAGATACAGCAAGCGTACGATAAGACTGAACATGTGAGGTCCTTTCCCGATACATAGCGGCCAATTGGTTGGCCTTTTCATGTTGTGAAAGTATGGGCTGGGCCGGGTAAAGGCTTGAACGGAGCGGCTATATGCCTGTTTTCTTGTCGGTGAAATGGGCGTTTTTAAAAATATCGCTTGGGGTTAGCCCGAAGGTGCGTTTAAACGTGCGTGACAGATGGGCAGAATCGGCAAATCCCGCTCCGTGCGCAGCATGGGTCAGGGATGGTGCATCGGTCAAAAGTTGGATGGCACGCTGTACCTTTGACCAGAGCAAGAAGTTCTTCACGGACAGTCCGACCTGATCGCGGAAAAGGTGACGAAAGCGGCTTTCCGACAGCCCAGAACCCTTGAGTAATTGCGTTAGCGAAAGGTTGAGATCATCAGCTTCCGATAGTTTGGCGAGGGTACGACTGATACGGGCATCAATCGATTTCCGGGGTGCCGAGGCGAATGCTGGCCAAATCAGCGAGAGTGCCTCTCGAATGAATTTGTCAGGTAAGTGTGCTGCCGAGGCGCGCAACCTACGGTCAAGAATGTCGACGATGGTGGCGTTAATTGAAAGCGATTCGATGCCCTCGATATTAAGGCGACTACATTCTTCCGACGTCATGTTCGGGTCCAGATAAAGGAGCCTGGCGGTACTGGTGCCGGTCAGGCGATGTTTGACACTGGGGCCGATGGCAAATGGTTTGCGGGTGGTCAAGTCCTTATCTGGCGTTTCTATCTGCAACGGAGTGCTTAGGGGAAAGCACAACTGCAACGCATAATGACTGTGAAGTTCTGTTTGACCAAGAGGACCTTCGTAGTAGACCCAGCCGAGGCCGATTGTCAGGTCGCCGGTCCAATATTTTTTGTTTTGTTGTGGGGGCTTGTTCATCTGATTATCTGACCTTTAACTATATGGCTATGCCGTCAGTTAGTCTTGGGTCCTGCGCCAAGGTCGTAAAGGATGGGGCAGTCCGGCCTCCCGTCGCCATGGCAATTGTCGGCCAAATCCCTGAGCGTATCGACCATGGCTTGCATCTGGCTTATTTTTTCTTCCAGTTTGATGACATGCTCCAGCGCAATTGCTTTCACATCGGCACTGGCGCGCTCGGTATTTCGCCAAAGCCCGATCAGGCGTTCAATCTGCTCGATGCTGAAACCAAGGGTGCGGGCCCGTTTTACAAATTGCAGGATGTGCACGTCATTTTCCGAATAATGGCGATAGCCTGATTCTGTCCGCACGGCTGGGTCGATCAGGCCAATGGATTCATAATAACGGATCAGTTTGGCGTTCACGCCGGATGCTTTTGCTGCCTCGCCAATAAACACGGTATTTCTCCTCAAGCTTTGTTGCGCGGAGACCAGCTGCGCAATGTCAGGGCGTTAAGAACAACGCTGACCGAGCTGAGCGCCATGGCCGCGCCGGCCAGCATGGGGCTGAGGTATCCGAATGCAGCCAGCGGTATGCCGACAATATTATATATGAAAGCCCAGAAAAGCCCCTGCCGTATTTTGCCGTAGCTTCTCCGTGAAATATCTAACGCGCCGGAAACGAGGCTCAAATCCCCCCGCATAAGAGTAATGCCTGCGGTTTGCATGGCGACATCGGTGCCGGTGCCCATGGCAAGCCCGATATCGGCTTGGGCCAGAGCCGGGGCGTCGTTCACGCCGTCTCCGACCATGGCGACCACGGCACCCTTAGCCTGCAGTTCCGCGACGATATTGGACTTTTCCTCCGGCAACACATTCGCTCGAACAGTATCAATGCCTAGTCGGCGAGCTGTGCTTTGGGCTGTGTCTGTATTGTCACCGGTAATCATGACTGTCTCGACGCCCATGGCATGAAGGGCGCTGATTGCTTTCTGTGCTTCGGGTTTGATGATGTCCGAGAATGTCAGCAGGCCAAGCAGGCGCGGTTCGGGTGAGGTTTCAGCTAACCATGAAACTGTCTGGCCCTCTGATGCCGCGATTGATGCTCCCTCCTCAAGAAGTGTCAGATCAACGCCGAAATCAGCCATCAACTTGCCGTTACCAAGGATATAGCTGTACCCGTCAATATGCCCTTCGACGCCCATGCCTGGGTGGTTTTTGAAGTGCTCCACCTTTGCAGGCTGATTGATGGTTGTCCTATTGCCCGATGATTGATCGTGTTCAAAATGGCTCACAACCGCGGCGGCGAGAGGATGTGTGCTGCCGGTCTGTAACGCGGCCGCGATGTTGAGCATGGTTTGTTGTTGGACGCCAGGTGCAGGCTGCGCAACCTCCACCTTGGGTTTCCCTTCGGTGAGGGTGCCGGTTTTATCGAATGCGACGGTTGTTACCGCCCGCGCCTGTTCGAGGGCCTGCGCATCCTTGATCAGGATTCCGTGCCGTGCGGCGGCGCCTGTGCCGACCATGATGGCAGTTGGTGTGGCGAGCCCGAGCGCACAGGGACAGGCGATCACCAGGACGGCCACACTTGCCAGAACAGCAGCCTCAATGTTGTCGGTCACACCGTACCAGCCAAGGAATGTAAGCGCCGCGATGACTAGGACCACCGGCACGAAGACCGTGCTTATCCTGTCCACAAGTCGTTGAACATTGGCTTTAGAGGCCTGTGCACCTTCCACCATGCGAATGATCTGGGCCAGCACTGTTTCCGTGCCAACCGCCGTGGTTCTGGCAAGAAGCAGGCCGTCTACATTGATTGAGCCGCCAGTGACCTTGTCTCCCACTGTTTTCTGAAGCGGCATGCTTTCTCCGGTCAGCATGCTTTCATCAACTGCCGCTGAGCCCGCTTCAACTACGCCGTCCACCGGGATGCGGTCCCCCGGTCGCAGAACGACGAGATCGCCGATTGTGACATCTTCCACCGGCATGACGATATCCTTGTCACCGCGGCGTACCCGTGCTGTGTCGGGGCGCAAGTCCATCAGGGCCCGGATGGCGCTGGCTGTTTGGCCTTTGGCGCGGGCCTCAAGCCATTTACCCAATAAAATGAAGGTGATCAAAACGGCCGATGTTTCAAAATACAGATGTGGTGCCGTACCGGATGGTGCTGTGATCATTAGATAGAGGCTCAGGCCGTAGGCTGCCGAGGTGCCAAGGGCTACCAAAAGATCCATGTTGCCAGTGCGGGCTTTCACAGCCTTGAAGCCACCAATATAAAAGCGGGCACCAAGCCAAAACTGGACGGGCGATGCCAACAGCAGTTGGGCCCAACCAGGAACCACCCACTTGCTTTCAAAAAAACTGGTGACCATACCGATCAGGAGGGGTGCCGACATGAGAGCGGCAATTAGGGTCTGGACTCAATTGCACCAGCATCTGATTGCAAAGATATAGATCAGGTTCAGGAAGTTCTTCCCTGATTTTTCGAAGCGCATAGCGAGGCGGCGCATGTCTTTCATCTTGCAGAAGAAGCGT
>Ga0209273_10000114_pt1 | contig 158117 bp, 95 predicted proteins | sample tdAd471_FD_187126 | JGI IMG/M metagenome (GOLD analysis project Ga0209273, IMG submission 187126) | Marine sediment microbial communities from the Atlantic coast under amendment with organic carbon and nitrate - tdAd47.1 (SPAdes)... | ecosystem: Environmental > Aquatic > Marine > Coastal >... | reverse complement strand
GGGGGGGGGGGGGGGGGGGGAGCATATACAAACAGGCGAAGAGGTAGCAGCAGACAATGCAGGTCGCGGTGCTCGGCGTGTTGGTCCTGCTGGCGGGAGCGGCGTGCGGGTGTCCGTACTACCAGACGGTGGGCGAGGACCGCGTGGATTTCGGTACGTTTGCAGCGGCATACGATGTGGCGAGGGTGAATGCGCTCCCGATCCACGTGTGCGACGCGGCCAGTATCGAGGCGGACGAGTTTGTGCCGGTGATATCGGACCCGATCACCGTGGTCGGCGACGTGAGCGACCACCGTGCGCACTGGACTGTCGAGGCGTCGAACCTGACGACGGTGCTGGTGGTGACGGCCAACAACGTGGTGTTCCGGGATCTACAGTTTGTGTTTGAGAATACGATGATGGAGGTGCAGGATAACGGGTACGTGTTTCTGGATCACGTGCATTTCTTGTTTGGACAGGTTGGCGTGCGTGTCGCCACCAACGAGGGGGTGGGCGATTTCCTGGGGATGGAGGGCGACCATGCCATTTTCCTGAGTGTCGGGATTGCGGTGCTGGTTGAACGCGGGGACGTCATTTGCCACGACTGCGACATCCTCTATCCCCGAGACGGCGGGTACGTGACGCGTGCCGGGAGCGCGTTCGAGCGCATTGCGACGACGTACAACACGATCGTGGACGCTGCGGTGCCCTTCGGCGTGCAGTCCCAGGAGGGCCGTCCGATCATTGCCGCGACGCTCACGGACGAGTACATCAACGACGCTGCAATCATAAACTGCCGGACGTACCCGGACTCGTGCACGACGTTCGGGAGCGGCGGCGGCACGTCCACGAACGACGGTTTCACCACGCGCGACATCGTGTTCATCGCGATATTTGTCGTCGCGTTCCTCTCAATATTTATCGCGCTGCTTGCCGTGGTTGTACAGAAGAAACGGCGCGATGAGTACGTGAATATACAATAAGGGCGTATGTCAAAACTCGAAGGCAATAAAAACCCCATAGGTAACACTGGCAGTAAAAGCAACAAAACGAAAAAAATGGCACCGAAGAGAGACGACGACGCGCTGCCTTACTTCGACTGGAACGAGGACAGTCTGAGGACTATAGGGATCAGTCTCGGGAACATTGCAAAGCTCGCCGACGAGGACGCCCTGGACGACGATGGCACCGTGTTGTCTAAGCAGAGGAGGGCCGTGCTAGTCAGAAGCGCTCTGGACATAATCCGGACTTTGCGGTACGGCGCAGGCATATTCGACAAGGACGTCTACGAAACGCTCGATCATATGGACGAGCTGGAGTTTTTTTCCAAAGAAGAAACCCGTGCCATCAGCGACCTCCTTGATATCGTGAGCGCGGTTCAAGACGACACGCCGCTGGCGGAAAAGGCAAGCACACATGATGCCGGGTTTAGCGGGGACCAGAAAGACGACATCTTCAATTTCGCTTGGGACGCGTACGGAAACCCCCCGTACCTAACAAAGAAGAGGGAGGAGGAAGTGTCCAGAGCCCGAGCCAGAGAGACCGAATCCCAAGCGACAGAGCAGGAGCGGGAGCGGGAGCGGGAACGGGAAAGTGACCGGTCTCGGTACGCAAGCGACGAAGACTATTACCGCGAGTACATCGCGCCGGAAATCAAAGGCATTTTGGCAGACAGTGCGCTGACAGCCACCGCTATGAAAGGCGCCATCACGGCCATTCTGAACAAAATTCCGGCAACTTCGACTGAAGGTCTTATAGACAGATGGGAAAAATTGCCGGTGTATCTATTTACAACTGACGAATGGACAACGGTTGATCGTCTTATCCAACCAGATGTCCCGGAGGAGGAGGAGGAGGAGAAGGAGGAAGAAGAGGAGGAAGAGGAAAAGGAAGAGGAAGAAGAATTCTTTGAAGCTCAGACGCCAACGGAACTTCCTGGACGGGCTCCCACTGTCCCCGCAGCTGTCCCCGAAAAGCCGACAGAGCTCGTGTTCGTGCCTGTCCCCGTCGCACCTGCTGCTCCCGCTGCACCCGTGCCACCGAGGCCCGCGGGACCCATACATCGGCAGCTGGCGGTGTTTGCGCGCCCGCAGCCCGACCCGACTCTCCGGATCGACGAGAGCAAGACAGTGCCGGTTGTCAAGTTCGAGTTTGACCCGAGAGTGTTGCACGACAGGAGGAAGCGCGCCGTGTTCCCTGATTTCGATGCCGAGGCGCCGCGCGGAGAGATATCCGGTGTCCTCACGGAGGGCGAAGTCATCGAGACGGACGTCGAGCGCCGGGTTACATACCGCGCGGCTCTCTTCGACGGGCCGGTCGTCGACACGATTGACGGGGCCGGGTACGACGACGACGCCGACGACGACGAGAACGAGGACGAAGAGGATGTCAAGGAGACGTTCGGGATGCACGACTACGCCCACAAACCTGGCGAGGATAAGGATATGTTTGCCATCACCGCGGCGACTGCCGACTTCTTTGCATTCTCGGTCGATAAGTGGACCGGCATCGAGGCGAGCACGACCGACAGGTACCGCCTCCTGGAAAGGTACGGCGCGATATCGCAGATCAGCACGCGCGCCCTCTCCGCCGCAAACGCCGCGAGGTTGCATCTCGCCCAGACGCTGTTCGCCACCTGTCTCGAGGAAATCCCGGCGGAGCTGATGGGGTAGCACGCAGAAGCGCGGCGCGGAGAAAATTCTCGGTACATACGTTTGCAGCAGGCCATTGCAGGGAGAGTGGTTCTTATTCTTATTCTTCGTCTCTTGTGCTCTCCGCTTGGGTGCGTTTTCCATTTTGGTAGACACAACCGATTTTTGTCACCCCGCCATGTCTGTCCAGCGGACCAAGACCCTCGATTCCGGTGAGTTTCCGATTACATTCAGCAACACGCTGGGCGAGTGGAGCCGCGTGCGCTTATGGGTGCTGTACTCGTGCTACCTGAATTACCTCTTCTTCCCCGATTTGCGGATAGCCGCGCCCGTTGCCTTCGGGTTTGAGACGATCAACTTCTTTGTGCGGCTGGAGGTGGATCGCGGCAAGGTGGGGCGCGGCCAGCTTGCGGCGTACGTGTTCTTCGACATTGCACTGCGGCTAGTCTCGCTCGCCGTGTCGATCTTCCTTGCTGTGTATATGCAATACGCCTTCGACCTGTCGCCCATCCAGGGGCTGAACGGGATCGGGTTCATATGGTTTGCGTGGACGTTCGTGGTGCTCCGCGAGCTGACGGTGTACAAGGGCGACTACTGGATTGTGGTGGCCCACGCGATGCTCTACGGGCTCCTCGGAGACACGCTCTTCTTCTTCGAGTGGGAGAACTATGTCGTGCTCGGCACATTCATCGCCGTGCTGCTCATGGCGCTGGCCCTCACGCAGCTCATCGGCTACTTCGCGTTCCTGCTCTTTGTGTTTTGCGCGGCAACCACCTCGCTCGTCTACCACCTCGCCGGGCCCGTCGACACGCGGCCCTCCTTCGACACCTTTCTAACGTAGTTGCAACCGAATAAAAACAAAAGGTCGACGCTCGTGTACTCTTCCGTTTATTGCTTTTCTTTCGAAACAAAAAAAACCTACCTTGTGTAGGGGGCGATGTGTACGTGCTCGGGCGGGACGGTGAATGTCAACGCCCGTTGGGAATTCGGCCGCGTCTGTCCGTAAGACTGGTACCCGCCGCGCGTATTGCCGTACTGGGACCCGTACGCGGACCCGTACGCGGACCCGTAGTCGCGCTCGACCTCCTGGATGAAAATTTCTCCTGCCCCCGCGGACGCGATCCGCTCCTTCCTCTTCCTGGACCGCGCGTCGTTGACGATGCGCCCGAGCTCGGCGTACGCAATCTGGTGGGCGGGGTTGAACTCCTTGTATCTCCTGTTGATGTCGGCATTCGTCACGTTCTCCGGGACGTCGGGCGACCCCGCCTCGTCCACCATCTTCGGGAAGTTCGCACGGATCCGCAGCGCCACTGCCATGTACATGATGCTGACGACAGCGAGGTAGATCGTGTGGACGAGGAAGGCGTACTGCCTGTCGCGCTTCTGGACCTTCTCAAAACCCTTCGATATGAACGAGGCCCGGCACCCAATCACAATCACGTCGAATATAAACACAACCAGAGAAACGTACAGCAGCGTCTGCGACGCATCGAGGATATTTGTGCGCGTCGCAACCACCGCGACGGCTGTGACCCACGACGCCAGGTGTGCCATCTCCAGCCAGTTGAACCAGTTCTCGTCTATCAGTGCTGCGTAGATGATGAAGAGAGTGAATGCAATGGTCTCGAATACGAGCGCGGCGACGACATTCGTCTGCACCTCGGTCCTGATATTTTCTGCCCGCCGGCTTATGAATACCTTGCGCTCGTACTCCTCCTCGGCGATCTTCTCTCTCTCATACAGTTCTGTGTCCTGTGCGAGTTTCCCCGCGAACGAAAGGTCTCCCATTTGGTGAGGCGCCGTGTCTGTTCGTGTCGTTAATACAGAGAAAGTAAAAGTACTATAGGAAAAAAATATGGATCGCGTTGCTTGCCACCATCGATCGAGTGCGAGGTTTGTTTATACAAAATATCGGTTGTGTGTCAAAGGGGTTTCTTTGTTTCGCCCGTGATTCTCCGTTTCTTTTCCTCCGCAAGTGCGCGGGGTGGAGGGTTCATATTTGCGCGAGCTTCCTCTCCAGTTCCGCCGTTTTGTGTGACAGGGACCCTGTGACCTTGTATTTCTTCATCGACGGGTCGCCGACAGCGATGGAGTGCATCATCATCACCGCGTGCAGCTTGTTCTCGGTGTGAATGTCGTAGCGCCGGAGAATGACGTTCTCCTGTAGTACTTCTACGAGGGCCTCTGATGTCGTCAGCCGCTCGTCCTGCATGAAGTGGTACCATTTTTTGCTCAACTTGATGAGCCCCGTCTCCTCGTTGTACGGCGCAAACGTTACCCTGTGGTCGCACCGCACGCAGCCTTTCTCTGCGTTCGAGCGCCCGATCGAATAAAACTTCTGAACGTCGCTCACGTTCCCCGCGGATAAATTACAACACGTCCACACGCCGTCGCGGATCGTGCCCGGATGCTGGTAGCATCTCCAGGCCCCGATGTTTCGCATTTCCTGGAAGATCACGCCACACACGCAGCATTTGCGGTCCGTGCGCAGCGTTTGTGCTTGCATATCTCTATCTGGGGGAGTAGGTGCGAGGTGCGGCAAGGCGTAGACGAATAGGATAAACACCATTCAAGTGTTTGGATGCGGATGTTTATACATGTAAAAACCAGACGTATTCACGATGCGCGCCCTTGTGACATTCGGAGCAGAGATTGCAGAGTGCTGCCACTTCCTCGTCGATGAGCAGGTGGCCGAGCTCGGCACCCGCCAGCTCATGCCCTCGATCCGGCAGTTCCAGATTTCCGAGAACCGCATCCAGCATTCCGTGGGGGCGATGCGCATGGACAGGATCCGCATCCTCATCAGCTGCCTCCCGGGATACACGCTGTCATACTTCCAGCGCCAGGGCCTCGACGAGATCCTCCGGTGCATCGCGCCCAGCATCTTTGCAGACTGCGAGCCCGAGGAGATGGCCCTCTACTTTGAGAAGAACAGGTGGGAGCCGGCCCCGCACAAGATGACGTTCATGCAGACCTCGCGCCGCAGCGGCAAGACCGACCTCCTCACAATCGTCGCCGCGGCGCTGCTCTTTGTCATGCCGAACGTCATGCTCATGTGCTGGTCCCTCTTCAACGACACGAGCGCCTTCTTCGGCAAGACCGTCGTCAGGTGGCTCGTCGACATGGGCGCGTCCCCCAAACGCATCTTACACAACGACAAGCGCGTGCTCCTCTACGGCGACGGCGACAACGACGAGCGCGAGCTCACACTTCTGGGCGCGCAGAACCCGAATGTATGTTTCTCTTTCTGTATCTCTGTTTTTGGATCTGTATCTGTATGTGTCATTTGTATAAGCATGTTTTTCGTTTGTTTAAAATGCCAGGAGTAGGGGAAACAAGGGGGTCCGTCTTTCTGTTCGTCTGTCTGTCGGAGGCGAATCCCGCCCCTCCTCGGGATTGCCGACACCATTTATCATTCTTTCTTTCTTTTTCACGATGACGACACCTGTGTACCGAGTGCGGCCTTCTTCTCGGCGGGCTCGGCGCGCTTGGCGATACTGTGGTGGACTTGCGTGAAGACGTCGTGGTCGTACTCGGATTCGAACACGTTGACGTTGTGCGGGTGCAGCATCGTCACTGACGTGCGCGCGAATTCGGAGGCCAGAGTGTCGAACACGCCGATGCGGTCGTGCTGCAGCTTGCGCCTGAGCATGGGCAGAAACGCGCAGTGGGGCACGGGCGCCGGCGTCGTGATCATCTTCTGGATGTGGTCGGGCGAGCCCAGGATGTGGCACTTCTCCTTGGTGCGCGACAGCGCTGTGTAGAAGACGCGGTTGTTGCACAGGTTGACGCCCGGCGCAAACAGGCACAGGACCTCGTCGTACTCGGCCCCCTGCGAGCGGTGGATGGTGATGCACCCGGCTGGCTCGAGAATGCCGCCGAATCCAAACGCGCCGCGCGAGGTGACGACGGTGTGCCTGTCGACGACGATGGACCGGTGCGTCATGTGGGTGTGGAGCGGCGCGGCGGTGCTCTGCACGGTGGTGGTTGCGTGCGCGTCGACGGCGGGGGACGACTCGTGCTTGTGGTCGAAGATCGCCGTGACGTACCCGACGCGCCCGCGGGCGTGCCCGAGCACCTTGTCTGTGCGCAGAAATACCACGCGCTCGTCCACGTGCAGGATCGGCTTGATCTTCTTGTCGCCGTAGGCGTACTCGATGCGCTTCTCGTCCGGCGTCGCGTCGCCGAAGTAGTAGCCCGCGTAGATGTACGAGGCGTACCGCGCGACGTCGTTGTACGCGCTGATGGCCCACATCGACTTGTAGCGCGTGCGGTCCGGGTCGCGGGCCTGCAGCAGCTTCTCGATCTGCGCCCCGAACGTCTGGAGCACCACCTTCTGCGCGCGGTGCTTGCCCGCGATGCGCCCGAAGGCCTCCATGTGGATGAAGCAGGAGCCGTCCTTGTCGTCGGGGTTCGACGGGTCGTGGAAGCACATCGCGTCGATGTCGCACTTGCGCGCCGCGTTGAGGTTGGCGGTGATGACCTCGCTCGACGTGCGGAACCCCTTCACGAGCCGCACAGCCAGCTGCGGGATGCCCACAATCAGGTTCGCGAACGGGAACCCGGGCTTCAGCGGCGGCAGCTGCATGTCGTCGCCGATCATGAGGACGTACTTGAGCGTGCGCGGATTCAGCGCCTTCATCACGTGGTAGAGGTGCGCCATGCTCAGCAGCGACGCCTCCTCGAAGAGGACGACCTCGGCGTCCAGCCGGTAATCCGGGGCTTGGGCTTTCGCCTGGCCTTGCCGCTGCCCCTGCCCGGGCGCCCGCATCCCGCCGGGGGTCCACGCCCCGCTGAAGCTCTCCGGGTCGTTGTTACTTCTACCGGCGGCATTCGAGTTGCTCCGCCCGGATGCGTCCTGTCCCGAGCCCTCCGGACGCAGGAGCCCCCAGCGATACGCGACCGAGTCGCACGTCGCGAAGATGTCGTTCTCGCGCTTGTACGCGGACCACAGCCGGTGGTGCACGGCCTCCTTGACGTCGAGGCTCCGGATGGCGTGCTGCGTCTGGTTCACCGTGTCGTTCTTGAACGCCGTGAACAGGATCTTGCCGGTCAGCCCCGCGCACCGCAGGATCCGCACGATGATCTGGATGAGCGTGGTCTTCCCCGTCCCGCCCGGGCCCGAAATCAGCGACAGGGGCGATGTCACGGAGAGACACACGGCGCGCCACTGCTCGTCGGAGAGGCGCAGCCGCGCGATCCGCCCGTTCGGGTTGAACAGGGTGTCCAGCTTCGACAGCTGCTCTCCCATCGCGCGCATGTGCTCGGTGTCGTCGTACCGCCGCTCGATGTGCCGCTTGAGCCACTCGAACGTCTCGTGCTCGTGCTTGAGCGCATTCGGGAGCGCGACGTACACGGTCTCAGGCATGGTCACCAGGTCGTCCAGCGCGTCCTTGCACTTTGCCGTCCGGTACACGGTGCACGTGTCGGAGTCGAACATGGCTATCTTCCCGGCGCACACCATCTCCTTCATGACGCGCCAGACATTGACGAGAGAGAGGTCCGCGGGGAGATTCATGCCCATGCCGTCGCCGATCATGTCCAGAATCGATGCCTGCGAGATGCACATGTCCATGCGCCCGTGGTACCTGGACTCCAGATGTGTCATCAGGAGCTTGGCGACCCAGGCGTCCTCGGGGATGCGCCGCATGTCGGGGAGCGGGAGCCGCACCTTGCGCGGATTCGTCGACACAACCACAGTGCCGTCAGCCAATGCAACGTCGAGCCGGTTCGACCCGGCCCCCGATTTTAGCTTTAAGGGGCCGGCGGGGTTCTTGGCAGACGCCCGGGGAGCGGCGTCCGCGTCCGCGTCCGCGTCCACGTCGAGGAAGTCGCCGAATTCGACCCCCGGCGCATCGTTGGTGTCTTCGTCTTCGTCGTCATCGTCGCCGTCGTCGCCGTCGCTACTTGTGTCGGGAGCTTTGCGTTTGCCGGTTGACGAGACGATCTGCGACTGGTAGATCGACAGCGCGCGCTTGAGAGTGAGTTCGAGCGTGATGGAGGAGTCCTCGAACTTCTTCGTCGAGCCGCTCTTCCCCTCCTCGTCGTCCTCCTCGTCAATCAACCCCTCCGTAACCACGGGTTTATTCGACGGACCGCGGGGAGGCGGAGTGGGGCGGCCCTTGTCCTTTTTCACCTTCATGCGGTCGGGTGCCGAAAACGGGGTCAGAAGCCTGTGCGGGCCGTCGTTGTTCATCTGCACACACGCGCGCGCAATGTCCTCGAACCGCAGATGCTGCAAGTCGTAGAACCCGATCCCGAAGAGGGTTTCAAAGACCTGCGCGAACTGGGCGTACAGGATGGAGTCCGTGTCGGTCGGTTTGTCGCTCGCCCTGGTAAACTGCTTGCTCCAGTTTGCGACGTGCCAATTGATCGTATTGGCGACGCTGGTGGTGTTGTCGTGGTCATACTTCGAGAGCGCCGACAGCGCGGCTTTCGAGTGGAAGAAGATCAGCGGGCTCAGGTAAACAGGCTTGTACTTGTCCAAAGGCTGGGGGTTCGAGGGCGCCTCGACGCGGCGTGTCGCATAGTCCAGACATTTCAGGGGGAGCCTCACGCCACTGTAGTCGAGCTTCGGGTACCCGTAGATCTTGTGGCACTGCAGCCCCCCGTGGCCACCGCCCTTCTCCTTGCCGAGGTTGTACGAGAACTTTAGACACAGCGCCCCGTACGGAAGGAGCCCTTGCACCGGCGTGTCGTCGCGCAGAAGGGCCTCCCCGTACCGCACAAACTTCGCGCTCCCGGTGCTCATGTCGCGCATCTTGTATATGGAAACATAGTCGCGGCGGATCATCCCGTTCTTGTACACGGGCTCGCCGTCGGCCTTGTCGGACCCGCCGAAGTTGTTCATTTTCTCTCTTTTACTCCTGGTTCCTTTTGCGCCCTTTCGCAGCGCCGTATTATATACAAACGAGACGGAGGAGAAACACACAAACGCAAAAAAAAAGCGAGAGAACCTGTGCTTCGTTGATGTGTACACTCTCCCGCCCGCAGCCGTCTTATACGCGGTAAGTGTGGAAGGAAATCGGGCCGCTCCTTTTCTCGGATACTTCCCGCCCTTTTCCCCGGCGCGTGTGCAGTGAATAATCGACGTTCGTATAAGCAGTGTGGGTGCACTGTATCTGGAAAAAGGAAGCAGTTGCCGATTTTTTTATGAGGTAACAAAAGCCGAGAGAACTGGAGAGTACAAGAAAAAGAAGATGCGCCGACACGTCCAGGTGAAAATCGTGGAGCCAAACGCGTGGCAGCTGGAGCAAGTGCTGCAGAAGGTGTTTGAAATCGAGAGGTCGCGCCCCGGTGTCCGCGTGCAACCTCTCGTCGTAAAGCAGTGGACAGTTGCAAACTTCACGCGGCAAGGGTGGCAGAAAATCGACAAGGCCTGGGGCCGGAGCGCGGCTGTATACACATTGGTGTGCGCGGGCGACCTGGCTGATGTGGGGACGTACGAGAGTAAGTACAACCTGCTGGCGTATTTATTCCCAAAGGAGTACCAGCTGCGGTCAAACGGGTTGCGCATGGTCGAGATAGTGTGTCTCACAATCCAGTACTTTTGGAATGCCGAGTACATCAAGAGGGCCGGCGCCGCGGCCGACCCGAAGAAGCTTCCGGCGCTTGTGGAGACAGAGTCGGCGCTGAAGCGCGCACTCATGAGACTCAAACCCGCGCGGACGCACATCCCGGACGAACACGTCGCACTGGCATGTGTTTCGTACATTTCAAAGGTGCGGTCGTGCACCGGGCCCCGCGAGCCCGAACCGGCATTCAGCGACGAGGAATTGGATGCGTTCTTCCAGACGTTCGCCGAGTTGGATTCCTCGCAATTTTCCATTGCGCGTCTCCTAAGCGATTTATGCGGAGCAACCAAGCAATTTAAAATCAAGACATTCGCAGATGATGGCCCCGTCTTTACACCGTACTTGTCGGAAGTGCAAGATTTTGCCAACCTTGTCGCGGCGTACGAGGAGAGCCAGCGCGAGGCGGAAAGGAAAAGGGCAGAAGAGTCCGCTCGCGAGTCAGACACGCTACCGGTCGAATTGCCTGACGAACCAGCACCTCCTGTATCTCCTCCGAGCGAGAGTGAAAGTGTATTCAAGGGAGATTCGCCGCCAATCGAATGTGTAAGTGAAGGAGAAGAAGAAGAGGAGGAAGAGGAAGAGGAAGAGGAAGAGGAAGAGGAAGAGGAAGAGGAAGGTGAAGAAGGCGAAGAAGGTGAAGAAGGTGAAGAAGGTGAAGAGGGCGAAGAGGGAGAGGGCGAGGACATTGTCTTCCATGGTACGGGGGCTGAATTCGATGATAATAGAGAGACGGAGAAAAGCGAGCCGCTGCCGGACTTTGTCGCGATATCTGGCGAAGCAACAGGGCAGCGGAAGAAAAAGGTAGTGAACATAACCAAAACCGTGACGGGCAACCCGTTCTACAGCGACGACGAAAGTGAGAGTGAGAGTGAGAGCGAAAGTGAGAGCGAGGGCAAAAAGTCAGCAAGTTCGTCCAACCCGTCGTCCAAGCCCTCGTCTAGGCCCCCATCGAAAGCGTCCTCGAAGGCTTCCTCGAAGGCTTCCTCGAAGGCGTCCTCGAAGGCGTCCTCGAAGGCGTCATCTCCTGTGTCGTCGGTGGCATCGTCGGTGGCATCGTCGCAATCGGTGTCGCCGGCACCGTCGCGGTCGCCGTCCCCGTCGTTCCTCAACCTGGGGAGCATGTCTGATTCCGGGTCCGAGCATTCCATCCATATCGAGGCTGGGCCGGGCACAAGCGGCTTCCTTGACGATGTAGCTTCTGCGCTTGAATCTGTCGTCGAGGACACCGGAAAGGCGGTCGAAGAGGGCGTCGAAGCCACGGGAGAAACAATCGAAGAGGGCGCCAGAGTTGCCGAAGAAACAGTGGAACTTGGCACCGAAGTCACCGAGGAGGCTGTCGAGAGCACAAGCAGTGTACCAGGGGTTGTTTCGGCAACAACCGAGAGTGTCGCTAAGACGACGGAAGATGTAGCCCAATCGACAATCGAGGCCAGCAAGGATGTGTTGAGCACCGCCAGACGCACTGCCGAAACAGTGGTACCAACAGGAAAAGGTACAAGCGCCAGGCTGGGTAAATTCCGTTCTCAAAGGAACAAGTTTGCGGCGACGTCCTAGTTGTTTTCTTCCATTATCTTTATGTATTTTTCATTCCAAAACACCAAAAAACATATGCTACTTTATCTAAGACATTTATCACGAATAAACAAAGGCGTCCGTTAACGTCTGAATAAACCATACTGTGTGCGGCGCATCGTTGGGGGGAGACTCCTGCGCCGCATGTTCTGGCGGCGGACGTCGGGGGTCGCCAGCACGAAAGCCCTCTGCCTCGGGTCCCACATGAGGTCGGAGTCGATCTGCTGGGTAAATCGCCTGATTTCCACCAGCCGCCGCGCATTGTCCTGGTCCTTGTAGTACGTCTTGGGGGCGCGCACCTTCGCCAGGGCCACGTTCGCCGCTGTCAGCTGGGCCAGCAGGGACATGGCGGTGGAGTCCTTGAAGAAGTCCTCCTTTGTCTTGCCGCTGAATTTGTCAAAGTTGTACTGTGTCAGGTCGGACAGCGACTTCCCGACAGCCGCCTGCAGCTGCGCACTCATCTGCATCCGCCCAGACACTTCCGGGCGCTGCGCCTCCCTCCGCACCGTGCGCAGAATGTCCACGCGCTCCCTCTCGCGCTTCTCGTCGCGCCATACCTCGAACGCGGGCGCCCCGCGGTCCCGCTCGGCGACACCCTCGGGGCCCTCCACGCGCTCGACAAACCCCGGTGCCTCTGGGATCCCGGGCCGGACTCCGGGCGCTTCCCGCTCGACTTTGCCAATGACACGCGCCCCCGCGATGAGTCCGGGGTCGGGTCTGTCCTCCGCAAATTCCTGTTTTGGCTGCGGCGCTGGCGGTGGGGCCGCTCGTCCGGGGAGGAGGGGCCCTGCTCTGCCTTCCCGGGCCATTTCGGACACATCTTCAGCGACGCCAAAGTCGTTCCCGGTTGCCCCTCCCCTGACACCGACCGAGTGGGGGACCCGTGGTGCGGGCGCGTAGATGCGATCCCTGTCTGACCGGGGAACTGGGAGACTGGGGCGCGGGATCACGCCCTGCGGCGGCATGCTCTGGCGCATCCCGAGGGTGTTGTCGATGGCGGCGCCCTCGACGAGCCGGATGAACGCATACTCCGGATCCTCCCACATCGACTCGATGCGCTCGCTGCGTGCATCGGTCCAGTCGAGCAGCTCCTCGATCGGCATGTCCCCAAACTCCTTCGCGAGATTCTCGGGGTTGTGGTACGGCGCGATACTCTGCTTGACGGCGCTGACCTTGTCTGCCAGGTAGTCCGCTCGGATTTTGGGGAAGGTTGTCACAGACGGCCCCACGGGCGACTTGCCGTGTTGTACATCCTCGGGTTCGAGGGGCCTGTCTCCAAATAGTGCCGCCTTCAGCTCGGCCTGGTCCGGTGGCAGGTCGTCGTCCACGGTCGATCTGCTGGGGAACAGGTCGAACTCCACTGTCTTCACCTTCTTTTCTGCCATTTTTTTCCGCCCCCCCGTATGTTTTGTCTGCGCGTGCAGTAGCAATATCTTCTCTCTAGAGATAGAGGCAAAAGAAGTGTGTATGTATAATGTTTTATCAGAATATACGCTCTTTTCGGTTAAGTATGTGTTTTTTTCAGAAGATTTTGTACGCCCCTTTGGTCCCGGGGGGTTTGTAATGCCGGGTGTTGATTCCGGGGGTATCCAGATTGTCCTTCTTGTAGGTATACGGCTTAGCTGTGGTCTTGGAATACGGGCGCGCTGTTCCGCCTGCGAAGTGGGAGGCGTTTCTGGACACGGGCTGGGTGTACACATAGGGATTCGGGTTGCTCGAATAGTACGACAAAGAGGGGTACCGCGGGATGAGGAAGGCCCGGCTTGGACGCAGGCCAAGTAGTATCCTCGGGGCAACGAATTTCTGGTCGGGGCTATACGTCATGGCCCTTCCATCGAGGAGGTCCGTCAGGGCTTTCATGTCCGTGTTCAGCCCGCCGTGTGCAAGATTCAGATCGTACTTTTCGTTGTAGGCCAGAAAGCGGTCGTACGCATCGCGGTTCTCGATGAGCGTTTCCTTGATGTACATGACCACCCTGGACAACCCGACGATGTCCGCCCGTGTTTCTTCATCGATATCCAGGGCCACTATCTTGTCGGGGTGTGTCCGCATCAGCATCCTCGTGATTGCTTTCTTCACGTCGTCCGCTTCGGCATTCACGTTGATATCAAGCAGATGGTAGAAATCCCAGGCGTACTTTGGGATGTTCCCCAGCAGTTTTGGGGCAGTAATCGGGGCGGGAGGCACGGACTCGCAGGGGCGGGAGGGAGACGCCCTCTGGGTGGGTGTGTTCGAAGAGCCGGGAGACGACATGGGGCTTTTCGCGGCGGACGTCTCCTGGTCCGAGTGGTGGGAGTCCTCGTTCTTTTCCGGCAATATCCCGAGTTCGTTCTGCAGGTATTCGACTTGCTCCTTGAGCTCGTCGCGCCTCGCCCGCAACTTTTTGGTGCCGTCTCTGTAGAGGCAGAGAGCTTTCTTCATCTCCTGGTGGAGCTTCTGCTCGATGACGATGTGCTTCTCGCCCGGGATCTTCGCCAGCAGCGCTTCATGCTCGGCTTTGGTGAGCACGACAGTGTCTGGCTCCCGCTGCGGGTCCGGCTGTGGCTCCGGCTCCAGCTCCGTTTGCGGCTGCGGTTGCGGTTGCGGCTCCGGGTCCGGGTCCGGCTGCGGCTGCGGCTCCGGAACGGATTCTTGATCCACGGGCGGCGGAGGGAACGCGGCGGATTCCTGGGCCTCTGGGTTGGCCGTGTCGGGGTCGGGATCAGGGTCATCGTCGGTGGAGGGCTTCGTTTTCTTCACGGGGCGGTGTCCGTCGGCAAGACCGATGGCTTCGTTGATGTGCTGCATGAGAGCATTTGCGTCCTCGCGTTCAAGCTGCTGGGCGGCAGTCTCGTTGTTCTCCCTGCACTTCTGGCGGTAGTTCTCCATCAGCTCGGGCGGGATGGAGCACACTTGCTCCCACGTGTTCTTCAGCTGGTCGTTCTCCTCGTAGACGACCAGGTACCGCTTCCGCTCGCGCGAGTACATGATCACGCTCAGGAACTGCCTGTCGTCAGGCACCTGCGTAAAACGCGTTCTTTTGCGGCCCATCTCTCTTACCTGTTATTCTTCTCTGTCTTCTTAACCTTTTCCCACCACGGAGAAAAAACCCAAACCCCCTCTGTCGATAGATGTCTATGGAAAGAAACAAACACTCTGTTTTTTAGGTCCCTGTTTTTTTCTTTTGTATACACACTTTCACACCAAACGCCGGCAATATTTTTTCTCAAGACAAAACAGCTGTGCCAAGTACATCCTGCATTGTATTTAATGCGCCGCGCCTCTGCTTTTTCAAAATAGGTACCAGATTGTGGCGCGAGAAAAATATAAAGTGGACAGCCGGCCCGGGCCCCTAATCCAGAATACGTACCACCCGAAGAAAATGCCCAAAAAGGGAAAATCAGTAGTCGATGATGTCAGCCGACGACGCGCCGCTCTCGTCGTGCATGCTGAGGTATGCTATGATATCGTCCTTTATTTCGGCCATGGGCTGCATGCGGCTGGACTTCTTCTTCTTCTTCCCCGGGCGGTCCTTGCCCTTCTCCAAGTCGCCCGCGATGTCACCTGATTCCGGCGAGGGGAATACCAGGGCGCGCAGGCGGTTTTCCGAGTCGAAGGGCGTCAGATCGTCCGGGCAGGTGATGTATGTCAGCTCGAGCGCGTCGTAGGCCTGCCGGTAGGCGCCCGCGAGGCACAGGCAGCACCCCAAATTCGGGTTCGCCTGGATGCTCTTTGCGAGGCGGATCGACCTGTCCGGGCGCCGCGGATTGACTGTGACATTCGGGTGTTTCACGTGCATCAGGTATGCGTCGTTGAGCAGCGCGAGCAGGGACTCGTCCTTCACCGCATTCGCCAGCGGGATGGCGGTTGTCTTCTGCACAAACAGGCACGCCGTCACGCTCTTGTCGGTCGTGCTCGACGTCAGATGCGCCACCTTCGACTTGTACGATTTCGTGAGCACCGTCTTCAGGTACTCCACCGTGCGCCGGTGCGCCTTGGGATTGCTCGTGAACTCGGTCACCCCGATCCGGATCCCGACCACGGAGCTCCCCTTGTCTTTCGGCGCGTCCACACACCGCCCGCGCCCGGTCTCCTCCGAGATTTCCTTCTGCTCGGTGTCGTGCGCGCACAGGAGAGCCATCTCTATCTCGTTGTCGTCGCCGGCATCGGTGCCGTGCTTCGACGAACCCTTCCTGTCCTTCTTGAACTTTTTCGCAATCTCCATCCTGTCTTTTCTTTCTATCTCTCTCTCTCTCTCTCTCTCTCACTCTCTTTCTCTCCCAGGCGTTGGCCAGTCGACCACTTGGATTGTGTGATACCGACTAAAACCTGGACGTGCAACGCAGATATGTGAAAGATACTGTTTTATCAAAAGAGACAAAATGCCGAAAGTCGATCCTTCGTAAAATTGTGGACAGATAGAACATATTGTAGACAGAAAAAAATACGAGCACGCCAGAAGGAACAAAGGGAAAAAAAGGGACAGAGATACGAGGCGGCTGAAATAATCATGCGAGTAAGTAGATAGATAGATAGATAGATAGATTAAGAAACAAGAAAGGAACCAAAATTTAGTCGGTGATTAAGGATTCGTCGTTGAAGACGCTGTTGCCTTTGCGCGGCGCTTGCCCTTGGGGACGGTGCGGCCCTTCTCGGGATCCCGGTCGCTGTAAGAGGGGGTGGGAGCTTGCTTGGGAGCTTGCTTCTGCTGCTGCTGTTGGATGAGCCCCGCGGCCGACTTGGGGCGGTACAACATGACACCGGCAGCCATCCCTGCGAAGCCGAGACCCAACATGCCGTAGACAAGGTAGTTGTACTGGTCGGACCCGAGCGCGATGGAGGAGTTGGGGTCGTACGGTGCGTAGATGCCCATCCCGACGTGGCGCACAAAGGACTGCTTGTTCTCGGCGAGCATGGTGAGGTTGACGCCGATGAGCTCGACCTCGGCGTCGAGGTGGTAGAACGGCTGTGTCGCTGCGCCGATGTACAGCACGCCGCCGTAGGGCGGGAAGTTGATCCAGCACTCGGTGTAGTTCTTGCCGCCGCCTTCGCCGCACTGGACCTTCTCCGGGGACTCGTCGCCGACGCCGCCCGCGCCGATCTTCGTGATGAAGTTGGCGGGCAGCTCTGCGGCGCTCCACTGGATCTGGACGAAGATCCACTCGCGGCCGGGGTAGACGGACCCGGCAGGCTCGGACTGGCGCCGCGGCGCGGGCGCGACGTTGTATGTGACAAAGCGGTACGGCGTGGTGAACGCCTCGGAGGTGAAGACGACGTACCCGAGGTCGCCGTCCCACGTCGCGCTGTACCGGCGGCGGTACTCGACCGCGGGGTCGTCCCACTTCTCCGGCGGGAGCGTCGTCTCGGTCATCTGCACTGCCACGATGGACGCGCCCTCGGCCAGCGGGAAGCCTTGGCCGGGGAGGGACACGTTGAGCGGCGGGTGTGGCACGTTGCTCTGCAAGGGAGACTGGCTGTGCGACAGCGAGTTCTCGGCGGGGTCGCCGTGGTTGTGGTAGACGCCGTGCTCGGGGCAGAACCCGGGCGTGGGCGACGGGTTGTCGCACGGGCACTCGCCCTCAATCACAAAGTTGAGCCAGCCGCTGCCGTCGGGGACATCGATGCGATCCCCCCACGGCATGGGCTTGATGTCCTGGGGAGTGCACATCTGGCGGAGCAAGTTTATGCGCGTGGCATCCTCGGGCGCCGGAGGGAGGCCCCGGCGCCGTGGCGTAACCAACTCGCTGCAGTTGACCCACAGCCCGCCGAGGCCGTGGAAGCCGCCGTGGACGCCGAGATTAAGATCCGCGTTGCTGATGATGGCAAACTGGATGGGCCCCGAGGTGATCAGGTCGGGGATCATGGGGTTGGGGAGATCCATCGCGCCAAACTCGATCACAAGGTCGGGGTGGTCCTTCGGGTACAGCAGGCCGCGGTTGAGCTTGCTGTGCAGGATCTCGATGGGCTTCTCGGTCTCGGGATCGCGCTCGCGCACGAGGAACGGGATGCCGCCGCCGCCGCGCGGGATGCGCTTGATGCCGTGCACGTGGTGCAGGCCGGCGACGTACTCGACCTCGACGTGGTAGAACTGCGGGCCGAGGGGTGTCCCCACCTCGAACCCGCGCTTCAACTCGCCCGTTTCGTCGTCGATGACGCGGCCCCAGCCGTGGCCCTTGATGAAGACAGAGTCCTGTCCAGGCGTGTACGTCATCTTCATGAGCGTGCCCTCCTCGGTGAATGTGATAATCAGTTCGCCGAAGCGCAGGCCGCCGTGGTAGATAAAACCGGGGAAGCCCGGGATGCTGCCCTCCGGCGGAGGAAAGAGCACGTTGGGCTGGATGCTGAAGTGGTCGCGAAGCTGGTAGTCGGCGCCAGGCATGATCATGAAGGGCGACAGGGACGGGTCGCAGATGATGAGCTCGTTCTCGTGCTCGGGCTCCGGGGTAGGAGTGGCGACGATCCCGCGCTTCTTGAGCGGGATATCGTAGTCGTAGTCGGACGCAGAGTCTTCCACAAACGTCTCGTTCGGGAACCGCACGGGCGACATGCGCATGCAGCAGGGCTCCTTGGGCGGCGAGGGGCTCGCGCTCTCGGAGGGGCTGTCCACGTCGCCGCACTCGGACTCGAGGACAAAGTGCATGTCGGCGTCGGGGCAGTGGTATCTATTCAGGAATTGGTCGCAGCGGTCGTCGCACAGCACGTTGTGGAACCACCCGAAGCCGGAGATGCCGGTCTCGCCGTGGTAGTCGTTTGCCAACCGGAGCTGGTACCCTTCGTCGTCGGCCTTGGCGCAGATTTCGATGGTGTTGTTCCAGTCCTTCGGGTCGGTGATTGTCCCGCAGTTCACGTCACTCACCTCGCCGGGCTCGCCGGTGACTCCACTAAAATCGTGCTGGAAGCCGTCCGTGTACCAGATGTCGATCTTCCAGGGGCCGACGCGGGGCTCCATGTTCTCGAGGGCCTCCCAGCCGTCCCAGATGCCGTTGTCGCCGGCGTTGTTCAGGTCGTACCCACCCCAGGCGTGGCCCGTGATGTGGAGACTGTCCCAGTTGACAATCATCTTGACGTGCGAGTTCTTGTGCGAGAAGTCGAGGACAAGCTCGCCGATGACAATCCCGAAGAGCGGCGGCGCCTTCTTCTGGTCGTCGATGAACGAGTCGTTCTTGAGCCAGCCGGAGTGCGAGCGCAGGCCGTACATCTTGAAGTAGTCGATCTCCTGCGGCTCGTCGGCCGGGTGGCAGTCCTGGTAGAACAGGCATTCAGCCGGAGGGATGTGCGGGTACAGGTCGCACACGCCCTGTTCGTCGACGACCATGCGGCAGGGGCACTCACACTCGGTCGCCGACTCGCCGTTGCACTCGCCGCACCGCCAGGGGCCGGACTGGCAGACGCAGTCCCAGGTCTCCGGGTGGTACCTGTTGTCGTATTCGCGACGGTCGTCGCATGGCGGCGGCGGGATCTCGAGCTCGGGACACGACTGCGATGTCGATGAAGACTGGGACGGCGATGTTGAGAGCGAGGGAGATGTCGACTGGGAATACGATAGCGTCTCCTCGCAAAAGTCCGGCGCGTCGAATGGAATAGACTGGTTGCAGCACAGGGGGTGGTTAGCATGGATGTTGGTGCACGCTGTTTCGAGCGCCGCCGAGCCATTGAACCCGGTCAGGTTACCGCTGTTTTCAAACCAGAGTTCACAGAGCGGCTCGATCTCCAACACAGCCGCCGTACAGTTGTCTTCGATAGCGGGGCAACCAACAATGAAAGGGTTGCAGCAGCACGCGGGCGGGCTACACTCGTCCTCAACCTCATCGCAAGGCCCCTGTATCGTCAGGTAGCAGCATTCGCTAAAACACCCGACAGCCTCGACGATGAAGGGGTTGCCGCAGGTGGCGTTGTTCGTCGGGTACTCGCCGGGCGTGTTGCAGCAGCCGAGCCCAATGGGGTCAAGGAGGGGGTCAGCAGGCTCGTAGTTCTCGTCGCACATGCACTCCCAGCAAGGGAAGAACTCGTAGTTGGGCACATAGTCCCCAAAGTCCACGGGGCATGTCCGGTTGTCGAAGATGAAGTTCGGGAAGAAGGCCCACAATTGGCAGCACGGGAGCGGCGACGTCGACATGGAGACAGAGTGGGACGGAGATGTCGACTCGCTGTAGCTGGGAGACTGGCTTGTCGATCGGCTCGGGCTCTGGCTTGACGACTCGCTCTGGCTGGACGACTGGCTTGGGCTTGTGGACTGGCTCAGGCTCGTCGACTGGCTCGGGCTCGTAGACTGGCTCGCGGACTGCGAGTTCAGGTTGCACTTGGCCTCGAGCACCCACATCCAGTCGCCGGGGTTGCAGCGCTGCATGTCGTTCGGGTCGGTGTTGCCCTCCTCATAATGGTTGCCGCAGTAGTCGCACGGCATCGAGCAGTTCATGTTCATGAACCAGCCCTGGCCGGTGATACCCGGCTCCCAGAAGTCGTTCGTGCCGTTCGTGATCTTGAGCTGCAGGCCGTCGTCGTTGGCCTTGGCGCACACCTTCGTCACGTCCTTGTCGTCGATGCTGGAAATCAGGTAGCCGCAGTGGTTGGCGCTGACGTCTCCGCTCTGGTTGTACCCGGGCTCGACGACAGAGATCATGCCGGGCATCGAGAAGTCCACGCCCTCGGTGAACCACATGTTGAAGTGGTACGGGTGCGGCGGCTGGTACGCCTCGTAACCGTCGCCATGGTGGTTGTCGTGGGCGGAGTCGAAGCCGCACCACACGGTCCCGTTGAAGTGGAGGCCGCCTTGCTCGACGCAGAGGAGAACTTGGGAGGCATCGTGGCTCAAATCGCAAGTGAGTTCTCCGACACGCAGGCCGAAGGGCGGCGGGAAATCAAAGATCGGATCCGCGAGAATGGAGCGGATCGTGTAGCACATGCCCTCCATGGGCAGCTCGTCCTCCTCGTCCTCGCACCGTTTGTAGGTGTTCCAGTACGGGTACGGCGCCATGAGCGGGGCCTCCGGCGTGACACGCTCGCAGCACTCCGGAAAGCACGAGCGCCCGTCGCCGTCGCAGACGCCGCACCTGTCGTACTCTCCCTCGCCGCAGATGCACTCGTATGAGTCGCCAAAGAAGGCGAGGGCCCCGGTGTGGTTGCAAGGGTCGGGCGTGCAGATGCCGATGATCTCGGGCTTGAACTGGGGATCGGGCTGGCACTCGCACGGCGTCTCGGGGTCGGCGTATGTGATAAACACCTCCTCGATGTACGGCGAACACTCCGTGTCGTTCACCCAGATGCGGTAGTTGAGCCAGTCGCCGCCAAAGTTCACGCCTTCGTGGACAAGGTAGCTGTACTGATTGTTGTTTGTGATGGGGTTGGGCGTGTTGGACGGCACGCCCTCGGCGACGCCCGACCACTCCACGGGGCAACCCTGCAAATTGCTGTTGATTTTCAGTGTGATGGTTGCCGAGGCGTCCGGGTGGTTGGTCTGGTTGACCCACGTGAAGTTGACGTGGTTCTGCAAGATGTGTGGCAAGGTCGGGTCGCTCCTCCTTTCGATAATCTGTTCTTCGCATTCCTGCAGCCCTCCCTGGGGCACGATGTTGCTAATCAGGCACAGCGCGGTGATTGCGCAGCCCTGGATACCCATTGTCTGGCTCTGAGATTGAGACTGAGATTGCGTTAGTGATTGGGATTGACTCTGACTCTGAGATTGCGACTCTGATTGGCTTCTTGTAGGCGATTCAGATTGACTTTGTGAATTCGACTCGGAATTGGTATTCGAGCCGGAATTCGACTGCGATCCGCTGGGCGGGCCGGTTGGGTCGATAATCAATATGTCAGACTGTGACTGAGACCGGGATTCCGATTCGGGCGGACTCTGGCTTTGCGACTGTGATTCAGACGGCGTCTGCGACTGCGAGTGCGACTGGCTCTGGGATTTGGTTTCCTGTAGAGTACGAGACACGGTTAGCGAACGAGAAGAAGACACAGAACGAGAAACAGAATGAGAAACAGAATGAGAAGCAGAAAGAGAACGAGTATAAGAATTAGAAGTAGAATGCGAATGCGAGAGTGAGTGCGACTTGGTCTCCCGCGAGATGGATTCCGACCGGCTTTGGGACAATGACCGGCTCCCGCTGCCAGTGTGCGTCGCTGATCTGCTTCTGGAAGAACTAGCAGACCTGGACTGTGTCGTGCTTTGCGATTCCGATTGAGATTGAGACTGAGACCGAGACCGAGACTGAGACCGAGACGGCGAGTGCGACTCGGACCGGCTTCGGCTTTGCGACAGCGACGTGGTGTGCGACCGGGACCGGGAACTTGTTTGGCTCGTAGAGCGAGATTGGCTCGCGGACGGACTTTGCGATTCGCTTGTTGATGCGCTTGCCGACCGACTTCGGGACAACGACCGAGACGGGCTGCGCGACAGAGAACGCGATTGGCTCGTGGACTGGCTCGGAGAATGGCTACGAGACAAACTAAGCGAGCGACTGCCTGACTGACTACGAGACTGACTCGTGGACGGACTTTCTGACCCGCTTGCCGACAGGCTCCGGCTTGTTGACAAGCTCGCCGATCGGCTCTGGGTCTGGCTTTTTGATGAGCTTGCCGACCCACTCCGAGACAACGACCGAGATGGACTGTGCGATAGAGAATGTGACTGGCTCGTGGACTGGCTTGGGGAACGGCTACGAGATAAACTAGGTGAGCGGCTGTTTGATTCGCTTGCTGACCGACTTCTAGATGACGACCGAGACAAGCTTGGAGAATGGCTACGAGACAAACTGGATGAGCGGCTGCCCGATTGACTACGGGACTGGCTCGTGGACGGACTTTCCGACTCGCTTGCCGATCGGCTCCGGCTCCCGCTCCGGCTCTGGCTTGTTGACAAGCTTGATGACCGACTCCGGGACGACGATCGAGACGGGCTTTGTGACAGCGAATGCGACTGGCTTGTGGACTGGCTTGGAGAACGGCTATGAGACAAACTGGATGAGCGACTGTTTGATCGACTACGGGACTGACTTGTAGACGGACTTTCCGACTCGCTTACCGACCGGCTCCCGCTCCGGCTCCGGCTCTGGCTTTCCGACGAGCTTGCCGACCGACTGCGGGACGACGATCGAGACGGGCTTTGTGACAGCGAATGCGACTGGCTCCGGCTTGTGGATAGGCTTGATGACCGACTTCGGGATGACGACCGAGACAAGCTTGGAGAATGGCTACGAGACAAACTGGATGAGCGACTGTTTGATCGACTACGGGACTGGCTCACGGATGGGCTTTGCGACCCGCTTTCCGACCGACTCTCGCTCGGGCTCCGGCTCCGGCTCTGGCTAACTGATGAGCTTGCCGACCGACTGTGTGACGACGACCGGGACGGGCTTTGCGACAAAGAGTGCGACTGGCTCACGGATGGGCTTTGCGACCCGCTTTCCGACCGGCTCCGGCTATGGCTTGATGATGGGGTTGGAGACCGGCTGTGGGACGACGACCAGGACTGGCTCCGCGACCGGCTCTGTGATGGCGGCGTGCAGAGTTGCCGGAATATCTCCGTATCAATCACGTCCGCGAGATCCGTCGCGTTCGCGGCTGAAAAGTAGTCGACGCCTTCGACGAGCACGGGTTCCAGGGACACGTTGCTGGCGATGAGGGCCGTCGGTGTGAACGAGCTGGGCGGATCCGGCGTGCAGAACTGGACGTTTGTCTTCTGCCCGTCGGACACAACGAGTGTCGTCGCAAACGAATGCGTGACGGCGCTGCCGACAAATACCGGGAGAATGCGCGACCCGGCTGCTTCCAGCGTCGCGGCGTCGTCTCCGGCTTCTGAGGCGTACACGTCCGTGTTGTCGGCGGCGTCCGACGAGCAGTAGGTGTTGGACGCAACAGGATTGCCGTCCGTGATAAACACCGTCGTGTTGGGCGCGGGGACCAGCGTGTTGGCCCGGTCGAACGCCGCCTCCCAATTGGTGCCGCCGCCGGCCTCCGTCATGTTGAGCTCGCCGCGGATCAGCGCCACCTCGGTCGCATTATCCATGTGCCGATACACGCCCGACGCGCCCTCGAAGGGCGTCAGCCACCGCGTGTCGCCCGCCGTCGACCCGACCTCTGCGGCAAATCCGAGCGGGCCGTCAAAGTCGACGATGGCGACACCGACGGGCGACCCCTCCAGGAGGTCGATGATCCCCTCGACCGCCGCGAGGTAGTCCGGCAGCTCTGCCATCAGCGACTCCGACGAGTCCAGCAGAATCAGCACGTACTCGCGCTGCGCCGTCGTCACACACAAATCGGGCTCTTCCCTGCGGCGCCGGTGCACAGTCAACGCGGGCTCGGGCGCAAACCAGTCGCGATCGCGTCCGCGCCGCGCCTCGGGCTCGTCGGCGCAGAAGGGCTCGTACAGGCGCGCGTCGCACTTGGGCGGGATGAGCACAGACCGTCGGTAGTACGGGCGATCCACGGCGATCTCGTACTCGAAGATGCTGATTGGATGCGCCGCTGTCACGCCGCCGCCGAGCCACTCCATCACCAGGCTCATCCCCGGGGCAAAGCCCGTCGTCGGGAGGTCCTGCCAGCGGAACTCGTAGTACGTCGTCGTGCTGTTGTCTTCGCCGCACGCCTTCGGGTAGTCCGGCATGAGCATCTCGTCGTACATGTGCTGCATGACTACGTCGGTGTTGTTGCAGTTCGAGTAGACGGAAATCGTCGGGAGGGGCGAAACGGGGTTGGTGCTGGTGAAGACCACGTGCATGGAGAACGTCGCCTCTCCAAAGGCAGTCGGGACGCCAAACAGCTCGTTCGCCCGGAGCACGTGCGTACTGCGGTTGCTGTTGGAAACCATGATGTGCGGGTAGCACGCGGGCTCCATTGTCTTGCAGTACGTCGTGTTCCAGCCAGCCTCGCCGGGGACAGAGTGGTTTGTCGCTCCGCCCCCGCAGTTGATGATTTCGCCCGCCGCCTCGCCAAACCCGTCGTACCAATACGACGTCTGGTCGATCATGCAGACGACGTCCTCGGCGCCCATGCCGTACGACATCCCGTCCTCTGCGCGGAAGGGCAGCATGCTCATGGACGCGCTGGAGGAGTGGCTGGGCGACATGCTCGCGGATTCGCTGGACGAGTCGCTGGGCGACATGCTTGGGGACTCGGACATCGATTCGCTGGCGGACGGTGTTATCACGCCCTCGTAGCAGCCGCCGAAGCCGCAGCACTGCGCCTTGACCGTCAACTTCTCGCCGTTGGGCGGGTCGGCGCCACCTTTGCACTGGTCGTCGCCGTTCGTCTTGGATGAAAAGATCGCGTCTGTGATGGGCAGGATACAGCTCTGCTGTCCGACGCACAGGTCCGCAACAACGTCGCGCACGTCGTGGTTGCACTGGTTGTCGAGCGTGCAGTCGTCGTACGGCGAGATGCCGCAGTCCGCGTCGCCGTAGTCGGCAAACGTGATATTGCAGATCGTCGACCCGAGGTTGCACCGCAGCTCCGTCCAGCACGGCGTGCCTGGGGGGCACTCGACAGGCACATTCCACGGGCACACGTCGAACGTTTCCATGGGGCGGTCGATCTGGGTGATGTTCACGCACCCCTCGACTCCCGTCCCGAAGCCGCACACCGTGGTGTTGAAGGGCTCGTAGGACGCGACGGAGGCCGTGACGGCAACCTCGTTCGGGATGACCGTCTGGAAGGTCTCCCAGCAGATGGCCTGGAAGTCGCCGTCGCCCGCGGACGGGTTGTCCCAGTCGATCCAGTCCTTGACCTTGACCTTTCCGCCGAGGGGCAGGTTCCAGTGCCTGTTGTTCTTGCCCCAGTTGCTGTCGGTGCGGTGGACACGGATGCAGTCGGGCCGGCAGTGCTTGAGCTCCTCGGCCATGACCATGCACTGGCAGTTGTGGTCCGTGAGGCCGAGCGCGATGGCGCACGCGGGGATGTTGGCCATGAGGAAGGTCCCGCCGTCGGCTGCGGGCACGTCCGTCTCGATGGGGGTGTGGTCGTGCAGGTACATGGCGGACTCGAACATCGCCATGCCCGCACCGGTCGTGCCGGTCGTGTACAGTCGGAAGACAGAGCGGTCGATGGGCACCGAGAAGTCCTCAGACGTCAAGTCGATTTCCCAGTCGAAGTGCAGTATGTACAGGTGCCATCCGGGGAAGGACGACGGGAAGTCCGCAGAGCCCGACAAGTTCTTAAATGCCGCCGAGGCCTCAGAGTGTTTGTGGACCTCCACCTCGTTAAACTGGCGGGAGATCGGCGAACAGATGTCGCGGTGCTCAAGCTGGAAGGTCATGTTCTGCGCCACGTCCACGGTGTCAGGCACCGCGATCGTGTAGAAGAACGAAAAGTACGTCGACGAGTTCATCCTATTATAGATACCATCGTTCGTTGTGCCAAACAACGTGTTGAAGAACTCGGGGTACTCGTGGGTGATGTCGATGTCGTCGCCGGCGTAGTGGATGTGCGGGATGACAAAGGTCCCGTGGATGATCGACTCGAACGCCTCGCTGTTCACGGTCATCTTCGGGCGCTTCAAGTCTGGACAGGTCGTTGTGTTGAATAAGTTATGCCCCATTTCGTGGTCGCGGCGCAGGCCGTACATGTCCGCCACGCCGCCGTCGTACACTCCGAGGTACCCGTGCATGTCGAGCATGTCCCTGTTCGACTCTCGCCGCCGCCGCCGCCGCCGCGACTGTGAACACTCCGGCTCGGCCATCGGCGCGTCGCAGTAGGGGATGGCCATGTTGGCAGTCCCTGCAGGCGTGCCTGCGCTGAAGGAGAAGTCGTAGATGCGGATGTTGGTGTCGTCGCTCACGTCGCCGTTCACCCAGTACAGCGTAAACCACCGCCCCGGCGCGAACGTCGCCGAGTCGACCATATCCCACACGTACCGTTTCGTGTAGACCGTGTTCTCGTAGTTGTCGAGCGTGATCTCGCCACACTGCATGGGGTCGGTCGTCCGCGTAGCGTACGTCACGGGGTGCGGGAAGATCGCCGTGTCGCCGCAGTCGTCGCCGTCGCGGATGTGGATCTCGGGGAAGATCTGCAGGCCCGAGCAGTCGGTGGACAGGGACGCGAGGATCTCAAACCGCCACGACGACGCGCCGAACTCCATGGGGATCCCGAAGATCGAGTTGTTGCCCATGATGTGCGTCGCCGCCACCGATTTGTGGAAGCGCAGATGCGGCGGGCAGTACGGCGAGTCCTGGCAGTACGCGGACGCGTTCGTGTCGCCGGCCTCGATGTCGCCCATCACCGCGACGTCGTCCCACGTGCCGCAGTTGACGACGCCGTGGTTGGGCATGTTCAGCGTGTCGTCGTACCACCATGTCGACTCGTTGCACGGCAGCGAGTTCGGAGTTGAACTCTCCGACGGGGACGCGCTCTGCAAAGGGTCGCTTTCGCTTTGGCTGTGGCTATGGCTCTCTGTATCGACGGAAAGCGCTCTGCCAATAAGAAGTAAAATAATTACTCCCCCGTAGAGGAGCCGCATACGGTGCATAGAACAATAGTATCATACCACAGCGGACTATATAAATATATATAGTCCGCCCCTCTCCACTATTTACACTACACTCCGCGCCCTGTACACGAGGAGCTTATATATCATTATACTTTCGGAAACCCGGGGAATCCTGGAACAGCGGGGAACGCGGGGGAAGGGAATGAACTTATTACAGCGCCGCCGCGCCGCAAAATCGCAAACGTATGGAAAATACAAAAAATACAGAAACGAATAGAAGAGTAGCTAGGAGTAGAATACATATAGAAACACAGGAGATAGAATGGAACTTACCGAAGCAGTGAATGTCTGGGAGGCCGTGTAGCTCTGGCTCATGCCGCAGGTGTCGGTGCCGCAGCACGTGGCCTGGACAGCGAGGGTGTGGTCGGTGTTGGCGTTCTTCTTCGGGGCGAGGCCGGTGCACGGATCGAGGCCGCCGTTGAGCACGTCGGCGCTCACGTCGACCATGCACCATGTTTCGTTCAGGCAGAAGGACTCAATCACAGATGTCACGTTGACACCGCACGTCTCGTTGCAGGGGATCATCGGGGACAGGCCGCAGTCTGCGTCGCCGTAGAAGGCGTAGTCGATGCCGCAGATGTAGCCGTCGTCGGGGCAGTGCAGGTCGACGCCGCACGGGGGGATCGACTGGCCCGTGCCGCAGGGGGCCTCGACGGTGGGCGGGCAGAAGTCGACGTGCGAGATGGCGTGCGCAGGGTCGGTCACGTTGACGCAGCCGGACATGCCTTCGATGAAGGTGCAGTCCGTGGACGACTTGATGCCGATGGAGATCGAGTACGGGACGCTGGAGTTGGTGATGTGCCAGCAGAACCCGATGTACTCGCCGGGCGAGCCGGGCTTGGGGATCCAGTCGGACAGCCACACCTCGGCCTCGTGGCCCAGCGAGATGTTGGTGACAACGCCGACCTCGGCGCCGTCGACGCGCATGCAGTCGTCCTGGCACGATTCGGGCACAATGTCCGAGATCTGGCACCCGCAGTTGACCTCGGTGTCGAGCAGCTCGAAGTGGCAGAAGGGGATGTGCGTCTGGACGAACGTGCCGCCGCCGGCCTGCCCAAAGTTGATGGGCACCGTGTCGTGCGAGTACATGCCGACCTCGTAGACGATCACGCCCGTGTAATCGGCGGCCCAGTACGAGAACTGCAAGAGGCTGTTGTCGCACAGAGTCGTGAAGTCAAACCCGTCGGTCTGTGTGTGCATGCGGAATTCCTTGACAAAGAAGACCCAGTTCTCGTACGAGAGGCCGGTGGCGCCGAGCTCTGTGAGGACCGCATTGTCTGTCTCGGTGAGATTGGTCATGGAGACAAGCGGGATACCCGTTGCGCCGCCACAGCACACAGCGTCGATGCTCATGTCAAAGGTCACGTTGACGACATCGGGGAGGTACCCCAGCACGACGTAGATGCTCACGTAGCTCGACGCGTTGAGCGTGTTGCCAATCATCTGCGGGGACTGGCCGTACCCCGTCTGGAACAGCTGGGCGATGCTGATGTCGATCGTGTGGTGCTCGCCGTTCATGTGCACGTGCGGCGCCGACTTCTCGCCGTGGATGTACCCGAGGGGCTCGTACTTGCCGTGTGTGATATGGAGGGCGCCCTTCTGCTCGTCGGTGCAGTTGAAGGGGTCGGGCATGGGCACGCCGCGTCTTTCTGCGGGGACAAGGTGGATGCCTTCGTCTTCGCCCGAACGCCGTGCTCCGGGGCAGGTCGCGTCAGGCTGGCACGCATTGCAATCCGGGATCGGGATGGGAATCCATGGCCCTGCGTTGACGGCGATTTCGATGCTGTAAATGTTGATTTCGCTCTCCTTGCCGCTCGTGGCGGCAAGGACAAGGGCAAACCAGTTGCCTGCGGTGAACAGCGCGCTGCTCCGCATGTTCCATGTGACCCGGATGGAGTTGGTCTTCGGCGAGAAATCGGCCTCTCCGCAGTTCAGGAAATCGGGGATGTCCTGGCGCGACGTCGGGTGGAATTCGCTGCCGACAGCCACCGGCGAGTTGCACGACGGCTGCTGGACCTCGAACACGGGGAACACGTCGTTGAACTTTGAACGCGAATAGCTCATCTCGATGCGGATGCTCCACGTGTCCACCCCGAATGTCAAGGGGACGTTCAGGAGCTTGTTGTTTTCGAGCACGTGGATGATCTGGTTCGGCTTGCTCATGGTAAGATGCGGCGTCACGCAGTTGGGGTCCTCGTCGGAGTCGCAGTAGTTGTCGGGGTCCTCGGGGCTGTCGATCCCGCCAGGCACGTTGTCGTAGCAGTTGCAGACGTCGTGGCCGTTGGTGTTGCCCGACCAGTCCTTCCACCACCACGGCGGCGGGCACGGGACCTCGGACTGGGACTGGGACTGGGACTCGCTCTGGCTCCGAGACTGTGACGAGGATGCAGTGTGAGGATCAGTCTGCATCGGCGACTGGCTCTGGCTCTGGCTTTCAGACTGGCTCTGGCTTTCAGACTGGCTATGGCTCTCAGACTGGCTCTGGCTTTCAGACTGGCTCTGGGATTCCGATTCACTTTGGCTCTGTGAATTCGTGGGCGTCACACAGTCGCGGCACGGGATGGCCGGCAGTGTTCCGTTGCACTTGGGGACAGTGAATATATCCCTGGGGCAGCCCAACGGGTGGTTCATGTATGTTATAGACCAATCCTCAAGGTGGATGGGCGCATACTCGGGCGGGATGTCGACCACCCACCGCATTGTCATCCCCTGGTAGATAGACGACGTGTAGTTAGCGATGTAGTAGAAGATCCTGCCGGGATTCTGCAGATCGACGGGGAGCGGGTCCACTTCGGCAATGAGGTCGCACCCATCCAGGATATGCAGTGTCAAATGCACTCCGGGGAGCCAGTCGCCCATTTCAGTCAGCATGCTGACATTCATCCAAATATCAATGCGGATGAGTTCAGGACCACAGACGGCCTCGTGGACGGAAAACACATGCGAGAGCTTGGTAGGGGGCGGGGCGTGCGGAATCACGACGCCGCCTCTTGGATACGATACGGGATCGGGGACAGTCGGGATGTGCGGAACGATCGGCAGGCCGTCGGGCGAGCAGTCGTCACAAGGGAACAGGTCCAGCTGATACATTTCCTCTGTCGTACACGGGCTCGACGGCAGCGGGCTCTGGGACGGCGTCGGCGACTGCGACTGGCTCTCGCTCTGGCTCTCCGAATGCGACTGTGACTGGCTCTGGCTCTGGCTCTCGGACTGGGACTGCGAGATCGACTGCGAATCCGACGCCGACTGTGTGAAGCAGTCCTTGCAGTTGGAGATCTTCATGTCGCCCATGCAGTCCGGGATGTGGCCCAGGCAGCTCGGCTTGACCTCCTCGATCGCCAGCGGCTTGTTAAGCTCGGGCAGCTCAAAGTTGATGATGTAGTACAGCCCGCTCTCCAGCATGTCGGACGTGACGCTCGGCAGCGGGAACTGCCACCGGTACAAGTGGCCTGCTTTGCCCATCGCCATCCACTCGGGGTCCACGGGGAAGGCGTCGTCCTCGGTGTGTTCCTTGACATCGCAGCCCCAGTAGACGCGGACCAGCGCGCTCGGGGCGGTCGTGTCGTTGTAGCTGAACAGGATCTCGACATTGTCCAAGATATCGGGGCAGAGGATCATGTCCTCGTCGTCGACGGTGTGCACAAGGCGCACGACCGAGGAGTTGTCCGGGTGGGTGCGCTCGAACACCATGACGCTCTGCGCCTCCGAGACGTTCATGTACTGCATAAACATCGCGGGGAGCATGTTGTCATCGCACAGGGCCCAATCTGAGTTGATGAGGTCGAAGGCGTCGCAGTCCACCTGCACCATGCTCTGGCTCTCGGACTGGCTCTGGGACTGGCTCTGCGACTCTGATTCCGACTGCGACTGGCTCTCGCTCACGGACGCGGCAAACGGCGGCGGCGGCTGCTGCTCGCACCGGCAGTCGGGCGTGATCAAGTCGGTGAGGAAACTCAACTGCGGTACCGCAAACGGGTCGTTGAGGTCCGTGATGTTGCTGACGAGGATCTGCCCGCCGAGGTACCGCAGGTCGTGCATCAGGTCGCCCGCGCACATGTTGCAGCCCTCAATGTTGGCCGTGTTGAACGCCGCGCCTGTCCCCGCGTCGCACAGCGCCTGCTCGAAGTCCTGCACGTTGTCGTAGCCCGACGCAGGCAGGTCGTACCAGCAGAACACGTACGCGCACGAGGCGAGATCAAAGAAGTCGTCGTTAGAATTGCACGTGGCGATCGGTTCACCGGCAACATACATGGGTTCGCCGCGACGACGGAATCCTCCAGTGAAGTCCGCGTCAAGTGCGTTGGCACTCCCCATGCTCACTAGGTCGCCGACGGAGTTGAACGTCTCGCACGTCGCCTGCACATGCGGGAGGCCCGCGTTGCACGTCCCGGACTCGTTGTTCAGGATGACGGGAAGGTCCAGCGTGTACGAACAGACGGTAGAGACGATGCCGATGGCGTCAAAACCGGCGAGTGCATTGTTCATCGCGAGGTCGCACGGCGCCGGGTTGACGAAGGTGCCGTTCATCGAGACGTCGCACGCGGGGGCCTCGGGGGACGAGAGGTTGCCCATGACGCTGAAATAGTCGCACCCACTGTCGGTCGTGTTGCACTTGAGCTCGGGCTCGCCCTCGAAGAACCAACCGTACTGCGGGCACGCCGTGGTGTTGTCGGGCGAGGGCGATGGGGACCGCGACTGCGACTGCGACTCGCTCTCGGATTGAGAAAGCGACTGCGACAGCGACAGCGACCGCGACTCCGAGTCAGATGGGGACGCAGACTGGGACTCCGACAGAGACCGCGACAGCGACAGCGAGCGCGACGGAGACTCGGACTGAGACAGCGACTGCGACAGCGAAAGGGACAACGACCGGGAGTCCGACTGCGACAGGCTCATGCTCATCGACATAGACGTCGTCGCGGGCTCGAAGTCGACAAACGGTTCGGAGCACGGCGCCATCGTGGTCTTGAAGAGACCGTACGACTCCGCGAACGGGTTGTCGACTGTCATAGGGTGTCCGATCCCGGGGACGCCCGCCTTGAGGTTGCCCCAGAAGGACGTCACGTTGGCGCCCGTGCCCTCGAACCCCATATCCGCGGGGCCGTTGCCGATGCTCGCCGTGCCGATGAGCGACGGGTTGATTGCCTCGATCAACGTCGTCTGGAACGCATACGAATGCGACACCTTAGGGCTGATTGTCGGATTCTCAAACAGCGTGGCAATAGAGTCGAAGGTCATGGCAGCCAGCGGGCCCATGCCAAAGATGCGCACATCGCCATTGTACTCGAAGAGTCCTTGCACAGACACGAGGTCGTTGTCCAGGGCAGCAGAGTTGAAGTCCCCGAAGGTGTACGCGGCAGCGCCAATCCCGAAATCGAATAGGGCAACGTGCACCGGGATGAAATCCCCCGGGCGCGCTGTAATATTACTTGGTGCCAAGGCATCCTGGAACAGGAAAAGTCCTACACCCACGCCGCTAAGAGTGACAGTCAGCGGAGCGCGGGACGTGTCCAGGTAGAGCCCAATCTCGTCGGTTGTGTATGCCGTGGTCGACAAGTCAAAGCCGGACTCTGTGATGATATCAAGCGAGTTCTCGCGATCGGCAAACACGTGGTAGACAAGCGGAATAACCCCCGCGGTGATGTGGAACGTAAAACCACCGCGGAGCGAGCCGTCTGGCTGGTACATGAGATTCTTGGACACATTGAGGTATTGGTAAGTCGTACCGGGAAGGGGCTCGTCGAAGATGACTTCGGCGTCTGTGGTACCCGGGTTCGCCGTGTCAGGGATGACCTGTGCAAACGTGTAGTTACTGTGGTCGCCGAGGATGTGCGTCGCGACGTTGTGGCAGTCGGTCTCGCACGAGTAGTACGAGAACATGAACCGCGCCATGGACATGCTGGCGTTGGCAAAGACGTCGAACGGGACGACGAGCGGGCTGAGGGGCATAGATGTCACGTTCAGGATGCCGTAGCCCCCGTAGAAGCCCGGCAACGTGCCCAGGATGCCGCTCTCGTCGTAGTTGTCACCCACACGGAAGGTGACGTCGTCCGGGTAAGGCACCGGCCCAACCAACTCAGAGGGGAGCGGGTTGGGGGCGCTAAACGTGATTTCACGCGCGTTTGGCAGCAGCATGAGCGCGGCCTCGTCGTTGGGGTCGATCTCGTAGCCCATTGGGATATCGATGAACGGGACGAAGATGACGTGCTTGTCGAGCATATCCTGGTCGAGCGAAATCACGTCGCCATCCCCGTTGAGCGCATCGAACTGGGCCCGTGTGTAGGTCACGTTGATGACAACATACCCGGAAAGAAACTGCGTTAGCCCAGTGACCATCAGGTCCGTGCTGTTGAGCATGTTGTCTTTGTCGAGCAAGAAGCCCATCCCCACCGCAACGCCGAAGACGTGCACCGTCCCCGCGTCGTCGTCATACTCGAGATTCACCTGCGGCACGTACGGCGCGGCGATGGTGTGCCCGTGCGCGTTGAGCATGTCCACCGTCGCCTGGCTGTCGAACGTCGCGGAAAACAGGAACTTCGAGTACACGACCTGCTCGCTCATTACAGAGAGGATGGCGTTCTCGCCGTTGTCGAGGGACGCAGCAAAGCCATTGCCTCCGAGAATCAGGTAACTAAGGAGGAGTTGCTCCGGCACGGAGAAAAACCCGAAGCCAATCAGAGGGAACAAATTCGCGATAAACTCGGTCCACGTCGCTGTGCCGCCCAAGTCGATGAACGATTTCATGCTCTGCGGGTGGTTGTGCAGCTTGCCACTGACCGTGTTTGTGATCGTCAAGATGCCGTTCTGGTACAGCGACGCGAGACACGAGCTGTCGCAGTAGTTGGGGACCGTCAGCGGCATGCGCGTGCAGTTGCGGTCTGCGCGGAACAGGAACCCGAGCTCAGAGATGACGGGGCCGTACAGGCGAATGTCGTACGGGTCCGGGCCGCTCGGGCCTGGGAGGGGCCCTCTAGCGCGCGAAATCCTGGCCGCAGCAGGGACGATAGCTGCCCCGTAGATGTAGATGCGGTCGTCAATCATGTTGGACAGCGGCGGCAGGGCTTCGACTTCGATCTGGATCTTGATGATGATATCTTCGAGCGACAGGCCGAACGTGTTGACGGCCTCTGTGATGCAGTCGTTCAGCTTGATTGTAATCACAGTCTTAAAACTGTTAGGAGGCCCGAGCGTAAACGGCGCCTCGCCGAGAGCGTTGAACACGTGCTGGAACTGGATGATGGAAGATGCTTGCATGCACTCCTGCAACTGGCACGGGCCCGTGGTCGTCGTAAAGTCAAAGTCGAGCGCCGAGTACTTCATCGTGCTGTTGTCGATGTTGGTAAACAGGTGCAGCTCCACGCTGTCCTCTTTGGCGCCGAAGATAGTCTCGTTGATGAACGCGTTGACGTCGGGGTCCTTGAACTGATAGTACAGCGTCGCGTTCCGGATCGCTGCAACAGGGTTGTCGTTCAGGGACACGTCGGGGAAGCCGTACGCGAGGCCCGTGTAGTCCGGCACGTACTTGTAGTCCTGGTCGATCTTCCAGTTGTCTGCGGGGCAGAGCGTGAGCTCGGGACACTGCGGAGTCAACAGAATGTTGATGAAGTCCCACCGCGTGTCGTTCTCGTCGGCGGGCAGCGGTTTCTGCATCTCGTCGATGACGACGCCGCTAATCACATCGGGCAGCGGGTTGTTCTGCACGAGCATGCTCGTGTCGGACGCCTGGCAGTAGCTCTTGTTGTCGAAGATCGGGAATTCGAGCGTCTCGAAGGGGAGCACGGTCTTGTTGACGCCGCTGACGACGAGGTCGCACGAGATGAACAGGCCTTCGATGGGCCCGTCGAACGGGCGCGACAGCTCGAATCCGTACACCTCGTTGAACACGAGGTCGGGGTCGGCCGTGCCCATGTTCACCCTCGTGACACGCTGCTGCGCCACTCCGGTGGCTACGATAACAGTCTCGGTGACGGTGACTGCCTCACTCAACGGATAGACGCCGATCCCCGCGTAGTTGGTGCTGGCGGGGGTAAAGACGTAGCACGTGAAGGAGTTGGTGGTATCGCTGTCGTCGGCGCGCGTGGACACCTGCGTCGGGTAGAGCCAGACCTGGATGTTGTCGGAGCAATTCTTCATGTGGACGTACATCCCGCACCCGAGGTTGGGGAGCAAGTAGTCCGAGGGGCCGTAGTTATTGCCGGGGTCGGTGTCCCAGCCGACGTCGTTCTCGCTCTCCGGCCCGATGAGGTCGTTCTGCCACGGGTGCAACGTCTGCTCGTCGCCGAAGAAGATCTCGAGGATGCCGGACTCGTCGGGCTCGTCCTTGATGCGTCGCAATATCGGCCCTCCCGTCCGGGCGGCGGAGACGGAGATCGGCGCCTGGTAGTACGAGGCGACTCCCACGCCGTCGCCGTTGCAGTCCTGGCACTCGCATTCCGAGTTCTGCTTCACGAACGGCGCCCCTGTGCACGTCTTGTTGAGCACGAGGTTCATGTTGTTCATCACGTTGCCGAACCCGTCGGGGGTGGACGAAACCATGATGTTGATGTCGCCGATGGAGTGCACATTGCTGCTGTAGGAATTGCGCACGAGGACAGAGAGTTTGTTGCTCAGGAGCAGCATGTCGTCGTGGAACTGCGAGGGCGGCCCGTTGAGCAGGCTGTACTCGTACTTGTACAGAGTGAAGTTCACCGGAGTCCCGTCGCAAGGCGGGCCCTCGGGGGCGAGCGTCGCCAGGACGATGAACTTGTCGCACCCGGTCTCGGAGACGATGACCACGTCGGGCGCCACTGCGATCCCGGCGGCGATGTCGGCTGCCTGCTGGGTCTCGATGTCGATGTGCATCTCGATTTCAAGGGAAAACAGGAAGTCGTCCCCCGGCGTGAGCGCGGCCGCCGTGTCGTCCGGGATGGTGAGGGTGGCCCCCATGAACGGCTCGAAGTTGTTTGTCTGGCTCAGTGGCCCGAGTTTCGCCTCCAGCTCGTGCGTCTTGCTGCAGGGCCCCGTGTGCAAGTTGCACAGATCCGTGAGGAGCGAGCCGCGGTGGAACCCGACGATGTCGATGTCCCCGAAGCGCATGCTCGTGGACCGCGAGGCCGACGACGAGCGCGACTGCGACGGCGACTGTGACTGGGACCGGGACCGCGACAGGGACCGCGATACCGACGGCGACTGCGAGGCGGAGCTGGAGCGCGACTGCGAGCACGACTGGTCGACAAGGATTGTCGTCATCACAGGGTTCTCGCACCCGGAGCCGCTGGCGGTTGTCCCCTCGGGGTTGTACGCGACAGCGTCGCCCGTGGCGTTCTGCCCGCCAATCAAGCGGGGGCCCAGCCAAGTCAGGCCCGACGACCCTTGGAAGCCGGTGGTGTTGTAGGATAGCGTGAACTTGATCTGCCCTCCGGCAGCCATCTGGCCAAGGAGAGGCCCGAGCTGGCAGCGGAGCGTGTTGGACGGACACAAAGCGGCGTTGCCCGCAAAGCAGTCCCCGTCGAGGATGCACTCGTCCTCCGCGACGTCGACAAACCCGGGGTCGGTGCACGTCAGGGCAATGGGGGAAACGGTGCAGCCAGGAGAGAAATACCCGGCGGCGAGGCTCACGCTGTTTGTGTCGGCGGATGCGTTGCGCAGCCCAAAGCCGATGTCTAGCGCACCTAGGGCAAGGTAGCCCGTGGTGTCGAGCCCGAAGATGACGTTGTCGGCGGCAATGTTGTGCACGAGCATGAAGGTGTCGGGCGCGTTGCCCATGTCGTAGACAAACCCGCCGGAGTAGCACATCGTCGACTCGCGCCCGACAGCGTAGAGGCTGTCCTCGGGCGTCACGGGGAGCTGGTACACGTCCGTGGACGCCACGCCGCAGTCCGAGTGCGAGGACGACTGCGAGGCGGACTGTGACACCGTTTGCGGGGGCGACATCGAGGTGGACTGCGACACGGACTGCGTGGGCGGCGTGCAGGGCGTCAGCTGCGACGAGTTGCCGCCGATGATAGTGACTTCCGCCGAATTCACGCGCACCTGGAACCCGGTATCAACATAGGGTTGGAAACTCGCCACGCGGAAAGCTCCGTGGTAGAAACCACTCGGCGGTGTATTGGTTGTAGCGTCGTCATAAATACACACAACGCTAAATACAAGCGGACTGACGCCGGGTACCCACGAGTAACTGGACGGAGGAGTCGTGTCGTTGTCGTTGCATGGGAGTGCACTCATCGGATTAATAGCATCAAACACGTTCATCGAGACAAGATAGCTGTTTGCTGTACTATTAATCAGAACTTCGAATGTGGCAGTGAAGACGACACGGACAGTTTCGTCAAAGCGCCCGCTCGGGTCGGCGATGTTCTTGATGGCGATAACATGATCCGTGGTGTAGGGCGGGAAATCAAGCGTCGTAGTGTGTCGCCCCATGCTGTCGACTTCCCATGCGCTGCTATTCTTAGGGAAACTATTCGACCCATCCAAAATATCTTCGGTGACAATGAACTGTTCGGGGCAGGTCGCCTGGGTGCAGCTGCCGAGCGCCAGGGACGGCGCGGCGGCGGGGCAGTCCAGACCGGTGCCTGTGTAGAGCGCACCCATGTCACCAAAGTCGCCCACGGCTGTCTGCGTGTTGGCTTCCTTGACATTGACCATCTCCACGAACACGGGGACGTCGGCATTCGAATGGGCAATGTCCAATTCAAGTTGGAACCCTTCGGCGATATCGGCACCGCCACTGAAGGAGTCGACAAGGAGGCCCGTGTCGCAGAGGTACGTGGCGCGGTTGCAGTCCTCACCTGTCCCGCAGACAGTGTTGCAGAGGCCGTTCACGGTTTCGGTGCTGAAGAGCGAACAGCTTCCTTGCCCGTCAACGACAGCTTCGCCGCAGGTGCTGTACATTTCGAACCCGACAGTGACGTCGGCAAAGTCAACAGCCGAGGCGTTCCCAAAGAGAGTGATGGTGAAATTGAGGAAGAAGGGGGGGTCGTTGTAAGGGAGCGTACGGTTGAAGATGCTCAGGTCGCTGCCCATGTAGAGGACGGGTTCGGCGATGGTGTAGACACCGGGGGTGGTGGCGTCGGTATCACCGAACCGGTAGGTTCCACACGCGCCACCGGTATCGTAGACAGACAAACTGTCCGTAGCAATGCCGTCGCGCTGCTGCAAACGGGACGTGCACACAGCGTGGACAGCTGGCGCTGCTATGAGCGTAAGTGCGATGCATAGTCGCAGGATAGATATTTTGGTTGTCATGGACGAACCGTTTGTGTATCTTTCTATTCTAACTTATAAGAGTGGTTTCAAACAGTACGAAAAACTACAAACGCACATCCGGAGTCCTGTACAGCTCCAACGAGTATAAGGGGAATGTCGGAATATACAAATGGATGTGTATTTGGTTTGTAGAAAGAATGTAAAGAAGGTACCTACCACTCTTTTTTCGTACTGTTTCCTCGCATCTTGATAGCTCATATTTTGTAACTTTAATCATTATTGCCGCAACACCGCAAGTTAATTGGGGGAATGGATCGCTGGATTCTACTCGTGATATGGTTGACACTCGCGGAAAACGTTGCCGGGACAATCGGTGCCCCGGACATAACAAGCGTCTACCCCTCTACAGCGATGCGCGACCGCGCTTCGAATTTCACACTTTCTGGTATCCATTTCCAGGGCACCACGTCAATCGCAATTGGAGGTCAAACATGCAGACTCCCCAACGACATCGTCCCTTCGGAACCAGAAATAAGTCAATGCCTTCTGCAAATGTCAAGACAAGAAGCATGCGATTTCGAAGCTGTTAGAATGTCTACACTCGAAGTCGGGGACTTGTTCCCATGCGACGTGTCGAACGCGTGCGTGTATTGGATTTCGGCAAGCACAAGCTGTCCCTCAACAAACACCCCGATATGTCAACTGCATCGCTGCTTTTACCCGGCCAACAGCCAATGCTACGGTTTTCTCGATACACCCGACTACTCGTGGTGTGACGAGGGAAAGGCCTGTCTCGGGGGCGAATGTGTGGATGCCCGCGGGGAAAGCTGTCCCTCGACCATTTCCTGTACGTTGCCAGAGGACAATGCTCTTGCGCCGGGCGTGTACAATATCTCGATAACAGCCCTGAACGGGACATTCACACTAGACGCCGCCGTCCGGATCCTGCCGGAACCTTCCGACATCGTTGTCAGCAGCCCAGTCTTCGAAGATGCCATCGGCACGGACGTCGTCGTGAGCCCGGGGACACCTGTCACCGCTGTCATACCCCAATTCGACGGCGGCATCATGCTTAACTACACACTTGAACTGGAAGCCATGTCCACAAGGTTCGCAAACGGCGCCCCTGTCCCCGCCCTGGACATCGGGATATCCCCGGCAACGAATATCACGGTGCGGTTCTGGGTCACATATACCGACTACGACACCGTGACAGCGCACGCCGCATCGATTTCATGGACCGTGACATACGCGCAGCGCCCGCTCCTATACTCGCTGTGTCCCTCGGCAATCCTCGCCTTCATCGACAACACCATCGTCGTCCAGGGCGAGTACTATGTAGACACACCATACTTTGAGTGCCGCGTGGATACAAAAGCTGTCCCGCACACCATCATCAACGACCGCACGGTGCACTGCATCGTCAACGCCAACAGCACGGGCGGGACGGTCCTGTCCCTGCAAATCACCAACGACGGTTTTACTCAAGCGCCGGCGCCGGGGACGCTCACGGTGACGGGCGCGTGCGGGCAGCTCAAGCCGAACTCGATCGCGATCGGGGACGAGTGCCAGTGCGTCGCCGGGTTCGAGGACACGGGCATCGCGTGCATCCCGTGCCCTGACGGGACGTACCAATCGGAGATCGGGCAGCAGCTGTGTGTCCCCTGCGACTCGACAGAGAGCACGGGCGGGACCACGGGCAACACGGCGCCGGACGCGTGCCAGTGCCGGGACGGGCGGTTCCGCGCCGACCCCGAGGACACGAGCTGCACGCTGTGCGCCGAGGGCATGATCTGCGAGGACGGCAGCATCACGGTGCAGGAGGGTTACTGGCGGCAGTCGGAGTCGGACCTGTTTGTCGTGGAGTGTCCCGCGGGCAACATCGGGTGCGCGGGCGGCGCGGGGGCCGGGGATGCCGTATGCAAGGAGGGCTACGAGGGCCCCGTGTGCAACGTCTGCGCGGAGGGGTACGGCCGCATCGGGAGCGTGTGCGTGAAGTGCCAGAAGACAGGCCTCAACATCTTCGTGCTCATCGTGCTGATCATTTTGGCGCTGGCCATGTGCGTGCTTCTGATCCGGAGCACGGCCGACCGCAGCTACGGCGCCGCGGACTTCAGCACCACCATCAAGATCGCCGTGAGCTACCTGCAGGTGCTGTACTACGTGGGCCAGCTGAGCGCGGACTGGTCGTACCTGAGTGATCAGTTCTTCGCCAGCACGGTCGCAGCGTCGATGTCCCCGTCGTTCCTCTCGGTGCAGTGCGCGATACCCATGAGCTTCTACAGCCGGATCACCATGACCATGCTCATGCCCGTGTTCATGGCCGTCGTCTTTGCCGTCCCGTTCATGTTGATGCACTGCCTGCGGCGCACCCTGAAGGTCGACTCCCTGCTCATCGTGCGCGAGTACGGCGCGTCCGTCCTCATCGTGCTCTACATCATCCACCCGCCCATCGCACTCGACGTCCTGGGGTCCCTGCGCTGCGAGGAGGTGCCCGGCACGGGGACGCGGTTCATGCGTGACGACATGCGCGTCGACTGCGAGTCCGACTCGTACAGAACGTACCGCGTCATCGCCGTGCTCTACATTCTGTTCTACATTATAGGGCTCGCCGTGCTCGTCGGGTGGCGCATCAAGGTGAACCGCGAGGACCTCAACCTGGCGCTGACGATGCGCAGGCTCGACGAGCCCATCTACATCTACTTTGTGCGCGGCTACAGCAAGAAGCAGTACCTGTGGGAGGGCGCCGTGCTCGCGCGCAAGCTCGGGATCGTCATGTGCAACGCGTTCCTGTCGAGCGGCCTGCAGCTCGTGTGGGGCCTGATCATCGTGGGCATCTCCCTGGGGTTCACCGTCCTCAAGCAGCCGTACGAGCGCGTGTTTGCCAACAAGCTCGACACGTACGCCCTCATCGCGCTCATGGTCACCATCATCTTAGGGTTCCACAGCCTCTTTACCGAAAGCGAGACCGACATCGCCATCTTTGCGCTCTTGATCTTGTTCAACGGCTTTGTCATGGTCGCGCTCCTCGCCGCCACGATCTCGAAAATGAAGGGGCCCCTGCAGGAGTTCCTCGTCAAGGTCGCCGACTACATGGGTATCAACGACAGGAAGGCCATCCGTGACGTCGAAATGCACGACCGCAAATCGGCGGCGGGGCAGTCACCCGCTGCGTCACGGCAGCCCACCTTTTCAAGTATCGGCGCGAGTGCACATACAGACACGCCGCGGCCGACGACTGATGACGTGTCGCGCCAGACACATGCGGGGGTCTTTGGATTTGAAGATGTGGCTCTGTAATCGACTCTCTCTCTCTCTCTCTCTCTCTCTCTTTTTTGCGGGGACCGTGCAGCCTTTTCCGCAAAAGCGTCTTGGTGCAGAATGGGAGACTTTTTTTGTGTATAAAACGATGAGAATAAACCTCTTATGAAAAGAAAGCTAGTGTGTTGTCTTTCTCTGTGTATTTCTTTCTTCTTTCGTCCCATTTTTATCTTCGTTTGTCTCGTTCTTTTCCGTCGACGAAAAGAGGAACACATAAAACTTACACAAAGTCAACGTGAAGGACCAGACAAAAACATGTCCGCGGACAAGTCTCAAGAACATTCGATTGTCATTGACTATGCGAGAGATAGGGTCAGGCTGATTACCAACAAAGGAGGCGCGCCCACAACCATCGCGTTGCTCCAGGAAGTACTCATCAAAGACTGCGCCGGTGTAACGATCGTCCTTGACCCGTCGGGCTCCCGAGCCTTGATCCAATTGCCGGGCCAGGCTCCTCCTATTGTTCCTCCTCCTACTCTTGCTCATGCTCCTGCTCCTGCTGCTCCTGCTCCTGCTCCTGCTCCTGCTCCTGCTCCTCCTGCCGTGCCTGCTGCTGCCGTGCCTGCTGCTGCCGCTCCTGCTGCTCTTGCGTCTACTCCCAATGCTCCCCCGCGAGCCGTGCCGCGCCCCCTTGTTCCGCCGCCCGTGCGCATCCCACCGCAAGAGCAGAGTCCGCAGTCTTCTCAGCAGCACCAGCAGCATCAGGATAACGGGCAAGCCCCTCCGACCGCCCCTGTTGCGCATCCCGTTGCGCCACCGCGCCGCCCGTATTCATCACGCGATGGCCGCAAAAAGAAACGCCCTGCCGAGCATTCCGACGATGCACGGCGTCTGGTCGACCCGAAGAATCGCCGTGTCCAATTCAACACCGGCGATCCTGGTTCCGCCGATGACAACGGCAGATGCAACGGCGAACGCGGCGGGCCCTCTCCGGATGTCGCCGACGCCGCAGCCGCGATCATCAAAATGGTCAGCCCAGCAGCAAGCTCTGATTCCAGCGCCCCGGAAGACGACCCCGCGTGCCACGAAAACATCTCCATCCGACCAGTCCGTGCTCCTGCCACCAACGGAGTTTTGCTCGGAAATGCTCCAAGGACGGAGCCGTACCGCCGTCCTTACGGAGAGGCCACCCCGCTTGCGTGGTTTACAGAAAACATATGGAGATCGGAGTGGGACGCCATCTTCCACAACGTCTTATTCATGGACCGCATCTGGTCTGAGATCATAAGGATGGTGTCTTCCATAGGACACCATAGATCTCGGCTGACTGTTAACGCCAGAGAATATTTCCTGCAGAGTCTCCGCCGCCCCGACATGGATGTTTCGTTCTACAGGAGGCAATTCCGTCTGAGACCCGAGGAAAAATGCAACTTCTGCTCCTACAATGGGTATCTCACCAGAACGTGGATATTCCACGAGAATGGCAAACCCACGCGCAGAATGGATGTTCACCATACGTGTCACTTGCGTTTAAAGGCCATTCTCCGGGCGGTGCAGTGCCTCTGGGGTTGCACTCCGGACCCTAACGGATTTTTCAAAGTGTATGGCAAACGGGCGGAGTTCGGAGATGCCGCCAAGGCCTGGGACGAGATCGTTAGGCGTCTGCGCAATGCATCTTATGCGGTAGATAATATCGTCAGCATCCGCAATGTGAAAATCCCCATCCATAAGCGTGCATTCACCAGTGATGCATGCGTCGGCCCGGGCGATTCAGGGTACGATTCCTTTGAAACAGAATACGGCTCAGAAACAGAGGGCCTTGCCAAAATCCCGCGTATCGGGGACCTCACGCTGTTTACTAACGAGTCGTAGCCCATCGGTGTATTCGCGGTAACGGTATCTATACGTTTTTAGGGAAGAGGAACCCTTTTTTGGTTTTGGGACATAGTGTCTCCCTTCTTCAATAAACAGACCTTCTCTGTGAATACTGTATAAAAAGGGTACGAGGTGGACGGAACGGCGATGTGATTGTCCCAGAGGCACTGCTTCACAGGAGTTTTTTGCTTTGATATTCTTGGTTCTTGCTCTTTCTTTTTCTCCGTGCGTGTAACTACAAGAGAGTTTCACTGTTCTTTTTTTGTTTCGTTGCTTTTGAGATTACGTGTTATCATGGCATCCAGGAACGACAACGCCGCACCCGCGAGAAAATTAGTGCTTGTGCAATCGTCGAACCCGGACGAGTCACTCGATGTCGGTGTCGTCGACGCAGCCTTCGCCATCCGTACGACGACCGTCACAATCGACATCTACCCCGACTGGGGATTTAAGGTGGATCCATACTCTGGGGCTGTCCACATCGCTCCCCCGCGCCCGTACTCGCGCACCAGCCTCGCTGCAGGGTCTGACCCGGACCCGATGCCGGACCCGATGCCGGACCCGATGCCGGACCCGATGCCGGACCCGATGCCGGACCCGATGCCGGACGCCGACTCGGACGACGAAGACGACGAGGTTGTTGTCAAGCGTCCGCCCCGCAAGAAGCCGAAGCGCGCAAGCAGCGAGGAACCCCCTAAGGTACGCCGATCTACGCGCGTCACCAGGCGTTGTACCAGATACAGCCCAGACGAAGACGAACCCCATCCTCCGAAGATTTACGACGTCGCCTCTAGCTCGGACGCGGACTTCAAATCTGGATCCGAATCCGAATCCGACTCGAGCTCTGACTCTGAATCTGCCGAAGACGAAGACGACGACGACGACCCGTACGCCGGCAAGAACCAGGACAAGTACACGCTCGAGGACGGGTGGATGGTCGAGAACGACCCGGACGACGAGCCCCGCGCCCCGTGCGAGATGATGCCCGCTGTGATGATCCACCGCGACGAGTTCTTCGGTGTCAATCCCAAGATCTGGTTTGCCCGAAACATATGGCACAAGGACTACGCCACCATCATGAAGGATCCCTACTTCCGCTACAAGATCTGGGCACAGATCGAGACCATGGTCAACAACATGGGCCACGGCAGCCGCGCCGAATCGCACCGTGCGCGGAACTACATCCTCTGGTCGCTCACCCAATCCAACACGGACGTCTACTACTACCGACACAAGCGTGCCTACATCGAGAACCGCAAGTGTGACTTCTGCCGCTACGACAAGCGAGTCACGCGCACCTGGCTGTTCTACAAGAACACGAAGCTCGCGTACAAGATGCGGATCGGGTTCGAGTGCCACCTGCGCTTCAAGGCCATCCTGCGCATCTTCCAGTGTCTGTGGGGGGCCACCGGCGCTGGGGACGCCTATTTCAATGTGTACGGAGCCCCGGCCGTATTCAGAAACGCCTCCGAAGCTTGGGCGGAGATCGATAGGCGCATCCTGAACGCCATGACCATCTGCGAGATCGTCGCCGAGCGACAGGCCCAGCTCACCAAGAAAGACAACGCCAAATCCGCCGGCGGTACGAAGAAGTACATCCGAATCAAGCCCGGCGACCCAGGGTACGACTCGTGGGATTCGGATACGTGCAATGATCCGGTAGATGAAGGCTTCGACGAATGCAAGTATATCTACAAAGCCCCCATGCACGACCTTCCGTGAAAAAACCCTCTAAAAACCTATTGCTTAGCAGTTCCCAAATGCGTTTATCGTAATGAGCGTGACAGTGGATCATGTGTATGAACGTAATATCCTAGTCAATACACAATATGAAAGTGAAGGCGAGTTTTTTTCGATAAAAACGAAAGAAAGAGAGAGAGAGGGCGCAGACACGATGGATTTGAACGGGCTCAGACGGTTTTGGATCCTGATGGAACTAGAACCTTATCCCGGCAGGGATAAGATCAATGTCGACTTCTACCTGTACCCCAACGACGAGAAGGAGACAGAAGAGAGTATCACGCGCGCATTTACCGCGCTGTTCAAAAGATTCGGCGATGATGTCCCAAGCGGCAAAATCCTGACAGAGGCCCAGATCATTTGGCAGTACCCTTTCGCGCTCCCCACGGTGGACGAAGCAAAGGCTGCCGTCAAACAGGCTGGCGGTGTCCTGGATAACCTCCGCAGAGCCCGGGGTGCGGGTGCCGCGGAAAAACCGATACTCGACCTGTGTTTCCAGAAACTCACCGTCAACGGATGGGGCGACGAGGTCGTCGCCGTCTTTGTCGGCGCCATCCAGGATGCCTGGCCGTCGAACAGGAATCTCGTCACGGGAGGCGGTGTGCACGTCTCCATCGGCCAAGAGCAGACGCGGGTCTGGAGCGGAGCTGTGAGAACGGGCTGTGCTATTCTGTAAATCCGCATTTTTGCATAAACTCGCCTATTCGAGATACATACTCTGCGGTATATCTACACAACAAAGAGGTAGCACCCGGACATGCGGAAAGATACATACGAGAGAGAAAAATGGAAGAATCAGAGCCGCGCCCGGAGCTGAGCCGGGCCATCTGGGGGATCCTCGTGGGCGCGTTTGCGTTCACGTACTGGCAACCGGGGCAGTTCTACTCGATGAACGTGTGGGGCAGCGAGTGGTATCGGCGGATCGTCCAGAACACCCCCATCCTGAACGTGTTCCCGTCGTGGGCGTTCGCGGCGGCGTGGTTCCTGGTGTTTGCGACGACGTCGACGGCGTGGTTCTTCTTCTGGAAGAACAGCGAGCACCTCGGGAAGGACTACGACACCATCATGGCGCTCATCATCACGACGATCGTCATGACCAAGCTGTGGACGCCCATCGTGTCGATGGTGCCGTGGCCCGGCATCTTCTTCGTGGCGTCGGCGCTCACGTCCGGGCCCGCCGTCGCCGCGTGGGTGCTGATGTTCATCAACATGGGCTCCACGACGTCGGACTGGCTCGTCTACTTCATGTGGGGCCCCATCGTCGCGTGGACCGCCTTTGCCACGGTCTTCCTCGGGATCCCTATCTGGGTAAAGAACGCCGGCGTGGACTTCGGCGACACCGACTGGGGTGCTTTAAGTATGTACAAGTCCGAAAAGAACGAATAAAAAGCGCACTTCTTTGTGATACATAGGACTGGACCATGAACTTTTGGTGTATATTAGTGTAACAAAAGCGCTCGTCGTGATAACAGAGGACTCAGATCGACAGAATCCCATTGTCTCCCCCCCCCCTCTTCTCTCTCTAGTTGTCCTTCCCTCTTCTTTTTTTTTCCTGAATGCGGCAGGCAGGACACGGTGCATCTTCAAAGGAAAGGCAGAAAGATGGAGAAAGGTTCTTACTATCTGATTTCTTTGGTTGCCATCCGTTCGTTGGTGGAAGGCAAGACAGTTTCCGAGGAATATTACTTTGCCCACGAAAAAACGAGTGAAGTTGTAATCGTACTTCCTCTACTGGAACAAATTGATCCGGACATAGCGGAAAAATGCATGCGCATGATTGCCGACTGCGAGTTCAGGCAGATAATTGAAATCTGTGATCGCGAATATAATGATCCCGGTACACTCAGAAAGTTCTTGGGACACCTCGCTCGGCGCCGCTCCCAGTTCGAATTATTATTCCATTGGTTCTCAGATGCGGCAACGGACATCAACGATTTTCTTGTCTGCATCTCAAACCCCTGCCTGACAAGGCTTAGTATAAAACAGGGGTTTATGTACCTCACAGGGTCCGTCTCAGAACACAGCAGAGAGAAAATGCGGGTTTCTGCACTGTCCACCCTCTGTATATCGTTTGTGTTCGCGTACCGGTACATTGACGATTTTGTTTGTATCCCGACTCTGAGAAGATTGAAATTGGACGGAATAAATGTACTGCCCTATTCAAGGCCCGATGTTTGCGAGACTGTCATGATGAAGAAGTGCGCACAGGCAATTACGAAATCCAACGTCACCCAGCTTGTGCTGACAGGTAACTATCCCGTCGACAGTATCGTCTTGGGTATGATATCCAGAATGCCTCTTATCGAGCTGGTACTGCATGAAAGCCGTATCCCAACGGGGTCTGTGGATCATCTGTTTTCGATCATTGCAAGCCATGCGTCGCTTCGCCTGGTTTCGCTTTACGAAGTCGTTGTGGAAAAGGATGTGGTGCGCACAGCACTCCAGTGTGTGAAAGACCACGGCCCATTTGTATATTTTCAATGGATGCCGAGCGCCGCGGCTATTTTTGAGGATTACGACATCGAGCCCGGCATTGACCCGCCCCCCATTCCCGACTGGGATTTAGAATTCGAGTATTCCGAGGACTCTGAGGCTTCCTCGTCTGATGGCGACGACAACGTTGACGGCGATCTGAAGGTGTTCGCAGACGAAGTCCTGGGCCGTCTTGAAGGACACTATAAATTCCCCGACTTCGAGTTCCACGATGGGCGTAGGCTGACCAGACACGACAGTGATCATCCCTCAATCTACAGGAATCTGAACGACCATTACGGCAATGACTACGGCCTTAAAACCCCAATGCCGGTCGCCAATTTCCTAACTTGCAAATCGTTTGCCATCCAGAACCAGCCCGACTACAACGTGGACGGTATGTTGAACATCCTGCAGATCGACAGCACGTACACAAGCACAGCCCATGTGCGCAACCTCGACATTGTCGGATCTAAGCTCGCGCCCTCTACGATCGAAAACCTCTCCGGCTGCAAGAACCTGAAATCCCTTTCTTTCATGGACTGTGACTTCATCCCGGGCTCGCCGGTGCCGCCGAAGCGCGCGAAAATCGCGGATCAAGACGGCAGCGACGATAGTAGCGCCGGCGGCAGTGCTTGATTTTTTATCGGTTATGGTTTACAAGACAAGACTTTTATTCACACCGACTTCAAAAAAAAACAACATGGAGCGAAATAAATCTACATTGATCAGTAAATCTCGGTTGTGGTAGTATTACTGCGCCCGTTTCTGTCGGTACGTACGAGACTCTCCATGATTCCATAGTATTCGCCGGAGGGAGGCATTTCGCCTATCTCAATGAGGGCCAGAATGTTGGCACAGACAAGGTCGTTATCGGTACCAGCCAATACAGTCCCTCCAAGCGCAACCGTGAAATGCTGCCCATCCTGGACCTTCCCACGCTCCGCGGCAAGCTCTTGCTTAAGACGATCTCCTTCGGCACGTTTATCACCGGCGAAATTAGCATACTTGCTCCTGATAGCCCGGCGCCGCGTGGTAAACTCGGCCTGCGACATGAACAAAGTCACACTCAAATCCTCGTAATGGAAACTGTACATGCCACCTGTCATAAACAACTGGGACTGCATAACAGTACGCGCGCCGACCGTGTTCTCCGCTAGTTCCCACAGGAGAGCCCCGGCATCGGGATTCGCACTTTCAGCCGCCGGATTATCAGCAAACATACGAGACATCATACAGTCTTCTTACCACCAATCCTTTTTTTGTACCTTGTAGACCTGCCCCTACCCCAATCCATACGTGGAAAGACAACTCTCTGATTCAGCATACAACGGATTTTCATTCACATCCGCATGGAAAGGTGCACGTGCCGCATCGCGTATCCTTCAAGTAGACACCGGCGCAACCGTGGTTGATTTTTCTTGGCGTGCATGTTTTTCAAGGAAGGGGGTTTGTACTTTTTTTCCCCGACAAGAACAAAATGAGAACAAAGACGAGATATAGTATTGCACCATGAAGTTTTGATGTACGAAAGAGAGCACGCATACGAGGAACAGAGAGTGTATTTAGATGATACCAAGATCGTTTGCATAGTTCTCCTCTCCTCCGCTCTTTGTCTCATCGTCTTGCTTCGTTTTTTTTACACTTTCTCAGGAAAAGACCCGCAGACGTTGGTTGCGTAATCCCCTGCGAGCTTAACACCCCATCCCCCCTCCACGATACTACTTTCTTTTGAATGTTAAACGCCCTATACCAGCAGGAAAAAAATGAACCTCAACGAAAACCTCCCGGACGTCTTGAAGCAGGCGTCGCGTGTCATCACAAGCCCGCTCGACAAAGCTGCCAGCGATTGGGAGTTGACTCACTACGGCGGCGTTTTCCGCGATTCCATTGTGGAAATCGAAGACCCGTTTGAAGATATCAAACCCGGCATGGTTTTCGCGAACCGTGAAACGTGTATCCGTATCTTGTACATCCTGTCGTTCCCCTACAACACCTTCAAAGAGTGTTATATTGCCTTCGCCAATATGAATGCCAAAATGAAGAAGGACTGGATCGAAGATGTGAAACCCGTGGTCGCACGCAATATTTTGGCGCTGATGATCGCCATGGAACATCTCATTCCGACAGCCACCCCCGACCATATCGCCGACATGCTCATACTTCTCGCGTGCATCCCTGACACCAGCAACACCACCTTCATAGGGACCCTCATCATGAGGAAGGTCGACACCTTCGACAAAAAAGACGGCGAGCGCTTCCTCGATATGTTTACGTCGATCCTCAGGATGGTCGCGAATAGCCTTTTCTTCCTGCGCGAGCCAATGACCGAGATCGCGGGGTTGTATCAGCACGGCCCAGTTCTATGCATGGCCCTGTACGAAAAGTGGTCCAATCCAGCCATATCATTCCGTCGATTCTTGAACAACGCCTTTGTCGAAGAAATTTTCGGGTCCTTCGATTACATGCACGAGGACGTTATGAAAATGTACTGCCACATGAAAGAAATCCGCCCGCCCTCGATGCGCCCTCCCGCGGCTGCCCTATCGCAAAACAGCGACAGCTCTGGAGGCAGCGGGCCCGACGACGGGTCCGAAGACGGGCCCGAAGACGAACCCGACAACGGGTCCGACAGCGGACCTGGGAGCCTCTTCGACGACGACATCGGCGCGATCCCCGGAGCAGAATCCTGTTCGGAGTCCAGTTCAGAATCATATGACCCCCCCGCCAAACGCATTCGCATGCAACTCGACCGCCCCAGCAGCGAACCCCCCCAGCGCTTGCGGAGCATCGAAGGCCGCCCCGTGCATGTCCATCCTGCTTTCAATGATGAGCGGATCTTCATCGGGCTCGCCTTTGAACCGGACGACAATGGCATAATCGAACCATACAAGAAAATTGACGAACGCGCCAGCTGTAGGCTTGTCTGCGGTTCGCGGAGCCGATGGCTCGCTGTCTGCGACGTCGCAAAAACTCACGGGATAGAGCTTGATCACTCGTACCCAACTAAAGGAACTGTGCGCATCACAGAAAAGGTACCGGGGCAGTTCAAGGAGCTCGCAAAGAAGAAATCGTTCTTGTGCCTGGGCGAATTCGAGAAATTTAAGATGACCAGGTTTACTCTGAGCACGGAAAACCAAGAGAAAGCTTTCACGGATTATGTATCCCTTGAACCCGTGAAGTTTCGCTACTACGAAATCTTCGATGACACCTTCGAGCTCTTGCAGACCTGCCTCGCCTAGTCTTATTCCTCCTCACTCAGTTGTCACGGCTGTACCTCTTCTTAAATTATTCATTTTGAAGTATTCCACGATTTTTCTTGCATTTCTAAAATATTTCACGTCTTTTTGCTTTTCATAAATGTCACAGTCGTTTTTGTTGATGTATTGAGTTGAAGGGTGTCGCGGGCTGCGGCTGCGGAGGGATCAGGGCAACGGACGCATTAGGGTGTCGCGTGCGCTTATCCGGCATCACGTTGTTTGGGTAACGGCAAGAGAACGAGACAGGGAAAGCAATGGGGAAATCTTCGGGACACAAGCGGTCCGGTTCGGGCTCGCGGTCCAACCCGCCGAGCGGCTGCATCCAGCGCAAGATGGCTGTCCTGCGCAAGGAGGGCTTCTGCACTACAAAAGACAAGAAGGACTGCGAAAAGCAGCGGTACGCCATTGCCGTCTCACACTGCAAGAGACACAGGAAGTGATTTTTATATTCTTTGGCGATGGATATAAGAGATAATACAAACTCGTAAGTAAAACCGACAAACCCCTCCTTTGATTTTTTTTGGGTATATGGCACACACACAGGCGACACGACAAAGAAAGAACTCCCGACTCTACAATACCACCAACCATGTGTGATTTACACGATTGTTCCTGGGGGGAGGGGTGGCATGAGGAAGCTGCCCTCGTCACCGCGTCGTTCCTCGAAAACAACAACTTTGGCGCGCCGAAGATCCTCAACCTGGTGGTTCCGGATCCGCGCAACCCCGACGGTAGTAGCACGGAACCCTGCCGCGGCAGGACATCCTTCCTCGTCAACACCATCGTGCAGAGGATCATGGAAGCGAAGGTCAAGGACGCCATGTACATGTCTGTCTACAACTCCCACAGTGCAAAGGCGGCGGGCGAAATAGTCAAACGCATTGCCCAGGTCTATCCTGGATACAGCTGTGTAGTGTCAGGCACTCAACTCCGAGTGTACTATGGGCACAAGGAAGTTGCCACTCTCACGCTGCTGTCTCTCGCTAACCCCAACGCGAGCCGCAGCCACGGCGCCTCTGAAGTCTACGTGGACGGGTGCGAGGAGATGACGAAAAGCTTCAAAATGGGCCCCCTTGTTATGTTTCTACAGGGCGCAAAGCTCATCGTCGTGAACAAGGAAGGCAAGCTTTGGCCCGAAAAAAATGCCGACAAATTGGCTAAATATATGGAAACGCACACGTACCCCTAGGAAAGAAACACGCGCGAGCGCAAGAGTTTATTCCAATACATAAAAAGACAAAGTATCAACCTACGAGGCGGTATGTATATAAATTATGACGGCACTTCCGGCAAATTCTGCGCGCCGGGCTCCAAGTAGGCATGATCGAGCGCCTGCTGCGCCGAGATGCGTCTGTCTGGATCGTAGGTCAGCATCTGCAAGAGCAAGTCGGCGAGGCATGTATCTGCGTTGCGACCCAGTTTCTTGACGAGCATCGATTTGCTATCACTTGGCCAAACGGGGAAATGCGACTTGAAATACGCAAGAGACGTGTACCCGGGCCATACTTCCTCGTTGGGGGTGCCGAGGATCATGAATATTTTGAGCAGCTGATCAATTTCGCCGTCGCCCGGGAAGAGGGGCCTCCTGCAATGCATTTCTGCGATGACACACGCTGCGCTCCAAATGTCCATGCCGGGACCGTACGCTCCCTCTGTAAGCATGACTTCGGGGGACCTGTACCATATGGTGCAGACAGTGGGGGTATACTTGCCACTACTCCGCACGGGCGTGACACACCCAAAGTCGCCGATCTTTAGTCTCCCTTTGCTGTCTATGAGCAAGTTAGGCGGTTTGATGTCGCGATGGATAAACTTGGATCCGTGGCAGTAGGCGAGTCCGTTCAGGAGATCACGGGACAGAGCCTTGAGCGTGTCAATGGAGATATGACAGGCGGTATCCAAATAACGTCTCAAGTCCGTCTCTGCGTACTCGAGCACCAAGTAGAACTTGTTGCGCAGAACATAAGCTTCGAGCAATGATACTACATTCTCGTGGGTCATGTTTTTCAATGCATGCACCTCGAATTCGAAATTGGTCTCGGCTTCCTCTTTGTCTTCCATTCGATTCAGTTTCTTGAGGGCAACAATATCCCCTGTCGACAAGTTCTTGGCTCTGTAAACAACGGAGAACTGTCCTTCCCCTATCTTGTCCAACTTCACATACTGGTCGACTACGTCATCCATCTTCCCATTATGTTCTGGTGTTCTGGTATACCAACTTATGCTCGCTGCCAGAAGCTGTCTACATCGAAAAAAAATGATGGATACCGCTTTTATTCGATTTCATTCAATGCGAGTCTCCTCTCTTTCTCTAATCAGCTGTGGGTTCTCTTATAGACCAAAAAATACCGGGGTGCAGTACCAGGACACGACTAGTATTCTTCGTGATTAGTTAAATTTTTGTATTGTTAAAGAAGTTTGGTCCTTTTATTCGGGTCAATATGGGGTTTGGCTCTTTCCAAATATTTTCGGACAGGGGCACTCTCGGGTGAAGACAAGTCACTTAAGTTCACAGATTGCATATCCGCCCCGTTGTTGACAAGGTACCTGAAAACATCCAGATGCCCACCCGAGGCAGCCCACCGCAAGGCCCAATAATATTTTTTGGGGTTATCAGCACCTTTGGAGACACAATACTTGACAACATCCAGATGTCCTTCACCAGCGGCCGTTGAAAGACAATCATAAAGGTCCATACAAATTCTTGTGCCACTGTGGTCGAACTCTTCAAAAAAATACTTGGTCATATCCAGATGTCCCATCTTAGCAGCTGTTCCCAAGGGATCACACCACGGTGCCCTGATACGGGCGCCTTTAGAGACGAAGTACTTGACAACATGCAAATGTCCGTGCGAGATAGCCAACTTCACGGGGTTGTCATATTCTGCGTGAATATCAGCACCTTCGGAGAGAAGGTATTTGACAATATGCAGGTGCCCGAATTGAGCAGCGACTTGGATTAATTCGTTACCTCTACCGCGGATATCAGCACCTTTGGACGCAAGAAATTTGACAATATCCAGATACCCACTCGCAACAGCAGAAACCATAGCTCCATAAAGTTCAAGACGGACATCTGTTTCTTTGTCATTGGCTTCCCCAATAAAATACTTGAGTATGCCCATGTGTCCATTACTAGCAGCTGCTGACATGTGATGGAAATAGGTCTCGTATATTTTGATATCTTTGGACACGAGATATTTGACAACATGCAAATGTCCATTGCGGACGGCCTGCTCCATAGCATGGTTCCCATATTTATGGATATGAACTCCATCAGCTTCTCGCTGTTTGATTTTCTGTAAATCACCGACCTTAGCAGCCTCTAAAATCGTATGACACTCTTTGATACTCTCCGTGATTTGCATCCTTGAAACTTTTATGCTCTCTACGACTGTACCAACTTATGCTCGCTGCCAGAAGCTGTCTACATCGAAAAAAAAAATGATGGATACCGCTTTTATTCGATTTCATTCAATGCGAGTCTCCTCCCTATCATCTGATGTGTTTTCTTTTATAGACCAAAATACCATGGTGCAGTACCAGGACACGACTAATTTTATTCGTGATGGCGAAACGTGAACGAGTAGCGAACGGCTGTGGCGTTTTTATCCCGCGGGACCTCGTGCGTGAACAGCTGCTGGAACTGGCCGGCCATCTGCAGCATCTCGCCGTCCTTCAGCTTGAAAACATACTTGCGCGGATGGTCTTCCCGCGCCTTTTTCCAGCGGACCACGAAGCTGCGCGTTTGGCCGACAGATAGGGTGACGACGCCGGCATTGGAATCGAGCTCCTGCTCGTTGTCGCTGTGCGCGCAGATGCACTGGTCGGGTGCGTACCGGTTGACCAGGATCCCGTTGTAGCTCGCGCCGAATTTTTTGTTGACCAGATCAACCATGTTTTGCAGACAAGGGGCCCAGCCTTTGGATAAGTGCCGGGTGCGCGAGTACGTGTAATAAGGGACCTTCTCGGAGAAAAACCCCACATCGCGCGCCTGCTCGATCTCCTTCCCGTAGATTTTGATCTTGGGCCGGATGGCGAGCTTGTCCTTCACAAAATCAACACATTCGCCCGTGAGCGCGCTGTTGCCAAATTTCAACATGCGCAGGCGGGCGCCCATCACATCCATGAGCATAGTAGGCGGCGAAAAATCGTCCTCGTCATCGCGCTTTGGCTTTTTGATTGGGCTGGTAATGTCACCGTCATACCGGCGCTTGAGCAGGATGTCGAAGGCGTTGGCCATTGTTTTTAAGTTCACAGGAAAAATATTACGGCGTGGGGACAGCAGGGGGTGGGGTAGCTGAGTTTGTTTTTTCTTGTTGCCTATATACTACGAAAGAGACAGGAGCTAAAAAAAGAGAAGAGAGTCATAGACATCCCCCTTCGAACCAATAGGTTCCTGCACTCTCTCGCGTTCTCTCTTATACACCAAAAAGTCATGGTGCAGTACTATGATATGACATGCATATGCTTTTTTATGATAATATAATAACGGATAAATATCGAGATAAAAAATACGATAAATCAAGCCCGGAGTTTTGTACCGATGAAAAATTTCTTCTGCTTGCGGGTATACTCTGGGTAGCGCCTGAAAGAACCGGGGAATTTGGCTTCAAGATCCTTGAGAGATGGAATGTGGGGGTTGACGATATCAATAATTTCCCCCCGGCGGGTTCCAGACTGGTATTCGTGCTTGATCCTGAGAAGGGGGTGGAAATATCGAGATTTTTTCTGGAGAACCTTGGAGTGGTTTACCAAATAGAGCCGGGGAAAAATCCGGGGTTTCTGGCCGGACTTGAGGAGCGGAACGTCCTGGTCCTCGATCCATTTTTCGGTATCGGGATGCATCGGCTTGTCGGAATAGGTGAGTCGCCAACCGAGGAAAAGGCGGCAAGTTGCTTTTTTGGCCTTGGAATTCGCAACAAAGTGGACCATATTCTCGTAAAAAATCAAGATTCCACCTGGAGGTACCGTGACGGTGACTTTGCGGGCTTCGTACTGCTTGGCCTGGGCCTTGGAGATGCGGGCAAATCCGTTCCCCTGGTTGGTATCGAGGGCTGTCCCTGGAACGCAGTGGAAATACTGGTCATCGTCGGAAGTGTTCCACCACCCGCCGAAAATTCGGTCACTGGAGAGGGCAAATTTGCACTCGTCACGGTGGGCGGATTCTCCGCAGACGGTTTTGCCTTCCTGGCGGACCATAACTCGGTCGAAAAGACCCTGGAGAGTGGCTCCAGGCATCCCAATCAGGGCGGAAAACACCCCGAAAAACGGGAGCAAAAATTCGAGGGCGAAGTCACGGTGCGCGCGGGTTTCGGGGCGGTGCGACGAATCGGGGTCGGCGAGGGCGGAAAAGCCCCCGAGAACGGGCTCCTCGGCTTCGGGAGTGAAACACTGGGATTTCTTTCCAAAAATGGTCATAAAGGTGTCCATCGGGATAAGGTGCCCGGCTCCGGGGATAACGGTGTAGTGCCTGTTGGCGAGCTCCTTGGCGTGGGTTTCGGGGTTGTACTTGGGCTGCTTTTCGGGGTTGAAATCCATATTGTTGTTGTTGGTTTTTTTTGGCGGAGAAATACGTAAGCCAGAAGTATTAAGTCTTGGTGAGGGTTAAGTTCCTTCTTGCCCATATACCACGAAAGAGAAAGGAGCCAACAAAGAACAGGTCTGCGCACATCTCCCCCTCGAAACATTAGTGTCGCCCTCACTCCCACGCTCCCTCTTATACACCAAAAAGTCAGGGTTCAGTACTATGTATTCAAAATGAGACAAGGGGGGTTGTTTTGTGGACCAAAAAAAAAGAGGACGAGAAGAGAGGAGCTGGGGAATGCATAATAGGGCCCTGGATCGGCCATGGACCGACCATGGACATATTATACAACGTCCACGACACAAACAGAACTTGCTTGCGAGGGCACTATTATGAATAGCACAGCTCCCAGGCTTCTCGGAGTATGCGCGGCGCCTGGGTTTCTAGTGCACCGTACCAGGGGTGCGAACAAACATGTGACTTATGGGCAATTTTATGTACTAATTTTTTTATGTAAAATCCAATTGATAGGAAAAAGTCACAAAATCATAAAAGACGAAAAAAGCCAGGAGACGCCTACGCGCGCTCGCCGCGGATGCGACGGGCCAAACTCATATCCTTGGGCATGATGGTGACGCGCTTGGCGTGGATGGCGCACAGGTTCGTGTCCTCGAAGAGGCCCACAAGGTACGACTCGGCGGCCTCCTGGAGGGCGGCAACGGCGACTGTCTGGAAGCGCAGGTTGGTGTTGTAGTCCTGGGCGATTTCGCGCACGAGGCGCTGGAACGGGAGCTTGCGGATCAGGAAGTCCGTGGTCTTCTGGTACTTGCGGATCTCGCGCAGGGCGACGGTGCCCGGGCGGTAGCGGCGGACCTTCTTGACCCCGCCAGTGAATGTCTGGGGGGACCGCGGGGCTTTCTGGCCCTTCTGGCCCTTCTCAGCGTGCAGGGGAAACGGACGGGGGGCCTTCATGCCCTGGCGGAAGGGGCCCTGCTTGGGAAACGACTTGGTGCGAGCCATTACGACGTGTAATCAGATTTTCTGGATTCAAAAAAGGGGGCAGCAAGGCGGTGGAAAATAGAGAGAGAGGTAGCGAAAACAAAGCGGGGGGCTGTTAAGTTCCTAGATGTAAGACTTAGAAGCGCGTGAGATCTCGCCGATAGACACCGAAGAAAACAAAGAAAGAAAGGCAGAGGACAGCAGACAAAAGCCCCCGAACCATCATGGCGATCCGGGAGCGGCGTGTTCCCTTTTATACACCAAAAATCAGGGTCCAGTACCATGTCGCTTTCCCCCACATTGATTGCGGACGGACAAAACCCCCGCAGACAGGATCTAATCTGAGATAGGATCCAAACCATAACGTCCAGACACCGTGACCCCGCAGATGTATTGTAGTACTGGACCCTGGGGTTTTGGTGTATGAAAGGGAACGCGCCGCTCCGGATCCTCGTGATGTTTTCGGGGGACTGTTGTCTGTTGTCAAATCCATTTTTGTTTGGTTCCGTCGAAGTGTAGAGGGGCAAGGAATCCCCCCCCCACAGACAGTCAGCTGTATTCCGTGAACGTATTTTTTTGCATGCGATTTCTTGAGATGGAAGTCTTCGAAAACAACCCCGACAAGTTCTTCGAGTGGAAGTTCGTGAAGATAGGGGGCCGCAACAGGAACCCCGTGTACCGGCTGGTCGCCACGCCCGTGCCGCTGGACGAAGCCAAGAAGCGGCTGGACGAGGCCTACGAGCAGGAGTACGCCGACTGGGAGCTGTGCCACTTCCGCTTCACGCCGGGGCTGCGGTGCAAGAAGAAGGAGTGCACGTTTGCGCACCAGGTGAGCGCCCTTGCCCCGATGATCCAGGACCGCTCGTGGAAGCTGAAGGCGATCCCGTGCAAGCACTACCACACCCTGGGCCCCGACGGGCAACCCGTCCGCGAGTGCCGCTACGGGCCGCGGTGCAACTACGTGCACGACGTCTCTGCCGAGGAGATGCTGGGCGGCCTATTCACCCAGGAGGAAATTCTTGACAGGTTCGACCACGTGTTCCAGAAGCGGAAGCAGTCCGAGGACCGCTCCACCAGCCCGCGCCCCACGCGCCGCCTCTCCGACACTGCGCCCCCGCCGCGCACATCCAGCGACATCGACGCAAACGGCCCCTCGCCTCCTCCAAACTGGTCCTTCCCAGACCGCGTGTCGTCGTGGGACTGCGACTACCAATCCGACTTTGCCACCGGCGGGGCCTTTGCGTGCCTCGCGGACCTCTCTCACTCGCCGACCGATTTCGGCAACGACAGCGCGCAGGGGTGCTTCACCCCGCCAATGCCGATTTCCCCCCTGCAAATGTCCTTTCTCGAAGCGCTCGTGGGCGAGAAGGACAGCAGCGAACTTGTCTTCTGAAGCGTAAAAAAAAACACCCCTCCCCCCTCCCCTGAATGTTTAATGAACCTCTGTGCTTTATTCTATATACTACTCGTCACACTTAAACCTCTCCGGAATAAATATCATGTACGGCCGAAACTCCCCAAAGAAGCGCTGCATGTGCAAGCGCGTCACAATCCCGTTCACCACGGCGGGCTCCACGGTGCACCGGCACTCGTCGAGGTGCTGCGCGCTCCACGCCGAAAACAGCTTGTGGGCCCACGCCGCGAACTTCCGCTCGGCAATGTCCTCTGTCGCCGCAGTGACGAGGAGCGCCTCGAAAAACACGCTCACCGTGTGCGGCGCGCCCGGCTCCAACTTGTCGAGCACGCCGAAAAGCGCTCCAACCGAGTCCCCGTGGGGCTCCAGATTCAGGTAGTCGACAGTGAGGCCGTGGCCCGTGACGTCGATGAAGAGCGTGGGCGCGCCCGCGGCCGTGCTGTGCCTGGCGATCGTGTCGACGCTCTGCATCAGCGCGACCACCGCCGCCGTCTCGGGCGTGGCGCACCCGTCGCGGAACTCGAGGGCCCACCATGCCGGCCCGTGCTCCGGCTTGAGGTTGCCGCGCTTCCCGGAGTACTGCACGGCCTTCGGGATGTAGATATCCACGCGCACGAAGCTGCCCGCCTGTCCCATTGCCACTTTTTGGAAAAAGTGGCGTCAAAAACCTTGTGTGTGTGTGCTAAACCCCTTTCTGTATTTACATCGCGCGACACCACGGACGGTGTATAAAGACGATCGGCGCCCGCGGGGTTTGAGTGTATCCTCTGTGCGAGACTTTATGTGCAATCCTTTCTAACAGGCCTTCTTAATTTTCTTTGTCGACTGCAAGCAACGACAGGGTGCTTGAAAAAACGTGCGAGAACACAGCTGCGGAAATGGGCACCCCCGAGGACGAAAAAACGGAAAAGTGCTGGACGTGCGGCGACGAGGCGGGCGACCTCAAGTCCTGCTCTATCTGCTACACGGCGCAGTACTGCAGCAAGGAGTGCCAGAAGACGGACAACGAGGGCCACAAGAAGTGGTGCAGCCCGTGGATGCGCTACAAGGGCGTCGTCGAAAAGTTCGTCCCGTCCACGTTTGGCGACATGGACGCGTACATCAAGTCGTGGCTGGACAGGTCGGTCGAGCTGCAGATGTGCAAGAACGCGCTCGACGACACGCGCACCTTTCTCCACGCCGAACCGGAAGACGTGCACAACAGGAGCCCCATGAATACGTTCCGCGCCGTATACGCGCCGACGGAGGAGTGCAAGACGCTGGGCGACCTGATCAGGTCCATGTACCCCGACGGCATCGTGCCGTGCGACACGGTCCTGTTTTCGCAGCTCATGATCTACAAGCCGGCGACGCCGCTGCAGGCGTTCCACCTCGACCTCGGGGCCACGCCCGTCGCGCCCCTCTCGTGCGCGATGCCGGCCCACCCGACCCTGAGCAAGCTCCTCTTGGACCACTTCTCGGGGACAGGCATGGTGTACATGTGCCAGTTCCGGCGCGGCACGTACGCCGCCATGCTCCCGGACGGCCCGATCGTCGGGTCCGTGGACGCCATCACGTCGGCCATGACGGCCATCTACGTCACCATGGGCGGCGAGCACCCGGGCGGCAAGACCGTCGTGCCCGGGGGCACCTACCCGGGCTTCGACAGCGAGAGCACCGCCGGCGACATCCTCACCGCCGTCATGACCCGCGCGAAGGGCATCACGTGGCGAACCATCGAGCCGAAGGGGGGCTGACCGCTTTTAGAAAAAGCGGTACCAAAAGTTTGGATGGACCAAAGGCGATGTCTTGGCACTGCCTTTAGAAAAAAAGGGATCAAAATGGGTTTTGGTATCGCTTTGTCTAAAAGCGATGGAGGAGAAGGAGCGGGACAACGACGCGCTAGCGGACGTGCCCACTTGGGCGACTGTGGTATTCTTCCTGTTCTCGGTGTTCATGTGGCGGTCGATGTGGAACCTCATTGATATCTATTTCTTGCCGGACCAGTTTGCACTATCCAACTGGCTGACGCTTCTTTTCGGGACAAGCGGCATCGCCTTCCTGCGGTGGAGGTTCAACACGGTTCACCTGTATAGAGTGTTGCAGTAATAAAGACGTTTTATCGATAAAGGTGCCACAGTACTGGACCCTGACATTTTCGTGTATAACAGAGGAAGCGCTCTCCTTTGGCGACAATAGATGCTTGCGAGACAAGGCGTTTCGCTGGTTCTTTTTTTTGTTGCAATCTATCGGTGAATGGTAATATTGGAAGTAAGAACATAAGAGGACCCAGCAACGATAAAAAAAGAGATGGATCCCACACCCCAAGCCTTAGATTTGCTGTACGGCGGATCAATGCCGGAGTACGACGACCCGCAGTTTCAGACCATACCCAAAAAAATCATTCTTTCGCGGCGGCTCAATCTCCCCCTGGAAAAGTTGTCTGACCAGGATCGCTACGTCCTCCGAAGTGCCAGTGTTAACACTATAGATATCTGTGGCTTGCTGTACGCCTGCGTGAAAGGGGGAAACACGGAGGTTTTCACGGAGATATTGGAATCCAATAATCTTTTAGCGCTGGATAACTTGCGGAGCGGGGTGTTTTCCGAAATCGAGAGAGCGCTGGGGGGCGGGATCGTACGAGCATTGCGGTTCCTGCCCTTGACAAAGAGCATTCGACCGGACCCCACACGTTGTGTCCAAAATTATGTGACGCACTTGATCGATGCGGATACACATGCGGGGTTCAAGGATGATTTTCTCTCGTTCCTGTCCAAGTTCCTCGGTTTTTTTGCTCCCTCCGCACTTGTATCTGGTATACAACCCCATGTGAACATGATGTTCACTTTTGACATTAACTTGGGAAAGTGGTATGCCGACACGGCTATCAGTCTCGGAATTAACATCAGTCCCAGTCACATAAACGCATTAATCTGGAATTGTGATCGACCTCTTTGGACTGAACATGCTCGAAGCCTTCTTGATGTCTTTTGTAACGCTGTCGATGCCGTTGCAGACACGGGGGACAGAAACAAAGAGTACCGTCGTCTTTTGGGCTCTGCGTTTTATTCTGGACAAACACGGACACACAGACAGAGTGTAATCATGTCCGCAATCACAAAAATGCCGCTGGCGCATCCGTTGCATGAAATCATGCTTGCATTTTTGAAGGAAAGATGGGCGTCCACTGGTGAGATCTTCATAGCCAACGAAGATCGCATTGAAAACACGTGGATTTCGCGCGCGCGGTGGTTCGATTACTACATGGAGCACAACATCGCCCCCCGTGCCGGATTTCTGTCGTACATGAAAGAGAACGGCAACGACCCAAAGCTGACAGACGAAGTTGTAAACGAGTTATTGACAAACACCGATGTCGACAAACACGCGCTGCGCAAAGTCGGCTCGCTCGTTATCGAGTGCGGAGTGATGGACAGATCGCATTTTTCGGGCATTTTGTATAAACTCGCGCGGGATGTGGATACCATGGCTTTAAAATATGAAGGTTACAAACACTGTTTCAGTGTGTTTTCTTTGTCTGAATCCGACAAACAAAAATTACCGTGGGATATGATTGTGAGTATGACCTACACTAATCGTACCTATTTCAATGCTTTTCCGATGGCGATTCGAGCGCATCTCCCCGTTTTTATTGACCACCTGTCGCGGCTTGTCCCGTTGATTAAATCCAAAGGGTCGCCCTACGCGGTCTTGCAGAATGCGAAGGACACCATTATTGCTGATCCAAACCTTTTGCCCCCTTTCGTGCAGGAATGGATGCCGGGAAGTAACTACGAACGTATCATTACCGACACTTCGCGATATAATTTTCTACTTAAATTTGCAGAGTTGTGGTCCATCCTGCACTGGTTCATCTACACCCAGATATGGCACGTGTTTCGCTTCACCATAAGTTCCGACAATTCCCTGAAATTTATAAACGAGATGTGCCAGCACGATCCCAAACGGCGGTTTCTGGACGAAAATGGGCAGGTCTGGAGCTGCGGCAACAACACAACCCTCCCCCCTGAAGTCTGGCAGCACGTCGGCCAGTGTCTGTACGATCAGACCCTGTACACCAAAGTGGAGCGCTTTATGACAACACACGAAGGCGACTGGTATATGTCAATAGCGACCGAGGCCAGCCTTTTTTTGACAATGATATAACAAATACAACAGGCAAAAGGGGTCCAGTCGAGCAGTCGCAAAAATCAGTCTCAGATCAAAAATTTTGAGCCTGTGCCAGGCAATGGGTCATATGAATAACTGTCCACTGGGGTTCTGGACTGAGTCGGATAAAGAATACAGAGTGGACACAAAATCGGTCTGAGACTGGATTTTTTTTGGACCGAGTCCCAGGCAAAGGGTTCATATTATTACACTCGTTAATAGCATAAATGGTATAAATAGCATAAATAGTATAAATGGTATAATAGTACATACTAGTATACTAGTACATAGTAGTATAATAGTACATAGTAGTATACTAGTACAAAGTAGTACATACCGGTCCTCAAAAGAGTGACATAGTACTAGACCGTGAGATTTTGTGTATAAACGGACAGACCTACTTTTTTCCGATAAGTGTGTTTTAAGATCGCGATCTTTCGACATCGTATTTTTTTAGCTCCATCACTTTGTCGTCTTAAGTTCGCCGTCCTTTGTTTCTGTTTCTCTGCTCGTTTATCGGCACTACGGTGTCTCCCCCCCCCTGAAACACACACATATAAAAACAGCATGTCTGGATCCCGCGACAACAAACGCACTGTGCAAGACCCGAACCGAGAACCACGCGGCGTCGCCGACAATCCCCGCAAACGGAGCCTCCCGGATGAATATGTACCCCCACCGTCTGCAGATCCACTCGACCCCAATTGTGGCATGTTCGTGCACCACACGAACTTCATGCAGTACATGAACAGTCGAGTGTCCGACGATCAGAATGGTTCTTCTCCGCGGCGGCCCAATGTGCACAGGAATATCTACAAGTATAGCGAGGGGTCTCCGGGGAAAACCTATCTCGTGAAAACCTTCTTGGAAGGGCGATTCTGCGAGCATGGCGCGAAACAGCCGCCCAAAGAAACGTAAGAAATACTTAACGGACGTTTATTCGCGTTTTCAATAAAACGTATGGATGCTTAGAATTTCATGCGTTGGCCGCGTAGACAGGGCGCATGTTCGCGACGCGCTGCACGAATTGGTAGTCGCTGTAGGGCTCGGTCTGCTGCGGAACGAGGTTGACCTGGCGGCCGACCCTGTGCCCGCGCCTGCCGCGCACGGACGTGATTTTCACGGGGAGGACTCCCACGAGCTCGGGCGGCCCCTGCGGCGGTACGGAGACCTGCCCGAGCATGCCGAGATTGGAGCGGTACTCCTCCTCGGTGCCATAGTCGTCGATGAACTCGCCCAGGCCGTAGAAGACAATCCCGCGGCGCCCGCCTACCTCAATCTGCTCCACGGGCATGATGTGGTGCGAGCTCGTCCCATGGATGATGTCCACGCCCGCGCGCACGAGGTTCCTCGCCAGCTCGCGTGTCTCCTGCGGCGCCACAAAGCCCTTGACCCAGTTGGACCCCCAGTGCACAGAGAGCACGAGCACGGCGGCGGGGTACTTCAGCCGCAGCTGCTTGACCCTGGCGATGAGCTCGAGGTCCCCCTTGGCGCCCGCGTGGAACTGCCACACGCCGTACTTGCCGAAGCGCGCGCGGCGCCTGATGTCCCAGTTGCGCGGGTAGTCCGCGGCGGTGATGAACACGAACGTGCGCTCGCCCCTTTCCAGCACCTTCTCCTCCATGGCGCCCTCGACCGTGGTGGCGACGCCGGCGTGCAGGATCCCCATGTCGTCCAGGGCCCGCACTGTCGTGGCCGCGCCGGCGTGCCGCTGGTCGAGGATGTGGTTGTTTGCGATGTTTGCGAACGCCGGTCGGATCCCCTGCAGGACAGCGGCGTGCTCCTGCGGCATCCCGTACGTGACGGCTTTACCCGGCCAGGGGTCCATCTCCGCGACGATCGGCGTCTCGAGGTTGATCACGTTGACGTCCTGCTCGCGGAAGATCCCGCGCGTGTCACCCCAGATATTCAGATCCGGATTACCAAAGAACATCTTCGGAGACCGCCCGAGCATGACGTCCCCCACGAGGTTCATGCGCACGTGCCCTGTCTGCTGACTCTGGAGCTGCCGGCTCATTGTTGAACGTACCGCGATCGCAAAGAAAATGTGAGACGCGTTAGTGGAGGCACGCCCCTTGCGCGATTGACAGGCCTGTATACCCCATGTTCCTTGTTTTTTTACCGCGCGCGCGGCAGCGCAGATGTGGAGTGAATTAATAAACAACCCCTTTTATGATCAATACAATGTAGAGAAGGCAACACAACTAGACACGATGCGTTCGATAGTGAGACCACAGACATACGAGACTCTTCCATCTTTTGCTTCCCGAATTATTTTAGTGTACCCATCGTCATGAAATGCGACACGGCAGTGTTTCACAATGTAATCATCCAGAAATCCACAGATAGCGAGTACAAGACCAAAGTCTGCGGCGACCATCTGTTTGTTGTCGCCCTCTGCAACATTCATGATGATCTTTAGATGCCGGTTCATCTTCTTGGCAACTGAGGATACCTCGTCCCAACTACGGTGTGGCGACTTCTCAAGCAGATGCAAGGATGAGTTGATGGTATCGAGCTTGTCGCTGTAGATATGGTTATTCCATATCTCAATCAGTTTGTCCAACCCAGGGATGGTTTTGGTGTATTCGAACACCTCCTTGGCATTGTGCATATTAATGCTGTTAGTACTTCCAAGGGCATGAACCGTCTCGTACAAAAGCACGGACTTGAATCCAGTATTGAGCCAATCTGCAAGTACATCGGGGTCGGCGTATGTGAGAGCTCGAAAATTGAACGATCCGTAGATTGCCAAGTCGGCATGCGCGTACAGTTTGCCGAGCATTGTCCTCGGAGGCATAAGACATATAATGAGAGGGTTTTCATAGCTAAAAACAAAGATGTCAAACTGGGAGGTGCCGACACTGTCTCCAGCTGCAGACGTCCCGAAAACTTCAAGGGCTGCTTTGGGGTAGACGGTTTCAGAGCGACCCATGTCACCATAGGTCACGTTAGTGCGGGGGTACCTGGACATCATATTGTATGCCATGTCGAGTTTGCAGCAGTCTCCCTCCCCGACTCCTATGAAAACAGGAATCATCGTTGGGAAATACATCAGGAGCATGTGGATGGCCAAGACATCGTCCGGTTCAAGATCCGTGAGGATCGCAATGGAATCCCACTTGCTCTTGGTCGCCATATCTTACAGATGAACACCAAATGGAAGGATCCTGCTTACTCTCACCACTGCAAAAAAAAACAAGTCCTTTAAATTCAAACAGCCGATGCGCAGACAGCAGTCGGATGTTGTCAGACACCACTCAAGCAGCAATCGAGGGGCTTCTCTTTTATACAATCAATCGGCAGAGTGACCAACCATAGAAACATTCGTGTCCCTTTCCATAAAAAGACCGCACGAAGAAACGGTCCGATATCTGTCTCCGCTGGGAACTTCCGTCGTTAACGAGGTTCTTTGTGGTCCTTCTTTTTGAAAGGGAGACGTAGTACTCAACCCCGAGATTTTAGTGTATATAAGGAAGGACGGAGCAAAGAGACACACGAAGGTCTTCCTACAACACACAGCACAGCGGACTGAACGCGTGGGGATATATATAGACGAGAGTGTTACTCTGTCCAGGTTCATTCGAAAGTGTCGCTGTGTCAACTAATACAGCAAGCGCGAAGTAGCAAAAAAAAGGAAAGTATGAATTCCCAGATCCTCGACGACCATGCGGCGCGTTTTGTTGCCCCGCTCAGCCCCTGTTTAGGAGAAGACAGTGACACCCTGACCGCTCGCCGCATCCAGCGCGTCAAAGAACTGGCCCATCTGATTAGGTCCGAGTTCGAAACGCGGCTCGTCGTCAATCCAGAAACTATTTACATACTCGTGAACCATTTGGCGGTCATGGTGGAAGACCTAGTGGAAAACAGCTACCCCGCACACCCGGAGTTTGGTATTGGCGATTGGACCATTACTAAACTCTACCGTGATGTTGTGAAGCCTTACACGACCTTTGTGTATGCTCTCTCCATGCTGGGTTTTACCGGCATTGAGGATATCCGCGTGATGATTACGAAAAATCGTGAACAAAAAGAATGGGACGCGTGGTATACTGTCGCCAAAATGCTAGAAAAAAACATCGAAGACTTTAAGTTCCGACACATAAGCTGGGCAGTGTCTGCACACAATGCACTGCACTCGACGTGCCTAGTCCTGTTCCGAGAAAATTCTTCTGACTCGATTAGCCGCTTCCGTCGTGAAATTCAGACCGAAATCATCGAGAGGAGCGAAGCCATTATCTGTGACTACGTGGCTGAGTCCGAAAAGGTCCGCGGGACAGAAGCCGACCTTTCCAAGAACCATTCGACGCGTGATCCGACTGGCCGCATCGACGACAGCATGTACGCCAAATGTCTCGAAATTACCGCGGCGTTGGCTTTCTCACCCAAGCCGATTGGTGATGTCCTCCAAAAGAAACGCGCACGTAATGCTGCAGTCGAATGAATTCTGTGTTTTCTACTGTTTTTTTGGGTTTCATGGTATGGTGTGTATTTCTCTCTGTCCCCCCCCTTTCATGAATTAGGGAGCATTAATAACGCCTACTAACCAACGGCGCCTATTTGGTATACGTATGAATAAATACACCGCAAAGGCACCGCTATCGTTACCTCAAAAAACACCGAACAGAGAAAACAGGACCATGGCCTCGAACATCCTGGACGGTCACGCAGCACAGTTTGTGGCTCCCCTCACGCCCCTCCTCCATCACGACAGGGAAGTCCTGACGGACTGCCGCATTCAGCGCGTTAAGGAACTGATAAATTTGATCGAAACCGAATTCAAATTCCGGCTTGTCTACGCACCACATACACTCACTATTCTCATGACCCATCTTGGGTACATGATGGAAGATTTGGTGAAAAACACCTTTGCACCAAGCGACCCTGCCCCGAACAATGACAAGATCATGGTGAAGCTGTACAGCGACATCGCTGAGCCGTTCATGAGGTGGACGTTCGTCGGGAACCGTCTCGGCATAGGCGGGGGAGGAACCATCCGCGGCATGATACATGATATCCCGCGTGACAGAGAATCGCCTTACTGGACCAAAGTACTCGAAATGTTTAACAGAGACTGCGAAAAAGACGTGGACAAGTTCAGTACAGTGCATCTGTACTACGCCTTGGATGTCTACGAGACCCTGTCCTTCCTGTGCGACGGGCGAGGCAATCCACCAGGTACGGATCCAGAAGCAATATACCGCTACCATATGCAAAAGAAGCTCTTCGATGCATCCAAGCAGATTATTGTTGCGTATGTAGAAAAGGCCGAGAAAGTGCGCGGCACAGAGGACGACTATGTTCCCGAGAACCCCTGGGGGGACCCCACCGGCGACACGAACGCTTATCTGTACTGGAAATTCCTGAGCATTGCCGAAAAGCACGGGTTCGACCTCAGTGCCGACCAGCAAAATGCACGCCCAAAAAAGGCGCTTCTGAACTGACGAAAAAATATGCACAAAAAAGATGCACATAAGATGCACTTTCGTCACCTAATGCGAAATAGCGTTGCACCCCAACAAAGCAAAATACGAGGATAAAACAGAATCGGAATAGTGCAAAGTAACCTCTTCTTATTTCCGCTGAAATAATTAGGATCCCCCTCTCTCTCTCTATTTCCTTATTAGTCACCCATTTTACAACCCATCAAATTTGTATGCTTCCACTTTCATTCTACCTGCACACAGCAAAGCGAAATACAATACTGCACTGAAAAAATGGATTCCCCCGTATCGAACAACAGCTCCTTCGAGTACACCGGCGACGACGAGATCCTCCTTGCGCCGTCCACGCAGCGCCTCGTCGTCTTCCCCGTGGTGCACCACGATCTGTGGAACATGTACAAGAAATCCGTGGCGTCGTTCTGGACCCCCGAGGAGATCGACACGAACCTCGACATGAGCGACTGGGAGCTGAAGCTGAACGACAACGAGCGGCACTTCGTCAAGAACGTGCTGGCGTTCTTTGCCGCGAGCGACGGCATCGTGAACGAGAACCTGGCGACGCGGTTCTACAACGAGATCCAGATCCCCGAGGCGCGGCAGTTCTACGCAATGCAGATCGCCATCGAGGCCATCCACGCCGAGACGTACTCGATGCTCGTGGACACGTACGTCAAGGACAAGGCCGAGAAGGACCACCTGCTCCGCGCGGTCGACACGATCCCCGCCGTGAAGCGCAAGGCCGAGTGGGCGCTCAAGTGGATCGACTCGAACGACACGTTCGGCGAGCGCCTGGTGGCCTTTGCCGTCGTGGAGGGCATCTTCTTCTCGGGGTCGTTCTGCGCGATCTACTGGCTCAAGAAGCGCGGCCTGATGCCGGGCCTGTGCCACAGCAACGAGATGATTTCGCGCGACGAGGGCATGCACTGCGAGTTTGCGTGCATGCTCTTCCAGATGCTCAGGAACAGGCCCACGACAGAGCGCATCCACGAGATCTTCCGGGAGGCCGTGGCCATCGAGCTCCGGTTCGTGACGGACTCGCTGCCCGTGGCCCTGATCGGGATGAACGCCACCGAGATGTCCAAGTACATCAAGTACATTGCCGACTTCTGGCTCAAGAAGCTCGGGGTGCAGCTCCTGTACAATGTCGAGAACCCCTTCATGTGGATGAACATGATCTCCATGGAGCGCAAGACGAACTTCTTCGAGAACCGTGTCTCCGAGTACTCCAAGGCCAACGTGCACACCTCACGCGGCATGGCAGGCGCGGGGCTCGATAAGGCCGCTGCGGGCAACTTTGTATTTACAACCGACGAGGATTTCTAATGCACTATAAGAACACCCAAAGTATAAATTCGCGTTTATAGTAACGGATTGTAATTCTTGTTTTGCAGGCGATATAGCAAGCACGCCAGCACCTCCCCGGCTGCCACAAAACCAGCCAGCGCAAAGGAGCCCTTGCTGGTGATAACACCATAGAAAAGAAGGGCCAGAATGCACACAAATAGGAGGACCATCGAGAAAATGTACCTGCCCATAGCAGCCATCCTTTGCTTGGCTGCACTACTGATGTCCGGGGCCAGAACCCGGAGTAGCAGAGGAAATAAACAGAGTATTCCATTAAAAGCTAATACCGACGCTAAGACACACGTATCAAACATGTATGGGTCGTCGTTGGTTATGACAGGGCTTTTTTCGAGCATTCTGTATACCAGATCCAACCCCACAAGCATCACCCAGTACGCCATGATGAAATATACCAACATATTGAATATGTTGTCGTAGTATACTAGCTCCCTTGTTTCGTCGTCTTCCTCGCGAACATCGCTGTCGCTGATCCCAAGGTACGCCTGCCTGCACGCGGAGCAGGTGGTCTTGCCTCGCATATCGTACTTGACGCACTTGATTAGACAGCTGACGTGCACGTATGCGTTGCTCCCGCTGCAAGCACAAGGGGATATGAACACGTCCCCTCTAGCGTCGCTGTCGCTGGCAAGGCATATGCGGCACTCCGGGCCTTCCTCGGAATAGGCATCGTTATGGTTCATCCTTTTGTTCATATTGAGTGCATATCCCCATATAACGAAGGGGAAAAATGTCTCTTTGCCTTACCACGAGAAAAGGCAAAGCGCTTATCGCCGTAACATCTATTTCGAGATAACCGTGAAAAGAGAGATACGTGTGAGAACATCGCGCTGATATGGTAAATGTGTCTGATATGAATACAGCGGATACGCGGAATGACACTGAACCCTTTTTTGTCGTCTTTTGAAACGGTCCATTTATACCACAGAGATAAAAAACCCCCCATGAGTAAATCAACCCGTAAACCCACTCCTATATTAAAGAGGTCCGCCTCACAGCCGGAGATGCATCCGCTCGCAGACGAGATTGCGCGCATCCTGCTGAACGAAGGCCCGACGACAGCGGCGGCGCTTGCAGGCGCTCTTGAGGTAGACAGACAGACCGTGAATCGGTGTCTGTACAACAACAACTTGTTCAAAGATAACAAGATCGGGGGTGTTGCCGCGCCGTTCTGGTCGGTCTCGACGCCGACGTCCATGAAATTGCGCCCGCGCCTGGCATCCCCGCGGCCGTCGTCGGGACCCACGTCTGTCCCCACGTCGGGCTCGACGTCGCCCATATTCGACAGAACGTCACCGGACGACGTGTCGCCGCGGGCCGTGCAGCACGTACTCATAACCGCGCAGATGCTCTTGCGCAGGAGCGGGAGCTCCGGGGGCAGCGACACCAACAATGTGCTCCCCGTCAAGGACACGGTGGTTGTGCTTGTCGATCTCGGCAACGTGCAGGACTGCACAATCCCGCTCGTCACGCTTATGGAGCAGCAGGACGCCCTGCCGTACACGCTGGATGCGCACTTCTTTGCCGACTTTGGGACGAACCCGCACAAGGGCAAGGTGGCGATCCCGAACCTCGTGAAGGCCACCGACACGGACCACAACGCGGCCGACCTCGAGATGGTCTGGCGCGCCAAGGAGCTTGCCGACAGGTGCCCGAAGATGTCGACGTTCATTATTGCCACAAAGGACAAGGGGCTGGGCTACCTGCGCACGCTGCTGACGCGCGAGGGACAGACCGCCGTCATCGCCCCCGACTGGGAGACCGTGAAGGGGAACCTCCCGAAATGATGTGCGGCGCACCGCCTATCTACCAAAATACAGACACCGTGATTGGACTGCTTAACACTTTTTTTATGACACTGTACGAAAGAGAAGAAGACACACGAGACCTCATTGCATTGTGAAGACAAGATAGCGTGCGGCCGTAGCAAAAATACCAACGGATACAATAAACAAGTATAGTTTCCAGTAAGCATTTTCTAGGAAGTGCCAGTCATACCAGATGTCCACAATGCAGAACGTAACCATAAACATGCGCGCCGCGGAGAACACATTATTTTCAAGGTCTGTTTGTTCGACGATAACAGGGCGAACCAATACATAAATGAAAAAGTCCACAAACAGAGTCGAGATTAGTCTAGCATTGTTATTTTGGAGCTTTACAATTTCTACATCGATGTCATCCCGAGGGCGAATTAATAAGTATATCATCACATGCAACCACCCATACACCGCTGTCATCATGCACACATAGAAGATGAAGCCTGCAGCGTCGTGTACCTCAGTAAACGAATCGGATTGAATCAAACCGATCCCCCAGCATAGATACAGTAAGGCCCAGAACGAATAAACAAGCGCCACCGCTTCGCATAGTATATTTGTGATTACAATTTGCCCGTACGTCTGCGGGACCATGGTGAATCTCATGCCATGTTCGGGATCGTAAGACATGTTTGCTATCCTGTGTTTTCTTTTTGCGATACAAGGACGTCGGGGGGAAATGGTGCTGTCGTATCACAGACAGAAAAAGCGGGTTTATTGGATAGATTGTCTATCGCGAATATTGTGCCGACCATGGGTATGCGCAGATGTAGACAGCCAGAATTACCCATGTGTCTCGTCTATGCTTGTTCATATACGCAACAAACGCGAAGACAAACCCTAGTTCGTAATAGACCAATGCGTAATAGCTGTCGGGTATATTTTGCGGGTCGCGCGCGATTAATAGAAACACGCCGAGGGTCCCGACGGCCAGCGGGATGAGCATGAAGCGTGCAACCATGATGACAGTCCAGAAGCGATCCACGCAGGTGCGCCTCACGCAGAAATGGAATAGCATCAACACCAGGAGGGTTCCGATAACCACCGACCCAAAATCAATCACGAGAATCCCCGCCGAGCCTGCGCGCCACAGCCTCGGCGTATGTCCGAATACGACAAATTTCATCGCCGAGTCGATAATCAGGCGCCAGAGCGTTACCACAAACCCAAAGTACAGCGCCGTCGTGAGCATGGCCTCCTCGGCCTCTTCTACGTGCGCAGGGGCCCACTCCTTCCCGTCGTCATCGGGCTCAGGTTCCTTGATACCAAAGTAGCGCTCCTTGCACGTCGGACATCGATACGCATTGAATGGATTCTGCTGGAACCATTTCACGAGGCAGCTCGCATGCACGACCTCTAAACTTCCGCTGCACGCGCACGGCGAGATCAGCGCATCGCCTTGCACCCCCTTCTTCTCCCCTTCGAAACAAATGTGGCACTCCATCCCTGGGGTTTTTTCAAATGCAAACACTCCGCCTCACCGCGTGCGCGATTCTTCTCAGCTACACGAAAAAAGGAAATGGGAGACTACAGAGAAAAAAACACGGTCAGAAAAAACGGGATATCAGTCTCGTAGCTGCACAGGAGAGATACACGAAGTCTTCTATACCCGTTTTCCACAGACTGTGTATCTCTTCTCTCTCTTTACACGCACACGATGACTACCACAGACGATGTGATTGCCGAGCAGATCGCGGCCGACCTGACATCCTCGATGGCCGACCCGCAGGCCGCTCCGAAGGCAGCTGCGCCCAAAACCGCAAGCATCAAGATACTGCATAAAGGGACCGAGGTGAAGATAGTTCCAAAATCCAAGACAGGCGGGCGCGCGAAGTTCGTAAAGGTTGAAGACAAGACTATCGAGAAGAAGCTCGCCGAGATCGACCTCGCAGACACGAGCGGCGACGCCGGGGCCCGGGACGACGCCGACCTCGACATCGACGCTGCACTCACCAGCAGCAAATTCGACGCCGACGCCGACGCCGATGCCACGAAAGAGGCAGGGAGCGCCGCCATCCCGCTCGGCCCGATGACGTCGGCGTCGTTCGAGCAGGCGTTCGGAGACCTCGCTGGGGACGTGGACGCCGGCGCGGATGTCGCTGCGGCCCCGGGCGCCGTGGCGCCTGCTGCGACGGGGGGCGAGTTCTCCCAGGCCGTCGACCCCGCGGCTGCCGGCGGCGGACTCATGCGCGACGAGGACCTGCCTGCCGACGTAAAGCACTTTCTCGGGCTGTACAACAGCGTCGTGGAGCGGTACCTGAAGAGCGCAGAGAAAATGAGCGAGCCCAAACGTGCGGAGGCGTCGTCTGTGGTGGCTACGATGCTGTCTAAACTGGAGAACCTTCTCTTGGGGGTTGTGGGCCTGCCTGAATAAACACTCGTCCCCTTTTTTTCTGTCTTGGTACAAAACGCGCATCATTGTATTATGTTCATTAAGCAAACCTATGCATACAGTAGCCCGCAGGCTTTTATTTTGGTATATCGAACAGATGGAAGGGTGTTTAGACACAAAAGAAAGAGAGGGGGGTAGACGATGGCGGATCCAGCAGATGTCGACTTGAGGTCGGTGTTGGAGTACCTCAACACGACCAAGAACACGGCCAGTTTCAGCGCGACGTTTGCGACAGAACCGCAGATCCTGTTCTTCGTGCAAGGCAAAAATGAGGACGACTGGGTGATACCGCAGGAGCCGTCGTTCGCAAATGCGCTGCTGGCGTCGCTGGTGGACTTCTACAACGCCAACCAATCGAACGAAATGTACCACAAACGGGTGATCCACAACAAATTCAGCGTCGAGACGCGCGGCGGCCCCCCGGACACCTACAACGTGATTATCTTCGGGCGGCTGGAGGGACTGGGGTTTCTAGAACGCCGGCCGGCACAGGAAATACTCAAGGTGCGCAGGTACCCCATGATGATGCTCGTGACTGAAAACGACAAGACGCTGCACCGGGTCATCCCGTGCGTGTTCAACCTGCCGCAGCACAGCGGGGCGCCGGGCAGGCGAGATCTGCTGACCGAGGACGCACTGCAGGGCACCGACAGCAAAACCCTGATGCTGCAGATGAACATGAAGCAAAAATTTCCCGGGGCCGAGACAAAGACAAAGCCCAAATACGTAGAGCGCATCCTGAGAGACAGGGAGGTGATGCTGCAGCAAGCGACAACGACGACGAACATCAGGCACATCTCGTACATACTCCAGGGTTCGGATCCGGGGACGTGGGTTGTGGGGCGCACCCTCGGCGACGAGGTCGTGAGCGTGGCGAAAAAGACAGAGGAGCTCTACCGCAAGGACGAGACGTGGGCCGCGCGAGCGATGCAATACCTCGGTGCGGGCGAGAACATCAATGTGGCCAACATGGCCGGTTTCCAGAAAGAAAAGATATACGATCCACAGACGCAGCTGTACCTGATCCCGAACGGCACCATCTATCGCAATGCGCCGTTAATGTTTCTGCGGGAGGTCACAAAGGACGCGCGCGGGTTGGACCGCGTGACAAACCGGGTGCTCCTCTACTGTCGCACGCCCATTCCCTCCCACAGAGGCTACGCGCACGGCGCCGACGTAGACTTCATCGCCGACGTGCTCATAAACAACCCGCAGGCAACTGTCGAAACATGGGCAGTGGAAGACCAAGAAAACCTGATGGTCCAAATGATCCGCACGACCAAGGTCGGGCTGAAAGAGTGACACTGCCTCTGCCCCGGAATAAAATCCGTCCATCCTCGAAACGCGCTCAGCATTCTTCATGTATACATTCCTCCTCTCACACACAGATAAACGTACCGGGGCATAACGAGATACAAGACCGGCGCGGAAGAAGAAAAAAAAGGCACACGACAGACACAGAAAAATGGCGGCATACTTGGTGGTTGCGGGCGCGGGGGTGGTGCACTTCGGGGGCATCCTGCTTAATCTGTATTTCAAGAACCGGGACGTCCCAGCCGTGAAAGCCATCCTCGATGCTGCCTCGCACTGCGTTCTGCCGAAGGGGTATGTCCTGCAAGACATGTTTCCAGAGCCGGACGAAGGCGCCCCGTCTCCCCTGGACTTTGACGCAGACACCATCCACGTGCCCGACGAGCAGCTCGAATTTTACCGCAAGGCGCTGTTCGAGGCGCTCGACGAGCTCATGGGGCAGCTGCGCGACGCGGACCCGCAGGAGCTCCTCCTGGTGGCCGGAGCCGGCATCACGATCACGAACGTGCTCACGCTGTTTGCGACGACCGTGTACAACATGAGCCTGCTGATCTGGGGCAGGGCCGCGCGGAGCGTCCAGAAGATATGGAGATTCGCGAAGGGTGTCGCGGGGTGGCTCGGGTTCAGCGGCAAAGTGCTCACGGCGCTCGCCGGCGACCTGTTCCAGATCCTCACCTGGATCCCGATGAAGGGCGTGCCGTCGCTGATGTACAAGGCAGGCAGCCAGTTCGAGGAGGGCCTGATGTACCTGGGGAAGCAGTCGTTCCGCGCGCTGTACACCGGCGTCATCTCAAACCTGCTGGCGCTCGAGTGGATGACCGACAAGGTCCTCGGTGCCGGGACAGCGACGATAGCGTCCCTGCGCGGCGCCATGGCGGCTATCTACGGGAGAATCAGGGCGGTCGTGACGCTCCCGGCCGAAGGCGCAGTCACAGCCGTCGAGTGGGCCATGACGGCCGCCCGCGAGACGTACGAGTCCCAGCGCGACGCATTCATCGCCGCCATAGGCGAGCCGCCGGCGTTCGACAGGGCGGAGGAGGAGGAGAGGATCGTCGAGCAGGCCGGCGAAGAGGCGCTCGGGCTGGTGTGGAGGCTCATGCGGGAAGCCGCGTCTGCCATGAAGGGGATCTTCAGCCCGATCGGCGTGCTCTTCGCGGCGGTCGCCGACTGGCTCGAGGGCGCCGCGCCGGCGACTCTCCGTAGTCTGACAAGCATCGCCGACCTGTTCTCGGTCGAGGCAGTCCGGGCCATGGTGGCCGAATTCACGGGCTACAACGCCATCGCGGCGTTGTACGAAGCACTGCCTGCCTGGCCGGGCCTGCCCAGCGCGCGGCGCGTGGCGTGGCTCAAGTCGCTGGGGCCCCTCGGGCGGCTGCTGCACAAGTGGTACGAGGCCTACCAGGGCCGCCCGTCGCTGCACGACGAGTTCCGCATGCACTGGAAGGTCGTCTTCTTCATGCAGGGCGCCGCGGCGGACGACTGGGAGTGCGCGAGCGAGCGCCTGCGCGACCGCCTGGAGCCGCACCTCGTGAGCTACTTCAACCTCGGCGAGAAGCCGTACATCGGCGAGCTGGTCCTGCGCAACCGCGTGCACCGCGTGCTCATCGTGGGGACGCAGGCCGCCGTCGCCGACAGCACGGCCACGTTCCCGCTCATGCTGCTCGTGAACCCCAGCAGCATCCAGGTCGTGTTCCCGTGCACGATGGAGCTCCCGGAGACATACGTGGCGCGCCCGGACATCGAGCTCATCACGCAGGGCCTGGCCTCCGCAACGCCGTCGCGGGACCTGCTCGAGGGCATCGGCCTGGTCCCGCGGAAGAAGCCGTCCGACGACGCCCTGCCACCGGCCAAGGCGAACTGGATGGCCCGGTACGAGGCGACGGAGCAGCGCCGCAACGACTTTGTGGCGACGTTCCTCGAATCCAGCGAGATCACCGGCTACTTCCTGCAGGACGACGACCCGAACAAATGGCGCTGCGGCAAGAAGCTGCGGGCCATCCTGTACAACTTCGTGAGCTCCTACAAGGAGAACATCGGCAACATCACCGAGTTCAACTTTGTCGCCGACTACGCGCTCGACATCACCGTCGACGACCTGGACGCCAAGCTCATCCCGAACATGACCGACTTCGCCAACGACAACTTTGTCATCATCCAGGACGAGCCCTCCGGGCGCCCGCGGCTCGTGTTCTTCTGCCCGCTGCGCCTCCCGTCGCACGCAGGGGCCATCATGCGCGCCGTGCGCGGGGGCGCGTACCAGGACCTCGAGCGCATCCTCGCGACACCCCTCGGGTTCCAGACCGTCGGGAGCGGCGACATCATCGACCGGTTCACGACACTGCGCCGGAAACAGTAGAGAAGCTCAATAAAAAAAGGGGAGATGACACGGATTATCCAAGAATACTGGCTGTTTTTATTGGTTTACTTACGCATGATACTTTGCACTTTGATAGAAAGCTAATCGGCCGCCTTGCGCTCCTCGTCCTGCGCGCGGCTCTCGAGGTACGCCGACACGGTGTCGACGATGGTGGTCCAGTCCTCCTCGGCGGCGACGCCGGCCCTCCTCCGCATCACGTACCAGTGGTTGCGCGCGTTGTGGTACTCCTTCTGCGTCTTCTCGGCAAACACGCCCCACCGCGCCGCGCCGTACCGCACCACGTGGTCGAACAGCTGGCTCTCCTCGACCAACGTCCAGCGCCTGTACCGCGAATCGCTGTGCGAGTCCCGCATGTACCGCTGCCTGGCCTCGCGGTTGGTGCGCCCGGGCAGGTACTCGGCAACCCTGACCCACATGTCCGAGCGCCCGCGGAACCGCCTCGCGCAGTTGTAAAGAATCTCGAGCTCGCGGTCCTTCCACAGGCGCCGCTGCCTCCTGGGCCGCTTAGCACCAGCCGCCGCCGCAGTCGTCGTCTTGTTTTTCCCGCGGTTGGTATTCATTCCTCCTCTTCGACCCCCACAGCGCGTGCCACAGCTTCGATTTAATGATACACAGGAAAACGCAGCAGAGATAGAACTTCAGGGAAGCGCGCCTGTCCTCCCGCGCGTCGCGATCCGCGTCTCGATCTCCGCACCCGCATCCGCATCCGTATCCGTATCCGCACACCATCATCCCCGAAATATACTGCGAAATATCACTCGTGTTCGCACCTTGCTCACAAACACCTTCCTCTCTCTTTTCTCCTCCCCCCCCCTCTCTCTCTCTTTGAACATACACCCTTCTCTTGTTAAGTGACTCTTCCAATTCATATCGTAAAAAATGATACTTTATAGCCGAATATTCAGAAACAAAATGATGGTCCAGCCGAATACGCCTGCCTTTTACTCGTCAGAGGGGAGCGCGTCACGGGCGCGGCGATCGTCGTTGAGGACCTCGAAGCCCGCGTGGCCGGTGCGCCCGTACTCGAGCAGGCACTCAGTGACTGCGGGATTGGCCGCGAAGGCTGTGTACATGCGGTCCATCGTGTACCTGGACATCCGGTGGTACTGGAACACGAAGTGTTTGATGGACCGCGTCGCCTCGATAAGGGTCACCAGCTCAGCCCCCGCAATGTCCCCAACGATCCAGTCATTCAGTGTCAAACGCTGCAGATGCGGCAACGCGCGGCACGCCTTGACAACCTGTGCAGTCTGGGCATCGAGGAAGCCTCTGTTGAATTCAAGCACCCGCAACGCCTGGCTGAGCTTCAGGGCCTCGCACAGATGAGCAGTGGTCTTTTCGTCGAAATACATGTTGTCCATACGCAACGTGTGCAACTTGGGCATATTAGTCAAGTTGTCCCACAGGAGCCCGTTCCCGGGAATGCAGGCGCGGTTCAGCACCAGGACCTCGACGTACGGGGCAACGGCATCCAGGACAGGGTCCAGGTAGACCTCGGGCACATCTCTCCAACATTGTATCTCGAGCTCGCGGATTTCACAACCGCAATCGACGAGCGCCCTAGCAAGTATCCCCGCGTCCTCGGGCTTTTGATTGTTTAGTTGCAGGACCTTCAAGCCCGGTTTCAATCGCAACACCCCGCACAACCAGTCGTACTCGAGGCTTGACAACAAGTGCAGGCCTTCGTCCGGGCACGGCTCAAAAATGGTGTCACGCGGCTGAGGCTGCCGCTGCGGCTGGAACGGCGGTGGTTCGCTTGCAGTACACGACATCTTTCTTGTTTTTCAGTTTTTTTGTTCAGGTCTCTGCAAAGCATTTATCAAAACGTGTACGCCCGCGCATCCCCTTATACACACAAACATACACCCTTTTCTGCATCCTCGTCTGCCCTTCTCTCGTTAATCACCCCCCCCCTTCCAGTTCCTGTCTTAGGTAACATGTTTTATAGTCGGATACCCCAAAAAAAAGGTATGATTTTGCAGCTGCTGTGCCCCTTCTTTTTGTTAATATTCCGCGGGGAGTTCAGCGGGGCGGCGGCGCTCGTTGTTAAGGAGCTCAAACCCGTGATTGAAGCTGCTCCCGTACTCCGGGCGGCACTCGACGACTGAGGGGTTGGCCCGGAAGGCCGCGTACATGCGGTCGAGCAAAGGTTTGGGGATGCGGTGGTTCTGGAACCGGAAGTGTGTGATGGACTCCGTTGTCTCAATAAGGGTCACCAGCTCAGTCCCCGCAAGCTCCCCGACGGCCCAATGATCCAGTATCAGACGACGCAGCCCCGGCATCATGTGGCATGCCCGGGCAATGCATGCGGTCGTGGCATCGCCTATTCTTCCGCCGACTTCAAGCTCTCGCAACGCCGAGTATTGCACAAGGTACTCGCAGACGGGGGCAATGGTAGCTTCGTCGAAAGGAGTGTCTGTGATGCGCAAAGTATGCAAACTGTGCATCTGCTTCAATGACTCCTGCAACGTAGATCCGCTCTCCATTTTGCACGCGTCGTTCAGAAACAGAATCTTGATGGACGGGGCGACAGCATCCAGTAGGGGGCACAGGTCGATCTCCGGCATGTCTACCGAGTTCATCACCCACAACTCTTTCACGGTGCACGCGCAGTCAGCGAGCGCGCGAACAACTGTCGGCACATCCTGGGGGAACAGGCGCCATACTACCATCTTCCGCGGGTTCGGATTCTGCCGCATAACTGCGCAGGCATGGCCGTAATCGACATTTCCCCTCATTGAAATATATTCGTTCTGCGACGGGAGAGTGCCGCTGTCACGCGGTGGGAGCGATGGCTCGGCCACAGTACACGGCATCTTCTGAATTTCCATATCCAGTTCGTGTCTCTACCAAACACCTATCCAATCGCGCGTGTCCCACTCCTCTTATACGCCCAAAAATCTGCACAATGTTTCGAGCAGGCTCTTCCCAAAAAAACGCGCACACTGCCGGCAGATCCAAAGAAACGCGTGCGAATGTAGCAGGTTCTCAAGCATTTCCCCGTGTATGTTTGCCGGTGGCGCAACAAAATATCGGAACGGGAGAGGAATTTGAAATTCCAGCAGAGTACGGGGCACCTACAGAAGAGAAAAAAGCAGACCCCCCCTAAAAAGAAGAAGGCTAATTTCGAGACGACGACACGATGGCGAGAATGAACAGCGTCGGGTATTTCTTCCTGGTGGCTGCCATCACTGCCGGGGCCGTGCTCACGACCATGGGGGCACTGTCGCCAGCATGGACCACGAACGGGGCGGGGCAGATGGGTTTGTACAGTGTATGCGGATGCCGGAGCATCGACTTCGACTGCAACGTGGGCGCCGGCGACGGCAATCCGCGGGAGGAGTTTTTCACCGGGAAGACGACGTGCTCCGAGTACTCCGCGACACGCGTCCTTGCCGCGGCCACGCTTGGGTTCCTTTATTTTGGCGTTGTCGCGAGCATCGCAACACGCGGCGAGATGTATAACAAGCCGTCGTTTGCGGCCATGGGTCCGCTCGAGTGGCTCGGGGTATCGTGCCTGTCTGTGGCCTTTGCAACGGGCACCGTCGTTGTCGGGCTCTATGTGCACACGATCCAGCAGTCGAACAAGAACGGGCTGGCCGACCTCGAGGTCGGGGCCATCCTGTTCATGACAGGGTGGGCGATGATCGCCCTGCCGTGGGCCGTCTGGTTCATCAGCGTGGTTGGCAGCGGAGATGTTCGCACGGCGCTGAGCCCCAACCAATGGGAGGGCATGGCCACCAGCAACTTCTGGCTCTCCGCGTCGCTGGTCCTCGTCGCCGCGGCCGTGATCTTCCCCGAGTGGAACAAGGTGCTTGTCCGCGAGGACCTGATCACCCCGCCCGACTTCCAGAGCGTCCACGACCAGATGCACATGGTCGTCGGCGTCGACCCGGCGGACACCAACCTCGCCGCCATCACGGACTCCATCATCACCCCCGGGCCCGACAGCGAGAAGCCCAACCGGCACATGCACCTGAACCCCTGGGGCTACTGCCTGTGCACCCCCATCAAGCCCGAGTGCGAGTGGCGCACCGCCGACTTCTTCAAGGGCAGCAACTGCGCACAGTTCCAGTCGGCCCAGGTCTTCGGCTGGCTCGCCATGGCCTTCGCCCTGCTTACACACATGTCTCTGATCTTCAACGGGACCGAAACCGGGGCCGGCTACGCGTCCCTCACGACGTTCGCGTTTCTCACGGGCGTCGCGGGCGTGATCTCCCTGTCGCTGTACGGAGACCTCGCACACAACGACATCCCCGGGACTGACCTCGAAGGCTACGGGTTCATCCTGTTTACCATCGGCGCCGGGCTCACCGCTTTGGTGGGCTTCTTCGTCGGCGCCGAGAGATCATATTCTCTATTTAGCGCCTCGGAATATTCACCGATCGAGACCCGCCCCTAACTCACTTATTATCCCCCCCCCCTCCATCTATCTTGTCGTCGCAATTCTTATTAATATGCTACATATCTTTCCATATCGTATTCTTACCTCGCACTTTGTTCCTATGTTTTCCTTTTTTCGTGGTTTTGAGACCGTGACATTATGTTTACAGAGAAAGGTTAGCCGCAGTCAGCTTTAGCATAAATGTGTATTCAAAGGTGAAGCCCTCGCACTTCACGTATGTGTACTAACGAAGTCTCGTAAGAAACAAAGCGCGACCCCCCCCCCTTCCTCTTGCTCTTCGCCTCTTTTTTCCGTTTCCGTTCTTCGTTGCTGCTACATCCTTTGGTTGTACAGGTGCGCCATTTTGCGTGCTTTTTTTGACAGCATCACATTATTTTTACGAGCATAAAGAAACACACCATGTCGTCGGATAGCGAGATCAGCGAGCACGTGTTTATTCCGGAGAGTCCGGTGCCACTGACGAACGAGTCGCCCCTGTGCAGCAACGGGGACGCCAACGACGGGTATCCGCACAGCAACGACTCGCCGCTGATCCAGGGCGGCACACTCCTCCACCACGACGGCGCGCCATTGGTGGATCCGGAGACATCCGACGGCGGCTCGCTCAGCGAGAGCCCGATGTCCCCGCTGTCCCCGATGAGCAGCTTCCGGTCTGTGAGCAACCGCCTCATCGACTCCACCAGCCCCCTCTCGAACACGTATGCGCAGCAGGTCTTGCCCTTCGAAGTGACTATCGAATTGCCGAGCAGGGAACACGTACCAGTGCTCGTCACGTGCCCGCCGAAGACGACGTACCAGGGCATGCTCACGCACGTGAACGAGCAGATCCTGGCCCAGCTCGTGAATCCGGACACCCGGGCGGGCCCCAGCAACCTGTGGTATGCAACGGCTGCCGTCGACGCCGGGCGCCAGACGGCGTACCCGCCGCTCACCATCCCAAAGCATCCCGACCGCCGCCTCGTCTGTAAGATCCGGTCCAAGAGGCTTGTCTTCTACGGCACAAACGAGTAAAAAAAACACACAAATGCACGGAAAGAATACAAAGGATGGCTATTCACGTTTTTTTATTGGCTAGTTCACACAGACAAAGAAAGGATAAGTAAAATTACTGCTGACTGTATCTCGTCTTGTACCATATTCCGCCGCAGATGCACACAATGACCGCACCCAGGGTGACTCCCATGGCGATCCACGTGACTGTGGGGGTGTTGTTCTTGGTATCGTCGTCATCCGATACGGATGCTTCGCTGAGCAACTCGCGTGCAGGAGCGGCAAAGGCGAAGGTGGTGACTTGCAGCAGAAGCAAGGTTAATGCAAATAGACGCATGTTAGAGGTCCAAGCAAAGCGTATCTCTGTATGCCGTCGTGTCTTTCTTTTTTTTTTACCCGTTAGTATTTCCAAATCAAAGGAAAGAATGAGAAAAGGAAAACGATATGTTACTAGTTCGCGGCCGGGGCCCTAACCTATAACCAAGGATTGTTCAGTTTCCGGCCCCGCTTGCCGCAAATCACACTTAGTCGAGGCGACCGAACGACTCGGTGGCACGGAGGAAGCGGTCGACGAGGTCGTACCGCGCCTGGTCGTGCGCGCTGAGCGCCTCGGGGTCGCCGACACTGGCCTCCCAGCGGGCCAGCGTGTTGTCTATGATGCCCTCCGCGAACCGCGCGCGCGCGGCGTTGACGGTGATGTGCGGCGCATCGTGGAACGCGGCGTTGAGGTACCGCGCCTGGATCCGCACGCGCTTCGGTCTCCTCACCTCGTGCACAAACTCGGGCGGCGGCGGGTCGATCTCCAGGCGCTCGTCGTACCCCGGAAAGTTGGCCTCGATGTACGCGAAGTAGCTCCTCTGGCCGTACCCGCTGGGCAGCGCATTGAACCACGCGTAGAACTGCGCCCACGTCCACCCCCACTGCTCCGTCTCGCTGGCCCCGCCGCCGCCATCGTAGTCGTCCACGACAAGCATCGGGGCGACGAGGGCATCGACAATAGGTTCGTCAGCCCGTTCCTCCGTGCGGGCCGGGGGGTAAGCCGGCGGATCAGCCGGCGGGTGGTCGGCGTCCGGCGTACGCATGAACGACCGCATGGCCTCGAATATCGCGAGGTGCTTGCTGCGGACGGTGCCGTAGAACTCCAGGGCCTCGGCCGCGAACTCTGCCCTGAGGGACTCGATGGCGTCCTGGTTCTCCATGGCCAGCTCGAGGTTTGCGGCGAGGGGGTCGTACTGCGCGAGGTCGGCCTTCAGGTTGCGCACGCCGTGCCGGTTGGCGCGCACAAAGCGCTGGAGGTCGATGTAGGCGTACCTGCCCTTCAGGCGGTGCTCCTCGGAGAGCACGTAGCCCGGGGCGTCGCTGAAATCAAACACCTCGAGCCGCTGGTTGCGCACGAGCGCCACGGCGAGCATGTCCAGAGCAGGCAGGTTCAGCTGCACGCCGGCGAGATGGATGTCGACAAGCCGGGACTGGCTGTCCGTCGCGCCCTGGTCCTCGATCCCGTCGGCAAGCGCCTGGATGTACTCCTCGGCAATGCTCGCCTGCGCCCCGTATGCCCCCCTGATATACTCGCCCTCGCCCTCGCCCTCGCCCTCTTCATCGGAAAGGAGAGGCATGCGCAACACCTCGGCGGTCGTGAACGGGTCGGGCATGAGGACGTTGCGGTCGAACGCCAGGAAACGCAGCGCCCGCGCCGCCTTGATGAGCACGCCCAGGGCCCTGTTCACGTGCGCGGAGGCCGTGCGCACGTTCCCGCTGAGATCGAGCGTCTCCAGCACCGTCGACCGCGCCGCCGCCCGGATGACCTCCACGACGCCCTCTGCGCCCAGGTTGCAGTCCGCGAGCCGCAGATGCACCATGTGGACGTCCATCGACAGCGGCAGGAAGCGGTCCGGCAGGATCGAGCGGATGTGCGCGTAGAACTGGGCACGCGAGGGGAACCCCGCGACGTCCGCGGCGTTGTACATCCGGGCGTTCGCGCGCTCGAGGGCGTCGGGGTCCGTGACCGTCTTGAATATTCCGACAGCGACCGGCCGGTCGAACTCGCCCTGGCGGCCGTCGAAGACCGCCCACCCGGTGCGGCTCTCGCCCACATCCTGCGGCGTCCACGACTGCGGGAACGCGTCCCGGCGGATCAGGTCGTCGGTCTCGTTCATCGCCCGCGAGAAGAGCGCCGTCACGCGAGCGAGGTACGCATGCATGACGCGCGGGTCGGCGGTCTCCGGGGGCGGCGTGTTGAGGAACTCGGCCATGGCGCCGCCGATGTGCACGAGCTCGCCCTGTGTGCCCTTCCCCGCTCTGCTCCGCCTGACGAAGCGGCCCGCCTTGTACTCGACGGACGGGATGTCGGACAGCGCACGCTGCACGCTCTGCCAGACCCACCGGATGAGCCGGAACCAGATGACGATGACCATGACGCTGTTGAACACGTCGGACGCCTGCGTGTACCGCTGCAGCTGCCGCGCGTAGTGCTGCTCGAAGGGGTCGAACTGGTACGGCCGCAGCGTGGTAGAAGCCGAGCCCTCGCTGCGACCGTACACGGGCAGCGCGAACGTGGGCTGCCACGGGAAGTCCTCGACGAACGCCCGCGACAGCGTGTCCATCTTGACGGCCGCCGTGTAGTGCTTGCCCTCGATGTCGTGGCCCGCCATCATGAGGTGCCGCGCCATGCGCCGCGCGACGTTCGCCGGGAACAGCGGGATCACCCTGGGCAGGCGGCTGACGACATTTGCCGCGATGTATAGGTTCGGCGCGGGGCCGTACAGCACCATGGTGTCGAAGCTGGGCAGCTTGACGACCTCGTCCACGACATGCAGTACCACCTGCGACGGCGAGGCCCCCTCTGTGACCTCCGGCGTGATGCCCTCGAGGATCTTGTCGGCAGCCTCCTTCATCCCGCCGAGTGTCTGCCGCGCCATCTCGTCCTTCAGGTAGTCGTCAAAGTCGTCGTGGCGGTGCCGGGCCTGGAAGTCGAGCATCTGCTGCACGACCGGCGTGTCCGGGTCGACCACGTTGGGGGTGCTCTTGAGCTGCAGGATGCCGTCGGCCAGGTTGCCCGGGGACACGTTGCTCAGCTTGGCGACAATCTTGGTGACCTCCCGCTTCCTCTCAGGGGGCACGACGGCGCCGTCGATCTCGATCTCGGTGTTCTCAAAGTACTCGGCGAAGTACGCCACGCCCATGCCCATCAGCTGGTCGACGAGGTAGTTCAGGGTGTCACTCATCTCGTCGATGGTCTTGCCCAGCATCTCGAGGACCACCTGCGACGACAGCGCCTCCGAGAGCAGGATCTTCGTGAGCTCGCCGGGCAGCCTGGCGATGGTCATGGCGTCGGCGACAATCACTTCGGACCCGATGTCGATGAACTCCTCGGCCGTGTCGAAGGAGTACGCGTAGATGCGCCCAAACTGCACCGTCAGCGCGCTCATGTACATGCCCATGCCGAGCTTGAGCAGCATGCACACGGTCGGCGGCAGCTGCGCGCACGAGCCCGTCGCGAAGTCGACCATCGCGCCCGAGGTCCGCGAGACCCACGAGGCCGTCGACCTGGCAATGCCCTGCGCCTTCTCGCGGCTGTCCTCGTACACGGCGGTGTCTGCCCCTATGAAATCCATGGCCGCGCCGTCGGCGTCGTCTCTGTCGCCGTCTTCGCCCTGCCCGAGCGGCATATCAGAAAGGCTTGATACCACCGCCCGCGCCATCTCGCCTCTGGCCCGCCTGTATTCCTCCTGGAGCCGTTGTCGCTGTCGCTCCTTTTCCTCTTTAGACTCGCCACTCATGACTGTGTATTCCCTTCTTGCACGCAAACGAGTGTTGTCAGCATCCAAAGCACCGTCTCCTGGTTGCACTAGTACATAAGGAAAGGGGGTACATATACACGACTCTGTATAAGCAAGGTAGTGATCGCCGAGCAGGATAGGCTCACCGGAAGCAATGAAAAAGCGTTGCTTATCTAGTGCCCTCTTTCGCCGTCTCTCTCCACCCCCCCCCCCCCCCCCCCCCCCCCCCCCCCCCCCCCCTCCCTCCTCTCCCCCCGTTCCCCCCGGAGAAAGTACAGATGAACCCCGCACCGATAATGGATTTCCTGCTTCTGCTCGCAGTTGTCATCGCGGGCGGCTCGGCGCTCGTCTACATGGGCGTGACCCAGATGAAAACGTACGAAAAGATACGCCCCAGTCGCCGCACCCTCCTCACTGCTAGCGAAAAATCGCGCGTCGGCATCGACACTGACAGCACGCCCGTGGAGCATCGTCCGCGCTCGCACTCGTTTTCGGAGCTGCACTCCTCGGCGCCAAGCAGGTCTCAAAGGCGCGTGTTTACCGTGCAGCGCATCGTGGAGTCATGAATCGAACCGTTTTTTTATTCAATGTTTTGCAATGGCTTTTTTCACTTCCAAAGAGAAAAAAACAGAAAGGTTGTAGTAACAACCGACAAATAAACTTAAGTTCTGCGAAGGATGCTTTCCAGAAAGGCCTGCACCATCACGATAAGATCGGCGCGCAAACGTCGAACCCGGTCGTCAGCAACGACGACGTTGAACTCGATCAATTGCAGAAACGTGCGCTCCAGTTTGTTCAGAACACCGAGTTGGATCGGCAAGACGCGCGTGTACGCGACGTTGTCGAAATGATGTTGCTCGTCGTCCACAAACTTGGCCGCGACGACAACAGCAACAAGGAAAAGAAGACGGAGGTTCTGGTGCGTGACCAAGATTTTTTTCATCTCGACGAGCCTGGAGATGTATTCAATGGCGACAATGACGACGTAGGGACGGAACATATTCCATTTCATGCACAGCTCCACCATGTGCGAGGGCGCGAAGAAGAAGATGTCGTTGAATTGCTCGGCCTCCTTGGACGTCTCGAAAGAACCGGCGGCGTCGGAACAGTTCGTCGCCATCATGTACATGAGCACAGACGCGATCCGCGCGAGCGCCTTGTCGCAGGACCAGTACCAAGTATACGACGGGCAATGCAAGTCGATCCCCGTTATCATGTCGGCGAAATCGTCGACCGAAAACTTCGAGGTCATCGTCTTGTCCGTTCCGACCTGTATAAGGTGCCGGATATGGTCGTTCGTACTCCACGGGAGGTCGGCAGGCCCGTTCCCAGTCTCGTCGAATTGCGAGGCCAGGGGCGGCTTCAGCTTGGCCCTGCGCGCTCGACGGAACCGCGTCAACCTGGGCTCCTTGTGATTGCATCTCTGCGCCGCGCACACCGGCCCGTCCTGATTCTCCATCGTCGCTATCCGGTCCCAAAAAAAATGCAGAGAATACCACTTTAACTCGCGCACGTCTAAACATCCATGCCCCCCCCCCCTTTTCTCCAGATCAAAAGCACTCCTTCCCAAAAAGATCACTTCCTCACACAAATGCCACCTTATGTTAAAACACGGCCGCTGTCTGCCCGTTACTTGTTTATACACCGAAAAGTCCACGGTCCAGTACTGTGTCACAACTCGGATGTATATATCCTGGAAAACCTCTGAGGTTGCATTGCCACCGAGGGTTGTGACCCCACAAATCCGCGCCAAAGTTGTTCTTTTGCATCGATATGCAAATCGCGCTAGAGTCTCGCATTGGAACCCCCGGTGTATTAGGGACACCCCGGCAAACAGAGTACGATGGTGCGCGATGTTCGATCTTGTGAGAACAATCACCGCCCGATCCCTTTCTTCGCAGTCCGCGCACGTTGTGCGAACATACGACATGGACATGGCCGACGAGCACGATCCGTGGCCAAGCACTTCCATCACGTCGCGCGGGACTACGTGCCTGTCCGTGCTGGAGAAGTACGCAATCAAGGCCGTGGAGATGTGCGTGAACGCCCAGAGCACAGACTTTGCCACATTCCCCATGGACACCACGGAGCAGCCGGCGCAGCCCGCCAGCGACATCAATAGCCGCATCCTGCGCGAACAGAACATGCGCGCGCGACTCGTGCACACCTCAGACACCAAGAGGAACGCATGATATTCCTCCCTCCCTTCACAAACCCTCATTTCTTGACATATGTATTGCAATACAACAACAAAAAGACATAGAATAAAAATGTAGTGTACTTTGCAAACCTTTTATTCGTACATCACTGTCTCTTTGCACGCCGCTTGCCGGGTCCCGGGCTTCTCCGGTCGCCGCTCCCGCTGGGGATGTGGAACTTCGCCGTCCCCGCCGCCGTGCCGCGCCCCCGTCCCCGTCCCCGTCCCTGTCCCCGTTCCTCGGCATCGCACTCGTCCTTCACCGCCGTGACATCCACGCGCCACTTCTTGGCCCCCACGTTCACCTTGCGGCGCGAGCCCCTCCGTCTGCCGCCGCCCCCTCCCGTGCGCTTCTTGAGCCACGCCGGCTTGGCGCGCTTGAACGTCTTCCGCTTGGCCTTGCCCTCCTGCTTCACTTGCACGCGCCGCAACTGTGATCTGCCCATGGTGTATCGTATCCCGCCCCCCCCCCCCCCCCTAAAGAAGGTAGGAGTGGCGCCGCGCTTATACGACAGTTAAACCCCCTAGGCGTCGATGCTTCCGGGCATGACCTTGGTGGCCTCCTCGGCGCGCGCGCGTGCGATCTCGGCGGCGTCCCCGTAGAGGAGCTCGCGCAGGGGCTCGTGGATGTCGCAGTGGTCGATGCGCCCGTTGTACAGGTGCAGCACGATGTACGCCCACATGGCGATGGCCTCCTCGGTGCACGTGCAGCGGTAGATCTTGCCGTGGTAGACGACGTTGATCATGCCGAACATCTGCACGAAGAACGGCCCCGACTCCATGAGGATGAGCGGGATGCTCGCCGGCAGGTCGATCTCCCAGATGAGGTGGCGGTCGCGCACGCTGAAGCCGAAGTGCTTGAGCGACAGGTCGAAGATGTACAGCTTCATGATGAGGCAGAACACGTGCTGCGCGAAGGCGAAGCGGTCGAAGTAGTCGACGTCCTCCTCGTGCATGACGCCCGGGATCTTGTCCAGCAGGATCGTCTGCGAGAGGCGCGACCACGCCTGCTGGGCCTCGGGCGACTTTGTGACCATCATCACGCTCTGCGGGTCCGGGACCTCCATGTCGCGCTGCTCCATGAACTCCTCGATGTCGCCGAACGTCACGATGAGGCGGTAGAAGTGCTTCGAGACGAATGCGCGGCCGTCGCCGAGGTTCGCCACGAGCGCCGCGCGCCCGCACATGAACTCGCGGTACTGCTTGACAAACTCGGCGGACTTGATCCCGCCGCGGCTGCGCGAGCGCGACCCGAGCAGCGTGCGCGCCCACGTCGAGTCGCGCTCGAGGATGAACTGCACGATGCCGAAGATGCGCGTGATCTGCCCGCCGAGCGTGCGCACAAGCCGGCTGTTGGCGCGGTACACGGGCACCTGGGCCTCGAGCGCATTCACGCGCGCGCGGTAGTCCTCGTCGTCGTGCACGCGCTCCGTGCCCGGCTGCGCCACGATGAGGCACGCGCGGTGGTACAGCCGCGTCACGTAGCCCATCAGGCGGTCGCACGGGTCCAGCTTGTGCCAGTACGTCGCCAGCAGCGCGATGGCGTCGAGGGTGGTTGTGGTGCTGTACTTCTCGATGGGCATGTCGGACACGCACACGCCCTTCATGAGCAGGTACTGGTCGTCGGTCGCCGCGTGCGAGCCGTCCCACTGCGGCGGCAGCGCGGCCTGCAGGTAGTCGCAGCACGAGCGCCACACCGTGACGAGCCCCGCGTTGTTGACAAACACGCACATGAGCAGCGTCCACGCGGGCTCGTTCTTCATGGGCACGGGCGTCCACATCTCGCCCACGTTGTGGCTGCTCATGCGCGCAATCATCTGGATCGCCCTCCACAGCACCTGCGCCGTCGCCTCCACCATCTCACGGCGGTCCTCGGCGCACATGGCATCCACCATCTTGTGCAGCTGCGGGATATCCCGCGTCAGCGCCTGCGCCATCTCGATCATCTGCGCCGTGGTCCGCGGGGGCTCGTTGATGAGCTTGCGCAAATGCATCAGCAGGCGCTCGTCGCGCGACCGCGTCCCCGCCCCGGTACCCGCGCCGGCACCCGCAGCCGCTACGGGGGGCGGCGCTATCCTCACATGTAACTGCTGCTTCTGCATGCTGCCGCTGCTGTTTTTTTCTTTGTTTTGTTGGGTATGCGCGCGTGTAGTCCTGTAAACCCATACTTTATTCGGTAAACTTATGCACGATTTGCGTTCTCTAGGTGTCGCCACTTGTTTTTGCCCTCTTCGACGGCCGCCGGACGCCGTTCCCGTCGAAGCCCCCGAGCGCGTCCGGCTTGAGGGTGCTGCCCATGCCGCCGCCGGAGAGCAGGATCTCCTCCTGGGCCGCCAGCTCGAGCGGCTCTGTGAGCGAGGGGTCGATGAGCATCTCCGGCACGCCGATGCTGTCCGTGCGCAGCCGCTGGAACACGCCGAAGGGGATCACCTTCTGCGAGTACAGCTTCTCGACCTGCTCCGGCGAGGTCACGAACTGCGAACGCAGGTATACCGTGACGCTCTTACTGCTCTTTTGCTCCACGCCCTTCGGCGCGCCGTTATCGTTCACCTTGCGGAACAGCTTGCCCTCGCCGTCGATCTCCTTTGCAATGGTGTCCTCACCCGACTTGCGCAGCGTGTCCTTGTTGATGGACGATAGGTTGGGCACGTCGGCGGTGCCGTACAGGACGCGGAACACGTCGGTCATGAGCAGGCTGTAGATGCGCCACCACATCTGCATTGTGTTGAGGAACGTCGTCGTGTGCATCTCGACGCCCACACTCACCTTGGACGTGTGCGACGTGACCATCGACGGCGGGATCCCGAACGCGTGGTAGATCTCCTCGACGATCCCCTCGCGCATCTTCGAGTAGTCCGGGTCGACGTGGCCCGGCGTGGAGTTCACGAACTGCAGCCCGCCCGGCACAAACAGGAAGCGCGACTCCGGGCGCCGCTGCATCGCGAGCTCGGCCTTCTCCCACCAGTGGCTCGGGCCCATCGTCTGCGTCTCCTCCTTGCCAACGTACGTCTGGTACATCGGGTTTGAGGCGGTCATCTGGAGCCGCTCCACAAAGGTCTCGTCGATCCCGAGCTCCAGCAGATACTTGTCCTCAAACTCGAGCACGGGGTCCTGCACGGACAGCTCGTCCTGCACGCCTTTCTTCGAGGGGTCCTGCTGCTTGGTGCGCTGCACGACCATGGGCGGGTTGGCGTTCATGTGCGACGCGACGACGCGCGCCTCCGTGAGCTGGTACAGCATGCGCAGGAGCGGCTTCACCTTGTCGACGACCGACAGGCGGTTCTCCGGCGTCACGCGGAAGGGCAGCGACCGGTGGAAGATCTTGAGCGGCGTGGTGGTCTTGTCGTTCTTCCACGCGGCGTTCATGACGGCCTGCCCGGAGCGCTCGTCGTAGTACATGTCGACCGTGATCTGCGAGAAGTCGGGCACCTCCGGGACAATCACGCTCTCGCTGATCTTGGCCGGGTACCACACGAGGTAGCCGTGCGCGAGGATGAACGAGAACGCGCGGAACATGAAGGCCTCCCAGTAGTTCCGCACGATGAACATGAAGTCGTCGTCGGGAATGTGCCACTTGTTGTTCACGAAGAAGGCGAGCCCGCTCGTGAACAGCTTTGTCGATATCAGGTGCAGGATACTCGACAGCGTGGGGTCCTCGTTCAGGAGCTCGTCATTCGACCGGCTGTAGTCCCGCAGGGCGTCGATGCGCGTACTCCCCTGCAGCGTGCCCGGGCCAAACAGCGTGGCGTTGCGCCGCTTGCTATTCCTCGTGTTTCTTGACATGTCTCTCTTCCCTTTTTTTGCCGTTTTCGCCGGTACTTTCCACGACAAAGTGTGCGCCGGTACGCCCATGTATATATGCAAACACCTCACCGGAATAAAGGACAACATAGCTTTTATTGCGCAACTCCGAATACTACTGTCATGAATATTACCACAAAGATCGCGAGGCGCGACCCCGCGTGCACCGACCCCGCCGCCGCTGACTTCTCCTTTTCCGGTTCACCCTCGCGCCCGCCGAACTTGGGCGCCGTTGTCTCCGAGACGAGCGGCAGCCGCTGGAACTGGCCCAGCCTGTATGGCGTGCCGTCGGTGCTCTGTATCGCCAGATCGAGCTGCGAGCTGTCCGGCCCGAAGACGGGCGCCTGCCGGATCACAAACGCCGACTTGATCGACGTGTCGTTAAAAATGACCAACGCCGGGATGGTCGGCGGGCGCGGCGGCAGCGGCCCGAAGGTCTGGTGGATGTGGCCGCTGTCGGCGTCGGTGCCCAGGATGAGCGGCTCGTTGGCGGCGCGCAGCATGATCCACGAGTTGATGACGGCGCGCTCCGGGTTGATGGACTCCTCCAGGTGGATGATGCCCATGCCCACGGGGATGAACGTGTTGCGCGGGGGCACCGTGGGCGGCAGGCCGACGAAGAAGCCCGCGGCATCCTCGACCTCCGCCGGCACGGGCGCGATCGCCAGCGCAAACGAGATGTAGATGTCGTTGCGGGACTCGATCTGCCCGCGCACGCTGGCGTCGGGGTCGGTCGCCGAGTCGATCTGCACGTACATCAGGCCGTCGCGGAGGGTGTCGATGTGCTGGCTGCTGAGCACGAACGTGCGCTCGATCGGGCAGTTCGCCGGGTTCGCCGACCCCGCCAGCGGCACGAGCGACATGATCGCCCCGCCCGTCCCCTCGCGCGGCGCGGGCCCGTACAGCATGATGGCCGTCGCGCTCTCGACGTTGTGCCACACGGTCGAGTACACGCGCAGGTTCGTGCCGCTCGGCTCCACCGTGAAGTACACGAGCCCCACGGACTGCGGCACCGTCAGCAGGGGCGGCACGACCTGGCGCCCCACCAGCACTGTCGCGTACTGCTCTAGAAACGTTGTGTTGCGGTAAACGTACGGCGGCGGGTTCGGATCCAGCGTCGGCGACGGGCTCTGCGACCCGGACGGCGACGCCGAAGACGATGCCGACGGCGAGGGCGTCTGCGCACTGCCCACCGCAACCACTGCGGCCACCACGAGTACCCACGCGAGCACTCGCACGCTCGCTGCCGGGGCCATCTCTACTTCTCAACACTTCTCTGTCCCTAGATATATATACAAGACCAAAAAAACCCCCGCACTCCCACAGTCTTTTATTTTGTATGTCTCACTGGTATATATAGCAACGTTGCCCACACCGCACTAGGAATCCGGAGCGTCCGCCTGGTTGGCGCGGCTATCCGCGGTGACGCCGGACTGCTGCTTCTTGACGCGATGGATGATGGTCCCGCACTGGTTGCCGATGCGGCGCACCATCTGCAGCATCTCCATGTTCACATTGACCGTCGTGGTGTGCACGGGGTCGTCGTGGTGGATGAAGACGCGCATGCGGCCCATCTCCTGGTTGGGCGTGTACGACGGGCGCAGCCGCTGCAGCGCCTTCACCAGCTCCTCGCGCAGCGCGTCTTCGACAAAGAGGCCCCGGCGGCACACGTCCGGCGACGTGACGGTGATCATCGTGCCCTTGCGGCGGCAGTCCTCCTCCACGGGCGCCGTGAACGCAATGCTCGACGCACCCGTCTCGTTGGCGATCTTGGCCAGCAGCCGCTCCAGCTGCTTGATGAGGCGGCTCCGGCGGAGCTGGCGCTTCCGGGGGTCCTTGATGACTTTGCGCATGCGCGCCTCGGCGTCGCACCTCGCGGACAGGTCCGACCCCTCATCGTCGTCGTCGTCGCCGCCCCGTGCCCCCGCCCTCGCCACCCGGAAGTTGCTCACGTGCCCGTCGCTCTTGTCGACAGAATAATAACCTCCCGTGTTGTCGGTGTCCCCGCGCACGCGGCCTACGCGGACCGCAAGGGGGTGCCTTCCCCGCGCCTGCGCCTTGATGGAGTCGTCGCTGCCAGCAGCTATTTCAGACCCGGAGTCGGACCCGGAGTCGGACCCGGACATGATCCCAGGATCCTTCGCATCGTCATCGCCCTCGCCGCCCGCCGGCGGAGACCCGGAGCGCTTGCTCCCATACAACTTATGCATATCCGAAAAATAGCGGCCCAACATCACTCAATATCCCTTCGTACCGCCCGCGCTTTCTCACTGAGTACACACGCAGAAAAAAAAGGAAAGACAAACCTCTCCCGCCCTCCGTCATCCACAAACACTCCCTCTCTCTCTCTCTCACATCCTACCCACGCCACTCCCATCGCCCTCTCATATACGTCACACTTTACAATCAAACTCATCGCAATTTCGGATACACCATTGTCGACAAAGTGTATCCTTTTCCTGTTAAGAGGATACATGCAATACGCCGCAGTGCATTTTTGCACTAAAACCAAGTGTACCATTTTGGAAGGAGAGGGAGGGAGGGGGGTTGTTTGTAAGAGTTTGCAAGTACATGAAAGGCAAGGCGAACAAGAGAGTGGCGCCGTTCTTTTCCGTCCATTTCACCCGTTCACTACTTTCTTCGTATGTGTACCAGCGACGCAAGGAGGGGGAGGATGGATAACTGAGACGTGTAGATACAAACGGAAACAAAATGACTGTTCCTGACAGCGTCCTCGAGTACCACCCGCCCGTGTTTGATATTCCGGAGGAGGTGCGCATGTTCCTGAAGCGCAGCGTGTTGACGCCGCTTGTCTCCAACCTTAACGTGGACTCGCAGTCGAAGTACCCGCAGCTGCAGCGGATATCTATTGCACTGGAGGACGCGCTGCAGACGTACGACCACCTGAGCAGGAAGATGTCGGAGTACACGCAGTTCCAGTACGGGTGCAGCGCGGCGACGAATTTCGAGTTTGTCGCGTGCGCGTGCGGCGGCATGCTGCAGAACCGGATGCCCTTCCCGGACAAGAACACCGACCTCGGGCAGCAGATTGCGATATCGGACGTGCAGTACCTGGAGGCGCACGCCTGGTACTACGCATACTTGAGCGCGCGCGCGGTGAACCTGCCAAACCTGTCGATGCTGTATCTTGAGCACGCGTGCACGCCGATGACGCGGCAGTACGGCGACAAGCCGCAGATCCTGTATTTTATTGTAAACTATCTCAACCACGCAATCCACGACCCGCTGCAGGACTTGCGGGTGCTGAAGCTGTGCGACATGGCAGACGAGGCCGTCGAAAGAATAGAGAAGTCCTCCGCCATGCGGGGCGACGCCAAGTACCTTCGACACAGGGATTTCATCAAGGGCATGGTGGCTCGGTGTCGCGCGCACATCCCAACCATGCGGGAGGCCCTGCGCAAGGAGCGGCAGCTTGCCAACCGCGTGCAGAGGGCCAAGCGCGAGGCCGAGGGCCCGCATGAGCCGTACAACCCGTTCAAAAAGAGGAAGTGCCACAGCTTCTCGCACTTATTTACGCACAAAGAATAAACACAAAAACAGCCTATACACAGTCGCGTCCCGGCGCCCCACTGGTATTCGTACTGCATTGCATTGTGTGTATGTGTGTGTGTGCACAGGAGACCGACAGAGAGTTAGTGCAAGCAAAGATGAGAAGGAACACAGACATGTCTAGCGTGTCTCTCGTGCTGGCCATAGCCGTGCTTGCAGAGGCGTGTGTACGCGCCGCGAGCGAGACGACAATCCGGATCTGCGACGGCAGCACGCGCACTGTCGCGCTGGACGACCTGGACTGGGGCAACGAGCCGATGCTGCACAGGCTGCGCCTGAAAGAGATAGACACGTTCCCCACGGACGTGCTCCGCATCGACGCCGACGCCGGCGCGCAGGCCTTCTCGGTGACGGCGGGCACGATGGCGAGCGTCGCCGTGAACGTCGTCGGCGAGATCGTGGAGTCCGGCAAGGAGCTCGCGACGACGATGGTCGTGGCCGTGGAGCCCGCGTCGCGCGCCGGCGGGGACGTGTGCATACAGCTCAGCGGGAGCATCTACTGCGACGGGAGCCCGCGCAACAACCAGCGCGACGCGGGCGAGACGGGCTTCCCGGGGCTGCAGGTCGGCGTGTCCGTGGAGACCCCGGCGGGCGCCACACATGCGCACTGGAGCACGCACACGAACTCGCAGGGCCAGTGGTACAGCATCGTGTACCTGCCGGCGGGGGAGTGGCGCTACAAGGCGATGTACGTGTTCAACGACCAGAGCACGAGCGACGTGGAGGTCGTGCGCACCTCGGCCGCGGCGGACTCCATCGCGCTCGACGGCGTGCCCGTGCCGAGCCTCGGCGTGTGCGAGATCACGCGCTTCTCGACGCTGCTCATCGTGGCCAACGACTGCCGCTGCCGCATCGTGGACATCAACGGGGCCCTGGAGGCCGACGTGGACGCCGCGCCCGTGGTCATCAACCGGCCCCTCACATTCATCGGCGTCGGCGCCGCGTCCATCGACGCGTCCGCATTCCCGCCCGGCGTGCCCCTGTTTGTCGCCGAGGGCATGCACGCCGAGTTTGGGATGAAGACCCTCAGCATCAGGACCACCGCCGGGCCCGCGGCGATCCTCGCGGACGGCACGGCGCACCAGATCGTCGCAACCACCTTCACATTCGACGCCGCGCCCGCAATCTCCGTGACGGCTCTGATTCCGCGGCTGGAGATCAGCTGGTGCATCTTCGACATCACACAGAGTACGCACGGCCTCGCAGAGCCCGCATACGCCGTCGACAACACCGTCGGCGCGTGGGGCGAGAACTCCGTGCTGCTGCGCAACTCCGTGCACACCCCCACGTGCCTCGACGAGAAACTCTTCCTCACACAGCGGCCGTCATCCGACGACGACGGCTCCGCGCAGTGGGACTACACCGCGGACGGCGGCGGGGCGGGCTACGCCGACATCCTATTTACACACGTCACGTGCGGCGCCGACAACACGCCGTCGGACCCGTGCATCTACGGCATCAGCAACGCGCGATCCGGCGAGTGCGAGTGCGAGTACGGGTGCAGCGGCGACCTGTGCGCGGACGACCACGTGCCCGAGAAGCCCACCGTGTACGTGTGCTACTACTCCCACACGCTGGCGAAGAAGGTGCCGCTGCAACTCGCCATCGACAAGGCGGAGATGCTCATGAAGCATGCCGAGAGCTTCGAGGAATTTGGGGACGCCACGGACGGCGGCGACGACGACCCCGTGCACGTCCTGCGCGACGAGTGTGCGGACGTGGGATACGTCCCAAACGGCCTGTGCAGCAAGTACGGCCCCGATATAGAGTACCGGTGCAACTGCGGAGCGCCCGGCGACCTGAACCACACGGTGAGCACGAGCGATCTGCAGCAGGTGCTCTCCGAGATCGCAGATGTTGTGCTACTAGCGCGGCGGGCGGAAGTGAAGAGCTACGCGGAGGACAACGAGGCGTACAGGAACGGCTTTTGGCTGAATGCGACGTTCATGCCCGTGTTTCTGGCCATCGTGGTCGCGTACCTGATATCCCAGGTGGAATCATGGTCGTACGAGCACAAAATCGAGTCGGCCTACGCACCCGAAAACGCGGATTTCCGTTAGTTTTTTCTGGATACTCCCTCGCACCCGCCGCTTTTCCAGCTGCCTCGGAGTTTTGGATGGGAGGAGCTCCAGACAGGAGGGGTCCGGAGGGGCAACTTTTTTGAAACTCACCCCCCGGTCCCCCCCGCCCAGCGCATCATCTCATGTGATAAAACGTATGTTATCGCCATATAAGACTCATTACTATGTTAATTATAGACGGTCACAGCCTTGTGGTTCTCACCTCAGATAGTGTTACACGTACGATGGCGGTCGTACCCGTATGACAGACTCCGGGCAAAAAAAGTGCCGGAAGAATATGCCGAACGTACCGATTTAATGACGTCATAATGTCGGAGCAAAAAATGTTAACACATGTGTTAACCATTGCCCCGAAACCTGAAACCAAAAATCCAGCCGTAAAATCCGTTAACACAATTTCATACAACTGTAAGCACTATCACAATTCTACGATATATCTTCTGTAAGCATAGTGGAAATCCCACGTGGGATGTGTACAGTTTGACACTAATTGTGTACTATTCGCATGACACTGTGCACATTTTTTCACCTGCCTTATATAGTAGGAAAGTGCCAAAAAATGCCGATCGCCAACTCCGACATTATGACGTCATAAATCTCCGACGACCTATGACGTCATCGTGACGAGGAGTGACGTTTTGACACGTCATCGCCTGTCACAGTAGCGCGAGAGCTTAAAAAGTCGACCTACATCCGCGTGTAAATGCACAAAACTGGCACTTTCCTATACAATTTCTGGTGCAGAGAATGTACACGCTTCCATCTCCCAAAAAAATCACCTCGTCCACCCATCCACCCATCCACAATTAGAACCCCTTTGCCTAGAGCACCGTTTCCATGCTCCAACCACCCGCTCCCACCGAAGAAATAGTCGAACAATGCCAAACCACAAAGCGCGATACCCCCCCGGACGATCGCGTTACCCCTCATTGAGCATTTGAAACAATGGGAATTACAGGTATACGAGTACGCAGCATAGTACATGAGCAGCACCATAATGCATCATCTTGTGTGAATCCCCGCGAAACGAAAAGGCAACACGCAAAACCCCCCCCCCACCTCCTCTTCTATCTAAGTCAATATCCACACACAGCATGGTGCATCGATATACAATACAAACCACGCGAATTCTAGCAGGTTTTTACCGGTGCGTGATACTATTGGTGTGTCTCGCAGCGGCAACGCACGCGCAGTTCCCCATCATTCTGAACGAGCAGACCGTGGGCTTCGGCCAGTGCCTGGACGACAATGACTGCCTAGTATACAGAATGGGGAACGGGACGCTGGAGGAGGAGAATATCTTCTGCAACCTCGCAACAGCTAGGTGCAACCACGGGACCAACGTGCTGTCGCCGTCGTTCGTAGACTCGTGTATCTCGGATATCCAGATGGTAGTCAATATCTATAATTCGTGGACGGACGACAGCGGGCCCGAGCGGCCAGACATAGAGTGCGACGGCCTGATTGTGGTCGAGTTTGTGACGCCGCTCGCGCTGCACGGTCTGCTGCGAATATATCCAAACACCGACGACACGTACACGCCCGACATCGACGACGTGTCCTTCCAAACGGAGAAGTTTGTCAACCACCCGATCAAGGAGTACATCTTCCGCGGGTTGTGCGGGCGGACGATGGACCCGTACGTCAACATCATATATTTCAATAACGACGGGTGCACAAAGCAGAGGCAAGTCATGGTAAGAGGGGCACTGGGAATCGATTTCGACTTTGCATTTGCGACGCCATTAAATACACTAGAAAACACAGGGTTTGCCGCCACGATCGGGCCCGCATTCATCCTCGACGACGCCAACGTTGGCAAGTACACGTCGCTGTCGTTCAACTCGGCGTTCTGGACGTTCCTGTCGTTCGTCAACGCGCCTGTGGGGACGACGCACCGCGTGCCGTTTGGGCAGGTGTTTGACACGGCAGGGACCGTGCTGCAGACGAGGACGGGCGCGGACGTCATGTCGGCAAACGGCAGGGGTGTGCACTTCCCGCTGTTCGCAGGCACCGAGCACAACTCGGACGTGTCTCCGACGTACCTGACGGGCACGGTGTCGCTGCAGGCCGGCCTCGGGTACGCGCGCGTGGTGGCCAACCCCGGCCCTAACCCGACGCTGCAATTCCTGCAGGACGCGAACGGCGTCATCGAGGGCCGCATGTGGCTCCCCTTCTACATGACGCTGTACACCAACTTCGGGCTCGTGCCGCAGCCCGGGTTCCTGCAGCCCATGTACTTCCAGCTGGAGGGCGTGAACAGGAACACCAAGTTTGTGCCGGACATCATCAACCCGGAAGACATCATCGGCGGCACGGGCGTGGACCTCACCCAATTCCCGAGGATCGACGTCACAGAGATAGGCACGGGGCAGACCCTGTCCACCTACGGGAGCTGCGCGGCGTTCGCGCGCGTCGTCCTCAACTACACAGAGTTCGGCTTCGGCGTGTTCTCGACGGTGACGGTCGAGCTGTCGCGGGTGAACATCACGGCCAACCCGCTCTCCCTGGTGGAGCCGCAGGTGCAGGGGCCTGTGATAGAACTCGCGCAGTTCGACGTGCCGTCGCCGGGGTTCTACTGCGCGCGCGCGGACTTTGGCTCGAACAACGTGCTCGAGTCGTGCTTCCAGATCGGCCGGCTGTCGGCCACCGCCACGCAGGTGCGCACCGAGATCCCGGACCCGTTCGCCGTCGACCCGGCGTCGCTCGCCATCCTCGGCTTCGGCACAAAGTTCACCACGTACTACCACACGGTGGTGCCCGCGACGATGATCGTGCAGGCCCCGCTGCTGCCCGTGCTGCGCATCTGCAAGACGAGCGCGAACGCGACGCTCGCGGAGCACCTGGTGCAGTTCGGCGGGGACTCGTTCGAGCTGTTCACAGAGGACATGTCGATGGCGTACATCCTGAACTTCTACGAGGTCATCCAGCACGGGCGCTTCACGGAGTACCGCCTGCGCCGCAGCAGGTACCACGGGTTTGACGTGTTTGCCGAGGTGCTCACGGACGCGGCGGCCTCCGTGTTTGGCGAGACGGCGATGGTCAAGCTGCAGCTCGTGAACCCCGCGACCTTCCCGGCAACGGTGGTCGAGTACGAGTGCACGAGGCGCACGCACGTGAACCTGGTTGCGTACCCGCGCCTGCGCGTGAAGCTCACCACAGACCGCGCCACGTGCCCGAACGAGCGCTCGATCATGACGGCGAGCGGGAGCGGCGGCGTGCCGTTTGGGTTTATCAACCCGCTCTTCCTCGGGGACTTCAACCTCGACGAGTACCAGTTCCCGACGTCGTATTTCTTCAAGTGGTACAACGACGAATCGGACGACATCCTCTTCTCCGCGCTCAACGGCTGGCGCTTCCCCGCGCCGAGCAACACACGCATCCGCCTCGAGGTGTACGACGCAGCGGGCTCGCTCGCGGTCGCGCGCGCCACCGTGGAATCTCTCATCGGCGAGGACGCCACGCGCGTGCTGTTCCTGCCGCAGGAGCCCCTGTGCATCAACGGCACGCAGGCGACGACGCTCCGTGCGGTCGTGAACGGCATGGTCGAGGGCCTCATCTTCTACTGGCAGCCGCTCGACGTGCTCGCCCGCGAGCTGTACAACCCAAATGTGCTGCTCTTCGACCTGCCAGACGAGTGCCCGCTCATCCAGGAGGAGAACATGACGCGCGCCGAGGTGCACGACCTGTGCTTCGGGAAGACCGTCAACGTCACGGAGATCGTGCAGACCCTCGAGCCCGTCCCGAACTCGACCGAGTTCATGCTGGTGAACACAAGCGTGACGCGCGACATCTGCGCCGGGTGCAGCAACCTGCCGATCGTGTACCCGGGTGCCGACACCGAGAACATGCGGCTCACGTCCTTCGACGACGACTCGTTCTGGGAGGGCGTCGCGTGGGTGGACTCCGGGTTTATCGACCCGAACACGAACCGGAGCATCTACTGCCGCTCGGCCAACAGCACCAAGGTGCGCGTGCCCTTTCCACCGACGCTGCGCTTTACGGATTTACAACGGTTCTCGCAGCAGTGCCTCGGGAACGAGTGCTACACGGTGACGATCGAGACGATCGTGGACCCCGACTTCCCGCAGTACGCCAACGCAGTGGACTTCCAGGTGAACCCCCCGCTGGGCACGCTCCCGAACGTGTTCCCGCCGAGCTACGCGGTGCGCGTGGGCGAGACGTACGACTTCCTGCTCACGCTCACGGACATGCAGATGAACGACCTGTTCTGCCCCGTGATTGTCACGTACACGCCCATCGCGCGCGGGCCCATCGTGCAGGTGATCCAGACCACCCGGTCCGACTGCAACATCCCGACGGGCAGCGCCACCATCTACATGACGTACCAGGACCCCGACACCGTGGATCCGCCGCCGACGCGCAGTATCTGCTTCCTGTGGGAGGAGCGCGCGCCGGGCGAGCCGCGGTTCTTCCAGACGTTCGTGGCGGACGTCAACAGCCAGACGTCGCAGGTGCTGCCGTTCGTGCCCTTCTTCGCCGAGGGCGACGCCGGGCGCTTCGAGGACATCGGCGCAGGGATGCACACGGTCGTGCTGTGGGAGCGCTGCCCGGACTACCAGGACACGTGCTCCAACCAGTGCACGCAGATGATCGACCAGCAGACCCTGGCGTTCCTGCCCGAATTCCAGGTGCAGGAGCTCGCGTTCCAGATCACGAACTTTGTCATCGAGAACTTTGTGGACCCCGGCGGCGGCATCGTCGTGGAGCGCACGGAGTTCGTCGAGGCGCTGTGCTACGGCGACTCGTACTTCATGGACTTCCGCGTGCTCGACAATCTCAATTTTGACGACGACGACAACCCCATCGGGATTCCGCCGTACGAGATCTTCCTCTTCGAGCCGTTCACGAACGAGATCCTGTACCAGGGCGGCGAGAACGGGCTCGTGCCCAACGAGGCGTACATCAACACCGTGGTCGACGGCATCCGCATCCTGCTCTTCGAGTTCCAGGTCGAGATCGAGACGGGCCCCGCGTTCGGGATCCGCTTCTCGGGCGAGTACATCCTCACGGTGCGCAGCCTCACGAGCGGGTGCATCCGCGCGTTCTCCGCGTTCATCCAGATGGTCCAGCCCTTCGACGTGATCCTCACGGCCGTGCCCAGCGACTGCGCGTACACACCCGGCGCGCTCTTCCTGCAGCCCTCCGGCGGGCTGCCCTTCCCCGAGGGCAACCTCACGGCGTTCCAGTTCCCCGGGCCCGTGGGCCACCCGCCGAGCACCATCATCCGCGACCCGCTGTACATCACCGAGTGGAAGACGCCGTTCAACCCGACCGAGTTCGTGCGCGAGATCCGGCCCATCCTCAACCCGCCCGGCCTCTACACGGTGCGCGTGATTGACCGCAACGATTGCATAGCCGAGACATCTGCCATCATCGAGTCGCCGCCCGAGATCGAGGTGCAGGCCATCACGGCCTCGGGCATCTGCCAGGCGTCGTCGCAGGCGACCGTCGACGTGCTCGTGCGCGGCGGCACGGGCGCCCTGCGGCTGCTACAGAATTTGACGCAAGTGTCGAGCGACGACGTGCTGAGCTTCGACTTTGTCGCCACGTTCAACCAGACGGTCGAGTTCAGCATCGTCGACTCCGTGGGCTGCCTGCTGCCGAACCCGATTTCGTTCAGCGTGCCGGACCCGGGGCCCGTGAATATCTCCCTCGAGGTCTTCGAGTCGTGCCCCGAGATCTCCACGGGGCGCGTCGTCGCCACGGCCCCGGACGCCGTCACCTTCGAGTGGCGCGTCGACGGCAACATCATCCAGCGGCTCACGGGGCCCGAGATCACGTCCGTGCGCGGGGGCTCGTTCGTCGAGGTCATCGCGTCCACTATCATCCAGTGCGAGGGCCTCGCGTCCACGCTCATCCCGACGCGCATGCCCATCATGGTCTCCGAGACGCGCACCACCAACGGCGCGCTCGCCCCGCCCTGCATCGACACCATCACGCTCGACGTCATGGGCGGATCCGACAACGGCAACTTCACCGTGCTCATGACCGCCAACCCGAACAACGCGACGTTCGTCTACGACGGCGCAAACACAGTCATGGCATACAACATATGCCGCACGGAGCAGTACGTCTTCTTCATCACCAACCCCGACGGCATGTGCTCCGTCGAGTTCGTGAGCACGGACCCCGGCTTCGGGTTTGGCACGGGCATCCCCGACGGCCCCCCCGGGCTGCCGCCCTTCTTCGACTCGGACATCCTCTTTGGCGCCGTGCAACTCGAGCCGAAGGGCGGGCGCAACACGTCGCGCGGCGCCGGCATCGCGTTCGCTGTCATCGTGATCCTGCTCGCCATCATCATCCCCGTCACTATGTTTCTGTCGTCGCGGGACAGGAGGGCTGCCGACCTGTGAAGAAAAAACACTCGGATCTTTATTCTTAACATATTGTTTTTGAACTTAATCTACACATGAAAAAAATGTACATAACGTGGACCCACAATAAAAACCACCACCCTCCGATTATGTTACAAAGTTTCGTCGAGAATCTGACGCAGGCGCGCAAAGTCTGTGCACACGTCACCGTGCGGGGGCAGCAGCCGCTTGCGCAGCAGGTAGTCGTACTTGCGCCTGTCTGTGTCGCACAGGAGGATGTCGCACGTCTTGTCGAGGCACTCCCAGTGGATGCGTGCGAGCTTTGTCTTGTTTTTGTCGGGGTGCGTGCGGCGGAGCAGGAACCGCCTGGACCGCTGGATCTCGTCCTTTGTCGCGGTGGGGAGCACGCCCATCGTCTGGTACAGCGTCTCCGCGCGCTTGTAGGGAACACGCGTCCTGCGCGCGTACCCGAAGGCGCGGCGTCTCTTCCGTTGCCGCACCCAACCCGATGTTTCCGGGACCACGATCCGTTCGAACATGGTGTTGTGTGTCTCTCTCTCTCTTCTTTCCGCTTGTTTTGTACGGTGTTTCCCCCAACAGAAAAAACCCGATGGACGGAGACGAGAACGTGTTTATTGTAGATAAATGATAATGGTGTGTGCAACAGCAGATGCAGAGCCTGGCTACTTCATATCGTGGCCGTATTGGGCGAGTGCGAGGTTGGCGCGGTCGATGGCGTACTTCGCGATTTCGCGGGGCATAGTCATGCCCACCGCCGCCTTGATATCTTTCTGCATGAGGATGGTGCGCCGCTGGGACTCGCGCATCTCCTTGGCCTGGTCCATCACGGTGGTGATGATATCCTCGACGACGTTGTTCATGATGCTCATCACCTTCTTGGTCATGTACACGTTGTCCTTGTCATTCTTGTGGGGGAACTCCGCACGGAATATCCGGTACACGTACAGCTCCCACGGAGCCCGCTTGCTGCGCCGCGAAGATTTGCCTTTAGCTTTGCCCTTGCCCTTGCCCTTGGCCTTGCTCTTTGCAGCTGCGGCTGCCTTGGGCTTCTTCGGAAGCGTCTTGGTGCCCTTGCCCCTGCCGACATTGTTGTTTGTGATCTTGATCTTGATCGCCTTCTCTGCGGGTTCTTCTCGGACCGCTTTGGACCCCTTCTCCTCGGGTTCCTTCGCGGCGTCGCCGGATCCCTCACTGTCGGAGAAGAGATCGTCGTCGAAGGCATCGTCGTTCGCCGCCGACCCTGTCTCGGGCTCCGGTTGTGCAGCGGGTTCCGGGACGGGATCCGGTTCGGGATCCTTGGCGGGTTCGGAAGCGAACTTCGAAGCCACCGCCGACCCATAGAAGTATTTCTTCATCATGATTTGCTAGAGAGTTTGGATGGAGCGGATACTAGGAAATATACCTGGAGAGTCTACCAGTGCTAAGGTTTTCTCCAGAACACCCATATCATGCGTTTGCACTTTCGCGGACACACGCCATCCTCTGCATCTCCCACGAATCCATGTGCAAAGTAATACCATGGGGCACTGTTGGCAAATCCCTACGTGCGGGGCTGTTGGCTGTTTTGTAGTATACACCGGGCAGGTTGCTCATTTTCGTACGACACGGTGCAGATTCTAATCGACGTGTTTATAGACCGACACGAGGTGCGTACTGGTAACCGAGAGCAACAAAAAATGGTAGGCCGACCCCCGAATCCCGAGCGTGGAGCGATGAGCGGGCCCAAGCGCCGCTGTACACGCGCGGGGCTGCACATGGACGCATCCCGCGTGAAGAAGATCATGCGCGACGGCAATTACTCGCGCAAGTATGCCGGTAACACGGACCTGTACCTTGCCGCCGTGGTGGAGTACATCGTCTCCGAGATCCTGTCCGGCGCAGGCATGATTGCGAAGGAGAGCAAGCGCAAGCGGCTGACCCCGCGGGCCCTGCAGATGTTCATCCAGAAGGACGTGGATTTCTCTGCGCTCCTGAAGGGTCGCACTATCCGGCAGGGCGGGGTGGTTCCGTACATCAACTCCCGCCTGTTGAAGAAAAAACGCAAGTAGACCCAACTTACAATAAAACGGATATATCAAAGGGGTTATTTTTACGTCTCGACATGCGGTTGTCTATTCCATTTTTCGCTGTAAACCGCGCAGGTAGTAAAACTAGGGACGATGGCGCAGGGGATTGTGGACGATATTATGGTCGATATTGGTGCCTGGGCTGCAATAGGCTGGCCGGACAAGCTCGCATCTCGGGTGTACCGTTTCGAACCAACGAGAAAGAACACGTCTCGAGTCGATGTGGTGAACATTTACTTCGGCAAGGACATGATAACAACTGATACCTTTGTTGCAAAGCCTGCCATTCGTCGCGGTATCGAAACGCAACTTGCCATCCTGCAAGGCAGATTCAAAAGGAAAAACTGCGGTATCGAGTACGTAACCGTGCAGTACGACTATTCTCCCGATGAAAACCGTCTCCCGTGCGTCCAGTTGATTACTAACGTGGACGAACCTGTGCAAACGGTGAGACCCGTGGACGGGAAGCCGCACCTGGTACCCAGAAGCAGAGGCCGCGTGCTTACAAATACGAAGCAGCCTTTTGCGTGTAAGATGCCTCCTATCTCTAACTTGTGACACTGCAAGCAAAAACCCGGTATATGGGTTATATTCTCGCTGTCGACCATAATTCAACGAGGAGAGTGCAGACAAAGGACATAGGCAAAAAAATGTGTCACAATCTCTCGCCCGATAGCTATTGGGTGTATCACTTGATTGACATGCCATCGTTCCCAGACGTACCAGGCGAATCGATTGGCGTTGTCGACGACTCGCCCGTGAGAAAGGCGGGGCGGTGGGGCGAGTACCTGCAACCATTCATCGACCCATCGAGTGATCGCGCAAAGACCCTTACGTATCTGATGGTGTCCCGAAAGACGGTGTTTTCCGAAAGACACCCAGTTGATGCCGCCTTACTGGGGGTTATATTAATCGGTCTCGTCCTCGTCCCCTTGGTTACGTACGTCGGCAAGGAATAACCCGTGTTTAAGGCATTTGTGCTAATTTCTGTGTACTTGTTTGTATTGTGGATGTGCGAAAACAGGAACCAGCGCGAATATCGGGTCATTTTGAAGTCCCAGAAGGATGCGTTCGTACAAGACAAGGAAGAGAATCAGTACCGAATTCTGGACGAATTCCCGCTCACGGAGGAGGATAAGTTCCTGGAGTTGAATAAATACTGGCCTGTCGACACAGACGAGAATGCTAATTATGCGAAAAGGGACTAGTGCGATGCAACCTAACAAAATACGTATATGCGGAGACTTTGGACAATAAACTCGTTTAACAACCGTTTTGTATGTGTAATAGCAGCCATCAGGATGTCTTCGTTGAAAGTCACAACATACAGCAGCACGTCGCCCGAGCGCGTGCACGAGCTGGCGAAGCTGATTGCGAGGCTCGTGAAGGACGACGACGATGTGGAGCGGCTTATCGAAGGCGTGAGAATGATCGAGCCCGAGGTTGAGGACGAAGGGGACACGACCAGGCTGGAAATGAAGGCCCCGCAGGTGTTCCCGCCAAACAAGCCCCCCCTGCGCGCGCTGACAATGGTGCTATGCTACCGGGAGACGGTGCTGTACGACCTCGTGAAGCGCCGCATGGAAGCGCTGGGCATGGGCGACTGCGTCAAGCAGGGGAGCATCGCGGTGGGCGACATCCAATGGCAGACGTTCGACGGCGAGCCGTTCGGGTTTGTGGTCGAGCGCAAGACGGTGGCTGACCTCGCAGCCAGCATCGTGGACCCCCGGTGGAAGGAACAGTGCGGGCGCATGCTGGCGATGGGGCTGCAGGACGTGATGATGTATATTGTCGACGGAAACATGCACTCGGCCGCGCACGGGGCGCCGTTCAAGTCGCGGCTCGGCAGTATCATCAACAAGGTCGCGCGCGACAAGGTGCGCGTTGCCAAGACGGACAGCGTGCAGCAGACGGCCGAGTTCCTCGTGTACGTGCACATGTACCTGGAGCATGTCTCTGCGTCCAATTTCGAACAGAAAGCAACCTTTTCGTACGGGGACTACATCAAGGGCAGCGACAAGAAGCGCGAGCGGCTCAAGGAGCACAACCTGGAGCGCATCCTCCTCGAGGTGAATGGCGTATCCACCACCGTGGCACAGGCCATCAAATCGCACTACCCCACGGTCGCGTCCCTCATCAGCGCCTACCTGGCAGCCCCCGAGCGCGCGAATACGTTGCTCAAGAACATCGTGTACACGACCGTCGGCGGCCACCAGCGGTTCATCGGGCCTGCGGTCAGTAAAGAGGTCGCGTCCTGGTTTGAAGTCTCGCAGTGGCGCCTGCCCACCAGCGGCAGCAGTGGTACCCCAACCGCCCCCCGCAAACTCAAACCCAATATTACACCCAAACCCACCGGCGCGAAACGGAAGATTATCATCGACGCCGATGACAACGACGACGGTGCCGACGACGACGACGGTTACATTAGCGATCCCCCGGATGCCAGCCCGCATTCGCCCGCGCCGGTGTACTCGTTAAACACAAGGAAGACACTCGTTGCTCCCGGTCGAGGAAGGAAGAAATGCAAATTGGAGCTGATGTTCTCAGGATAACAATAAACATCAATATAGCTAGTATAATTGAATATCCCGAACCCTTATTTAACAAATCTCGACTTCTGTAGAGTGCTTTATTATAAGGACCAGACTGCATAGTGACCGGGTATTAAATTGTGACCCATATTAACGCCTTGAATCCAATGTTAACACAAACCATTTATGACATAGACTAGTTAAAAGATAAGGGCACGATTTAAGCGCCAAATAAGCGCGCGCTTAACTATGTGGGTTTTGATTGAGAAGTGTATACTAAGACTAAGAATCTGGGAAGCCTGCTTGAAATGTGTATCCACACCCCCGGATGTAGGTCGACTTTTTAAGCTCTCGTGCTACTGTGACAGGCGATGACGTGTCAAAACGTCACTCCTCGTCACGATGACGTCATAGGTCGTCGGAGATTTATGACGTCATAATGTCGGAGTTGGCGATCGGCATTTTTTGGCACTTTCCTGCCATATAAGGCAGGTGGAATTTTGTGCACAGTGTCATGCGAATAGTACACAATTAGTGTCAAACTGTACACATCCCACGTGGGATTTCCACTATGCTTACAGAAGATATATCGTGGAATTGTGATAGTGCTTACAGTTATATGAAATTGTGTTAACGGATTTTACGGCTGGATTTTTGGTTTCAGGTTTCGGGGCAATGGTTAACACATGTGTTAACATTTTTTGCTCCGACATTATGACGTCATTAAATCGGTACGTTCGGCATATTCTTCCGGCACTTTTTTCGTCCGGAGACTGTCATACGGGTACGACCGCCATCGTACGTGTAACGCTATCTGAGGTGAGAATCACGCACCTGTGACTGTATATAGCTAACGTAGTAACTGACCCTATATGACAAGAACACGTGTTCATCACATGAAATGGTGCACTAGGCAAGGGAGTCCGGGGGGTGAGGTTCGAAAAAGTTGCCTCTCCAAACCCCTCCTGTCTGGAGCTCCTCCCATCCAAAACTCCGAGGCAGCTGGAAGAGCGGCGGGTGCGAGGGGGTATCCGGAAAAAAACCAACGAAAGTCTGCGTTTTGCGACTAAGTGCAATTAGTGTCACGGTCTGTTTATTGTTTGTTTTTAGGGTCGGGAGCTGTACCCCCCTGGAAAAAACTCGTGATTTTGTGGATCCTGCGTGCATCCTTCTCCTTGAACACGGGCCCGCGCACGGGCGCCTTCCTTTGCTTGATGACAGCGACCCCGCCACTCGTGCCGTCGAGCGTGATGTTGCGCAGTGTCCCCGTCGCCGATTTTGCCACCGCCGCCTTTGACTTTGGGATGTGGGCAGGCAGAGTCGATGCGGACTCACCCCCCGGTGCTTCTTCGGTGGGTTGGGGCTGGGGCGGGGGCTGAGGCGCGGATCTGAGTTCGCTCGACTCGAGTGCGGCGCGTTTCCGCTTGCTGGCGCTCCGCGAGCTCACGTGGTTCCCGAACGCCGTCTCGCGCACCATCTCGGCAAAGTAGATGTGCCGCAGGGGCTGCCTGTTCTCGTCCTCGGCCCGCCGGAAGCCCTCCATGGCGAAGCTATTCGTGGGGTTGCTCTTCTCGGCGGCGACCTGCTTGATGTCGTCGGCCTCGTCGCGCATGGCGTCCAGACCGTACTCCTCGCCAACCTGCGCAAACCACGCGCCCACGGCCGGCGACGTCGCGACTTGCTCGAGTGTGTCCGGGTGTCGCAGGATGGGGAGCAGCTCCGTCGCAACCGTGCGCGCCGTGAACATGGACAGGCCGCCCTTGCTCGTCGCTATCACGTCCACGCGCTGGCGCACAGCCTCCGTCTTGTTGTGCAACGTGTAGTCGTCGGGCATCTGTGCAAAGAAGAAGGTCTCTTTCTTCTGCTGCCGGGCGTGCATCCCGGCGCCCGCGATTGCGTACTCCGAGTACGCCCGGGGAAGTTCGTAGCACCTGTCGAATATGTCGGCGATTGACAGCTTGTTTGCGGCCTGCGCAAGCGAGTCCAGATCCTGGGAATCGCCGTCCTTGCCGTCGCGGATGTAGTTCTTGCGCACAAACTGCGCCATGCGCGGCTCCTTGGACGCAACTTCCGCGCGCATGTCCAGCGCCGCCTTCTTGCTGAGGATCAGCGTGCACGCTTCGAACGGCGTGTACGTCCTGTCGGCGGCGCCCCTGCCAGCGGGCATCAGGGTCCGCGGGATCCCCTTCAGGGTGGCCATCTTGATCAGGTGCACACACCGGCGCATGTCCCCGTTGCTGGACACGCCGATGTCCGTGATCATCGAGCTGGTGATGGTGCCGCCGCCGCCGCCGCCCATGCTGTGGAACAGGTCGATGATCCGCTGCGTCATGTCCTGCCACTTCACCTTGTGGAACTTGATGTGCGTCACGTGGTCCGACGTGAGGAACCCGCGCAGCGCGGCGGCATACGGGTTGTTGCACACGCAGATCACGGGGCGCGTCACGCTGGCGCCCAGCTTCAGCAGCAGCGCCGCCGCCGGCACGGTCAGCCCGTCGGCCTCCTCGAAGACGAGGATGCTCTTCACCCCGCGCACATTGGTGCACGACCCGCACACGCTCGAGACGGTGTCCGACACGAACGCCGCAGACCGGTCGTCGCTGCCGTTGCACTCTACAACCGCCAGCCCGTACTGCGCGCATAGGAGGCGCACGGCCGTTGTCTTGCCCACCCCGGGCGACCCGCTGAGCAGCAGGATTTTTCCGGGGGGTTTGGGGGGCGGCGGCGCGCCGGGGAGACTCGGCCCAGTCGGAGGTGCCCTGCGCACGCCAAAGTGGTGCGCCATCCACTTGGCGACTTCCACCACAGCCCTCCTGTTTCCGATGTACTCGTTCGGCCGGAACGACCGCGGCGCGTATTTCATGCACACGTCCATCTCCCGTTTACTTTCTCGTGCACCAGCTCCTGTCGTTGTCGTCGTTGCCGCTTCTGTACATACGAAAAAAAAACACATTGGAACGCGTACCGCACTACCTTCCCATGAGTTCTCCTTTATGCACGCAGAATACACTCACACCGGTCCTATGATGCACCCGTTTCCTCCCCTTTTTCAGTACGGAAACCGTTTTTTTGGGTTCGGCGTTTTTTTGTCGCGTCATTGTGACAGGAAACATGGCGTCTCTTTTCTGGTAAAGGGTCCGAGTTTTTTCTCGTGCTTGACCACACTTCTTTTTGTTGTCGCTCCGTCCCAGGGGTTGGATATTACGATGAGATAAGAAGGGAGGGAAGGGGGGGGGATGAGGTTCATGGATGTGGTAGACAGGGTATGTTTGAAGAGTTGTGTTTTTTTTGGCCGGATATTTGTGAACTTTCCGTTGGTGCTTTCTTTCCTTCCGGTGTATGAAGGATTGTTGTTTCTGTGCGTGTTTCTTTTGATGTGCACGGGCGCAGCAAAAATGATTCTTGCTTCTTTGTTGTATAAAGAAAGAGGAAGGGGGAGGTGGAAACATGGATGAATGTATTGTAGCAAATGTGCGGGAGAAGCGCGCCGCCGAGGGTGAGTTTGGGATTGGGTCGGAGGAATCCGTCCTCATTGAGGCGCACTTCACGAAGCGCGTGTGTCTGTATGGCGCGTACACGGTGTACGTGATGGCGGTTCTCTCCGAGCAGCAGCAGCGGTACATGCGCATCTTCCTGGAGAGGTGTCCGCACCAGCGCGACGCGGAGCTGCACGAATACGTGAACTCGTCGCAAGACACGATGTTCGTGCAGATGTTTGTGATGTCGCGGCCCGGGGAGCTTGAGAGTATATTTATTGACCTGGACGACTTCGTCGACACGGTCTCTGCGAGCCTCGAGGACACCGCGGAGGGCAGCCAGTGGGGCGAGTGGCGCGCGCGCGTGCAGAACTGCAAGGACGTGCCGGAGTTTGTGATGACGGCTGTGATGCAGCTCGACCACACGTTCATCACGCGCGCGTTCCCGTACCTCGCGCAGAACCTGTGGCGCGTGGGGACTGCGCTCGCGAACGGCGTGCGGCCGCACCAGTCGGTCCTCCGCGCGATGCACCTGTTTGCGCGGCGCGTGGACGTGGGCGAGTGGTACAAGCACGCAAACATCGCGATCCAGCGCGTGTCGCCGGGGAGCCTGCGCACGTCGCCCGCGGGCGCGTCGCCGATGTCGCCGTCGCTGCGCATCGATGTCCCCAACAGCGCGTCGATGTCGCTGATGGTGCAGGTGCTCGCGTACGACCGCGTGGACGGCACCGGGCGCCTGCAGAAGCACTGCCCGAGCGAGTTCGCCGCGGCGCCGCAGGCGTTCAGCGCTGCGTGCACGGAGATCCGGCAGAACACGCTGCACCCGCCGCTGCCGGCGGACCTCGTCGAGGCCACGAAGGGCGTCGTGAACGAGTACAAGTTCGTCGGCCCGGTCCTGTCCAACATGGAGCGCTACCGCAAGCTGTACACCGTGGCGTGCCCCTATGCGCAGATCGACCGCGACGAGGCGATCGCGATGATCTTCGATATCGATGCCGAGCAGGCCCGTGCGCATAGTCCGTTCGAGCACGACCTGGAGTTCCTCGTGCTCAGCGGGCGCGTCCTCGGCGCCGAGTTCGAGATGACGTACCAGAACACGAACGAGGACGGCTTCGGCGGGCTGGTGGCCTTTCTCGACTTCCTGGGGGTGGACGCGCGCTCGCACGACAACAGCCACCGCTTCCGGTGGTACCAGCTGGAGACGGGCCTGCTCGTGCAGCTGCCGCGCCCCATCGTGGAGGCGTTCGACAGCGGCGCGGCCCTGTTTGCGACGTACATGTTCCCCGCGCCCGCGCACGTGGGCCACCCGCTGTACCGGTACGGGGCGCTCGCGCGCATGCTCGTGTACGGCACGCCTGGGGAGATCACGTGGGCGGTGCGCACGCTGCACTACCTCGCGAGCGGCAACCCGGACACGACCATGGCGGAGATCGGCCTGTTCGACAACCCCGACGAGGTCAAGTACATCCGCGGCGACATCCCGCGCGTGATGGCCATGCTGGTGGCGGGGCTGGCCGGGACCGACAGCTTCCTGGACGCGCTCGCGACCTTCGACGCGGCCCGCCTCAACGCGCTCATCGGCGTGTTCCTGTCGCTTGTTCTCTCCGGGCGGTTCGGCAAGGTGCTCACCAAGGACAAGATGGAGGCCTTCCTCATGGACGTCGTGCAGCTCGAGGTGGCGCACCGCGCGGCCCGGCGCCTGCCCGCGGACGACAGCATCAACGTGCGCGTGAAGATGTTCCGCGAGTACATCGTGTCGCGGCCCGTCGAGGAGTGGTACATCCTGTGTGTCGCCTTCCTCATCCAGGACGCCCAGGACGAGCACATGCAGTGGACAGCCGTGCTCGACCTGCTGCGGATGTTCGACCTGGTCACGAGCGTCTCCGAGCGGTGCCGCGTGTTTGAGAAGTCGTACGCTGACGTGCACGCGTCGATCGAGTACCACTCGCGGCACGAGCACTGGCAGTGCACGCAGACCGCGGCCACGGACCCCCCGGGCGTGCTCGACGTGCTGTACGGGATGTGCATGGCGGCCGAGTCGCTGAACATGGGCATCCCCCTGGCGCACATGCGCGACTTCCACCGGTTCAACCTCGGCGCGAACCTCAGCTTCTCGGTGGCGGGTGTGCGCTTCCCCATCTTCCGCACGTACAACTCGATGGACGCGCGCGTGCTGGAGAGGGAGGCCTTCGTCATCGGGCGCATCGGCGACCTGCTCGACCCCGTGGTCCAGCGCAAGGACGTGCTCCAGTACTACAACCGGGACGACGGCGGCGCCGAGGACATGCGTCTGCACCCGTCCGTCTTCTACGCATGCACGCCGTGGGTCGTGTCCGACATGCTCGCCAACCGCAACAAGCGCCTGCCGCGCGACTCGCCCCTGACGTCGCCGTCGCGGCACCTGTCGCCCTTCGACATTGAAATTAACAGCCTCGCGATGACCGCGAGCCCGCGGCCTTTCCGTCTGAAACGCAAGAGCCGCGACTAGTCGTAATACCGTGAAACATACTTGTCTTTTTTTTCGTACCCTCGCCTTTCTTTCTTTCTCCATCCGTATCTTTTTTTGTGCTGGGTAGAAAAAAGAAAGCCTACAATACACCCAATAACGTTTGTATATGAATCTGTTTAGCAAGAAGTGTGTGTATGTCGCATTCGTTGAGTGAAATACAACCACGTGTATTTTTTCGTATTCTGTTCGGGTGTATCCGTGGAAACGACAAACACAGACAGCGCTAGCCAGACAGACAAAGGTTCTTTTTTTTTGCCGGTTGGAGAAAAGGGAGACGATGGCGACGGCAACGGCGGATCCGGTGGTGATTGGCCGCAAAACTGGGATCTGGCAGGTGGAAGAGGCCTTCGCGGAGAACCGCGATTTCTTCGCAGCGCGCGGGATCGAGAGCGCCGACGAGCTCCTCCAGGTCGTGGAGATGATCCCCGGCTACGACCTGGAGTTGACGAAGGAGATCTACTGCACGTTCGGGTTCAGCGTGAACTTTGTGAGCCGGCGCGTGTCGGGGTACGCCCTGGAGGTGGACCAGTACGATGTCGCCAAGGAGTTCTACTATCCGGAGCAGCGGGTTATGTTCGTGACGGTGATAGCGGGCACCGCCGGCGACGGTGACTTCGGCACAGGGGTTATCAAAGCCAAGGTCCGGGCGCTGGTCGAAGAGATGATCGACCAGGACATGTGGGCGGCAGACGCTCCGGGCGAAAACGAGACCCGATCGGAGACAGATGCGCGGGCCTTTGTGAGCCGAGGCGTGGACGACAGCGACCTCTACCTGTATGTGAAGGGATCTGTCCCCGTTTCCCAGACTGATTTGGCCTCGAAGGTCAACGAGCAGACGCTGGGGTCGCTCACTCGCCGCAACCGTATTGCCAGGGAAAACTTCCCTGTCATACGACAAGAGTTCTTCGGCAAGGACTTCGAGGACACCACGACGATGCAGTACTATGCGTTGACAAACACATTCGTGAAGGTGGGCGGCAAGTACTACTTCATCAACGACTGCATCTTCGTGGACCCCAACGAGGATACTATTCTCCTGTTCGACAACCACGACAAGGCACTCAAAATCCACCGCGCCAGTGCCGAGGAGGTGGACGTCAAGAGCATGTTCAAGTACCCGCCCACGACACCCGCACAGCGCGAAAACACGCGGCTTGTTGCACTCGAGTCTCCCCTCTCGGACGCCCGCATCGACGTGTTGCGCGCGGGCGCCGCCTCGGTGCCGTCCACGAAAATTTCGATCGAGTATGAGCCCGAGATGCTTGAACGCGACGAGAAGTACCACCGGACCATCCGGTACAAGAAGCTGGCGAAGAAGGACATGCCCGTTTCCCGCCAGGTCATCTGGCCGTCGCGGATTATGATCCAGCAGGGGCCCGTGTACCATGCCAAGGACCCCATAGATATGCCTCTGCCAAACCTGATCAAGCTGGCCAAGCGCATCGGCGACGAGTCAGTGGCCATCGCAACATCCGCGTGGGGGCCTCTGAAGGCCGGGCTCAAGGCTGTGGAGAAGGCCAACCTGACCATCAACTCGGTGCAGTTCACCAAGACAGCGGCTTACTTCCCCACGGGTGCACTCGCCGACCATTTCGTGGACTCCGTCAACGGAGACGTGCCTGTATCCGAAACGAACGGACATTAAGCTTCCCCTTCCTCTCCTGCCTTTCTCATTTCTCTCTCTCTCTCTCTCTCTCTCTCTCTCTCTCTTCCTTCATTCCTCCTCTTCCTCTCTCCCTTTTCCGTCATATTTCTGGGTTGTATCCATGTCGCCCACTCTTATCGTATCCCCGTATCACCTTTCTTTATGGTCAAGTAATTTGTTTAACTTTTGGTTCTGTCTTGTTATCTTTGCAATCAACTTACTGCAGAATAAATGCAAACGACTGCTGTTACTACTCTATTCGTGACGCTATAGCTACGGGTACTGCATAACGAGAGCGATGTCTGCTGGATCTGGAGCCGGTGCGGGGGCCGGAGTCGGAGCCGGAGCCGGAGCCGGAGCCGCAGCCGCGGGCGCACCGTGGGCAGTGCTTGAAGACGAGGCGGCGCTGGCGCTGACTGGTATGTTGCGGAGGCACTCCTCCATGAAGGACGTGAACGAGAACACGTTGCACAGCGTCGTGTCCTTGATCCGCGTGCGCAGCGTCGAGAGTTCGGCGAGGGTGCCGCCGGCCGCGATGAACCCGCGGATGCTGAAATGGAGGTTGTTCAGGTCCATGTCGGTAAACCCCGCACCCGCGAACAAGCCGATGTCGATCCCGGCGAGCATGATTTTCGTGAAACTGGCGGACATCGGCGCGCGCGCGACTATCCCGGGCTCGAAGAACGCGCGGTCCAGCATGAGCGCGTGGTTCTCGCTGTCTCCTGCAACCATCTCGAACGTGATTCCGAACGACAGCAGGTCTCGGGCTGTGTAGCCGTGCTTGCGGAGTTTCTCGAGCAGGCTGGCCCTCTTTGCAGGGGTTTTCTTGGCGTCGACGTCGAGGGCGTGCAGGATCCACTTGCCGACCGTGTCGATGTGCAGGCCGACCCCGCCGGTGTCCTTGCGCTTGTCGAAGCTCTTCCTGATGGCAGCGGCGGGCATCGACTTTTCGATGGCGACGATGACGGGCACGCTGTTGCACCGCTCGACGTCGTTCTCTGTGATGTCCTGGAAGGCGCCCTCGTCGAAGAACGTGCGCGCAAAGCGGCCCGCCCGCGGCCTCGACCACTGCGCGAGCATGTGGTCGTCGTGGATCTGGTTGAGGGGGCACAGCGGGCACGACCACCGCCGCGTGGTGTCGGTGACGATATCCAGGCAGCGCAGGTGCGCCAGCTTGTGCGGGCACTTTGGGAAGAGTGCGATCGGCGACGACTCGACGACCTCCTGGTTGCACACGGCGCACAGCGTGGTGTCCTTCTCTATGGTCTTCAGTGCATGTTGCATCGACGGGATGGATATTCCCTCGGGACACAGCGCGACCGACGCCATCCGCCGCCGCGGCATGGATCTGCGGATGCACAGGCACACGTGGTGGGCGCACACGTTCTTGCCGTTCACGAATGGAAGGCGGCGGCCGTACACAAAGCCGAGCGACTTGTCTATTTCGTCGAAGCAGATTGCGCACGTGAGAAAACCCGGGTCGTTCATCGTCTTTGTGTCCTTTATTTTTGTGATTGGGTTTGTAAAGAGAGAGATAGAGAGAGAGAGATAGAGAGAGATAGAACGTTACTATACAGGCTGCGTCGCCCGCTCGCGTTCTTCGCGTATGTACCGGAACGTCCCGTACTCTGAGACGTGCAGGACGACGGCATATATGACCAATACACCGAGGAGGATCGTCGCACCCACCCCCGTCGAAAGCCATGTTTCGGGCGCGGTGTCGCTGCCGATGTTGTTGTAGCCGTAACCGCTGCAGTCGTACGTGCGCCGGAGGTATGTCTTCTTCCCGTTCACGACCATGCTGAGCGTGGCGATATCCTTGTACAGCACGCACGCCGTCTCCACGGCCGACGCCCCCGGGATGCGGTACTGCGTGATGTCGACGGTGCTGACACCGCTCTCGGTGTCCACAAACTTCATCGTCCCGGATGGCCCAACAAGCTTGATGGTTGTCTCAGTCGTGTTGTCCATGTTCACCACTGTCTCGGCGCCGAAGACCTCGGTGCCGTTCATGCTGGAGCCGCCGTTGACCAGCAGTTCCATGATGCCTTCGCCGTCTTCGGCCTCCATCATCGCCTCCATCTCGCCGTCCGTGGTGCGGCGCCGGCGGGCGCGCCTCTGCGACACCACCTGTGCCTCTGCGTGTCCATTTTCGTGTGCATCTGGGGTGCACTCGATCATGACGATCCTCGACCCGACGTGCGCGGTGGTCCCCTCGAGAATCACGCGGCGCGTCCCGCTGCACGTGAGAGCTTCGAACCGGACCTCGCCGTAGATGTGGCTCGTGAGCACGGCGAGCTCGACGGCCCTGACATGGAGGACGCCGGTGATGTTGGCGCCAGTGACCACGACGTCGCGGGCTGTGAGGTCGGCGTCGGGGAACGGGAAGTAGGCGTCTTCGACGATGTCAACTGGCCCCGCAAAATGCATAGGCAGGGCTGCGTCGTGCGCGGATATGGGCGGCGTGCCCGCCTTCACGTTCACCGGGTACCTGGAGGCGCTGCACGCGATGATTTCGGCCGCGTTCGTCTGCGCATCGCGCGGATCTGTCGACAAGACACAGTCGTCAAAGCACGCGTTGCGCCCGCCGCATACCCCACACGCGTCGTATGCCACCCCCGAGAACGCAACGCCGTCGCAGCCCACGCACGACACGTCGCCGATGTCGCACCCGTCGCACGGCGCCGGACCCGTGTCCTTGGTTGTGAATTTGACTTTTACTGGGCACTCCCACGCGTCGGTGACCTCAGCCGTGTACATGCCGGGGGGGAGGGGCTCGTCCGGGGAGAGCACGACGCGCGCGGTGCCGGGGGCCGTGAAGTCGACGGATGTGGGCACGACGACGCCGCCGATCCGCACTCCCACGAGGCCCTTGGATGCACTGATGTAGAGGACAGGCGCGATCTTGGTGACGAGGGCGTTGCCCGAGGGACAGAGCTCGCCGTTCTCGGCGCTCACCCGCATCGGGGAGATCCGCCCGGGCACGATGACGGGAGCCGCGGCCGAGGTGAGCGCGAGCGTGTCGTGTTCGCACAGGGCGACGCGCCACGTCCCTGGGCCGACCTCCGTGGTGACCACGTTCGAGGACGGCGACTGCGTCACGGGCGGGTGCATCCGTTGGTCGCCGCAGGACTCGATGATGGGGTCGCCGGCGGCCTCGTTCCATGTGCCCACGGCGGTCGGCGTGATGCGTCCGGACGGGCGGATGGCCAGCGTGGCCTCTGTCTGCTTGCCGCACTGGCGGGCCGAAGAGACCTCCACCGACTGGATGGCAAACGCGCTCAGGGGCGCAAGACTCACCCCGCACGCGTGCATGTGGGAAGCTCCCGAGATGTGATTGTTTAGGTCGTAGACGGTGACACCTGCCGACCCCGCGGCGATGCCCCTGTGCGTGAGCGTGCGCAGCGAGGTAGTCTGCGTCTCGCCGCCCGGCTGCCAGACGTACACAAACGGCCCGACGCCGCCTCTGACGCTCCCATAGATCTCTCCGTCGGATGTCGTCAGCGACGCCGGCAGCCGTGCGATCTTGCACGAGACCACATGCTCCGGCTGGTATGCGAGCCGCACGGACAGACTGCTCCGGCGGGCCGCGCCGCACTCGGTGCTGATGGTGTAGTGGAACCCGGGCGCGAGCGTGTATTGGCACACGAACGGCCAGCTGTCGAGCGATGTCGGCACGACCGTGCACGTCGCGTCAGGTGCTTCGGACTCGTAGTGTCGCGAGGGGGTGACATGGATCGAGTCCGACCACACTGCGATGCGCGTGCTCGTCGTGCTCCGGCGCATGTAGATGTCAACGTCGACAGGGCCCGTTGCACTCGGGTGCATGGCGATCGTCGTCGACGTGTCGAGTGCGTCCGGTGGCGGCAGCCCGCGCGGCTGGACCAGGAGAACAGGCGTTGCCACGTTGGGGATCTCGAGTTTGGCGACAAAGGCCTCGCCGGACTCGTCGTGCGTGGTCCGGAACCAGTACATGCCCGGCCGGAGTCCCGATACCACGATCCGCGCACCAATGCGGTTGAAGGTCGCGCCCTCGGCGTCTTCGCGGGTGCTGCCTTCAAAATATACAGGGGAAGAGTGCCCGGCGGCGACGCGCGCGACCGCCGTGGCATCAGCCGAGTTGCTGCACGAGGGTGTCGTCGTCTGCACGATCACCACGGGTTGTGTACCCGATTCTGTGGATTCCAACGGCGCGGGGACGGTGAGCCACGTGTCCTGGGGGCACTCGGGGTCCGAGATGGCGACGCGATGCACACCGGCCGGTATGTCGTGCAGGCGCCATCCGGGGTACGCCGCATTCTCGACGTTGTACCTCGCATTTGACACGCGCGTGATTTCGAACCCGGCTGCTGCCGTGTCTGCGCCAGCCTGGTCGGTGGCCGACCGCACCGGGATGTCGAGGTCACAGTGCGCCTGCATCTCGGGGGATGTCTTGTATGCCACGTGTATGCGCGCGCTCTGGTACCGCGGCGCGGTGCACTCCACGGTCGCTGCGTCTACGGTGCAGGCTGAGCCTCCGTGGACGGCGATCTCACTGTCGACAAGCGTGGTGCCCGCGAGATCGAACTCAATGCGCACATCGAACTTGTCTTTACCCGAGCACTGCAGGTCTGTGGCAGCCAGGGACGTCACCCTTGGCACCGCGGGCTGCCGAACGACAAATGACGCAGACAGGGCACTCGCCAGCGGCACGCGCGAATTCGATGCGCCGCGCGGGAGGGTGTACGTGTACGTGACGGAGCCGTCGTCGCCCGGGTCGTGCACGTGGTCGAGCAGGCCGAATTTGGACGGTGGGATCGTCGCCAGGACCGTGGACTGCCCTGAGAGGGAGTTTGTGAGCACGATGTCCACGGGCGCGGGCGCGTGGTATGTACACGCCATGGTCTGCTCCGGCGGCACCGCGTGCACGTACAGGACCGTGGTCCTGGGGTTGATTGCCACGGACGACTCCTGGCGGCACCCCGACGCCTGGTCGGCGACGACGGCGGTGTACGTGCGCTCCTCCGTGGGGTCGGCGATGATGACCGTCTCGTCGGTGTCGGGCAGGAACACCGTGTCCTGCCCCTGCCACGCGATGCTCGCGGCCGCGTGCCACTGCGGGACGTGCATGGACAGCGCAACGCCGCCCACGAAGGCGTGCACATCCGGCATCGACACAAACGCCGGGATGGGCGCTGCTTTGGGCAGGGCGATGTGCAGGGCCGTGCTGCAGTACGCCGCCGGGCGGTACCTGTACCTGTCGGGGTACTGCACGCGCACGTCGATCGCGTGGCCGTTGGGCACCCCGGTGATGCTCGTCGAGCCGTGGCCGTTGTCGCCAAGGTACTTCCTGTTCTCGGGCGCCACCATGCTTGCAAAGAAGCGGGTGAACTCGGGCTCCAGCAGGCACGTGTCCCCTGCGTCGAGGTGCGCACTCGCCAGCCCGCCGTTGCACTCGGCCGGATGCACGTCGAGGTGCGCGAGCACGTTGTACTGTGTCTTGTCGGGCACGGTGACGGAGTCCGACGCGGTGCACTGCAGGCCCGTGCCCCTGTATGTGTACGTGTACGCGACGCGGTATGTCCCCGGCGCCAGCGAGTGCGCCATCGAGGCGTCCGCGCGGGCCACGACTGTCTGCACCACAGCCCCCTCCGGGTCCGTCCACTCGACTGAGGACTGGTCGTTCGACGGCGGGTGCAGCGACGCATACAGGAACGCGTCCGCCGCCCCCGGGCAGAATATCGGCAGGCTCCTGCGGCCCTCGTGCGGCGCCACCGGGTCGATCTGCACGCGCACGATCGGGATGATATCCTCCGGCGCAATGGCCCGGATGGTGGACGTCCGGCACGCGCCGCCGCGCGATGTCACCGTCACATGCACAGCAATCCCCTCGGCGAGGGCAAACGTGTCGATGCCCGCGGTGTCTGTCTCATACAAGTCCGAGTCCGTGTTGATGTCGAATATCCTCCACGCAAACGACGCGTCGTATGCATCCCGCAGGACGACGGGTGCGGCGCCTGTGTCGTAGGGGTTGGTATAGGCGGCGGCGATGTGGTACATGTTCCCGCACGATGCGGCGATCTCGATCGAGGTTGCGCGCGGGTACAGCAGCAGCGGCGGCGCGAGCTCGTAGGTGCGCGTTATGCGGCACGCCCCCATGATGTCGATCTGCACGGCCAGAGTCTTCACAAAGGGGGCGCGCGTGATGGTTGCATACGAGCCGCCGGTGTCGGAGACGAGGTGCACGCTGCCGAGACAGTCGTCCTCGCCCGCGCCGGCGTCGTTCCACGCGGTGCACGCGGTGACAACGATGTTAGGGCTGACGGACTCGGGGTACCGCAGCCGCAGCGTGCCGTCGCGGGAGTCGTGGCACGTCGGGTATTCTGAGAATTCAAGCACAAAGTCCTCGGGCGTGTACATGGGGGACACGATCGTGTAGGACGGCAAGAAGTATGTACACTGGTAGCCGGCATCGGGGTGCCGGGTTGCTATCTCGGGGATGAATTCGCCGGCGTGCGGGACGATGTAGATGGCCTTCGTGGCGACATCCGACGCAAGGATGTTGCCGCTGCGCACAGAGTCGTCGGCGGTGTCCCACATGCGCATCGATAGTGTATCCGGCGGATTCGCAGCGACAAACTCCTGCTGGAACACGACCGCGTAGTACTCGCGCCAGGCGCTGCGGCCGCCGTACATGTCGGCCGGGCACTTTGTCTCCTTGACGCGCCCGGAGCTCTCCTCGGCGTCGATAAATAGGTCCAGATCGATGTTGTGCCCGATCGCGAAGCTCGTGTTGCTGCTGCATACATAGGTCTCGCCTGTCGCCGGGTTGGTCGACGCCACCACGGTGGATGCCTTGTAGTACCCGATCGCAAGGTTCTGGAAGAAGTACTTGCCGTCTGCGGGCTCCATGGGGTAGCCATTGTAGAGCGCGGGGCCGCCGTGTCCTTCCACCTCGAGCGATGCGGACGCAGGAACCTGCACCAGGATCGACCCGCGCGCATCCGGCGACCCGGCAAGGCACGGGGGCTGGATTTTCTGCGCCGTGGCGATGGCGGGCAGCCGCGGGACCCACTCCTGTGCAAACACGGACGGCGGGATGACCACGCTGCACCCTGTCTTCTGCCACGACTGCGCCCCTGAGCCGAGGTTGTGGTGCACGTGCAGCACGACCGGTTCAGCCCGCGCCGCCGCTATGTAGTATGTCTTCTCGGACGTCACAAAGTCGGATGTCAGGTCCGCGTCGCCCTCGGGGATGTACCGCGCCACGGACGTATCCTCAACGGGGATGCTGAAACGCACGGGGATGCGCCCGCGGCACATCTCCTCGGTGTCCGCCTCTGTCGCCTCGGGGAACTCCATGGAGATGTCCGTGGGCATGTACGCCGGGATGGGCATGCTGGCTGTCACGGGCGGACACACTTCGCTCAGCACGGCCCCCCGGCTTCCTCCCAGGCTTCCTCCTAGGCTTCCTCCCAGGCTTCCGCCGAGCGTCACCGTGACCTGCAGGGGCGCAACCGCGGTGACGGGCGGGGTGTAGATGTCGTCGTACACGACGCGCTCCGACGCGAACGCGCGCGCAGACACCTCGGCCGACCCGAACCGCACCGACACGGGCAGAGGCGTCGGGTTGGCGACGTCGACGCTGGCCGAGTACTGCGTGCGGTAGCACTGGACCTCCGAGCTGGAGCGCGCGGGCTGGCCCACCGCCTCGATCGACACGGCCGCGGGGCTGAAGTGGAACGAGTTGCGCACCGCGTACCCGTGTACCACCAGGTCTCGCACGTCCGTGACGATGACGCGCCCGCTCACGCCGAAGCTGAAGTGCAGCACGAGCATGTCCGGGTCGTCTGTATCGGTGGCGTAAGGGCCCAGGGCGTACGTGTACGTGCGGTTGTGCGCCGACAGCAGGTCGACGTTGTAGCCCGACGTCGGCACCGGCAGGTCCACATTGGAGGTCACGGTGGCCACAACCATCGTCTCCTGGCACGCGATGAGGCGGACCGGGTTGTGCACCGTGATGCGCGCGGGGTCCACGGCGGCGATGTTGCCGGCGTTCACGTAGCACGCGGTGCCCACAAACACGTTCGAGGCCGACGGCGCCTCGGTGAGCAGCATGATCTTCGTCGTGTAGTCGACGCCGGCGTGCAGCGTGAACATGTAGTCCACGGGGGCCGCGTTCGCATTCGTGCGGTCGTACTCGTACCACTTCGGCGGCGCGTCGTCCGAGGACTTTGCCACCTGCACTGCCCAGACGCGCGTGAGGAGCGGGTTGTCCGTGTCCTCAGAGGTGTACCGCACGCGCACGATGCCCTTGGACTCGTGGTCGTCGGCGAATCTGGGCACGCTCGTGAAGGTGGTTGTGGCCTCGATCCCGCGGCACACCGTCGGCGGCACGGGCGCGTGCGCGGTCACGATAAAGTCGCCGCTGGTGTACGTCACGGGCGCCGGCGTGTCCCAGGTAGTTGTCACCTTGTATCTGCCGCGCGATGGGAACCACAGGATCTCGTCCGACCCGTCGCCGGCGGGCACGTCCGCCCACCTGTTTTCGGCGTCGAGGCGCAACCACACAATGCGCGACGGCTCGGGGACGACGGCGGGGGTGCCGGGACACAGGGCGCCCGTGTCTGCGCGCAGGTACGCGACGGCGTCCCCGTTTGCGTCGAGTTTGGACATGATGTGCGGGATGCCGATGCTGCACACGACGACGTTTGTGTGCACCGCCCCCGCACCGCCGACCATGCCGCGGTGCACGTGCGTGGACGGCAGCGGCCCGTGGTACACCGTGTATATCCCGATCGGCAGCACCAGGTGGCAAGAGAGCACCACGGATGTGTCCGTGTACGTTTTGTCGACTGTGCCCGCCACTGTCTGCGACGACATGATGTCCACCGCGATGCACGCGTGAGAGCGCACGGGCGGCATCCCCTCGAGCTCGATCTCCGACACGACCGCGCCGTCCGTGTTGGGCAGGCCCACAGTCGCCGGCGTCGTCCGGACATCCCTGCGCAGGAGCACTACGGTGGTTGCCGGGGCTTCGTCGGCGTGTGGGTTCAGGGACCCGGCCGTGGTGCAGTCCGGGTCCTGCATCCCGAAGAGCCCGTCCATGTTTGTGTCGCCGGCGTCCTGGCACGCCTTCTCGCAGAAGCAGTCGAGGGCAAGCCCCTCCGTGGCACACATCTGCCTGGGCGAGAACGCGATCGAGGTGTTGTGCACGATGTTTCCTGTGGTTGTCACGTGGGTTATCTGGAGGATGTGCGTCCCCATGCAGTTGCCGACGCGCAGCGCCCGCATGTCCTCCTCCGACTGCAGGTACATCGTGTCCACAAGGACCCCCTCGTTCATCACGCTCAGGATGACGAACGTGCTGATGTCGGGCACTGCCGGGGCCAGGCGCGGGTATGTCACGACGAGGCGCTTCATGGGCGGGTGCATGTAGGCGTCCACAACGGAGCGGAACACGTCGCCCGCGGCCTCGAAGGCGTAGTCCGAGTAGCACGTCTCCGACTCCGACACGTGCGTCAGGGCGTGCACCCTCTTCCACCGGGTGAGCGCCGGGAACGTGTTTGTGATGCGCGTGACCGCGTGGGGGGTGCGCGTGACCTGCACCGGCCCCACGTAGTAGGCGGTGCTGATGCCCGAGGACGACGTGAACGCGCTCCGTGTCACCGACAGGGCCTCGATCGGCATGTCCGACTGGTCGTGCATCAGCGGGGTGATGTCAAACAGGGGGCACGGGGCGCTCCCGGTTGCTATAACTTTGAAATCGTAATCGAGGCACGTGACTGTGCCCGTGTCGCGGGACGAGGAATAGTGCAGCAGCCACATGTCGTCGGCCGCCGCAACCCGCATCCCCGCCACAGGCTCGTGCACCTGCAGTGTGCTCCCCGTCTCCAGGTGCGAGGCGCAGCTGAACAGCGCGGGGTTCGTGGTATGGCGGCACGCGTCGGCTGTCCCCAGACACCCTACCAGGCCCGCCGCGTCGATGGTGCCCACATACACGCCGACGCAGACAGGCGCCGAGCTCACGTGGGTGCACTCGAGGGACTCGGTCTGCGCGTTGGAGAACGTCGCCCACGCCTCGCCGGGGTCGGCAATGTCTGGCGAGAACGATACAGTTGTGGGGTTCACGGGGTCATGGTTGAGTTGCAAGCTTCCGCGGGTTCTCGGCGCAACGACTGTTTTGCCTGCGGCGTAGCTCGCCAGTGTGATAAGTACCAGGACAGCTACTCTGTACGTCATCGTGCAGAATACATGCATAAACGAAGCAGTCTGGTGGTTCAGGCTTTGTCTTAATTGATACAGAAAAAAAAATCAAGCTATAGATGGTTTGGAAGGAGAAAAAAAAGAGAGAAGATGATTATGGATGTAATTGCGTAGTGGCTATAGGAAAATGAGCGTGCAGTCCTTTGTATACTGGTTTATTACTAGGAGTTACTTCTGTGCGAGTGGATCTACAGCAGTAAACAGGAAAAAGGGGGAAAGCGGTGGGAATGGAAGAGAGGTCACTCTTCCTCCTGATTGCCGTTAACGTTGTTGTCTCCATCGTACGCGCCATTGCGGCAGCCGTTCGGTCTTGCGTAGAATATCCCCCGGGGTTTTCCGTTCGGTGTGCCGTAAGGATCCGATTTCTGCGCATCGCCCTCTTGCGCCGTGAGCAGGAAGCGTGTCTCTTTGTAGGGCTTGGGCTTCTTGGACGCGTTTTTCTGCTTGTCAAGTTCGCGCTCGCGTTTCTTCTTCTCCATGTCCTCTTCCATGCGCTCGATCATGAGATGGCGGATGCACAGTCCTTGCTCCGCCTCCAGGTTGTAGCAGTCCTTCTCGGAGCACGTGCGGTAGATCTCGTCCATGGCACGCTTGCGCACCTCCGGGTCCTTCGACCGCTTGGCGATCAGTTGCTGGATCTTGTCGTTGAAGTCGTGGTCGGGCTCGGGCCCCTTCCTGGGCTTGTTCGGGTCCTCGACCTTGCCAAACACGCGGAAGATCCGGTCGAGCACGTCGAGGTTGTCTGTGCCGTAGTCGTTGTTCAGGATGTTGCAGTGCTCCTGCTCGATCACCCTGTCGATCCCCTGGGGCGCAGCCGCGAGCCGCCCAGAGAGATGGTACTCTCTCGCGCTCGTCTCGTCCGCGTCGCGCGCCGTGTGCATTGGGTTGATGTTGCCGTTCTTATCGCAAAAGTTTGCCGAGAAGCGCCGCATGCGCGGGCGCGGGAGGACGTGGCTCGTGTTGTTCGAGATCAGCGTCCCGGACAGCATCGACGGGTTCAACGACGGCCGCGGGCTCGGCGAGTCGTCCGCGTTGCTGCTGTTGCGTATTCTCTCCATGCGACTCTGCCGCCGCTGCTCCTGGATGTCGTTGACAAGGCGCCGGGCCGAGTCGAGCCGTGTTCCTTTCCTGACGAGCCGGAGGTTGCCCGGGACAAGGCCCCGACAGGGTTCGATAAATTTTACGTTCAGCGGAGGACACTCGGCCGTCTCGAATTCCTCCTCCGGGATGTTAAGCATGCCAAGGATGTGGTTGTGGAAGCGTTTGTAGTCGCCGCGCTCCGCCCATTGCGGGTGGATGGGGTAGTTCTCCTCCGGGGGGCCGTCAAAGTCGGGGTCGTGTTTGGCCTTGCATTCTTTCTTCATGAGCTCATAACTGCGGTAGTATGTTTTCGTCAGACGGAACATTTGGAGATTGTTGAGTCCGTACAATTCTTTGTCCTGTCTTGAATTGTTCATTGCGCTCTGCGATACAGATCCGTGCGGGAGAAGGTCTTCCTTCTTCCTCTTTTGCCAGGTTCTTCCTTTGACCTTCGCAAAAAAGAAAAGAAAGGGGGGGGTGGTGGCGCCTCACGGTACCGCTGGCCGTTTTTTAGTGCTATGTCAAGAAATAGAGAGAGAGGGGGGGGGGGGAAGGAAAGTGAACGATCCACGCTGTCTACGTTTTATACTTCAATATTTCCACACCCGCGTTCCCGTTGCATGCTTCAATGTACAATTTTCACCGCAACAAAAAAAAGGGGCGTCTCCGCGTACTCACAGATCTGCCAGACCACGCTCTGTAAATACACCCGTTCTCTTGAAGTATTCACGGTCTCTCTTTTTTAGGTCCGTACTGTTTTCTGACTATAGCGCACTACATCCGAGGCACATATCACCGCTTATGCATGCAATCTTCACCCAAAAAAGTCACGGCGCCTCTGGTGCATATGCTAGCTTTGTCGGAATACCCTGTTCCACGGGCGTAAGGCATTATGGGTTATAACTGTTGGACCGCACGGTGTGTTGTTATCTGAGTGGAAAAAATATACCCGCGGACATAAATTCGAGGGAGCTTTTCCTGATAACGTTTAGAGAGAAGGGGGGGGAGCGCGGCGGTGTTATTTTGACATAGTATTGCATCGTGGTTTTTTGGTGTATTTAAGGGGAGGAGGGAGAGCAGCGGCTGTTTTTTTTTCTCTGCTGGTCGTTGCGTTTTTTTTCTGGATCGCTGCAACGAACGTGTCCTTCGCGTGGTTCTTTTCTTTGGGAGTATGTATGTACCGCGCACGTTGGAACTTGGGTGCGACACCAGCATGGATTCGACGGCCCAGAAGCAACTGAATGAGATGTGGGACTTTGCCCTCAAAGATGCCGGTGGGATTCCCGAGTTTGTCGATGTGGTTGACATCCCGGGGTTCTCGGGGTCCAACGACGGCCTGTCGTGCGGGAACACCCTGCTCGACTCCCATTACGTGTTGCCGCCCGCCGGCGATCCGCTGGGCCAGCTCCCATTGGTATTGCCCGTTCAGGTCGACGATTACGACTTGATTCCTGTCGTGCCCAAAGGCGCTGCCTTGGCCGAGGCAGAGAACTTCGTCGATGTCGGCAGTCTCTATGTGCCCGTGGACGCCAAGGCCCTGTATTGCGACGAGACGATCGATGCGCCGAAGGACCCCGGTGGCAGCGTCGCTTCCGAGTGCGGCAGCCCGATATCGCAGTCGACGTGTCCGGAGACGGCGCCCGCGACACCGAATACGCCGCCGTCGCAGTCCCTGAAAAAGAAGGCCTCTCCACGCAAGAAGCCGGCTCTGAAGGGTATTCCCAGAAAGACACCCCGTAAGAGGGAGTCGGCGAGCAAAGCGGTCCCACTCACCCGCTACGCCGTCGCCACCTGTGTCGGTATCAACGCGGCCATTCGGGTAATGAACTCGGAAAATGGCAAAGGGCCTGTCGCGACCATGTTCGAGGCGCCGGCGTACAAGTGTGTGACTTCCGACGGAGGAAAAGTGGTTACTTTCTCTGTGTAAGTTGGGGATCCTAGTGGACCTGTTTTTTTTTAGAAAATTGTATCTGTATCATATGCCTAATAAACCCACCTTCGTTTTTCTTTAGAGAGCACGGACATCGGGGGGATTCTGGTGTGTATTCAAATGCGAGAAGGAGAGAGAGAGAGAGAATGGACGAGCACCGAACCCATGGACCGCTGGTTGTGCCGGACCACCTGGTGATGCAGTACTTCGCCGAGCTTGTGCGCCCGTACGTGGAAGGAACGGCGCACAGCGTGTGCCACGGGAAGCACCCTGTCGGCGAGTTTCTCGCGACGCTGGAGAATATGGCAGCACTCGGAAACGGGCTGTTCGACCCGGTGTGGGCTATGATGCACAACGGGATGGGCGGTATGCGGGCGTTCGTGATGTCCCCCGCGTTCAAATTCAAAAACGACGGGCTTAAGACGACGTGGGAGCGGTGCATGGCGGATTACCCGAGCTTTGTCCTGATGGCTATCAAGCGGCAGCTCCCGCGGATGACCCATGTCTTACTCGACCAGCCACATGCAAGGGGGGTGTGGATCCATGGAATGTACACGACACTGGCCATCCACAGCCACAGAAACCACAATTTCATGGTGACACTTGAAGTGCTCATCCACCACGCCCCCGCCGTGCCATGGCAGGATTTCGTCGTCCTATGCGCGAGGCGCGCGTCTACGAAGAACTTGGAGGCTTTCACCAAGAAATACAGGGCTCGCATAAATGCGGGTACCTTTTGGGCATTCGTCAGGCGGTGTGGGCGGAGCCCGAAACTCCAGGAGTTCGTCTCGGACCTGTTTGCCAGCGTACGCGGCAAAATGACCCCCCGCGAACGCGCAAACATCATCGCGTTGGCAGAAAGGGTCTGTCCTTCCATGGCTCCAAAGTTGCGCGCGGCGTGATTGGCGTTTTTTTTTTGCCTTTCTCCTGATGCTTTCCGCGCGTGGTCGGGGGTTTGCGTTCCGGGAGGTGCCCCCGTGGGAGAAAGCGGTGTACAAGTTCCTCTGCTGGGGAGTCCATAGTAACCAAATACTCAATCAGGATTTGCTCTCTGTTATTATTTTCGGTACATTCGTTGTTCCAATAAAGGAAGTAGTAGCAGTTGTACGAAGTTCCCATTTGTTGTTACAGTGCACTCAACAGACGGGGGATCGACAAAGCGGAGAAAAGGTGATTGTAGTGCTTCTTTTTTTCAGCAGTTGTACTTTCAAGACAAAAGAAACCAAAAAACAAGAAAAACAAGAAAACATGTCTGGCTACGGCCTGAATTCGTTTTCGGACAAGGTCCACAGCAGCGTGCCGCCTCTCTCTGAGGTGTTCCACGTCCACGACCAGTCGAAGGGCGGCGCCACTGCTGGGTCGTACGGTGGCAAGAAAAACACCAAGAGCACCTCCGGGTCCACTGCCGGGAGCGCCCGGAATACCGCCAACAAGACCTACCGCCCGCCCCAGGCGCGCAACCCGGCCACCAACAAGACGGCGGCTTCTGGGTCCGCCTCCGGGTCTGCGGCGACTGCCCCTCCCGGCTCTGCTGCGGCGAGCGCAGGCGGCACCACCGCCGGGTCGATGAATGTGTCCTCTGGACAGACCGCCGGGTACCACAAAGGGTCCCAGTCTTCCGAGATGCACAAGTCGTATGCCCATTCGACCTGGCACCCCGACTGGCTCAACGACGCGGAGGACAACTTCAAGATGGTGAAGTTCCGCTTCCGCCGGTTTGGAAAGAACAGTGCTCCCTACGAAGTTGTCCAGGCGTATGCCATGCGCCAGAACCCGGTGCACACGGTCGATACCACGGTGCGCTACCACATCGGGACGAGCGACGACGCGGATGTCAAGAGCAACAACAAGGCCCAGGTCAATGTCGGACGCGACAAGCACTTCCCGTCGGTGCTTGAATCCGGGTACGTCCGAGACATTGACGATCTCAACTTCACCAACCCGCTGTACGATGACATGATCAATAAGTACAAGGATCTTGTCGGATACGACGAGATCAAAGAGGGGTCGATTGCCATTTACTCGGCCGGCCTGGTTGTCCCGCAGGAGATCGCCGTCCAGGAAGCGTCCCTCACCGACGGACAGAAGGACGATATTGTCGGAGTCAACATCAAGGGTGTCAGCGAACTTTTCCATGTGAAGAAGTGCTACGATGCTGCCAACCTCAACGACGACTCTTACAACGTCATTGTGACTCAGAATGCCCCTGTCACCAAGACTGTCTACCAGTACCACCCGATGGACCACATCGCCCACTACGAGACCATGTACGGCCCCGTCGGGAAAGCGAACTTCGATAAGTGCTTCAAGAGCAGAGTGTCGGGGGGCCAAATTCCTCTCGAAGTCACGTCGCCGGTGTTCTTGTTCATGTTGTGCAACATCGGCTCTTGCTTCGAAAACTACGTCGAGGCGAAGGGCGGCTTGTCGAACCTCAGCGAGTGGGAGCAACACATTGACAAGAACTTGTCGATCTTCTTCAAGCGTAACAAACCCCTCATCTTCGACAGTGTCGGTTGTGATTTCAACGACAACAAGTTGTCCGATCTCATCGAGCAGATCTTCGATCAGCGCGAGAGTTCGAAGGAGAAGAGCTATCCTCCCTGGACATTCCAGCTGGAGCGATCCGACATCACCTTCTACATCCCGTCGCTTTTCAAGGATGTCATCGAAAAGCTCTACTTTGGCACCGAGCGCCGTGATACCTTCAAGCGGGACGACTTCAACATTGTGGCGACACACATGCCCTCGTCCGAGGAAGAAACTTCGCGTTTCGGATCCCCCAAGGTCAACATGATGCTCGAAGTCTCGGCCTTCACCCCCATCTGCTTCTCTTACATTCGCACTTACACAGAGTAGCTCTCTCTCTCTCTCTCTCTATCCCTATTTCGTTATGTTTCTTTCGGCCGTGTCTTGTTGAAATTTTATCATAGGTCTTTTCTCGTGTAAAATTTCACATGCATGATATTCATTTGTTTTCATAAAAAAATTTGGTGTCATTTCTCTTTCATTTCTTGATTCTGGGCCATGTGTTCGCCTGCACGCGGCTCTGGATGTTGCTTGTGCGCAGCACGTACTCGTTGCTGTCGCCCGTCCGGATCCACTGGAACATCCCGTGGTACGAGCAGAGCTGCATCATGCGGAAACCGCGGTCCTTGGGGTCCTCCGGGAGGTCGTCGTACACGTAGACCTGCACGCCGTCGGACTGGTCCTTGATGCGCTTCCGGCACATGGTGATTTCGCAGTGCAGTGTCTCCTGCACGGCGTTCTCCAGCTTGTTGAAGCACGACGGGCACAGGATCATGTCGCCCTTGTAGATGGCGTTCTCGAGCTTGAGCCACCCGATGCACTTGAAGCACCCGACGTACGAGCTGCGGCGGTACATCACGATCTGGCCCAGCACGCGCAGGGTTTTTGTCGGCGTGCTGCGGCACTTGGTGAGCATGTGCTGGACGGCGATCAGCTTGGCGTCCTTGCGCTCGCGCGTGCCTTTCGACTGGTGGATCGGGCGGTGCTCCGTGACGACAAGCTCGGCGCCCGGGTTCTCGAGCTGCGCGTTCTGCCGGTGCACTTCGCGCCAGTCGGCGGCCTTGCGCGTCTTGGCGCACACGGTCGTGCCGTCGCCGGTGAGCATGATCACGCCGCTGCCCTTCGAGTTCTTGTTCTTGGCGCGGCTCTCGCTGAAGGACACGCACTTGAAGTCGCCGCAGTTCGGGCACACCTGGATGGTGCCCGCAACCTTCGGGATGGGCATGCCCTCGCGGATGTGGTGGTAGTCGTGCAGCGCGCGCATGTGGGCGTAGTACATATGCACGTCGCACTGGTACTCGCGGTACTCGAGGCACTCCCTGTACGTCACGAAGAAGTTGTAGAAGATGGCGTAGACGTCGCGCGGCAGGCTCAGCAGCGTGCGGTGCAGATCGGGTGTCTTGGAGAACACGGCGATCTTCATGCGGCGGATGTACTCGAACGGCACGCCGAAGGCCAGCAGCCAGTCCATGGACACGTACTGGTCCGGCGGGAACGTCTCGATCAGCTCCTTCATGAGCTCGAACTGCGCCGGCGGGATCTCGGGGTTCGGGTTCTCCACGAGGTGCTCCTGGCCCGCCAGCACGATCTCGCCCTCGGCAGAGTACCGCCGGTAGTCCAGGTCCACGCACACCTTGAGGATGGAGTAGATGTCGTAGTTCACGTTGTTCTCCTTCTGCGACCTGCGGTACTCCTCGTGGATGCGCTGGACAACGGGGTCGATCCCCTGGAAGAGGTCCGAGAAGGTCTCGAGGGGCTTCACGGGGTTCTCCAGCGTCTTCCAGATGCTGTCGCGGATGACGGAGCAGATGCGCGTGGTGTACTTGTCGTAGATGTCCCACTCGTACAGCTCGCCGAGCGCGCGCATGATCCCGGGCTGGCGCTCGCAAATCTCGCGGCAGAACTCCTTGCCCATGTACAGCAGCGTCACGTTGTTGTGCTTGTTCAGCGCGTTGATCAGCTCCATGATCGGCACCGCCGTGTAGAAGAACCGGTACATCACGCAGCGCAGCGCAGTCGGCATCTTGCACGCGGCCTTCTCGTAGACGCCGAGCACCGCCGCGATGACGATCTTGAGCACGAGCTCGCGCATGCTCGTGTCCTTCTCGCACGCGTTCTTGACGAGGCTGTAGAAGTCGCGGTTGTTGCAGCGGTGCGGCAGCGACTTGTACATCATGTTGGTGAGCAGCAGCACAATCCACACGTTGTACGGGGTCAGGTTGGGCAGCTTGACCTGCGCAAACCGCTTGTTGCTCGTGGGGGTCTTGTTGAACGCCACGGCGAGCGGCACCAGCGAGCTCAGGTCGGGCACGTTCTCGGCGGTGTAGGCAAACATCAGGTCGGGCTCCGCGATGTCCAGGATGTAGCCCATGTTGTGCGCGCTGCACGGGGCCTCGTCCCTGTTGAGCTCGGCGATCTCGGCCATGTCGCTGCGGTCGTGCGACAGGGCGCACAGGAGCGGCATGTGCGAGTCGATGTGTGCGTAGATGTGGTTGGTGACACGCCGCACGTGCGGGTGCCCGTCCAGCAGCTCGCGGTCTTCTTTGGCCATCTTCGCACACAGCTCGAGGACGCCGAGGCGCGCGAGCACGGCGTGGCACATGGGGCTGCATCCGTCGGGGTTGCCGCACGGGGGTATCCACGTGTTGACGTCCGGCGGGATCCGCATGTCGGTGCAGGCGCTCACGGGTTTGACCAGGACGGTCGCCAGGTCGTGGCGGAATGCGTTGAGGAGGTTGTGGGACGCGCACCGTGCTTTCACGTACTCTTTGCAGTCGAGGTACTTGAGGTAGCCGTAGTCCACCTGCGCCCAGTTGTGGAAGTAGTGCATGATGGACTCCGTCGGATGCCCGAACTCGATGACCCAGTCGCTGCGGGGCTCCAGGGCCAGCAGGGAGGGGTCGATGGTGCCTTTCTTGCGGCGCTCTTCAAAGTCACGTGGCAGGTTGTGATTCGACAGGAAGAACATGGACACGGAAGGGTGGAGGGCGGTGTTCCCGCGCGCGGGCTTGTCGTGGGCGCCCTCCATCGCCTCCTCGGGGATCACATTCTTCCCGTCTGAAGAGCGCCGCGCCGAAAATCCGGGGCCGCATACCCGTTCTGCAGGAGGTAGTACTCCTCGCCGTCCGTGCGCATCTCGTAGCCGTTCGTCTTGTTCATCACCACGGGGTACGGGATGCCCGGCCCGGTCATCAGGCAGTCCTCGAACCGGTACTCCCCCTCGATGTCCACGAGATTGCGGTAGCTCTGCACAATGTAGTCCGGGAGCGGCGCAAACGACGTCGCGGCGATGTGCAGCGAGATGTACGCGGTTGTGTCCCGCAGGCACAGCACGCACGGCATGACGGCGACATCGACCTGGCTGTGCGCGTGCAGCTTCTCCAGGTCGTCCGGCAGGAGGAACTCCTTCATGGTGAACCCGTACTTGCGGTTGCACATGCAGTCCTTGCCGTTGACGCATGCGCGCTCCTGCCCGCGCGGGCTGCGCAGCTGCGACTGCTCGTACTCGCGCGTCACGACAGGCACCTTCTTCAGCATCACTGTGTTCTTGCCGTCGTCCTTGTCGAGCTTGTTGCGCGGGTGCCGCTTGAGCATCTCCTGGATGATCTCGTAGTTGCGCGGGTCTGCAAACGAGACGTCGGGGATGCTGCACTTGCCCTGCTGCATCATCAGGTCCCGCTCGAAGAGCTGCGGGGCCGTGTTCGAGTCGGGCAGCCAGATGGCGTTCTCGTACAGGGCACACACGCGCTGGGCGAGCGACGGGTTGTACCGCTCGCCGCGGAGCACGTCGGGGGCCGGCACCGAGTTCTGCGGGCCGCGCGTGGTGTCTACGCGGAAGGCGGTGTTCATCTCCGGGACGGCGACGGGCTTCGTCTTCTTGCTGCGGCGGCGCTGGCTGTGGCGCAGCGCTTCTTCCGCGCTGTCGGAGTCGCTCTCGTCATCGTCGTCGTCGTCGTCGTCGCCCGAGGTCTTGTCGCCGTCGTCGTTGTCTTCGCTGCGGGAGGGCTTGCCGTCTTTGTTGTATGCGTCGGACTTCGGAGTGCGCCGCGGGGGGGTGTTCGCGCGGGAGCCGCGCGGCCCGCTCGTGGTTTTCTTGCCCTGGCCGAAGAGGGACTGGCCGATCATGGCGATGCCTTCGGCGCGCTCTTCCTCGTATTCCATCCAGTCGCCGTAGTCGTCGTCGCCGCTCCCGCTGTCCGTGTCGTCGGGGCTACCCGAGCCACCGGAGCTGCTCGCGGGGCTCTTCGCATTCTTCGCAGCCTTCGCCGCCCTGCCGCCCTTGGACGACTTGGACGCCTTGGACGACCTGGCCGCCTTGGCCGACTTTGGCGGCTTCGGTGTTTTCTTCGGGCGCTCGGTATCGAGCCCTTGCAACCGCGGAGCTGGGGCGGGGTCCGGCGGCGCGCGGGGCTTGTTGGGAAACCGCTGCTCGGCAGCCTGTCTCTCGCCACTGCCGGCAAAAGCAGCTTTAAGCGTGTTCATGTCCATATTGTCTAGCACGGGAGAGGAATCCAGATTTGCGAGGCGCGCGTATCACAACCAAAAAAATTACAATCAGATAAAGAGAGAGAGAGAGAGAGAGAGCGCTCTTTCGTTCGTAGCGAAAGGTGGGTTTCCTGTTCCCTTATCAGCGGAACTGGAGTGCAAATATACCAAAAAATCGGAACAGCGGCAAACAACCGCTTCTTCGGAAAAGGGTCCACACGAACAGCAACAAGAGGGTATGTTTTTGGGGTCCGCCGGAAAAAAGGAGGGACCCGGGGGTGCTATTTTTGAGGAAAGAGGGAGGGGGGAGCTGTTGAAGACCTGTGTGTGGGGTTTGCGGTTGTTTTTTCTCTGTTTGTATATAACCCTTTCCGGAGAGATAAGAATGGGAGCGCGCCAAACCATGGGGGATAAGCGGAACAAGCGACGTCGCACAAACACAAAGCTGCAGCGCAAGCGCGCGAAGGCCAGGTTGGAGGCGCAGCAGCAGCTAGCCGCGAAGAACGCCGCGATCGTGCGGGCGCTGCTGACGGGGATGCTGCGGAACATCTTCCGGATGGAAATGCTGCTGGGCCGGTGGGTGCAGATGCTGCCTCCTGTCGGCAGCGTCAGCGAGACCGTCTACCGGTTCCTCTCGCGGATCATGGGCAGCCCCGCGCGCCTGCGCATCGAGAACCAGTGCCTCATCTTCCTGGAATGCTCCGAGTTCCGCATCTTCTACAAGGACCTGACGCCGCACGAGAACGCGCTGCTGCTCCACATTGTGCGCAACTGGCACGAGTTTTTCGGCAGGGTCACGCAGATCATGCACACGTCGATGTGTCCTGCGTACCTCGACTGCATATACAACGGCGTCGTCGAGGAGTGCTTCCCGCGCACGCAGATCGCGTGCCGGTACATCGCAGAGCTCCTCCGCATCAACGCACGCGGAGACGCCCCCGGCGAGCTCGGCCCGCACTACCAGCTCATGTGGATGTACGTGTACAAGGCCGTGATGGCGCTGTACACGCGCGGGGATGTCCCGGACATGACCCACATCAAGCCGATGCTCGACATCCTGATGAAGCCGGCCAGCGCTGTCTGCGAGGACTGGGATCCCGAGCGCGCCGTGCATCCATGACGCCGCATATAGTATAGAGAAAATACGCGCCATATGGTATGCGGTTCCGGCGCACGATATAGGGACTAGCACAGAGAGAATAGAGAGAGAGAGGGAGAGAGAGGGAGAGGGGAGTAATTGAGCCGCCGACACGATGGATGTGATTGAGGGCTTCCGCATGAAGCTCGAGCGGGACTGCGACTATGACGACACGTACTTTGAGTTCATCCTCGGGATCATCCACATGGTCCCGTGGGTGATAACGTTTGCGATGATGGGCGTGTCGATCACCACGCGCGAGCTGTTCTACACCGTCACGTCGGTGGTCTCCTGGATTGATATTATTCTCAACTACGCCCTCACCAACATATTTGCCGATCCAGCCCCGCTCGTGGAGTGCGGCGGGCCGAGCGCCCTGCCTGCGTTCTTCACCGAGCACGCGTATTTCATGTATGTCTACCTTGTGCTGTCGCACTTCATGTACAACCTGCAGTTGAACATCATCCATATCTTCCTGCTGCAAGTGTGGGTGACCATGGCGTGGATCTCGTCGGTCGTGCTCGGGTTCAACTCCACGTACCAGATCGTCGCCGGGGCGTACGTCGGCACGGGCGTCGCAATCGTCGTGCACATCGTCGTGTACTTTGTCGTGTGGAAGAACCGCAAGGCGATCATCGAGTCCCGCGTGTCGGCGAAATTCAGGTATGTAGATAGTATATTCGGGTTTGACGGCCCGCAGGCCACGTGGGGCGCGCACGGGCGGGACGAGGCCGGCGACGGCAGCAGCGACGGGGGCGACGGGGGCGACGGCGACGACGATTGGGTCAGATACTGGACGGGAAACCGTTAGTAAAAGGTGGACGTAAGGTCGGCCGCATGCATCCGTGTCACCAAAGAACATAGCGCGTGCACGTGCAATGGAAAGAAACACACGATTGGACCAGCCATGTTCCCATCGCAATTTTCGGACATCTCGGTGGACGACGCCATCGCGTTCCTCCGGACCCAGGGGTACATCATCATGTCGGCCGACGACCCCAGCGCGCCCATCGGCGGGTGCCGGCAGGTGTGGGCCAACGACATCAAACACTATTCGGGCTACGCACTCGGGCTCGGGATTGTCCTGGTTGTCGTGAACATGCTCAGGATGGCGGGGGTCCTGAATTTCGGTTTCGCTTCGGACACGCGGGGCGGGAAGTCGTAGCTACAACAAGGGTTTTTCTGTTTGTGTTCAATCCTTTCCGTTTATTGTTTCCTATAAAAGCGTCCTTTTTTTGTTAGAGTGTCAATATGGAATACGGCGCACGGCATAGTTGTGCAGCATAGAGATACGGGTATAGAGATATGAGTATAGAGATACGGGTAATGAACGAACAAGAACAGGGACACGGCCCTGTTTTTTTCCATGTACATCAAAATAATGGGAGATAGGTACGTAGATATGTAGCCAAAAAAATGCGCATGCAAGAGCGAAAAAATGAATTGAGAGCATAACAAACGAAAAAAACCCCAAGAGAAAGTCTCGTTGGAGATAGGAAGGAGGAGGAGGAGGGGGGGGGGGGCTTGATACGATTAGTCGTAAGTACCTCCTCTGGTGTACTTGTTACTTGTTAACGAAGCAGGGACCCCCGCGGCGGTGCGCACGGCGCGCTGCGAAATATCGGCAGCCGCTCCGACGGCGCTGCGGGCAATATCGGCGCCCCCTTGCGCAGCGCCCTCAGCTGTCTCGGCAGACTCGCCGGTGATATCGGCAGCGCCTTCGAAAGTAGCCTCCAAAAGGCTGCTAATAGTGCCGGGCATTTCCTCTTCCTCTTCCCCTGCACCTCCATCGGTGGGGTTGATCAACTTCGTAGTTCGCAGCTCGGTCACCTTGAGGTTGGTGAAGGCTTCGCCGAAGAGCATCATGCCGATGAACCAGACACCGAGCAAGTGCGACAGGAGATTCCACCAGAAGAAGCTGGCCTTGGTGGTGGAGTCCGTGATGTTGCGTGTCGCGAGCGACCCCTTGACGAGGGGATCGTCGATGTCCCCGTCGAACTTCGTGACGCCGTACCAGTAGAACATGAGCCCCTGGAAGTAGATCGTTGTCAGCGAGAAGAACAGGCGCATGGCGGTGACACGCGTGCGGACAGCGACGTTGCCGGCCAGGGCCGAGACGTTCCACCACTTCATCAGGTATGCGACCACGATGTACGCGATGAGCACGCCGAAGATGACAGTGTACGCGATGGCCCAGGCCTCCAGGCGCTTGTTGAGGTAGTGGACCTCGAGCAACTCGGAGAAGATGAAGAAGACATGGACCAGCTGGTAGGTCGTCGCCGCCCACAGGAAGAACCCGAGGACCCAGATGGACTTGCCGGCAGTGCCCCGCACGACCGAGGTGAGCTCGGACCAGTCCTTGGCGCCCATCTCAACGCCGGTGAAGGCGTGGCCTTTCACGACATCGTAGCTGAGGGACATGGCGCCGATGAAGTGGTAGACCATGTACACCAGGAGGGCGCCGTTGGTGACGGCGAACGGCTGCCAGGCAACAAAGAGTTGCGTCTGGGCGGCGGCGCCGTCCTCGAACTTGGGGTCGGACCCTGTCTTGTAGGCATTCTTCCCGAACGCGTTCACGTAGAAGACGAGGTTGTAGAAGAGCCACAACGCCCAGAAGAGCTTGCCCGTGAGCAAGTCCGCCCAGAACGTGACGAGGCCTTCCTGGAGCTTGTCCGACCGCCGGGCGCCGACGGCGTAGATGGCGAAGACAAGGGTGGAAAGCACCCAGAGGATGGCGAGGACAAGCCACATCCAGAAGAAGCCGTCCACGCTGATGCGCGGGGGCAGGCCGACGGCCATGAAGAACATCCAGGCCGTGTACAGGATCCCGAGCCCGTACTGCGCGAAGGTGAGGGCTATCCACAGGTAGTAGGCGGCGTTGCCCCTCAGGTTCTGCCTCTCGAGTTCGGGGGTGCGTCCGAGGGACGTCCCGGTGTTGATGGTGTACTTGACAACAAGGAAGTTGATCACCACGCTGAAGTAGAGCATGCCGATGAGGATGAACGCCTGCATGAGGAACTGGGCCCCGCAGAACTCGGCGTCGGCCGTGGTGGGTGCGTCCTTGCCGAGACCCATGCGGTTGTGCTTGTCGAGCCACCGCCAGAACCACGCCATGAAAATCACATAGTCGAATAGGAACAGCGTGCCCATGGTGCGCGAGACCTTCTCCAGCGGCGTGTCAAACATCTTGAACGGATTGACGTCCCTCGCGGCTTCGGTGACGCGGCCGAGAAAGCCGCGCAGGAAGCCGGCGAGCAACACGAGGTACAGCACGCTGAAGATGACGGTGTACGAGATGGCCATGGCGAAGAAGCTGACGTTTGTCTGGTTCAGCACGTAGGCCAGTGCGGGGATGCACATGCCGAGACGGGCGGTCGCCAGGGTGGCAACGAGAAGGATCTTCCAATCTGACGCCATAGCTTTCTTTCTTCTTGTTTACGTTCTTTCAAAAAAAAGGAGGTGTTCCTTTCGAGGGGTGTCTGTCTTTCTTTTCCTTCGCACAAGAAAAATGTACTGCAGAAAAAAAACACAATAGCAAAAAAAAATGTCGGTTCGTGTGCTTATTACTCGCCGGTATGTTCCGGTTTTCAGGAGCTATATTGTTTGAATGTTCTCTCCTCACTGATTCCGGGGGCGCTACTTGATGTGCAACCCGCCTTTTCTCCTTCTCTCGCTCTTTCCTCCAAAAAATCTCTCCTCTTGGGCAGTACGGGAAGGGAACGGGGGAGGGGTCCAACAAAAGGAGCTTGACCAAAGATTGAAAACAATCAAACACAATCCCCCCGGTGCGCTAACGAAAATACCCAAAATAGTTACTCCATGGGAGAGGTATGTGCCATTATAGCTCGTTTTATCCGCACCCAAAGTATTTTTGGCGCGAACCCGGGATTTGCGCGCGACCCCGTTGCGGGAATAAGCGCATCTTCCGTGCAAACACCTCCGGGAGTCAGATTTTACGCGTATAATCGTGGGCGTGCCCTTTATCAAAGCGAAAGAGGCCCACCCACTCCGCTTTTGCTATTACGTGATACCCCGTGCGCGCACAGGCAGTAGCAGCGACAGGACCGATTCGAGCGTTTCAGGCGTGGAACAGTGTGTGCACCGCCATTTTTTTCGTCGAAACGCGCAATGGATTTCGTGGGGCCGGGAAAGGGCGGAGAGTAGATTGCTAAAGATAATTTCCCGAAAAAAAACAACACAGAGCGAGAAAAGGTACAGGCGCGATTCTCAACAGGAACCACCACCGCCGCCGGTTCTCCCAGGTCAACTCGCACTCCCTCCCTCCCCCTTCTTTCTCTATCTCCTCCTCCCCTCTTGACAGTTTTTTTTCCTATACTTTATGGTTTTGAACCGACCTCTCGATGGGACATCTGGTTGTGACGGACGAAGTGCTCAGTTACGGCTTCCCGAAACCTCGTACGGTCTGGCTATGGTTTGCGATCCCGTTTTTTGCAGCGTGGGCTTTGTCCTTCGGCTGGGCATGGCTCGTCATATTCATCCTGGAGGCCAATTTTGATGTGCCGAACAACAGGAACGCGTATTCCTGGGGGGATGGGCTGATGCTTCTTGGGGGGGTGTTTATTGGGCTGTGGTGTTTCAAGAATATAAGCCACCAGATGCAGCGGATTGCGAATTTCACGCGGATTTTGAACGGGTTGGGGGAGCTGATAGACGTGGTTTTTGAGAATGCGAATGAGGACGCGAGGCTGACTGTGTCGGTGGCGCTCACGGACGGCGTGGGCGGGAGCGTGGATATGTGCACGGGCATGGCCATCCGCGAGCTGGTGACGATGATCCTCGAGTCGGGGGTGCTGCTGCTGTGGCAGTTCTCGTCGCCGACGCGGCACCTGCAGGAGGCGCTCGGGATAGTGGATATGCTCTCGTCGGGGCGCGACAGGTACAGCGGGAAGGTGCCGCTGCTATTCCGCACCAAGCTCGAGACGACGCGGGAGGCGTACGTGTCGCTGACCATGCTGGACCTGGTGCGGAGCAGGGTGGAAAAGTGGTCGGGGCGCGACGATCACACAACAACGTATCTGCTGACGTTGCAACAGGACCCGGACAGCGGTCGTCCGCCAGAAAAACTGCTGCACAACCGCACGCGGATCACAAGCGCTATATCGACTGTCACAAACGACATCCACAACGCCGTCATGATGGAGGACCTGCAAGTATGGCGCGGGATCCACATCGCAAACAAGATCCTCGGCATCATCTACCTAATTCTATTGCCGGGCATCATCTGGCCGAGCCAGGGCCGGTGGATCGCCGTCACGTACCCTGTGGTGTTCCTCTTCGTGGGGGGGCTGATTGCATACAACATCTTCATCTCGGACGTGTTCCAGTCGCCAACCACGACACACATGTCGCTCGTCTACGACCGCTTAATCAGAATTGAGGACCGGTGCAGCAGCGAGCTGTACGCGAGATACCCCGATTTCTGCATGGACTTACAGGGCCATAATTATTTCGACGTCATCCGCCGGTTCTTCTCTTGGTCAGTGCCAAGTAAAACAAGATAAACACAAAAATCCGAAGACACGCACGGATACACACACACACACACACACACACACCTTTCCTTATGCTATGCCTGGGACTCTTTTTTCTTTATGCGGCGCTACTTCTTTTTGCCGAGTCCTTGCTTTTTCTTTCGTTAGTTCGTTCGTTCTTTCGTTCGTTTTGGACCTGCCCTTTTGTATTTCGTATACGTGTACATACGTATAAAAATGATTGCTATGAAAGATTTGCTCTCGGGTTTATTTGGGACGACACTTTGGTATTTTGCGGACGGAATGGATGAACTTGTTTTTTTTGGGTGCTGGCTAGCTTTTTTTTCATAGAGAAATAGATAGGAGTAAAGCAACGAAAAAAACACAGGAAAGATGAAAAAAAATCACAGGATGAAAGGAAATGTCTGACAGACGCGGTGCTGTGTGCAGGCGGAGGGTATCTAGTAAAGGCGCCTGATGTTGAGCGCGATTTCCATCATGGCGGTGGTAGTGCTTGGCTGCATTTCCTGCGGGATACCCTGCTCCGAGGTGGACATGTACGTCGGTCTCATGGGGTAGTCGTGCAACGACTTCCCGATACTGTATACAAGCCCGTGTTTGAGTTCGTAGTCGCCATCGACCATCTCGATGTAGCTGCTGGAGGTTGTTGGCGGCTGCTTACCGGTTGTAATCAGGTTGATGGCGTCGACCGACGATATCCGTCTCGGGGGACGGTTTTCCCTGTTTGTGAAGAAGATGACGTCGATCACGAGGTCGGTGTCTTCGAGCGACGTTGCTGTCGGGTCGCCGTAGGGACTCACAAAGTTGGAGGCGTGGCGCACCTCGATGGGCTTGATGATCATGAAGAGCTCCTGCTGGTTGCGGATGTCCGAGTAGAAGTAGTTCGGGAAGTACGCATGGCCCATCGTCACGGACGCCACGACCTGCTGCTTTACGCTCAGGAGAGAAAACGAGTTCTCCCGCGGGCCGTTCGCGGCGTGGGGCGACGGCGACCCCAAGACGACACCGGCAAACTCCACGTTATCGAAAAAGGAATCCATCGTCGCCAGAAACATGTCCGTGTCCGGCTCCCCAAGCTTGACACGCTTGGCCGACGGATACGGCCCGCTCAGGTGCTGTTTGCTCTGTGTGAGCCGCTCCCGCGCCATGCGCAGCTGGTAGCGCAGCAAGGGCAGCGACCACATCGTGTGCGAGCTCACATTCACCGCCTTCTGCACAAACAGGGGCGTCCCCAGGGCCAGCTTCTTGTCGATATCTAACTGGCGCTTGAACCGCCACGGCGTCGTGTGCCGCGGCTGGTCGTTGTCGGTGGGTTCGGGTTGCCACGATGTGTAGTCACTCGGGAACTGCATCGCGCCCCCCTGCATTCCAAACTCGCGCTGGTTCGACCCGGAACGGTCGAGTCGCGCATTGTTGACGTCGCCCATCGTCTACGCGCTCTCGGTACTTTTTTTCTTTCGATCGTCGATTGGAGGGCAACTTCGGCGCAGGACTTGTTTTCACTTTCCTGTGCGGGTGCGAGGCTGTGATATATACTCCGGAATACGTATCTGGTCACTGATTCGTTTGTGAAACCTCGAAACCAAGGAAAACCTTTTGCGCTATCCGGTGCACCCCTCCGCTTCTCTCTCCACTTGGATCTCTGCTCCGCTCTGATCTGCTCCCTTTTTTTCGAGGCGGGGTCCGCTCTCTTGCGGTATTTTGCGTATTTGTGCTTGCGTATACCGCGAAATGGATGTCGGAACGCCGCCATGGGGCCGTAAATCGGTGCGAAGAAGTGCCTTTTATTTGAGGGGTTTGTTGGTGGGCCCGGACGACAGGTGCCGCGACGCCCCGGACTTGGACGGCCCCGAGCGCGCGCCCGCACCCGCGGAGAAGCGCCCCGACTGCAGGCTCTCGTTGACCTGAGAGCGCAGGAGCGTGAACTCGCGGTTCACGAGGAGGCTGTGTTTCATGAACAGGTGCATGGTCTTGAGGTTGTCGCGGTGCACGATGCGGCGCGTGGACCCGTCCGGCATGGGCGTCGTGCCGAACAGCTGGTCGCGGCACTCGCGGATGATCTCGTTGCACATGATCAGCTGCCGCCCGGGGATGCGCATCGGGTTCGAGACGTTGTGCCACGTCATGTGGTTGCGCACGTCCTCGACAGTGACGTAGAAGACGTCGCCGCCGCTCTTGCGCACCTTCTGCTGCTCCCGGTTGAAGACGTCCGCCATATCCTGGAAGATCGCCTCGTCCGGGGCGTACCCGTACTTGAGCAGGTCGTACTCGATCATCTTCCAGTACGCGTTCATTGTTGCGCCGCGCGAGTCGCTGTTCGGCAGGCCCGCGTGCCGGCAGATGTTGCAGCGGTTCCGCGCCACGACGTAGTTCTCGTTGCCGGGCTTCCCAAACACGCTCGAGTCCTCGCTGCTGTCCTCGCTGCCGTCCTTGTTGGCGCCGTTCGGCTGCGGGCCCTTGATGCGCTTCGTCAGCCTCCGGTCCACGCGCTGGATTAGCTGGATCTCCCGCGGATCGTGCTGGATATCTTCACCACATAACTTGCTCGTCATCGCCAGGTCGTAGCCCGTGAAGCGCAGCAGCTTGTCGAGCTTCGCATTGCCCTCCCCCTTGTCGACAGCCTCGCCGCGGTCGCACCCGGGCGGTAGGTTTGTCTCGTTGTACCGCGCCCGCGGGCGCGCCCGCGAGTGTCCCCGGCCAGTGTCGCCGCCACCGCCGCCGCCGCCGCCGCGCGCCCCGTCCGCGTGCTCGTGGAAGGAGTGGTGCTCGCTCTGGCCCGCGTCGTCCAGGTTCCCCAGGCGCTCCATGAGCTCCGAGTCGTCGAACTCGGCGTCGTCGTCCACGTCCACGCCGTCCTTGGCCATCTTCTCGCGCAGGTTGTCGAGGTTCTCGAAGAACGCGGCGTCGTCGTCCGACGAGGAGTCCGACCCCGGCGTGTAGTCCTGGTCGTTCAGGTCGTCCTCGTCGTCGTCGGCACCGGCGGCGTTGGCGTGTGCGCCCTCGGCGGCGAAATGCCGCATCCCCGCGGGGTCCCCGAACGCCGACTTGCGCGGCTTCTTGTTGGACTCGGACCACTGCACGTTGGCCCCTGCTTCTCCCGCGCCGCCGCCGCCGCCGCCGTTGTCTTCGCGCGTGCGCTTGCGCTCCGTGTTGTCGCCCTGGTAGTGGCTTGTGAACTCCTCGAACTTGTCCATGGTGGCAGTGTCTGCGGGATCCGCGTATACGGCAGCGAGCGCCCGGTGTTTGCGTTTATACGGGAACAATGTCGATGTGCGCATTCACGATCGACGAAACAACGACGCCGAGCCTGTGCCTCGCGGGCGGACTGCCGCGGCTCACGATGAGCACTGCGCCCGAGGTCGACTTTGATGCGGAGGCGCCGCCCGTGCAGCGCATACAGGCCATCGCCCGGAGCACGCCGCCGGCGGACATCATGCGGTACATGAAGCAGCTCAGCGACATCTACCTGTCGGAGAATGACGAGCTCAGCGGGACCGGGAACCCAAATGCGGACGCGCGCAGCAGGCAGTTCTACGAGGACGACGACGGCGAGAGCGCCGCGGTGTGCAAGTGGCGCATGGACGCCCCGTGGACGTGCAAGTTCGTCACGAAGACGGTGCTCGACGAGATGTCAGTCATCCAGTGGATCTACGCAATGCGGTGTCTCGACGAGGGCTTTGGGCAGCTGCGCGAATCCAAGACGCGCGAAGCCATGCCGTGGTTTGTGCACGCCACCGCCGCGTTCAAGCTCCTGGCCCGCACAGGGGCGCGCGAGGGGTGCATGCGCTTCTCCGAAAAGCTCCCGCCCATGTTCAAGGCGTACGTGTGCCAGGCATGGGCCCTGCTCGCACAGGCATATGCACACGTCGCAGCAGCCAACGCCGCGTTTGCGGTGCACAGCGCCGACTCCATGTCGCAGCTCTGCATGGACGGCATCAAGCACGGCGCGTGCGCGGCCAACGTGGCTTCGTTCGCCCTGGAGGTGATGCGCAACGAGCACGGGCGCGACTTCCTCTCCAAAAGCATGACAGACCCCTTTGCGCGCGCCTGCACCATCCTCGTCGCGTGGGGCAAATTCCAGGCGGCTGTCTACTACTACTACGACGCAACCCACCAGGCGCTGGCCCTCGAACACATCAACTGGTGGATCGCGGTGTGCGCCGATAGCCCCAACGTGACGAAGTCCATGTTTGCGACACGCACGTTCCTCACATACAACTCGCAGGGCTTTGTTTCCAGCTGGGTCTCGAGTTTCAAAGGGCTCATCGGCACGGCGGCCCCGAATCCGCTGCCGGATGTGCCGGACGCGCAGGTGACCGTGCCGATGGTACTCCCCGAGCGACTGCTATTTCCCGTCGCCGATACATGACGGGCCGCCGATGTCTTAGTAAATTCCATATATTAACACCACAAATACACGCCCACACTTGAACTGCTACCCTCACTTCTTTCGTAGACGGATAGCCGACTTCATTAAGACAGATAGATAGAAAGAGAGCGATGGCAACGAGGGCAGCAATACTTGTCGCGGCGCTGTTTGTGCTGCAGTGCGTGCATTTCGCCGCGGGGCAGAACGTGCCCATATTTGTGGGGCTGGAGGTGTTTACGCCGCCGTCCATATTCTGCGTCAACAACGACCCGATGCAGTGCGACGTGGGCTCCAGCGGGTGCAATCTCGAGACGTTCCGGTGCATCCTCGGGTTCTTTGCCGAGGCGAATTCGAGCATCCCGCTCGTGGAATACAGCAACGTCGGCGTGTGGGGCGAGTACTACCCGGGCGCCGCGGACGGCAAGCTCGGTTTCACGGCCACGTTCCAGCCGGGCGTGCAGGTTGGGAGGAAGCTGAGGGGGTTCTTCCAGCTGTGGCGGGAGGAAGAAGATAGACAGAACGTGTACCACTTCACGGGGCGGCAGCGGTACATCGACCTCACGCAGCAGGGCGACCCCGACAGCGCCGACGTCCTGTACCACGACCTGCGTGCGGGGTCGTTCCGCATCGTGTACTGGGACGTGCGCGGGACGCGGCTCGGTTCGGGCGTCCCCGAGATCACGCCAGAGTACGTGTTGGGCACGGTCCTCCCGCGGGACATGGGCGTGCACGCCGAGGTGATGCCGCGGACGGGGGTTGCGCCTCTCTACACGGAGATCTTCAGGGAGGACCGGAATTGGATCTCGCACCACCTTGTGGGCGACGCGGGCTTTGAGACGTGGCTGCTGAACGCGCCGGACGTGGGTCGCAAGGTGATGTGGGAGCACCGCACGGACCAAGGGAACATCATCAACGTTGGCGAGCGCACGCCGCTTGTCCCGCCGAGCAGCATCGTGCTCAACAACCCGGCGGCGTGGACAGACCCGTTCTTCTTCAAGCACTACCCCCTGATGTGCGGCAACAGCTGCAGCAAGCGCACACTCATCCAGGCGCGCCTTGTGTACATCGGGCTGCCGAATTCCGAGTACAGCGAGTACTTTGCGGACCGGCAGCGGTACGGGTACGGGACAGTCATTGGGCGGCGGATCATGGCGCTCAACCGGCGGCGGTTCGGGCGCGGCGGGGCGTTCCTCCCCTCCGATCCAGTTAACGGCGCCAAGCTCACGTCCAGCGGCGATGTGGACACGTACGACTACCCTGCGTGGATGCGCCTGGACGGCCCGGTCCAGTACGGCCTCGGGATCGAGACGGGCGAGGCCTTTGTCATGGACGACTTTTACACGAGCCCCGAGTGGGTGGGCCAGGGCGTCGTGGAGGGCCAGCACTACCGCCTGGAGCCGGACTTTGTCGAGCACGAGAACAACGAGGCCAACAACGACTACGCCTGCTACCCCACGGGGACCAACTACGCGCGCGGGATTGGCCAGGATCCCGGGTACAGGAACTGGTTTAGGGCCGTCAACACGTGCGGGGGTCCCCAGTTTGCAGACCTCAACAGCGGTCGTAGAGAAAACCACATGCTGCTCGACATCGACTGGCGGCGCGACTACATGCGCTTCTACTTCCGGGGCACCGAGAACTGGAATCTCCCCACGTCGTGTAACCAATTGTGTGCATTGAATACACAATTCGACTGTCCCTGCAACGACCTCTTCCCCAGCGACTGCGCCAACATCTGCGACCCCGATGAGGAGCCGCGCAACCGGTTCGAGTATTTCGGGACCAGCGCGCGGTCCCTGCGTGATTGGATGCAGACGACGGGGCAGTTTTGGGAGCGCGAGCCAAACAGTGCTTCCGGATGCAACTGTTTCGAGCGGACTGCTAACAACGGCAGGGGGTGTGTGCGCGGGTTCTCTCCTGGATATAGAGAAGATGCTCAAATAGCGGTGCAGTGCGGTATGCAGGGATCTCTGTATCCAGACGTGAATGTAGACAACACCAACATTTCGCCCCTGCTCGACCAGGTGGTCTGCTACCTCAATGCTATCCAGCAATTCCAGGGCGACACGGGGGGCGGCGCCAAGAACTGGTTTGCCCACTTCAAGCAGAGCAGCGGCACGGAAATCCCCGCAGACCAGACGGGCTTCGAGTTCCACCTGAACGACAACTACTGGGGGTCGGTGGGCCCGGACAGCTGGGTGGCCACAGTCAAGACGCGCGTCGGGCCGAACGACCTGGAGTGGCGCGACGACGTGGGCGCGAACGAGCAGGTGCGCATCTACATCGACGTCGCGGCTGCCGGCTACGCCCGGTACAAGGTGATCCCCACGGTGGAATTCATGCAGTTCGAGTCCTTCGACCCGGGCGACCCGGACGTGTCCGGCGACGAGACCATCAACGTGCGCTTCCGCATCTCCTGCCCCTTGCTCGACCACGAGGTGTACCCCAACGTGAACGAGCGGAATACGGGCTGGTGCATGGACGTGTGGAGGGTGCGCGCTGGCGGCGGCGCCGGCACGAAGGTCCTTGAGGAGGTGATCATAGGCGATCTGCGGCGGATGCCTGCAGCCCTGCTCGAGACGGGCCTGGACACCGACGACCTGGGCGAGGTCATGGACAACGACCTCTTTCTCATCAAGATCAAGTTCCTCGAGGGCGAGCAGCTGAACATCCACTTCTTCCCGAAACTCGAGCCCGAAAAGGCGCGCTGGGGCATTGGAGCGAACGCCCAGTGCGAGGACGGGCGGTACGTGGTCCCCCTGGTCGAGATCCCGCCGCTCCGCTACGTCTACCAGCCGCTGGCGTGTGCAGGCCGCGTCGCAGCGCCCGCGTGCGAGTACAACACGCCCGAGATCCTGACCACCTGCTTCAAGGGCGTGCCATACGTGTTCTCGAGCATCTTGAATCTGGACCTGCCCGACGTCGTCAACCTGGGCAACGTCATCGACCAACCGCGGCACATCGACTACTACGAGTACTGGCAGTTTGGCCAGGAGATCGTGCAGGGCTTCGCCGAGGAGTTCCAGCAGCTCGAGCCCGGTGCCGTCGTCACCATCTATGACCGACTCAGCTCGGTCACCCTCACGGAGTTCCCCGAGTCGCCGCTGCCGCCCACGTTCCCGAACCCGCTCGCGCGCCCGCCGCGCTGCGTGAGCTCGGCCAACGCCACGTGCCCCGTCGATTTCGATGACAGCGACATGTACAGCGGGTTCGACCAGTTCCACGTGTGCACGCCCGAGCTTACACAGGTCACCCTCCTGGAGCCGCGCCTCCGCTTCGTGCCGCCGTTCAGCCGGGTTGACAACGTCGGCGCGGTCTTCTTCAACCGCACGACCGAGTTCGTGGACGTCTTCATCGACGAGCAGCGGTACAAGGGCATCTTCCAGATGGACGCGGGCTTTACGGTCGAGGAGACAGACCACCACACCATGACGGTGCGCTACGGACGCACCATCGACTCGCTGCTGGAGGCACCGTGCTTCGAGCGCTTCATCGACCTCGTGCACGTCCTCACGCCCTTCCAGCCCGACCCCGGCGGCATCCTGCGCGACCCCGCGTGCGTGCGCCCGGACAACTGCTGCTACTTTATCCCGATCACCGTGCTCGGGAACACGCCCGTGGACGCCGACATCGTCAACCTCGCCACGTGCTTCAACGAGTATGACGCGTGCAAGTACGAGGTGCTCACGAGCCCCCCGCCCGTGGCGCCGGAGGGCACGCTGTGTCTCGGGCAGGAGTACACGTACACCGTGCAGTCGCCCGAGATCCTCGTGCAGAACCGCTCCGGGTTCGGGGGCCTGCCCTTTCCGGAGCCGACGCCGTGGCGGTGCCCGGTCACATTCACCATCACGCTCCCGGTGGCGGCGTTCGCGCCGATCGAGTACCTCGCGATCCCGGGCCCCTGCAGCAATCCGGGCGCCGTAGTGGAGTTCACGCTGCGGTACACGTCGCCGGAGTGTGCGGGCCCGATCAGCGCCGCGAACTCGGACTCGTCGTGCCAGCTTGAGGTTGCGTTTGCGCTGCGGTACCTGACCACCGCGGACGACGTTGTCGGCGCGTCCCTCGGCAACCCGTACATCATCCAGGGCGCCAACAGCCTGCTGTACAACGCCGGGAACAAGTTCGTGTTCCCCGACGACTTCTTCCCGGACCGCACCGACGAGACGCTGCAGGACGGGCAGTGGCAGGTGTGGGTGTGGGCGCGCGAGGTCGGCAGCGGCACCGGCTTCGACCAGGTCGCAGACCCGCGCAACGCCGTGACAACCACGTTTGTCACCTTCCAGGAGGAGGCCGAGGGCCTGCGCGTGTCGCGCACGGAGCTGTTCCGCCCGCAGTGCCCGCAGCTGGCCGGCGAGGGCGACCTCACGGACGGCGCCATCGCGGTCGACTTCGTGATCGAGGACCTCACGTTCCGCGGGCCGTACACGATCCAGTTCCTCTCGCCGTCCGGCAAAGGGCTTGTCCTCGACGCCGCGGGCGCCCCGTGCGACATCCAGTCGCGCACGTGCAACATCACGGTCGAGTTCTTCTGCGGCACGATATGCCCGCAGTCCGACCCCGTGTGCGACGGGTGCGACACCAAGATCCGCGTCGAGAAGATCCCGGTGCGCGGCTACATCGGCACGGGCATCAACTCCATCCGCGAGTCCGGGCCGTACCGCCTCGTCGCACGCGCCCTCGGGTCCAACTGCAACGCCACGGCCGTCGAGGTCGTCGAGCAGATGGACACGCTCGACGTGGATATCCACTGCTTCGATTCGCAGTGCGCGGCCGGCAACCGCATCCGCACGGGCATCGTCGAGACGCGCGCGCGTGGGGGCACGAAGATCCCGCTGTTCGAGCGCCCGCTCGTGCAGGGTGCGCGTAACGAGGTGTACAAGCTGTCGTACTTCTACAGCTGGGACACGCCCGAGGGCATCCAGAACATCCCGTTCCTCACGAACGTACCCACGGGGCTGTACCAACTCAACGTCACAGACTACAACAACTGCACGGCGCCCACCGCATCGTGCCGCGTCGGAGTCATCTCGCCGCCGATGGACCTCGTCCTTGTAAATACGACGACGCCGGACTGCATCGACGCGCCTGCGGAGCTCGTGTTCCGCGTCGTCAACGGCACGCCCCCGTACACGCTCGTCAAGATCGGGCCCGACCAGCAGCCCGTCGACGAGGGCGGCTCGGTCATCCTCTCGGACCAGACGGTCATTCCGGACTCGTACTTTGTGTACACCGTCGTCGACGCCTTCCAGTGCACGTCGCCGTTCATCAACTTCTCGCTGGACCTGGGCATCGTGCTGTCGGTGTCCATCTCCATCGTCGCCGCGCCGTGCGCCCTCGGCGAGAACAGCGGACGGCTCGAGGCCAACGTGAACGTGCCCATCAAGACCTTCCTGTGGTACCTGAACGACAACCCCATACTGGACAGCAACAACCGCGTGCTCGCGTTCGCCGTGGCCGGCACATACCGCGTCGAGGTCGAGGACTTCAAGGGCTGCACCGCCAGCGCCAGCGCCACGCTCACGCCCGCGGGAGACGCCACCATCATCCAGATCCGCACAGACGCCGACGTGGACCCGGGGAACATCCTCGTGACCGTGTCGGGGGGCAACGGTCCGCCGTTCATGCTCGACGTCGAGCCCGAGGACGGCATCTTCACCGTGCCGCTCCCGGGTACGTCGTCCGTCGCCCAGTACCGCCTCGAGTTCGTGCCGCCGCAGTGGTCCGGGTTCCTGCGCTTCACCGATGCGGGCGGGTGCATCACGCAGGCCCAGTCCGTCGGCGCGCGCATCCCGGTCGACATCCCGTTCCAGACCCCGACGCCGCTCCCCGGCCTGCTCAACTTCACGAATGTCGACACCGGCTTGCACCCGGGCCTCGCGTGGCTCATTTTCGGGTACACCGGCGCAGTCATGCTGTTCTGGGCCCTCTTCGCGCTCCTGTGGCCGCGCGGACCCCCGGAGACGCGCGAGGAGGCCCGGCGGAAAAATGCATAGGGTCTGCGCCTTTCTCTTTCTTTCTTTCTTTCTTTCCTCCTTTCTTTTTTTCCTTCCTTTCTTTGTATGTAAACTTGATTTTCGCCCCCTGATAAACACCTTTATTCGTTACATCTTTGTCCCCTCCCCCCCCCCCATTCTGCCCAGTTAGTTAGGGTGTTTCTATGATACCTTGCGTTTGTCGTCGTCCTGTGCGTACCTGCCGGCGCCCCTGCTGTAGTGGATCTGCTTCTGGTAGGAGCGCACCTTCGCGTCGTCGTATTCGTCGAGCACCACGTCCGGGTCGGTGTCGAAGCCGAACATGTGGTGGTACAGGTCGACGGCGTGCGTGGCGCGCTTCTTGTACTGCATGTAGGCGTCGAGGACGACGGCCGAGGTGGCCACGTCTGCGACCATCATGACCAGCGAGAAGTAGAAGCTGGACAGCATGAAGTGCGTCGAGAACACGGTGCGGACCCAGCGCGCGATGTTGTCCATCCACACGATGACCTTTGTCATGCTGCGCCCGTAGTACATGCCGTGGTGGTCGCCGCCGTTGATGACGTATGCGATGTAGGGCGAGATGATCTCCGCCGCCATCGTGGTGACGGCCCGGTCGAAGAACGCGTACAGGGCAAACAGCCAGAATATGCGGCCGGAGTCGAACATCTCGCCGAGCATGAAGAAGGGCGGCGGCGGCACAAAGTACCCGAACTCCGTCTTGTGACCCTCCGCGTCGACGATCTTCAGGGGCTTCCACACCTGCATCGACAGGGCGAACGCGATGACGGACAGGCCCTGGATCACGCGCAGGATCGTGGCCAGGATGACGCCGTCCGGGCTGCGGCCCCCGCTGTCGTACACCATCCACGTGTGCGCGACCGAGTATATCAGCTCGGCCAGGAAGAACACGGCCGTGAACGTCACCTGCTCCATCATGAGGTTCAGCACGACGATGCTGCGCAGCCAGGAGACGACCTTGTTGATGTAGAATATCATGTACACCGTGCTCTGGTCGTAGTCGGTCTTGTACCTGCTGTTGTTGTACACGTACGAGAAGATCCACGGGTTGATGTTTGCGCTGGCGTACGAGGCGACGAGCTGGTCCAGGAAGACGTACCCGACGACAATCCAGTACGACAGGTCGTGGTTCATGCCGATGGCGAAGAACGAGATGGGCGGGCCGATCTCGAAGTAGTCGCTCTTGAAGAACCCGGAGAGCCAGAACGCCAGCTGCAGCAGCCCGAAGCCGATCACCTGGAGCGCAACCAGGACCCACATCCAGGGCTCGGACCAGTGCCGCCGGTAGAAGTTGTCCGCGCTTGCGCCCGCGGGCTGCGTGCCTTCTTTCCGAAGGTAGTCGCTCACCTTCACGTTTGTGACAATGTAGTGCGCGAGCATGTCCCCGATCGCGAACGCCAGCGCGAACGATATTTGCGAATACAGAAACACGGCGCGCATCGCCGTCCGCACCCAGTACATCCCCAGGTCGAAAACGACCAGCCCGATCGCCTTCGCCTTCCCGCCGCCCTGTCTATGCTCCTCGTCCCGCACAAACAGCGACTTCCACTCCCCCACGACCTCGCTGGAGATCCGCGCAAAGAACGAGTCGATGCCTATGATGGTGCACAGGACAGCCAGCTCCCAGCGGTTCTCGATGGTGTGCCCGGACACCACGGGGTCGGTGAACTTGAAGAAGTTCGAGTCGCCCATGTGCGTAAACACCACGCCGAGCGTCACCAGCGCCATGAACGAGAACACATGCAGGTACGTCACCACGGCGTGGATGCTCGGAATGTAGTGCACGCTGCTGCGCGGCGCGAGGTGGTCCAGGATCGCCTGGTCGTCCGGCACGTAGATGTTGCGGTAGTCCTGCACGAGCTCGCTCATCGTAATCCACTCTCTCTCTCTCTCTCTCTCTCTCTCTCTCTCTCTCTCTCTCCCCTCTGTTGCGCTGTCTCTACGGCCTAGCGCAGGTTTATGTATACAAAAAAGGATGGCTTCCCCATCCCCATCTCGGTTAAAAAGCGGTCTCTCTGCCTGTTTATAGCGGCGAATGGGCCATTTCTATAATGGCGTAAACGGGTTTGGACGCTGATTTATTCGGAACACGAGGAGAAAAAACATATGATGATAAAATAGTGTAGGCGGAAAGGGGGGGCGGTGCTTTTTTTTACTGCCAGATGACATCGGTCTCCACGTAGCCTGTGGGGAGACGCGGGTCCTTGCCAATGTGTTGTTGGATGTTCTTGCCGATGATGCGGAACTGCTGGTTCTGGATGTCGCCCATGGACGACGCGAGCAGCGCCATGGCCGATTTCGAGAGGCTGCGGAAGGTAGTGTCGTCGGTGGTGGTCTTGTCCGGCAGCTCGCCCAGGAGGACGTTGCGCACGATCTGCTCGACGAGCTTCTTGTTCTCGCCCTTGGAGGCGTCGGGGATGCCGAGGACGGCCGGCATGCCTGCGCGCCACTGCTTGGCGTTTGCTTCACCGCCGTGCCCGGCCGTTGCAGCGGCGTTGTATTGCAGGTAGTTGTTCCGGATGAGCGTCTCGACGAAGCCGAGCCCGATGCTCAGGGCGGCAACCGTGAACGCGGCACCGTTGGTGTCGTTTTCGCTGTACAGGGAGCTCCCGTTGCGGTTGCTCTTGTGGATCCCGTAGGGGTTGAATGTGTTGTTGCCGCTGCCGCTCTGGGCGTACTTGTCGATGTACGAGGCGACCGCCTGGCGCGCCGCGTGCACGGGCCCGCGCGGTTCGAAGGGCTTGATTGTCAGCGGCGTGCGCTCGGCGGTGTTGAGCGACTGCACGCGGTTGTATGGGCTTGTCCCGGCCGAGGGGTCGATCGCGAGCACTATGTCGGTCATAGGCGGGATGGGCTTGGCCATCGGGACTTTCACCGTCGACGGGCCCCACACGAGCACCTGGATACCGTTGGTCACGGGAGTGTGGTCCTGGCCGGCCTCGTTGTGGTACGCCGTCTGCGACACGCCGACGAACGTGAGCTTCTCGAGGAGCTTCTGGTTCTTCACCTCGACGACTTCGTCCTCGGAGGCGGCGACAATGCGGCTTTGGGTGGTCTGGAAGGGCATGCTGGCCACCTGCGCCACCACGGGGGTGCGGCCCTTGTACCCGCCGGGGGGGCCGCGGCCGGCGTTGTTCTTCACGTAGTTCTGGTTCACGTACGCCACAAGGTCGCCGGCGTAGATATTCCACGACATCTCGCTCATCGCGGGCGAGCGCGGGACGGCCGTGTTCTGGGAGTACGCCGCCCCGTACTTGGCAGAGAGCGACTCGACCTCCTTGTCGAAGATGCACCCGACGAAAAAGCCGGGTGCGGTCACAATCGTCGATTGCGGTCCGTTGCGACCTGAACTCATGTTTTTTTGTGCTGGTACTTTTGTTCCGTTTTGCGCTCTCGGAGTGCAGATCCTGCACAGAGCGCTGTTCGCGGGGCCTTATACACATAAATTGTCCTTGCGGAACCCCGCATCTGAGTCGCCGCGGGTTGCGCGTGTTTCGGGTGTTTCCAGATGCGTCGACGGGCAAATGCGTGCATTAGGGATATGCTGCTGCTTTCCCGGTCGAGGCGGACCGGGAGCATCGTTTTTTTTTGGGGAGGGGG